>MRWG01000350.1_pt1 | contig 64142 bp, 61 predicted proteins | sample 1013341 | NCBI WGS metagenome assembly MRWG01 (sample SAMN06117577, study PRJNA244670) | biofilm metagenome | biome: Water; feature: Cathode Biofilm; material: Biofilm; isolation source: microbial consortium enriched at the cathode of a solar microbial fuel cell | place: USA: District of Columbia ...
CCGCTGCACTGGGTCAAGTCGGAGCTCAACATCTGCCGCAACTTCCACCCGCTCTTCATGGAGATGGTGAAGGCCGACGGGAAGTACTGCCATGGCGCGGGCGCCGACTTCTGGCAGGGCGGATGCTGCGACCACAGCGGTGTCACCCCGCCCAATTTGAAGGGCAATTGCTGCGGCTAGCCGGGCACCCGAACGGACGACGGTGGAAGGTCGCCCTCCAGCGGGCCGGCCTTCCGCCAGGCCGACCGCCCACGCGTCAGTTGGAAAGCCCGCCGAACCGGTCGAAGAAGAAGTCGGAGACCGGGGGCAGCGGGCCGTCGAGCGTCTCCACCGCATGGTCCAGATGGCGTTCCGCGATCGGGGCGAGGTGGCGGTAGAGGTCGGCGGCGAGCGTGTTCGCCGCGATGCCGGACCAGTCCTTGGGCAGCAGCTCGGGCGGCAGGCCGGGATCACGCAGCAGGATGCGGCGATAGTCGTGGATCAACAGCGTGCGCAGCAGGAAGGCCTCGGCGGGCGTCGGCTGTACGCCGCCGGCGACGAGGGCCATTACCGGCTGGAAATGCTCCAGGAAGGCGCGGTACTGCGCATCCATCGCGTCCAGGTCCCAGGCGCGGGCGACGATGCGGCGTAGCGGGGTGAGGGTGGCGGCCTCCGCGCTGGTCGCCTGCAGGGTGAGCGCGAAATCCTCCAGCCCGTGGGCCGCGATCGAGCGCCGCGCGGGCCCGGCCTCCGCGCCGGGATGGGCGAACAGCATCGGCGCCAGTGTCGCGAAGCCCTGGAAGGTGAGTTCCCGTTTCAGCGCGTCGCGCTTGCCGGTCGGCACCTCGTCCCCCAGCAGCACGAAGAGCCAGCCCCCGTCCCAGCTTCGTTCGGGCAGGGCGTAGATCCGACGCTGGGCGCTCTCGAACTGGCGGCGCCCCTCGGCCGTCAGCGCGTAGTAGCTGCGCCGACCTTCCTGTTCCGAGGTCAGCAGATTGTCCTGCGACAGCCGGTAGACGGCCGTGCGCACCATGCGTTCGCTGAGGCCCAGCGGCTCCACCAGCCCGATCAGCGAGCCGAGCCAGCAGCTCCCTCCGCGCGGCATCAGCGCGTCGCCGTAGATCGTGACGATCAGCGATTTCGCACGCAGCGTGAGCGTCTCGCGCAGGCCGGCGATCTGGTCCCGCGCCGTTCCTGCCGTCTGCGTCGCGATCGGCTCCCCACCCGTCATCGCTCACCCCTTCGGGCGGCGGTCGACGACGCGTTTCGCCTTGCCGACAGAGCGTTCGACGGCGCCCTCGTCCTGGATCGAGACCGTTGCGCTGACCCCGATCATGGACTTGATGTGATGCGCCAGTTCCTTCGCCATCACGTCTCGCGCTGCGGCGTCGGCGGCGGGGTCGCGCGCCTCCACATTGACGGTGAGCGTGTCCATGCTGCCCGCGCGGTCGACCTCCAGCTGGTAATGCGGGGCGAGCCGCGCATCCTTCAGGATCAGCTCCTCGATCTGGCTGGGGAAGAGATTGACCCCGCGGATGATCAGCATGTCGTCGCTGCGCCCGGTCACCTTCTCCATCCGGCGCATGCTGCGCGCGGTTCCGGGGCGAAGGCGCGTCAGGTCGCGCGTGCGGTAGCGCAGGATCGGCAACGCCTCCTTGGTCAGCGAGGTGAAGACAAGCTCGCCCAGTTCCCCGTCCGGCAGCACCGCGCCGGTCTCGGGATCGACGATCTCGGGATAGAAATGATCCTCCCAGATATAGAGCCCGTCCTTCGCTTCCCGCACCTCGTTCGCAACGCCGGGACCGATCACTTCGGAAAGGCCGTAGATGTCGACGGCGGAGAGACCCGTGCGATCCTCGATGTTGCGGCGCATCTCGTCGGTCCAGGGCTCGGCCCCGAAGATACCGATCTGCAGCGAGCATTCCTGCTTCGTTAGCCCCTGCCGGTCCATCTCGTCGGCCAGCGCCAGCATGTAGCTCGGCGTCACCATGATGACCTCCGGCCGGAAGTCGCGGATCAACTGCACCTGACGCTCGGTCATGCCGCCGGAAACCGGGATCGCCATGCAGCCCAGCCGCTCCACCCCGAAATGCGCGCCCAGCCCCCCGGTGAAGAGGCCGTAGCCGTAGGAGATATGCACCTTCATCCCGGCCCGCGCGCCGGACGCGAACATCGAGCGCGCGACGACGTCGGCCCACATGTCGATGTCCCGGTCGGTATAGCCGACCACCGTCGGCCGCCCCGTGGTGCCGGAGGAGGCGTGGACCCGGCGCAGCCGTTCCTGCGGTACCGCGAACATGCCGAACGGGTAGGTCTCGCGCAGATCGTCCTTGGTGGTGAAGGGCAGCTTGGCGAGGTCCGCGAGTTCCCCGATGTCGTCGGGATGGACGCCCGCCGCCTCCAGCTTCGCACGATAGTGGGGCACGTTGTCATAGGCGTGCTTGACCGACCATTTGAGGCGCGAGAGCTGCAGCGCCTCGATCTCGTCGCGGCTCGCCGTCTCGATCGGATGCAGGCCGGGGATCAGATCGCCCATCGGAGCCTCCCTTCGCTCAGACGCGCTCGATCACGGTCGCGATGCCCTGGCCGACACCGATGCACATGGTGCAAAGCGCATAGCGTCCCTGGCGGGCCTCCAACTCGTGCAGCGCGGTGGTCAGAAGCCGCGCGCCGGACATGCCCAGCGGATGGCCGAGCGCGATCGCGCCGCCGTTCGGATTCACATGCGCCGCATCATCCGGCACGCCGAGCTGGCGCAGCACGGCGAGCGCCTGGGCCGCGAAGGCCTCGTTCAGTTCGATCACGTCCATCTGGTCGATCGTCATGCCGAGCCGGGCGAGCAGCTTGGCGCTTGCCGGCGCCGGGCCGATCCCCATGATGCGCGGCGGCACGCCCGCCGTCGCCATGCCCAGGATGCGCGCGCGCGGGGTGAGGCCGTTCGCTGTCGCCGCCTCTTCGGAGGCGACGATCAGGGCCGCCGCGCCGTCATTGACGCCCGACGCGTTGCCGGCCGTCACCGTGCCGCCCTCGCGGAAGGGGGTGGGCAGCTTGGAGAGCGCCTCCGCCGTCGTCTCCGGACGCGGATGCTCGTCGGTGTCGACGACGATCGGGTCGCCCTTGCGCTGCGGGATCTCGACCGGGACGATCTCCTGCGCGAAGCGGCCGTTCTCCATCGCCAGCGCCGCACGCTTCTGGCTGCGGAGCGCGAACTGGTCCTGGTCCGCGCGGCTCACCTGATAGTCTTCGGCGACGTTCTCGCCGGTCTCCGGCATGGAATCGATGCCGTACTGCTTCTTCATGATCCTGTTGACGAAGCGCCAGCCGATCGTGGTGTCGTAGATTTCCGCCTTGCGGGAGAAGGCGCTCTCCGCCTTGCCCATGACGAAGGGCGCACGGCTCATGCTCTCCACGCCGCCGGCGAGATAGAGGCGGCCGTCGCCGGCCTTGATCGCGCGTGCGGCCGTGCCGACCGCATCCATGCCCGACCCGCAGAGCCGGTTGATCGTCGCGCCCGGCACTTCCGTCGGCAGACCGGCCAGCAGGGTCGCCATGTGGGCGACGTTGCGGTTGTCCTCGCCCGCCTGGTTGGCACAGCCGAAATAGGCGTCGTCGACCGCCTGCCAGTCGACATCCTTGTTCCGCTCCATCAGCGCCTTGATCGGGATCGCGCACAGATCGTCGGCGCGCACCGGGGAAAGCGCCCCGCCATAGCGTCCGACGGGCGTGCGCACGGCGTCGCAGAGGAAGGCTTCACTCATGGGGTTCCCATCCTGTTTTGGTTGCGTGGTCGGGTTATTCGTCCGCCGTCAGGCCGGGGACGATCTGGCCCTTGATCTGCCGCGACTTGCCGCGGAAATAGGCGATCACCGCGCCATCCTGGTTGGTGACTTCGATGTCGTAGACGCCGTTGCGCCCGCGCAGGATCTTCTCATTGCAGGTCGCCGTCAGCCGGTCGCCCAGCTTGGCCGGCGCCACGAAGGCGATCTCGCAGCCGGACGCCACCGTCACCCTGTTGTAGGCGTTGCAGCCGAAGGCGAAGGCGCTGTCGGCCAGCGTGAAGATCAGCCCGCCATGGCAGATCGCGTGGCCGTTCACCATGTCCTCGCGCACCGTCATGGAAAGCGTCGCCGTGCCGGGGCCGACCGAGACGATCTCCATGCCCAGCGACTGACTGGCATTGTCCTTGTCGAACATCGCCTGGGCGGCCGCCTCTGCGATCTTCTGCGGGTCGGTCTCGGCCATCGCTCGGTGCTTTCCCTCAGCGTCCCTTGAAGGCGGGCGCGCGCTTGTTCATGAAGGCGCTGACGCCCTCGCGGTAGTCCTCGGTCCGGCCCGCTTCGCGCTGCAGGTCGCGCTCGAGGTCGAGCTGGGCGTCGAGATCATGATCGAAGCTCTGCCGCAGTCCCCGCTTGATGAGGCCGAGGCCGCGCGTCGGCCCCTTGGCGAAGCGCGCTGCGATCTTCTCGGCTTCCGCCATCAGCGCGTCGTCCTCGACCGCCTGCCAGATCAGGCCCCAATCGGCCGCCGTCTCGGCCGGCAGCTTGTCGCCCAGCAGCGCGAGACCCTTGGCCCGCGCCATGCCGACGAGGCGCGGCAGCGACCAGGTGCCGCCCGAATCGGGGACCAATCCGATCTTGCAAAAGGCCTGGATGAAGCTCGCCGACTTGGCCGCCAGAACGATGTCGCAGGCGAGCGCCAGGTTGGCGCCCGCGCCCGCGGCGACGCCGTTGACCGCGCAGACGACCGGCTTCTCCAGCCCGGCGACGGCGCGGATCAGCGGGTTGTAGCGATCCTCCAGGCTTTCGCCCAGATCGGGCGGCTCGGCGTTCGGGTCGTTCGGGTCGACGGCCCGGTCGCTCAGATCCTGGCCGGCGCAGAAGCCGCGGCCGGCGCCTGTGATCAAGATGCAGCGGATCGCCTCGTCTTCGGCGACGCGGGCGAGCGCGTCGCGCATCTCGCCATGCATCTGGACCGTGAAGCTGTTCAGCTTGTCCGGACGGTTGAGCGTCAGGCGCGCGACGCCGTCCGCCACCTCGAATGTGATCGTCTCATAGGCCATGGGCCGTCTTCCCCTTACGTCCCGGTTTATTTTTCGTCATCCGCACAGACCGCAAAAGCGATACAATAATTAGACAGGAAACCGCAATTTTGGTATCAGAAACGCCCCGCGCCCTGCAAGCCGGTTCAGGGGCGGGCCAAGTTTCAACGCCACGACAGGACCGAACGGGAAGGGACGCATCATGGGCGCCGCCGATTTCTTCGCCAAGCACAAAGAGACGCTGGACACCGCGTTGGAGACGATCGCGAGCCGCGCTTTCTGGTCGCCCTATCCGGAGCGTGCCTCGGGCAAGATCTACGGCGAGAACGCGGCCGAGGAGGGCGAGGCCGCCTTCAAGGCCCGCCTCGGCAAGCCGTTCCAGCTCGCCGATCATCCGGGCGAAGGTCATATCGAGACCGGCGAGGTCTCGCCCTACGGCATCGAGATGGGCATTTCCTATCCCAGGCTCGGCGTCGACGAGGCGTTGGCCGCCGCGCAGGCCGGCCTCGAGGCCTGGCGCGACGCCGGGGTAGAGGCGCGCACGGGCGTCTGCCTGGAGGCGCTCGCCCGCATCAACGCACGCAGCTTCGAGATGGCGCACGCCATCCAGCACACCACCGGCCAGGCCTTCATGATGGCCTTCCAGGCGGGCGGCACGCACGCGCAGGACCGTGGGCTGGAGGCCGTCACCTATGCCTATCGCGAGATGACGCAGGTGCCCGCGGTCGCGCGCTGGGAGAAGCCGCAGGGCAAGAACCCGCCCTTGGTGATGGACAAGCATTTCAAGGTCGTGCCGCGCGGCGTCGCGGTGATGATCGGCGTCTCCACCTTTCCGACCTGGAACGGCTATCCGGGACTGTTCGCCTCCCTCGTCACCGGCAATCCGGTGATCGTGAAGCCGCATCCGATGACGGTGCTGCCGCTCGCCATCTCGGTCGAGATCGTGCGCGACGTGCTGGCCGAGGCCGGCTTCGACCCGAACCTGGTGACCCTGATGTGCGACACGCGCGATGCGCCGGTCGCTAAGGATCTGTGCCTGCGGCCGGAGGTGAAGGTGATCGATTTCACCGGCTCCAACCAGTTCGGCGAATGGCTGGAGCAGAACTGCCACCAGGCCCAGGTCTATACCGAGAAGGCCGGTGTCAACGCGATCGTCATCGACGATTTCGCCGATGTGAAGGGGATGGGCCGGAACCTCAGCTTCACCCTCTCGCTCTATTCCGGGCAGATGTGCACGACGCCGCAGAACATCTTCGTTCCGAAGGGCGGCATCCAGGCCGGCGACGAACATCTCAGCTTCGACGATGTCGCCTCCCTGATCGGCGGCGCCGTCGACAAGTTCCTCTCCGACGAGGAGCGCGCGGTGAACGTGCTGGGGGCGATCCAGGCGCCGCAGACGGCGGAACGGCTGGAGGCCGCGCGCTCGATGGGCGAAGTGGTGCTGGACAGCCGCGCGATCGAACCGGAAGCTTGGCCGGATGCGCGCATCCGCACGCCGTTGATCCTGAAGATCGACGGCTCCGAGCGTGAGAAGTACGAGAGCGAGCTGTTCGGCCCGGTCTCCTTCATCGTCGCCTGCGAAGATATCGACGACGCGCTCGCCAAATGGCGCGAGACGGTGGCGGCCAAGGGCGCGATCACCGCAGGCCTCTATGCCGATAGCGCGGAGACGCAAAAGAAGGCCGAGGCGGTGGCGCAGGATGTCGGCGTCGCGTTGAGCGTCAATCTGACGGGCGGGGTCTTCGTCAACCAGACGGCCGCGTTCAGTGACTTCCACGCGACCGGCGCCAATCCGGCGGCGAACGCGGCGCTGGTCGACACGGCCTTCGTCGCCAACCGGTTCCGCATCGTCGAGATCCGTTATCCGGTGGAAGCCGACACCGCTGCGCAGGCGGCGGAGTAGGGGCGATGGAGGGCCGGCCCAAGGTCTATGCCATCGACGGGGTCACCCCCGTCATCCACGAGAGCGCCTTCGTGCATCCCACGGCCGTGCTGATCGGCGACGCGATCGTCGGGCCCGACTGCTATGTTGGGCCGGGCGCGTCGATGCGCGGCGATTTCGGCCGTGTCGTGCTGAAGAAGGGTGCCAACCTTCAGGACAATTGCGTGATGCACGCCTTCCCCGGCATGGATTGCGTGATCGAGGAGGACGGCCATATCGGCCACGGCGCCATCCTGCATGGCTGCATCGTCGGCAAGGACGCGCTGGTGGGGATGAATTCCGTCGTGATGGATGGCGCGGTGCTGGGCGAGAGCTCGATGGTCGCCGCCATGGCCTTCGTGAAGGCGGGCTTCGAGCTGCCGGCGCGCACGCTCTGTGCCGGCACGCCGGCCAAGATCCTGCGCGCGCTGACCGACGAGGAGATCGCCTGGAAGCGCGAGGGGACGGCGGACTATCAGCGCCTCGCGGTGCGTTGCCGTGAGACGATGGAATTGGCCGATCCGCTGTTCGAGGAGGAGCCGGACCGGCCCAAGGTCGATGCCGGCGAGAGCGTCCCTCTCTTCAAGGCGAAGAAGGGCTGAACGGCCGCCTCAGAGATCCTTCTCGATCTCCGGCCAGTTGGCGTCGGCCTTCTCGATATTGCCTGGGACGTCCTGGGCCCAGCGCTGTTGCACCGACTTGTTGTAGTTGAGGTAGAGCGTGCCGTCGACGATCCGCCACGCCTCCGGGTCGATGCCCGCGGTGTAGCCCTGGCTGACCGCCCAGGCGCAGTAGCCGCCATAGGCGGGTGCGTATTTCTCCGGATCGGCCTCGAATTTCGCGCGGTTCTCCGCGCTCGCGAAGCGCCAGGTAGCGCCGTGCCACTCGACCGTAATGTCCTCCGAGCCGGCGACGGGCTTGCCGTCGGTGAAATAGGCGACGGGGTCCGTGCCCTCGATCGCGACCCCGCCGAGGAAACTTTGATTGACCTTGTCGGCGAGCGCCGCGCCCGGACTCAGGGCAAAGGCGGCGGCGAGCGCGAGAAGCGTGGCGGCGAAGAAGCGCGTCGGCATGGGTCAATTTCTCCTGCGGATGGCGCGGGTTTATCTGCCTCTGGCGGATTAGATTGGCGATCGCCGGGCGAACGCAAGCGCACGGCCCGGTGCCTCACGCAGATGTCAACGCGGGTGATTGCCGATGATTGCGGATGATTGCGGGCTGGGAACCTATTGCGCCGCGGCGCCGTCGGCGGCCTCCAGCGCCTCCTGGGCGCCGAGCCAGGCCTCTTCCGTCTTCTCGATCGCGCGGGCGAGGTCGGCGGAAAGCCGGTTCAGCTCATCGATGCGCTGGGCGCCTTCCTCGTAGGTCTTGGGGTCGGCGAGACGGGCGTCGATCTGGGCCTTCTCGGCGCAGAGGCGCTCGAGCTTCTGCTCCAGCTCCTTCGCCGCCTTGCGCAGCGGGGCGAGTTTCTGGCGTTGTTCCGCCCGCGCGCGCTTGTCGGTGCGCGAGGCCGCGGGTTTGGCGTCCGCGCCCTCGCCCTTGTCGGCGGCCCGGGTCGCCCGGCGCTCGCGTTCCAGCAGCTGGCGGTAGTCGCCCATATCGCCGTCGAAGGGCTGGCAGTCGCCATCCTTGACGAGCCACAGCCGGTCCGCCGTCGCGTCCACCAGATAGGGGTCGTGGGTGACGATCACGACCGCGCCCTCATATTCCGCGAGCGCGTGGATCAGCGATTGGCGGCTGTCGATGTCGAGATGGTTGGTCGGCTCGTCCATCAGCAGCAGATGCGGGCTCTTGCGGCAGATCACGGCGAGCGCCAGGCGCGCCTTCTCCCCGCCGGAAAGCTTGGCGATCCGCGTGTCCGCCATCTCCTGCGGGAAGCCGAAGCGGCCGAGATGCGCGCGCAGCTTGGTCTCGGTCGCCATAGGATCGAGCGCCTGCAACTGCTCCAACCCGCTCAAGCCCGTATCCAGCTCCTCCGTCGCGTTCTGGGCGAAATAGCCGACTTCGAGCTTGGAGGATTTGCGCACCTTGCCGTCGAGTGGCTTCAGCTTGCCGGCGAACAGCTTGAGCAGCGTCGTCTTGCCGTTGCCGTTCGCCCCCAGCAGCGCGATGCGATCCTCCATATCGATGCGCAGGTCGAGCCCCTTCAGCACCGGCTTGCCGGGATCGTAGCCGACGGCCGCATCCTCCAGCGTCAGGATCGGCGGCGGCAGGATCTCTGGCTTCGGCAGGTGGAAGGCGATGGTCGGATCCTCCGCCGCCATCGCGATCGGCTGCATCCGCTCCAGCATCTTCAGGCGCGACTGCGCTTGGCGCGCCTTCGAGGCCTTGTAGCGGAAGCGGTCGACGAACTTCATGATGTGCTGGCGCTGGGCCTCCTGCTTGGAAGCCAGCGCGCGCTGGTGCGCCTGGTGCGCGCGCCGGGTTTCCTCGAAATCGTCGTATCCACCGGCGTAGAGGGTGAGGCGCTGCTCGCTCAGATGCAGGATCTCGGTCGGGATGCGGTTGAGGAGGCCGCGATCGTGGCTGACAAGGATCAGCGTGCGCGGATAGCGCTGCAGGTAATCCTCCAGCCACAGGGCGCTCTCGAGGTCCAGATGGTTGGTCGGCTCGTCGAGCAGCAGGATGTCCGGCTCCGCGAACAGCGCGCCGGCCAGCGCCACCCGCATGCGCCAGCCGCCGGAATAGGTCGAGACGGGCCGCCCCTGCGCCGCCTCGTCGAAGCCGAGGCCGGCCAGGATACGCGCGGCGCGCGCCTCCGCCCGGTGGGCGCCGATGTCGGCGAGCCGCGCATGCACTTCACCGATCCGGTCCGGGTCGGTCGCGGCGGCGGCCTCGGCCGTGAGTTCGCTCAGGTGCCGGTCGGCCGCCAGCACGTGCTCGATCGGTGTGCGCTCGTCGCTCGGCGCCTCCTGCGCGACCGAGCCGATCGTCTGGCGGGTGCCGGTGCGGATCTCGCCGCCGTCGGCATGAATCTCGCCCTGGATCAGCTGCAAGAGCGTCGTCTTGCCCGTGCCGTTGCGGCCGACGAGGCCGACCCGGTGGCCGTCGGGGATCTGGGCCGACGCGTTCTCCAGCAGCACCCGGCCGCCGACGCGCAGCGTGATGTCGCGCAGCATCAACATGGCTGCGCGGGATAGCAGCTTGCGCCCGCTTTGCAAGCGTCACGATGGCTGTCGCGGTGGGAAGGTGCCGCCCGGGAACGGCGGGCCTTCCACAAGGCTTGCCCGGCCCGGGATGCCCGTCTATAAGGCGCCCGGTTCGCGGGCCGGAGGGGCCGCCCGCGTCACGAATTCCCGGACTTTCACGGACGACTGATAGGACCGAACACGATGGCCACGGAACACACGCTGTCGATCATCAAGCCGGACGCCACGCGGCGCAACATCACCGGCAAGATCAACGCCATGCTGGAAGAGGCGGGCCTGCGCATCGTCGCCCAGAAGCGGCTTTGGCTGACCAAGGAGCAGGCGGAGACCTTCTACGCCGTGCACAAGGAGCGTTCCTTCTTCAACGATCTGGTCGCCTTCATGACCTCGGGCCCGGTCGTGGTCCAGGTGCTGGAGGGCGAGGGCGCCGTCGCGAAGAATCGCGAAGTGATGGGCGCGACCAACCCGGCCAACGCGGACGAGGGCACGATCCGCAAGCTCTATGGCGAATCCGTCGAGGCCAACTCGGTCCACGGCTCCGATTCGCCGGAGAATGCCGCGATCGAGATCGCCTACTTCTTCGCCGGGACCGAAATCGTCGGCTGATCGCCGGCGACGCCGAACACCGGCCGAAAACGAAAGACGCCGCCCCGGAGCCCGGGGCGGCGTCTTCTCGTTTCGGCTCGGCTCGGGCGCGTCGCGCGGATCAGACCAGAAAGGCCGCCATCGCCAGCAGCACGACCGTGACCGCCACGATCCCGAAGATGATCAGACGCTTCACGCGGTCGTAGGTTTGCAGGTTCTCCCGCGGCGAGCGGGTGAATTCAAGATCGTCGTCGTGCGCCATGGCCATCGGTTTCCTTTCCCCCGGTATCAGGTCCCAAATCTCTAGCCCCGGATTCTCTAGCGCCGGTCCGCGCCTTGTCGGCGCGCGCTTGGTCGTCTGCCGGCGATTTTACCCATCGCGGGCCCAGGCTCAAGATGCGATGGGCGCGGACGGGCCGCTTCGGCCTCCGGCATGGTTTTGCCAGGCCAGACGTTTCGGGCCCGGCCGGCCGTCGACCTCCGTCCCGTCGCCGACGACGCGCACGCGCCCCTCGCCAAGCAGGCGCAGGGCCAGCGGATAGATCTCGTGCTCGCGCGTCAGCACCCGCGCCGCCAGCGTTTCCGCGTCGTCATCGGGGCGCACCGGCACTTCCGCCTGCACGATCAGCGGTCCATCGTCGAGGGCGGGGCGCACGAAATGCACCGTGCAGCCATGCATCGCCACCTTGTCGTCGAGCGCGCGCTGATGCGTGTGCAGCCCCTTGTAGGCCGGCAGCAGGGAAGGATGGATGTTCAGCATCCGGTCGTGCCAGCCCTCGACGAAGCCTTCGGTCAGCACCCGCATGAAGCCGGCGAGGCAGACCGCCTCCACCCCCGCGCCGCGCAGGACACGGTCCAATTCCGCCTCGAAGGTGGGGCGGTCCGCGAAGCGCCGGTGGTCGACGACGGCGGTCGCGATCCCCGCGCGCTCGGCCCGCTTCAGTCCGAAGGCATCCGCGTTGTTGGAGAGCACGAGCACGATCTCGGCCGGGAAGGCGGGGTCCGCGCAGGCGTCGATCAGCGCCTGCAGATTGGTTCCGCCGCCGGAAAGCAGCACGCCGACCTTCAGCCTGCGCCGCGCCTCGGCCATCAATCGTCGATGCCCGCGATCGTCACGGCCGCGCCGTCGCCGCGCGTTTCGAGCGTGCCGATCTCGTAGACCCGCTCGCCGGCATCCTCGAACGCCGCGCGCACGGCCGCGACGCTTGCGGGCGCGACGGCCAGCACCATGCCGATGCCGCAATTGAAGGTGCGGTACATCTCATGCTCCTCGACGTGGCCGACCTCGGCCAGCCAGTCGAAGAGGGCGGGCCGCTGCCAGGTGCGCTCGATCCGGCAGGCATGCTGCTTGCCCATGACGCGGGGCAGGTTCTCGTAGAAGCCGCCGCCCGTGACGTGGCAGAGCGCATGCACCCCGCCGGCCGCGATCGCGGCAAGGCACGGGCGCACATAGATCCGCGTCGGCGTCAGCAGCGCCTCGCCCAGGCTTTGGGTCGGATCGAAGGGGGCCCTGTCGCCGAGCGACAGGCCGCTCCTCTCCACGATCCGGCGGATCAGGCTGTAGCCGTTGGAGTGCGGCCCGCTGGCGGCGAGGCCGAGCAGCACGTCGCCCGGCGCCGTCGCGCTGCCGTCGATCAGTTCGGCGCGCTCGACCGCGCCGACGGCGAAGCCGGCGAGATCGTAGTGCCCGTCTTCGTACATGCCGGGCATCTCGGCCGTCTCGCCTCCGATCAGCGCGCAGTTCGCCTGGCGGCAGCCTTCCGCGACGCCGGCGACGACGTCGGCGGCGTTGTCGACCGCGAGGCGCCCGGTCGCGAAATAGTCGAGGAAGAAAAGCGGCTCCGCCCCCTGTACGACCAAGTCGTTGACGCACATCGCAACCAGGTCGATGCCGACCGTGTCGTGCTTGTCGGCCTCGATCGCAAGCTTCAGCTTGGTGCCGACCCCGTCGGTTCCGGCCACCAATACCGGGTCGGTGTATCCGGCCGCCTTCGGGTCGAACAGCGCGCCGAATCCGCCCAGCCCGCCATCGGCGCCCGGACGCATCGTGGATTTGGCCAGCGGCTTGATCCGCTCCACCAGCGCATTGCCGGCGTCGATGTCGACGCCCGCGTCCGCATAGGTCAACCGGCCGGTCGCCGGGTCGTCGGTCGCAGGCTGCGCGGGCTTGTCTTGGGGGCTCGGTTCGTTAGGGTCCACTCTGGCGTCCTTGGCCCCGCGGGGGCAAACTGTCGTGGCCGATCTTCGGTCGGTGCGGGGTCGTCCGGGCATGCCCCGCGACGGCGCGCGTTCCGGGCGCGGACCATAGTCTATAGGGAGCGTTTTGCAATGCTGGAGCGGGCGGTGCCGGCGGGCGCGCGGGCGCGATGGAACGGTGGTCTGGCCGCGGTTTTCCTGGTGGTGGCGGTCCTGCTGGCGGGCCTCGGCGGCGCCCAGGCGCAGTCGAGCGATGTCTACGCCGTCGGCGGCGTCGATATCGACACGACGGGTGCCGACGACCTCGCCGCCAAGCGCGCCGGGGTCGCGGAGGCCAAGCGCCGCGCCTTCGAGACGCTGATTGACCGCCTCACCCTCGACGCGCAAGCCGCCTCGGTCGCGGTTCCGGACCCGGATCGGCTGGAGTTCCTGATCCGCGACGTGACCTTCGACGAGGAGAAGTTCGGCGGCGGGCGCTATCTGGCCGAATTGACCGTTCGGTTCCAGCCCGACGCGATTCGCCAGTTCATGCGGCGCGAGGGCATCGCCTTCGCGGAGATCCAGAGCCGCCCGCTGGTCGTGGTCCCGGTGCTGCAGCGGCCGGGCGCGGCGCCCGTCCTCTGGTTCGGCGGGAACGAGTGGCTCGAGGCCTGGATGGCGCGACGTGTGCCGCGCGGGCTGGTGCCGGTGCTCTCGCCGCTCGGCGATCTGGAGGATATCGCGGCGATCGACGCGCAGACCGCGCTCGCCGGCGACGCGACGGCGCTCAAGGGGTTCGCGGACCGCTACCAAGCGGGCGGGGTGGTCGTGGCCCATGCCCAGCCGGATGCGAGCGGTGAGCGCATGAGCGTCGCGGTCAATGTCCAGGCCCCGGGCTGGAGCCCGGTTTCCACCGTGGTCGCCTTCCAGGCCCCGGCGGCCGCATCCGGCGCGGATGCGGCCGAGAACGCGCCGGCGGAGTCTTCGGACGGTGCGGGCCCGGGCGATCGGGAGGACGCGCCGTCGATCCATGAGCGCGCCGTCGAGGGCGTGATCGGCCTGCTCGAAGAGGCCTGGACGCGCGAGAATTTGATCCGCCACGACGCGACCGCGACGGTGATCGCCATGCGCGCGCCGCTCGGCAAGCTCGGCGATCTGGTGGCGGTGCGCCGCGCGCTCGACTCCGCGCCGCCGGTCCGTGCCGTCGCGCTGGAGCGGCTGACCACCGGCGAGGCGGACCTGGAGGTCGAGTTCGTCGGCGACATCTACCAGCTGCAGACGGCGCTGCTGCAGGCGGGTCTGACCCTCGACCTCTCCGAGGATGCGAGCGCCTGGCTGCTGCGCCGTAAGGCGGCCGCCCAATGATCTCCGATCCCCGTCCGCCGGTATCGCGGCGGAGCCCCGTCTACCCATGAACAGCGCGCCCCCCACCCCCGTCCAGTTGCCGCTCATGCTGCCGCACCGTCCGGCGCAGGGGCGGGATGACTTCCTGGTGGCGCCCTGCAACGAGGAGGCGGTCGCCTGGATCGATCGCTGGCCCGACTGGCCGGCGCCGGCCTTGGCGCTGTTCGGGCCGGCGGGCTCGGGCAAGACGCACCTGCTGCATGTCTGGGCGGAGAGCGCGGGCGCGCCGGTGTGGGATGCCCGCACGCTCACGGTCGGCGATCTGGATGCGCGGCTCGGCGGCGCCCGCGCGGTCGCGCTCGACGAGGCCGAGCGGGCGGATGAGCCGGACGCGCTGTTCCATCTCTACAACATGCTGCGCGAGCGCGAGGGCAGCTTGTTGCTGGCCGCGCGGGCGGCGCCGGCTCGTTGGACCTTCGGGCGGGCCGACATGCGCTCCCGCCTGGCGGCGGCCCCGGCGGTCGAGCTGGGGGCGCCGGATGATGCGCTGCTGGGCGCGGTGCTGGTCAAGCTGTTCGCCGATCGGCAATTGCCGGTGGGGAGCGATGTGGTGAGTTACATCCTGGGCCGGATGACGCGCACCTTCGCCGCCGCCGGCGCGGTGGTCGAGCGGTTGGACCGCCTGGCGCTGGCCGAGCGGCGGCGGATCACCCTGCCGCTTGCCCGGCGCGCGCTGGAGGAACTCGAAAGCGAGGCGGGTGACGCCGACGCCGCGCGCCCGGACGAAGATCACTAGAGGGAGAGAAGGGCATGGATCTCGGATTGAAGGGCCGCAAGGCGATCGTCTGCGCCGCGTCGAAAGGGTTGGGCCGCGCCTGCGCGGACGCCCTGGCGGCCGAAGGGGTCGAACTCGTGATCAACGCCCGCAGCGAGGATGCGTTGAAGCGCACGGCCGACGAGATCGCCGCCGCGCATGGCGTCTCGGTCACGCCGGTCGCTTGCGACATCACCACCCCGACCGGCCGCGAGCAGGTGTTGGCGGCCAGCCCGGCGCCGGACATCCTGGTGAACAACGCCGGTGGGCCGCCGCCCGGCGACTTCCGCGACTGGGAGCGCGACGACTGGATCAAGGCGCTGGACGCGAACATGCTGACCCCGATCGCGCTGATCAAAGCGGTGGTCGACGGCATGATCGAGCGGCGCTTCGGCCGGATCGTCAACATCACCTCGGCCGCGGTGAAGGCGCCGATCCCGATCCTCGGCCTCTCGAACGGTGCGCGGGCCGGGCTGACCGGTTTCGTCGCCGGCCTCGCGCGCGAGACGGTGCGCCACAACGTCACCATCAACGGCCTGCTGCCGGGCCCCTTCGATACCGACCGGCTACGCGGCACGATGGAGGCGCGCGCCCAGAAGGAAGGGCGCCCGGTGGAGGAGGTGCTGGCCGAGGCCGGCCGGTCCAACCCCGCCGGCCGGGTCGGCGACCCGGCGGAATTCGGTCATGCCTGCGCCTATTTGTGCAGCGCGCATGCCGGCTTCGTGACAGGGCAGAACCTGCTGATCGACGGCGGATCCTTCCCCGGCACCCTGTGAGGCCGCCATGTTACGGTTTCGTGAAATCTGTATGACTGCGGGTCTTTCCGTTTGATTGCAGGGTGCTGGACCATTTTAGAAATGGGCGATGTGCGCGCAGGAAATCGAACTGAAGCTGAGGCTCGCGCCGGAAGAGGCGCGCCGCCTGCGGCGTGATCGCACCGTCCATCGCCTGAAACGCGGGCGGGCGGGCAATCAGCGGCTGATCGCGGTCTATTTCGATAGCCCGGCGCTCGCGCTGCGCGACGCGCGGATCGCGCTGCGCCTGCGTCAGGAGGGTGCCCGGCGCGTCCAGACCGTCAAATGTCCGATCGGCCCGGCCTCCGGCGGCATGCAACGGCGGCTTGAGGTCGAGGCGCCGATCGCGGGCCGCGAGCCCGACCTCTCGCTGATCGACGATGCGCAGGTGGCGGCGCGGGTGCGCGCGGCGCTGGGCGGGGCGGCGCCGGTCCCGATCTTTTCGACCGACGTGAAGCGCACGACCTGGCTGTTGGCGGTGGGGAAGAGCACGGTCGAGCTCGCGCTGGACACCGGCGAGATCGCAAGCGAGCGGGCGGGCGCCACCTGCGTTCCGATCGCGGAGGCCGAACTGGAGCTGAAAAGCGGCGACCCGGCCGATCTCCTCGCCTTCGCGGACGATCTGCGCCAACGCATCGCCTTCCGCATCGGGGGCGAGAGCAAGGCGGCACGCGGCTATGCCCTCCATCTCGGGGAGACGCCAACCCCGACCAAGGCGGCGGAGCCGGCCCTCGACCCGGCGATGAGCGCGCGCGAGGCGTTGGGCGTGATCCTGAGCGACGGCGTCGCGCAGCTGCTCGCCAACGAGGCGGTGGTCGAGGACGGCACGGATCCGGAGGGCGTGCATCAGGCTCGCGTCGCCGTGCGCCGCACGCGCGCGGCGCTCAGCGCCTTCAAGCCGGTGATCGAGAGGGGGCCGCGCAAACCGCTCGCCAGGAAACTGCGCTGGCTGCAGCAGGCGCTGGGGCCGGCTCGCGATTGGGACGTCTTCCTGGAGGAGACGCTGGGCCCCGTCCTGAAGGCGGCGCCGGAGAGCGAGGGGCTGCGGGGGCTCGAGAAGCGCTCGGCCAAACGGCGCACGAAGGGCTACAAGCAGGCGCTGAAGGCGATCCACTCGAAACGCTACCAGCGACTTCTGATCGCGCTGGAAGGTTGGGTCTTCACCGACAATCCCGACGCCGAGCGGCGGGCGGTCGGCGGCTTCGCGCAGGACCTGCTGGAAGCGCGCTATCGCGCCGTGCTGACGGATGGCGGCGCGGACCCGACCGCGCTGCCCACCGAGGCGCTGCATCGGCTGCGCATCGAGATCAAGAAGCTGCGCTATGCCGTCGAGTTCTTTCGCAGCCTCTATGCACCGGACGAGGTCGCCGGCTTCCTGCAGGCGGTGAAGAAGCTGCAGGACTGCCTCGGCGGGTTGAACGACGCGGTGGTCGCGCATCGGCTGCTGCAGGATCTGGCGGGCGGGGCGGAGGATCCGGCGCGCGTGCTGGACGCGGACGCCGTGCGCGCGATCGAGGCGGCGCAGGCGGAGAAGATCGAGACCGGTCTCGCCAAGCTCTCCGCCATGTGGGCGCGGTTCGGCGAGCAGCCGGTCTTCTGGGAAAGCGCGGCCGAGGCGCCGCCGGTCAGTCCAGCTCCCGCGGGCGCACGAAGTGGGTGAGGAGACCCGATCCCGGTTCGATCCCGGCCCAGCCATCGGTGGCGTCGAAGGTCAGGATGGCGAGTGCGGCGGTCGGGAACTTCTCCGCAAGCGCCTTCAGATCGTCCGGCGCGCCGCGCCCGGCGAGCGAGACCGCCAGGTCCTGCATCGCCGGATTGTGGCCGATCAGCATCAGCCGTTGCGGGCCGGCGGCCTGCATACCGGCGATCAGCGCCATCAAGTCGCCCTCGTCATCGGCCTCGTAGACCGCGCGGCTCATGGTGATCGTCGGCTCGCCCTTCAGGTGCGGCAGGATCAGCCCGAGCGTCTCGCGCGTGCGCTGCGCGGCGGAACACAGGATATGGTCCGGGGCGAAGCCGCCTTCGCCCATGAAGCCGCCGATCTTGGGCGCCGCCTTGATCCCGCGGGAGGCGAGCGGCCGGTCGAAGTCGGAGAGGCCGCTCTCGGCCCAGCTCGACTTCGCGTGGCGCAGCAGGAACAGGGTGAGCATCGCTTGTACCCTTTCGCGACGGGATGTTTCGGAAGGCTCACTATCACGCTCGCGGCATGGTAGGCTAGATCGTCCAGGGCCCAGGCCGGCGCCCACATGAAGCTGTCACAGTTCGGCTTTACGAAGGGACTCGCGCCTTCTAAGCATAGCCGGAACGGGAGACGGAACGGTGACACCGATCGACGACAACAGCGAGCAGACCGCGACGCCCGACGAGCATGCGCGCGTCGCGGCGCACTCGCCCCCGCCGGCGGGCACCGCCGACGGCCCGGTTCCGGACCCCGGGGAAGCGATCGCCGAAATCGAGAAGGTCGCGGTGAAGGCGAAGAAGCCCGCCGATTTCGGCCCGAAGCGCTTCATCAATCGCGAGCTCTCCTGGCTCTCCTTCAACAATCGGGTGCTGGAAGAGGCGATGAACCAGCAGCATCCGCTGCTGGAGCGCCTGCGCTTCCTGTCGATTTCCGCCAGCAATCTGGACGAATTCTACATGGTGCGCGCCGCCGGTTTGAAAGGGCAGGTTGCCGCCGGAATCTCGGCGCCCAGCCAGGACGGCCTGACCCCGGCCCAGCAGTTGAGCGCGATCGCCGAAGAAGCCGGCAAGGTGATGAGCCAGCAGCAGGAGATCTGGTCCGTCCTCACGCGCGAGTTGCGCAAGGCCGGCCTCGATGTGCTGGAGGCGGACGAGTTGACCAGCCGGGAACGCACGTGGCTGGACGGTTGGTTCCTGGAGCAGATTTTTCCCGCGCTGACGCCGCTCGCCGTCGACCCGGCGCATCCCTTCCCCTTCATTCCGAACAAGGGGCTGGTGCTGGCGCTGGAACTGTTGCGGCCGGCCGACGAGAAGCACATGAACGGCCTGCTGCCGATCCCGAGCAATCTGGACCGTTTCGTGCGCCTTCCGGGCCAGAAGATCCGATTCATCGCGCTGGAGCGCGTGATCGGCCTCTATCTCGACCGGCTGTTCCCCGGCTTCGAGGTGATCGGCAAGGGCATGTTCCGGGTGATCCGCGACAGCGATGTGGAGATCGACGAAGAGGCGGAAGATCTGGTCCGCACCTTCGAAAGCATGCTCCGCCGGCGTCGGCGCGGGCACGTCATCCGCCTCACCATCGAAGCGCATATGCAGGAGGATCTGCGAGACTTCGTGATCGACCAGTTGGACGCCGACCCGGAGGATGTCTTCGCGCTGGAGGGAATTCTCGGTCCTTCGGACACCAGCCAGTTGATCGTGAAGGAACGGCGCGATTTGCTGTTCGAGCCCTTCAATGCGCGCTTCCCCGAGCGGATTCGGGATTATGGCGGCGACTGCTTTGCCGCGATCCGCGCGAAGGACATTATCGTCCACCACCCCTATGAGAGTTTCGACGTGGTGGTGCAGTTCCTGCGCCAGGCCGCTCTCGACCCGGCCGTCATCGCGATCAAGCAGACGCTCTACCGCACGTCGAAGGATTCGCCGATCATCGCGGCCTTGAGCGAGGCGGCCGAGGCCGGCAAGTCGGTGACCGCGCTGGTCGAGCTGAAGGCGCGCTTCGACGAGGCCGCCAACATCCAGTGGGCCCGAGACCTGGAGCGCGCGGGCGTTCAGGTGGTCTACGGCTTCGTCGATCTGAAGACGCACGCCAAGGTCTCGATGGTGGTGCGCCGGGAAGGCTCCGGCCTGCGCACCTACGTCCACTACGGCACCGGCAACTATCACCCGATCACGGCGAAGATCTACACCGACCTCAGCTACTTCACCTGCGAACCGGGCCTCGGCCGCGACGCCGCGCGCACCTTCAACTACATGACCGGCTATGCGACGCCGGAGGAGATGGAACGCCTCTCTCTCGCGCCGCTCAAACTGCGCAAGCGGCTGCTCGACGGCATCAAGGGCGAGATCGAGCATGCGAAGGCCGGGCGTCCGGCGCAGATCTGGCTGAAGGTCAACAACATCGTCGACGGCGAGTTGATCGACGCGCTCTACGAGGCGAGCTGGGCCGGCGTGCAGATCGATCTGGTGGTGCGCGGCATCTGCTGCCTGCGCGCCGGCATCGAGGGGCTGAGCGAGAACATCCGGGTGAAGAGCATCGTCGGCCGTTTCCTGGAGCACAGTCGCGTGGTCTGCTTCGGTGCCGGCCACGGGCTGCCGTCGCTGGATGCGGAGGTCTTCATTTCGTCGGCCGACTGGATGCCGCGGAATCTGGACCGTCGGGTGGAATCGCTGGTGCCGATCCAGAACCAGACGGTGAAGCGACAGATTCTGGAGCAGGTCATGCACGCCAATCTCAACGACGAAGCGCAGACCTGGGACCTGGAGGCGAACGGCGAATACAAGCGCCACGAGCCCGTCGGCAAGGGCTTCAATTGCCACGTTTTCTTCATGACGAACCCCAGCCTGTCCGGCCGCGGCAAGGCGATCCGGCGCGCGCGCAAGGCGAGCGGCGCCGGCGCCGAAAAGGCCGGCGGCAAGGGGGCGTCAGCCAAGAAGAGCCGTGCCCGGAAACCGTCGGCCAAGTCCGGCTGAGGGGCATGATCGGTAGCAGCAGAGCGAGATAGCGTTCCCGGCATGAGCATTACCGCCCCTTCGGCGAGCGACGTTCGCGACCGGTTCGATCTACCCAAGGCGCCGCCTTCCGCGGTCGTCGATATCGGGTCGAATTCGATCCGGCTCGTCGTCTACGAATCATCCGACCGCGCGCCGCTACCGGTCTTCAACGAGAAGCTGCTCTGCGGCCTCGGCCGGGACTTGGACGCGACCGGCAAGCTCTCCGAGCAGGGGGTGGCGCAGGCGCTGGATGCGCTGCCGCGCTTCATGGACATCGTGCGCGCGATGGGCGTCGCCCATGTCGACATGCTGGCGACCGCCGCCGTGCGCGAGGCGAGCAACGGGCAGGCGTTCGTCGAACGCGCGCGCGAGCGCTGCGGGCATGGGATCGAGGTGCTCTCGGGCGAGGAGGAGGCGCGGCTCTCCGGCCTCGGCGTGCTCTCCGGCACGCCGGAAGCCGACGGCGTGATGGGCGATCTGGGCGGCGGCAGCGTGGAGTTGGTGGAACTCGCCGGCGGCGAGACGGGGGAGCAGGCGACGCTGCCGCTCGGCCCGCTGCGGCTCGATGCCAAGCTGGTGCAGAAGCCGACCAAGGCGAAGGATCTGATCGACGCGCGGCTCGCCGAGATTCCCTGGCTCGACCGGGCCAAGGGGCGCAGCTTCTACGTCGTCGGCGGCGCGTGGCGCAGCTTCGCGCGGCTGCATATGACGCACACCGACTATCCGCTGCACATCATCCACCACTACGCCATGCGCGCGGACAAGGCGGCCGACTTCGCCGCCTTCATCGCCAAGCTTTCGCCCGGCACGCTGCAGAAGGTGCATGGGGTCAGCAAGCGGCGCATCGACACGCTGCCCTATGCCTCGATGCTGCTGAGCCGGGTAATCGAGCGCCTCCAGCCGAAGGAGGTGGTGTTCTCCGCAAACGGGCTGCGCGAGGGCTGCCTGTTCGACCGGCTAACGCCGCCGCAGCGCGAGCAGGACCCGCTGCTGAGCGCCTGTCGCCACGTCGTCCATCACGAGCGCGCGCTGGCGGTCAGCGGCCAGGACCTGTTCGAATGGCTCTCCCCCCTCTTCACCGACGAGGATGCGGAGGATGCGCGCCTTCGGCAGGCGGCCTGCCTGCTGTCCGACGTGGCGCGTTGGGAGCACCCGGACTATCGCGCCGAGCATGCGCTGATGCGCGTCATGCGCCTGCCGGTCGTCGGCATCGACCATCCGGGCCGTGCCTTCGTCGGCATGGCGGTTGCCAGCCGCCACAGCCAGCCGGACGACGAGTCCGACGCCTTCAAGACCGTGCGCGGCCTTCTGTCGGAGGAACGGATCGAGCGCGCGCGGGCGATCGGGCTCGCCATGCGGCTCGCCTACACGCTCTCGGGCGGCATCACCACGACGCTCGCCCGGTTCGATCTCGAGCGCCAGGAGGGCCGGGTGCACCTGCATGTTCCGCCCGATCAGGACCATATGGCGGGCGAGGTGGTGGAGCGGCGCTTCGGCACGCTCGCCAAAGCGCTCAACCTGACGGCGGAGGTGGTGCGCCCGGGGTGAGGGGACGGGGCCGGACGGCGCTGGGACGGCGCGGCGCCTCAGCGCACCTCGACACTTTCGCTCGTCTCGAACAGGCGCTCCGGCCCGTCGGGCGTCTGGCGGAAATAGCGCACCTGGCCGCGATAGACCCCGGTGTCGGGCGGCTCGTCCAGATCCTTCTTGCCGACGCGCAGGATGCGCGACTGCGCCGCCTCGTCGATATCGACGCCGGCCTGGGCGAAGACGTTCCCGTCGGGTCCGAAGATGCGCACCTCGATCCGGTCGCCCTCGAGCAAGCCGGAGAAGTGGGCATGCAGGATGATCGAGCGGTTCGCGGCCGGGATGCCGTCCTCCTTGAACAGCATGTATTCGACCGCCGCCTTGTTCAGCACCGTGTCCGAGAAGCCGAGGCGCAGCAGCAGCGTGCGCGGGTACTTCAGCGCCGCGCGCGCCTCCGACGCCCAGAGCGAGCTGCCCTCGATGCCGCAGCCGCCCTCCAGCCCGAGGCCGGTGAAGGGATCGATCGGATCGCCGTTGCGCTGCACCTGGAAGTGCAGATGCGGAAACTCGGTCAGGCCTGACAACCCGATCAGGCCGATCTTCTGGCCGGCCTCGACCGCCTCGCCCTCGCTTACGGTCAGGCTGCCCCGGCGCATATGGCCGTAGAAGGTGCGCCAGCCATTGCCGTGGTCGATCGCCACCACGTTGCCGAGGCCGCGATCGTTCACCGCCTCGCGCTTGAAGAGATTGAAGTTGGCGTCCGGCATGCCGTCGCGCACCGCGACCACCGTCCCCGGCGCGGCCGCGACCACCGGATAGCCGCGCTGCATCTCGACATAGCTCGGCAGGCGGATGTCGGTGCCCTTGTGCTCGTCGTAGGATAGCGCGCCGCACTCGAAGTCGCGATAGCCCTCGCCGGCGGCCATGTCGACGAAGCTGGAGACCAGGCAGTCGATGCCGGGCCGACAGGCGACCGGCATCGCGAAGACGGGCGCCGTGCCCCCGTCGCCCGGGGCCTGCGCGGCCTGGCGGCCCGGGACGTTCAGGATCGCGTTCGCGGCCGCCACCTGCGGCGCGGGACCGGCGGCCGGCGCGACCGCGTTCGCCTGCCCGTCCATGCCGTCCGCACTGGCGTCGTCGGGATCGCTCGTTCTGGAGGCGGCGGCGTCGGATCGCGCGGCGGTCTGTGCCGGCGCGCCCGGGGCGCTTCCGTCCGCCCGCTCATAGGCCTCCGGCCCGCGTTCCTCGATCCAGCCGAATTCGATCGCCAGATCCTCCGTACCCGGCAGCATCGACAGGTCGAACTTGCCGCCCGCCGCCAAGTGCGTCGCAACGCCGGCGGCGGCAACGAAGAGCACCAAGCCTATGACCGCGTAGACCCGCATTCCGCCTCTCCCAAAAGGCTTACGCGATTGGAACCGCCCCGGCGGGATACTATCACGGGCGCCTACGCCCGCCAGTCCCTCCGCGCCTCGGCGACGGTCAGCCGCGTTCGATCAGTTCGACCCCATCCGGCCCGGCGGTCAGCGCGATCCGGCCGTGCTTGAGCGCGAGCGCCTGCTCGCCGAAGAGCTGGCGCCGCCAGCCCTTTAGCGCGGGCACGTCGGCCTCGTCGTCGGCGGCGATCCGCTCCAGATCCTCGACATTGGCGATGATGCGGCTGGCGACCCCGGCATCGGCCGCATTGGCCTTCAGCAGCACCTTCAGGAGGTCGACCAGCGGCTGCAGGCCTGGCGGCATCGGTTCGCTCTTCGGCACCACCGGGCGCTGGTCCTTCGGCAGGTTCAGCCCGCGGTCGACCGCCTCCAGCAGCGCGGTGCCGAACTTGCCCTCCGCGAAGCCGTTCGGCAGGCCGCGGATGCGCCGCATGGCCTTGGCGTCGGTCGGCGCGCTGGCGGCGATATCCATCAGCGAGTCGTCGCGCAGGATGCGGCTGCGCGGCACGTCGCGGGTCTGGGCCTCGCGCTCGCGCCAGGCGGCGACCTCCTTCAGGACGGCCAGCATGCGCGGCTTGGCGTTGCGGTGCTTGAGGCGACGCCAGGCCTCCTCCGGCTCGGCGCGGTAGGTCTCGGGATTGGCGAGGATCGCCATCTCCTCCTTGAGCCACCCGCTGCGCCCGCTGTGCTCCAGCTGCTGCGCGAGCTCGCGATAGATCCGGCGCAGGTGAGTCACGTCGGCCAGCGCGTAGCGCAGCTGCTTCGCCTCCAGCGGACGGGCCGCCCAGTCGGTGAAGCGCGAGCTCTTGTCGAGTTCCGACTTGCAGATCTTGCGCACCAGCGCTTCGTAGCCGACCTGGTCGCCATATCCGCAGACCATGGCCGCCACCTGGGTGTCGAAGATCGGCGCCGGCACCTTGCCGGTGCGGATGAAGAAGATCTCGAGATCCTGGCGGGCGGCGTGGAAGACCTTCAGGATTTTCTCGTCCGACAGCAGGTCGTAGATCGGCTGCAGGTCGAGCCCGTCTGCCAGCACGTCGACGCAGGCCGCCGGCCCCGCGTCGGGGTCGTCGCCGTCGGGCGCCGAGAGCTGGATCAGGCAGAGTTGCGGCCAGTAGGTCTTGTCGCGGATGAATTCGGTATCGACGCAGATGTGCGCGCTACCGCGCAACGCCGCGCAGAATTCGGCGAGCTCGTCATTGCGCGTGATCGGGTCTTCCAGTCGGTGCATATCCATGGGCCCCGGGTGTAGCGGCTTTTCCGCCGCCTGGAAAGAGAGCCGCCCACGATCCTTTGCCTTCGACGTGTCATGCGGTCTTGCTATGGGCGTTGGTCGGTTGGCACGCGCGATGAGGAGGCGCCGGCCGAGGGCGTGGACTGCTTCCTCTTCATGCACCACCCTCCCTTCGACACGGGGCCCAAGGCGATGGAACGGATCGGCCTCACCGAGCGCGACGCCTTCTGGCAGGTGCTTTCCCCGCACGCCGCGCGCATCCGCCATGTCTTCTTCGGTCATGGGCACCGGCCGGTCATGGGCTCCTGGCGCGGCATCGGATTCGCGACCAGCCGGGCGATCAACCACCAGGTCTGGTTCGACCTCACGAGCGAGGACCAAACGCCCGGCAGTTTCGAATCGCCGGCCTACGCCATCGTGCTGGTGGATGCGGAGCGGCTCGTCGTGCACCCGCACGACTTCCTGGACGCGAGCCCGAAATTCGCCCTGGAGGACAGCCCGGTCGACGACTGGATCAAAGCCCACATCGAGGCCTAGCGGCACTTCTATTGCGCGGTGGCCGGGCCTTCGGCCACAATGCCGGCGACCCGGGACGGCGAGTGGGACGCCGGGGCGGGCCGGAGCCATGTCGTCACATGGGGGATGTCGACGAAACCCTGGGCGCGATCCGCGCCCTGGCGGACGGGCCGGCGGATCGCGCGACCGTGATGCCGCGGGCGGCCTATACCGACCCGGACTTCCTGGCGCGCGAACGCGACCGGATCTTCGCCCGCGAATGGCTGTGCCTCGGCCGGGCCGACGCGATCGCCGAGGCCGGGCAGTACCTGACCTATCGGATCAACGACCAGCCCGTCTTCGCGATGCGGCAGGATGACGGCACGATCCGTGCCTTCAGCAATGTGTGCCTGCACCGCCTGATGCAATTGCTGCCGGAGGGGGAGGGGGCGACGGGTGGTCGATGCGGCCGGCGCTTCGCCTGCCCCTATCACGGCTGGACCTATGGGCGGGACGGGACCTTGGTCGCGGCTCCGCAGATGAAGCATCTGACGAAGGCCGGAATGCGCCTGCCCGAGGTCGCCTGCACCGAATGGCAGGGCTGGATCTTCGTCTGCCTGGTCGACGATCCACCGGACCTGCAGGACCGCCTCGCGCCGCTGACGGAAGCGGTCGCGCCCTATCGCGTCTCCGACTACATCCAGGTGGCGGCGCGCGACCATGTCTGGCGCACCAACTGGAAGCTGCTCGCCGAGAACTTCATGGAGAGCTACCATCTGCCGGTCGCGCACCGGGCGACGGTCGGCGCCTGGTGCCCGATCGACAAGGTCGCCTTTCCGCATCCGCCGCACCCCGCCTACACCTGCCAGACCTTCCCGAAGGACCCGGACGCGGCCTACGGCGTGGCGCATCCGGACAATCGGCACCTCGAGGGCGAGTTGCGCCACACCTCGATCATGCCGACGGTGTTCCCGGCGATGATGTTCGTTCTCGCCCCCGATCATGTCTGGTGGCTCTCCCTGATGCCGCGGGCGGTGGACGAGGTGCATGTCCGCTTCGGCGCCTCGATCGCGCCGGAACGGCTGCGCGCCATGCCCGACGTCGAGACCTATCTGCGCGAGACCGAGGCCTTCTTCGACCGGGTGAACGAGGAGGACCGCACCCTGGTCGAGAGCATCTATCGCGGCACCTGCGCGCCGCTCGCCCAGCCCGGCCCGCTGAGTTGGATGGAGCGGAGCCTGCGGGAGTTTCAGGGCTATATCGTCGAGCGGCTGGACTAGGGCGACCGAACGTCGGCGCCAATTCTCTCCCTCTCCCCTCGTGGGAGAGAGGCGGGGAGAGGCGCGGGGAGAAGAGGCGGTTGCCGCAAGCGATGGCGCCAATTGCAGGCCCCCCCTTCCGACCTCCCCCCAAGAAGGGGGGAGGGGAGTGTCACGCGGCCTGCCCGCCCCTTGACAAACCACCGCCGACAAGGCCCTTTCGCGCCGGTTTTCGCTGATCCCAAGAAAGTTCGGAGCGATCGATGCATCCCTATCGCACGCACAGCTGTGGCGAACTGCGCCTGTCCCATGCGAATGAGGAGGTCCGGCTCGCCGGCTGGGTCCATCGCAAGCGCGACCATGGCAATCTGCTGTTCGTCGATCTGCGCGACGATTACGGCATCACCCAGTGCGTGATCGATACCTCCAGCCCGATGTTCCAGGAGATCGAGGCGCTGCCGCTGGAATCGGTGCTCTCGCTCTACGGCAAGGTGGTCAAGCGCTCGGCCGAGACGGTGAACCCCAAGGTGCCGACCGGCGAGGTGGAGTTGCAGATCCAGTCGATGGACGTGCTCTCCAAGGCGGCCCCGCTGCCGATGCCGGTCAACCAGGATGCCGGCTATCCGGAGGAGATCCGGCTCAAGAACCGCTTCCTCGACCTGCGCCGCGAGGAGATGCACGAGAACATCAAGCTGCGCGCGGACATCATTTCGTCGATCCGGCGGCGGATGGTGGAGCAGGGTTTCCGCGAGTTCCAGACGCCGATCCTGACCGCCTCCAGCCCCGAGGGCGCGCGCGACTTCCTGGTGCCGAGCCGCCTGCATCCGGGCAAGTTCTATGCGCTGCCGCAGGCGCCGCAGCAGTTCAAGCAGTTGCTGATGATGGCGGGCTACGACCGCTACTTCCAGATCGCGCCCTGCTTCCGGGACGAGGACGCGCGCGCCGACCGCAGCCCCGGCGAGTTCTACCAGCTCGATTTCGAGATGAGCTTTGTGACCCAGGACGACGTCTTCGCCGCGATCGAGCCGGTGCTGCACGGCGTCTTCGAGGAATTCGCGGACGGCCGCCGGGTGACCGCCCCGCCCTTCCCCAAGATCGCCTATGACGAGGCGATGCTGAAATACGGCAGCGACAAGCCCGACCTGCGCAACCCGATCGAGATCTCGGACGTCTCCGACGCTTTTGCCGGCTCCGACTTCAAGATCTTCGCGAAGCTGGTGGCGGAAGGTGCGGTCGTGCGCGCGATCCCGGCGCCGAAGGTGGCGGACCGGCCGCGCAGCTTCTTCGACAAGCTGAACAGCTGGGCGCAGAAGGAAGGCCAGCCGGGCCTCGGCTACATCGTCTGGAAGGAGGACGGGCCCGCCGGCCCGATCGCCAAAAACCTGGACGAGGGGCGCATCCAGAAGATCGCGGAAGCCGCCGGCATCGAGCCCGGCGACGCCTGCTTCTTCGTCTGCGGCAAGGAGAAGGCGGCGGCCCAGTTCGCCGGCACCGCGCGCACCAGGATCGCCGAGGAGCTGGCGCTTATCCCGGACGGCGAGTTCAAGTTCTGCTGGGTCGTCGATTTCCCGATGTTCGAATATGACGAGCAGGCGGGGAAGGTCGACTTCTCGCACAACCCGTTCTCGATGCCGCAGGGCGGGTTGGAAGCGCTGGAGACCCAGGACCCGCTCGACATCAAGGCCTTCCAGTACGACATCGTCTGCAACGGGATCGAGCTGTCCTCCGGGGCGATCCGGAACCATCTGCCCGAGGTCATGTACAAGGCCTTCGAGATCGCCGGCCATGGGCCGGAGGTGGTGGACCAGCGCTTCGGCGGCATGATCAGCGCGCTCAAGCTGGGCGCGCCGCCGCATGGCGGCTCGGCGCCCGGCATCGACCGCATCGTCATGCTGCTCGCCGGCGCCACCAACATCCGCGAGGTGATCGCCTTCCCGATGAACCAGATGGCGCAGGACCTGATGATGGGCGCACCGTCGGACATTTCGGAAGCGCAGCTGCGCGACGTGCACATCAAGGTCCATCTGCCGCCGGAAGTGAAGAAGGCCTAACGCCTTGGCCGAGACGGCGGAGAAAGGGGCGGTCGACCGCGCGAACCTGGGCGCGGACGCGTTGCTGGCCGTCCTGCGCGAGGCGCAGGACACCGTGCGGAGCTACGACACCAAGGCGCAGATCGTCGGCGTCGGCTATATCCTCTCGCTGTCCGTCGTGCGGCAGAGCGGCGACCACATCCCGGTGCCGGTCGAGTACGCGGTCTGGTACGTGCTGGCCGGCTGGATCATCATCGTGCTGCCCATCATCATGTTCGCGGCCGTGCTCTACCCGTCGCGCATCGACCGGATCGCCCGCCATCCGGCGCCGTCCGGCGTGCTCGGCGGGCTCTACTACAATGCGAAGAAGTTCGACGGGTTCGAGGCCTATCACGACGCGCTTACCCGCGCCGACTGGGTGCGCGAGGTCGCCTACGAGATCCAGAAGGTCTCCGCGATCCGCGACCTGAAGCGGGTGCGCTTCCTGCGCGCGCTCTATTGGACCGCGGGCTCCTTCATCATGCTGTTCGCCTCGCAGATGCTGCGGGCGAGCGGTTGGCTCGCGCCCTGATCGAAGACCCTTTCCCGTTCCGGGTAAAATCGGGCGTCGAACCGGCTATTCTTATGATATAGCGATAGGGCGAACGCGCGTCGGGGTGGGAGCGCGGTCGCAGACGCCCGAGTTTCTGTTACGGAGCCCGCCCGATGAGCGAAGCGCAGGACTTCACCGGAATTGCCATCGGCCTCTACGAGCCGAGCCCGGGCCTCTTCTCCTCCCTCGATGTGACGTTGGTGGGCGCGCTGTCGGTGCGGCCCGTCGATCTGCGTTCGCTCGAGGCGGTATGCGATGCGCTCGCCGCCGATCGGCTGGACGCGCTCGTCCTCGACGCCGGCGGGCGGGAGGTGGCGGTGCGCGCGCTGGTGCGCGACCTGCGCGAGGGCCGGATCGGCCCCGACCCCTTCCTGCCCGTGCTGGTGCTGCATGAGAGCCCCGCGGGCGACCCGGCGCAGGCGATCCGCCTCGCCGGCGCGGATGCGGTTCTCGACGCCCGGGACGAGCCGGAGGCGGTGGCCGACCGGCTGGCGGCGCTGCGCGCGGCGCGCCGGCGCTTCGTGGTCTGCGGACCCTATGCCGGCCCGGAACACCGCAGGATCGTGCGTCCCGGCCAAGCCTCCGAGATGGTCGAGGTGCCGAACCGACTCGCCGGGCCGGTGGACGCGACGGCGCTCGACGAGGCCAAGGCGATCTGGGCGCGTCTGCTGGATCTGGGCACGCCGGTCGGGGTCTAGTCTCGATCGTCCGGCGTTATCTTTACCCGGCAACGGGTATTCTGATATAATTTTCTACCTGAACCAAGCGGCCGCGATCGGCGGCATTCGGCTGCCATTGGCCGCGAAGGGAGGGGAATTCCCATGACATATGCCAATCGACGCAGCGCGTGGATCGCCGGGGCCGTGCTGGTCGCGACGGGGATCGCCGTTGCCGGCTGTCAGACGACGGAGTCGGTCTCGGCGAAGGATTGCCTGCAGGCGACACCGCTACCCGATCCGGTGGCGGTCGCGCAGCCCGTGGGTTCGGTTCCGGAGAAATACGCCCGGTTTTCGGGCATCTGGGGCAACGGCAAGTGGGACGACAGGCTCTGCCATACGCTCGTCGTGACGTCCGTGGAGGCCGACGGCAGTGCCGAGGTGATCTACAGCCACGGCGTCTATGCCGGCTGGGGTATTCGCGAGGCGGAATATTTCGACGAGTGGCCCGCGCAAATCGAGGATGGCACGCTGACGCTGGCGGACAGCAGCTTCAACGCGAACATCAGCTACGCCTACGCCGACGGGAAACTCGAGGGCACCTTCATCCGCAACGGCGAAAGCACCGTCACGCTGGAGAAGGTTCGGGCCGACGCCATCCCGTCGAGCTAGCGGTCGATCGAGGCGAGTCGCTCAGGCGCCCGGATCGAAGCCCAGCGGATAGTGGGAGAGGCGCTCGACACCGGTCTCGGTGATCAGCACCTGCTCCTCCAGCTTGACGCCTTCCTTGCCGCCCTCGCGGCCGATATAGCTCTCGACGCAGAGCGTCATGCCCGGCACCAGCACGCCGTCATAGCCCTTGGCGTCGAAATCCTGCGCGTGCTTGATCGACGGCCATTCGTCGGCCAGCCCGACGCCGTGGATCAGGCTGGGATAGCGGTTCGAGAGGAATTCTTCGCCGACGTCGAAGGCCTGCATCGAGACCTCGCGGAAGCTCTTGCCGGGCTCGAGGATCCCGATGTTGTGTTCGATCTGGGCCAGCGCGCGGGCGTGCAGGTCGGCTTGCTCCGGCGTCGGCGTCACCCCGCCGCAGAGCCAGGCGCGGCTGATGTCGGCGCAATAGCCGTAGGGGCCGATCAGGTCGGTGTCGAAGCTCATCACCTCGCCCGTCTCGATCGGACGCATGGAGCTTTCGCGGAACCAGGGGTTGGTGCGTGGGCCGGCGGACAGCAGGCGCGTCTCGATCCACTCCCCGCCGAGGCGGATGTTGGTCTCGTGCAGCTTGGCCCACAGCGCGTTTTCCGGGATGCCGGGTTCCATCGCCTGCCACATTGCCTGGCAGCCTTCCTCGCAGGCTGCGATCGCCGCGCGCATCAGCATGATCTCCTGGTCTGACTTCACCGCGCGCGCCTGCTCGGCGACGCTTTCGCCCTCGACCACCTCGATCCCCTTCGCGGCCAGCGCCGCGCAGCCGAGCGCGCTCAACCGATCGATGGCGAGCCGCCGGTCCCCCGCCCCGTGTCGCGCCATCAGATCGGCGATCTGGTCGGCGAACATCGCCGCGCGTTCCTCCGCGCGGCTGCCGGCGGTGAAGTAGTAGAAGGTGGGCATCGGCCGGTATTCGTCGATGGTCGGCAGGTCTTCGGCCAGGTGCGGCAGGTTCGCGTAGTCGAACAGGATGCATGGCCCCTCGGTGGCCACGAAGACCGCGCGCGCCTCGTAATGCGCGCACCAGATCTGCATGTTGGTGGCATCGGTCGCGTAGCGGCAGTTGATCTGGTCGAGGAAGAGGGCGGCCGGCAGGCCCTGGCGCTTGAGTTCGGCGCGGATGCGGCCCAGCCGCTCAAGCCGCACGGCGTCGAGATCGACCGGCGGTTCGGTGAATTCCATCGCGCCATGCTGGCGGGCCGTGCGGCCGGCGGCGGTCTCGAGCGGCATGGGGCAGGCTCCCGTGTGGATTGCGGGAAAAGCCTGCGCCCGGTCACGGGCGCCCGTCCGGCCTGATCGCGACACCGAGTGATCGATTTCGGACGGGGAGGGGGCCCGAAAGAGATGGCCGGGACGAGCCCGGCCATGACGTCTTCTTCGTTTGGTGTAGGCGTCATCCCCGGGCTCGACCCGGGGATCTCAGCGATCCGACGCCGCCCTCAGGCCAGCATGTCCGGCTGGGTCTTCATGAGATGGTCGAGGATCGGCTGGAAGTGCAGCCAGCCGATATACTCGCTGCCCACATGCTCGCGGCTGTAGCGCGCCTTGTCGTCCGGCACCAGGGTCGGCTCGGCGCCCGTTGCCTCGATCGCGAGCTGCTGTTGGCAGCAGCGTTCCAGCGCCATGAACCAGAAGGCGGCGGCGTCGATGCTGTGGCGGCTTGCCGTCAGCAGGCCGTGGTTCTGGTGGATCGCCGCCTTGACGCCCTTGAAGGCCTTGGCGACGTCGCTGCCGGCGGAATTCTCCACCGCGACCTTGCCGCCCTCCGCGGCGATCACGACGTGATCCTCGAAGAAGGCGCAATGGTCCTGCGTCATCGGTACGAGCGGCTTCGCGAGCGACGCGAAGGCCGTGCCGTAGACCGTGTGCGCGTGGCACATGGCAAGGATGTCCGGGTGTTCGTCATGTACGGCGGCGTGCAGCACGAAGCCGGCGCGGTTCACCGCATAGTCGCCTTCGACCACCATGCCGTCGTGATCGACCAGGATCAGGTTCGACATCGAGACATGCGCGAAATGGACCGCCATCGGGTTGGTCCAGTAGAGCTCCGGCCGCTCCGGGTCGCGGATCGTCAGATGGCCGGCGAAACCGTAGTCGAGACCGGCTTCCGCGAAGGCGCGGCAGGCGGCGACGAGCCGGCGCTTGCGATCCTCCCGCTCTTCCGCCGGGGTCGCGTAGTTCGGCTCCTCCGGGAAGATCAGCCCCTGCTGTTCGGGCTGGTAGATCGATTTGCGGTTGCCGAGATCGAGCATGGGATCCTCCTTCTGATCATGCTGAACGCACCCCAGCGTCGCGCGCGACGCTCGCTCACGGTTGGGAGCCGCAGACATGATCTTGATTGTTTGTATACAGTATTCAATCAAACCGCTCGGATCAACGCCATTGCTCCGGCGGGTCGGACGGGGGATGTGTGCCGCTGAAGAGGGGCCCTGACGAACGGGTCGTGGAGACCGCGGGGCGGGCGGCATAGCCCGGCCGGGATCGGGGGTTCGAGACGGCTCCTCAGTACATCGCCTCGTCGTGGTGGCGGTCGAGGTCGGAGAAGACCGTGAATTCGCCGGTGAATTGCAGCTCGACGGTGCCGACGGGCCCGTGGCGCTGCTTGGCGATGATCACTTCCGCGATGTTGCGCGCTTCGGCGAGGCGCTGGTTGTGGCGCTCGACACGCTCCTGGTACTTCTCCGGCGTCTCGTTGCCGCGCTGCTCGGGATGTTCCTTCTCGAGATAATATTCCGGCCGGTAGATGAAGGTGACGACGTCGGCGTCCTGCTCGATCGAGCCGGATTCGCGCAAGTCCGCGAGCTGCGGGCGCTTGTCCTCGCGGTTCTCCACCTGACGCGAGAGCTGGGAGAGCGCCAGCACCGGCACCTCCAGCTCCTTCGCCAGCGTCTTCAGGCCGCGGGTGATCTCGGAGACCTCGTTGACGCGGCCCTCCACCCGCTTGTCGACCGGCGGCTGCAGCAGCTGCAGGTAGTCGACGACGATCATGTGCAGGCCGTGCTGGCGCTTCACCCGGCGCGCGCGCTGGCGCAGGCCGGTGATCGAGAGCGCGGGCGTGTCGTCGATGAAGAGCGGCAGGCGCGAGAGCTCCTCCGCCGCCATGGCGACGCGGTCGAATTCATCCGGCCCGATCTCGCCGCGGCGCATCTTGTCGGAGCTGACCCGCGCGCGCTCGGCCATGATACGGGCGGCGAGCTGCTCGGCCGACATCTCGAGCGAGAAGAAGAGGACGTGGCCGCCTTCCTCGATCACCTGGCCGTCGTCGGTCTCGATCTTGCGGTAGGCGTGCGCCGCGTTGAAGGCGATGTTGGTGGCGAGCGCCGTCTTGCCCATCGCCGGACGTCCCGCGAGGATCAGCAGGTCGGAGGGGTGGAGGCCGCCCAGCATGTTGTCGATGTCGCGGAAACCGGTGGTGACGCCGACCACGTGCCCGTCACGCTGCATCGCCTTCTCGACCGCGGCGACAGCCTGGCCGGCGGCGCGCCCGATGCCGACGACGGAGCGGTCGGCCTCGCCCGACACGGCGAGGTCGTAGAGCCGCTGCTCCGCCTTCTCGATCTGTCTCTCGGCGGTGAAGTCGAGGTCGCTGTTGTCGTAGGCGTCGTTGACCACATCCTCGCCCAGCCCGATCAGCTCGCGCTTCATGTAGAGGTCGCGGACCGTCTCGGCATATTGCCGGGCGTTGATGATGGTCACGAGCCCGGCGTCGAGCTGGTAGAGATAGTCCCGCCCGCCGATCCCCTTCAGCAAATCGTCCTCGTCGACGATATGGCCGAGCGAGGTCGCGTTGGCGACCTGGGCACGGTCGATGATGGTGCGGATATAGCCGTAGAGGCGCTGATGCTCCGGCGCGTAGAAATGCTTGGGGTCGAGCAGGTCGCCCGCCGCCTCGTAGGCGCGGTTGTTGCGCAGGATGGCGCCGAGCAGCGCCTGCTCTACCTCGATATTGTGCGGCGGCTGGCGCAGCGCCGGCGCGCGGGACTCCGCATCCTCCTCGCGCAGCGGGGTGACGTTCGAGAGGGTGTCGGTGGGAGGGGCGGTCGATGTGCTCATGGCTCCATTGATAGCCCGAGTCGGCGCTGCTGGCCCGTGGCAATCGCGGAACAAACTAAGCCCGCCTGTTGTGGAAAGCGAGGATATCGGGTGCTGCCGGCCCGGCGATCAGGCGCCCGAAGACGGAGGCGGCGGGCCCGGAAATGAAACGCGCGGGTCCAGGGAAGGACCCGCGCGTCTCGTCTCGTCGCTCGGTGGCGGGAGAGCGTCAGCTCTTCTCCGCCTCCTCGCTTTCCTCGGAGGCTTCGTCCGCCGCGTCGCCCTCGGGCGTCTCGGCGCCGGAGGCCTCGCGGACCTCCTCGACGATCTCCATCGCCTCTTCCTTGGCCTCCTCGGCGGCCTCGCGCAGCGCGTCCGCGTTGTCGCCAGTCGCCATGTCGGCGGCGGCTTCCGCGATCGCGGCGGCCTGCGCCTCGGCTTCCTCGGCGACCTCGCGGGCGGCCTGCTCGGCCTCGGTGATCACGGCGTCCTCGCCGCGCGACACGCGCTCGGCCTGCGCCTCGGCCTCTTCCTGGCTCTGCGCCACGTTGACCTTGACCGTGACGATCACCTCCGGGTGCAGCTTCACGCGGAAGTCGAAGATGCCGAGCGTCTTGACCGGCTTCTCCATCAGCACCTGGTTGCGCGAAATGCTGACCCCCGCCTCGGTGATGGCGTTGGCGATGTCGCGGGCATTGACCGAGCCGTAGAGCTGGCCGGTCTCGGAGGCGGCGCGGATGATCACGACGCTGAGGCCTTCCAGATCCTGGGCGACCCGATCGGCCTCCTTCTTCTTCTCCAGGTTCTCGGCCTCGAGCTGCGCGCGCTTGGCCTCGAACTCCTTCAGGTTCTGCTCGCTCGCTCGGACGGCCTTGCCCTGCGGCAACAGGAAGTTGCGCGCGAAGCCCGGCTTGACCGAGACGACGTCGCCCATCTGGCCGAGGCTCTCGATCCGTTCCATCAGGATGACTTGAACGCTCATGGTCTCTTCGCCTCCTTACTGGATCGTGTAGGGCAGCAGCCCGATGAAGCGCGCGCGCTTGATCGCGCGGGCGAGCGCCCGCTGCTTTTTCGCGCTCACGGCCGTGATGCGCGAGGGCACGATCTTGCCGCGCTCGGACACGAAGCGCTGCAGCGTCTTCACGTCCTTGTAGTCGATCGCCGGCGCGTTCGGGCCGGTGAAGGGGCAGGTCTTCTTGCGGCGGAAAAACGGACGCCGCGGGGCGGGACGGCTAGCCATGGCTGATGTCTCCTTCTCTCTTCGGCGTCTGTCTTACGAGCGCTCGGCGCGGTCGCCGCCGCGATCGCGGTCGCCACGGTCGCCACGATCCCCGCGCGGGCCGCGATCCCGGTCGCGGTCGCCGCCGCGGCCGCCCCGGTCGCCCCGGTCGCCACGGCCGCGTTCCTCGCGACGCTGCATGACGATCGAGGGCTCCTCGGGCAGGTCCTCGGTGCGCGTCGTCAGATAGCGCAGGATGTCGTCATGGAGGCGCATCTTGCGCTCCGTCTCCTGCACGGTTTCCGGCTTCGCGTCGAAGTTCAGCAGGACGTAGTGGCCCTTGCGGTTCTTCTTGATGCGGTAGGCGAGATTGCGCAGACCCCAGTATTCGTGGCGGGAAATCGACCCGCCGTCGCCGGTGATCTGGTTCTTGATCTCGTCGGTGATGGTCTCGACCTGGGACGCCGAGACGTCCTGTCGCGCGATCAGCACGACCTCGTAATTCGGCATATCGCCACTCCCTTCGGCTGTTTCCCGGCCCGCCGCGGTCGCCGACCCCAAGGGGATCCTCCGCTGCACGGACCTAGCCAACGGGACCGTCCCGCTGGCAAGGAGCTATGAAATCCGCACCCACGAATCGCGAGCGCGGCCGGGCTTATAGGCGCAAGAACGCGCATTTGCAAGCCCATCCGAGCCCCGTCGCGGGGGACGCGCCGGCGCGGCAGGGCGACGGCGCTCATCGCCGGTACCGATCCCGGGCGAAGCGCCCGCGTCCGCACAGGTTTCGCAGCTTGTTCAAGCGATCCGACGAGTGAGTATCGAAGTAATGAGTTTGGAAAAATGACGAAATAATCCAATCAAGATGTGTAAAAACAGCGTCGACTCGGTTTATAAACCACATGATAACTGTATAAAATTCATAAATTAGAATTAAGTGCATATTTTTCTTTGTATATAGTGCGAATCAGAATACAAAATTTACATGGCACTTTCGAACGGGTGATGCGATGCAGGATGCGAAGACTTTGAAGGCGATGATGGAGGACATGATCGCGAAGGAGCTCGTCCGGCTTGCGCGCGGGGCGGACCTGGTCGTTTTCGCGCTCTACGATTCCGACCAGCCGGAGGAGCCGATCGACTACCAGCTGATCGAGCGGCCGGAGGATGGCGGTCCGATCACGCTCGATGTCGGGTTCGACTTCGAGGGGGTGGGTGTCTGGTACCTCTGCTATCGCGAGGACGAGACCTTCACCGCGCGCAAGGTGCTGCTGCAGATGCGCGGCGGCCGCTACCTGCGGGGTCAGGTCGGCTGGTTCGAGGGGTATTGGGACGAGTTCCCGCAATATGTCGCCCAGGACAGCTGGGTCCGCGCCGCCGTCCTGAAGGCGCCGGCCAACGCCGGCTGAGGCGACCCATCCGCCAAGCCTTCGGCTTGACCGCCGGGCCGACGCCCCCTAATCACGGTTCGGACAGGTAAGGAGACGCCGCGCGGCCCGCCGCGCCGACTGCCGGGTCGGCGCCGGGCCTCAGCGACGCGGTCGATAGTGGGGGCGATGATGCGCGCATTCGTGTTTCCCGGACAGGGATCCCAGGCCGTCGGCATGGGCGCCGAGCTGGCGGAGGCCTTCCCGGCCGCCCGCGAGGTCTTCCAGGAGGTCGACGAGGCGCTCGGCCAGGCGCTTTCCCGGATGATGCGGGAAGGGCCCGAGGACGAGCTGACGCTCACCGAGAACGCGCAGCCCGCCCTGATGGCCGTCAGTCTCGCCGCCGTGCGCGTGCTGGAGGCTGAGGGCGGCAAGCCGCTCTCCGAAATGGGGGCCTTCGTGGCCGGTCATTCGCTCGGCGAATATTCCGCGCTGTGCGCCGCGCGAGCCCTGCCGCTCGCCGACACGGCGCGGCTCCTGAAGTTGCGCGGCCAGGCGATGCAGAAGGCCGTGCCGGTGGGCGAGGGGGCGATGGCCGCCATTCTCGGCCTCGATCTGGAGACGGCGGAGGCCGTCGCGGCCGAGGCCGCCGAGGGCGAGATCTGCACCGCCGCCAACGACAATGCGCCCGGTCAGGTGGTGATCTCCGGTTCCAAGGCGGCGGTCGAGCGCGCGGTCGAGCTGGCCAAGCAGAAGGGCGCGAAGCGCGCCATGCTGCTGGCCGTCTCCGCGCCTTTCCATTGCGACCTGATGGCGCCGGCCGCCGATGCGATGGGCAAGGCGCTGGCCGAGACCGACATCCTGCCGCCGGCCCTGCCGCTGATCGCCAACGTCACCGCCGAGCCGGTCACCGACCCCGCCACCATTCGCAAGCTGTTGGTCGAGCAGGTCTGCGGGCGCGTGCGCTGGCGCGAGAGCGTGCTGGCGATGAAGGGCGAGGGGGTCGATACCCTGGTCGAAGTGGGTGCCGGCAAGGTGCTCTCCGGCTTGGCGCGGCGCATCGACCGCGACCTCACCGGTGTCGCCATCAACGGGCCCGCGGACATCGAAGCCTTCCTGAAGAGCCTTTAGGCTAGGCTCCCCAACTCTGCCGGAAAGGAACGCGGAAACCATGTTCGATCTGACCGGAAAATGCGCGCTGGTGACCGGCGCGTCGGGCGGCATCGGCGCTGCGATCGCACGCGCGCTGCACGCCCAGGGCGCGAGCGTGGCGTTGAGCGGCACACGGACCGAGCCGCTGCAGGCGCTGAAGGACGAACTCGGCGATCGCGCCCACGTGACGCCGGCCAACCTCGCCGATGCCGACGCGTTGGCGGCGCTGCCCAAGCAGGCCGAGGAGGCGATGGGCTCGCTCGACATCCTGGTGAATAATGCCGGCCTCACCCGCGACAATCTCGCGATGCGGATGAAGGACGAGGAGTGGGAGCAGGTGATGGCGGTCAATTTGACCGCCGCCTTCCGCCTAAGCCGCGCCGTGCTGCGCGGTATGATGAAGCGCAAATGGGGCCGCATCGTCGGCATCACCTCGATCGTCGGCGTCACCGGCAATCCGGGCCAGATGAACTACGCCGCCTCCAAGGCGGGGCTGATCGGCATGTCGAAGTCGCTGGCCCAGGAGGTCGCGAGCCGCAACATCACGGTCAACTGTGTCGCGCCCGGATTCATCGCGACCGCGATGACCGAGGCGCTGGGCGAGGATCAGCACCAGAAGCTGATCCAGAACATCCCGGCGGGCCGGATGGGCGCGCCGGAGGATATCGCGGCCGGGGTGGTCTATCTGGCGTCCGACGAGGCCGCCTACATGACCGGCCAAACCTTGCACATAAACGGTGGAATGGCGATGATATGAGCCGCGTCGCACCGGTGCCGATATCGGTGCCGGCGGGGCCGACGGACGGTCGACGAAACCGTTGCGGGGAACGATGGCCGAAGCGTGCCGACGGGGCCTTTGCCGTCTGGTCCTGCGCCGGCAAGTGTGCTAGAGACAGCCGCCTTTCACGGGGGGTACCCGTTTCGAGGGCGATCCGCGGCCTGCGGGGCGGGGATCGCCATCAGGCGCATCCGGAGCGCGCCCGCGCGCACAGCCGCGCGACGCGGCGTTGCGGCGGACGCGGACCGACAGGAGGGGAGTGCGCGACGCACCGCCTTCACAATCGAAGCCAGGCCGGGCGGATGCCGGGTCTCGTGAACGCGTAAACACGAAGGAAGCTGAAAAGATGAGCGACGTTGCGGATCGAGTTAAGAAAATCGTCGTCGAGCACCTCGGGGTGGAAGAGGACAAGGTTAAGGATGAGGCGAGCTTCATCGACGATCTGGGCGCCGACAGCCTGGATACGGTCGAACTCGTCATGGCCTTCGAGGAGGAGTTCGGCTGCGAGATTCCGGACGACGCCGCGGAGAAGATCATGACGGTGAAGGACGCGATCGACTTCATCGAGAAGAACGCGGGCTGAAGACCGCGCGGCGTGCCGGCGGCGGGTCTGTCGCCGCCGGCCGCGTGCGCCCGTCGGTTTTCCGGGATCGCGATGCGAACAATCCCGGTTGCGGAGGAACCGTCCACGCCCCGGCGCGCAAGCGGGGGGCGGCGACGCAATCGTTGGCGGCGAAGGGACCCGCGCCCGAGCGGCGTGGCCATGCATGCGACCGTAGCCCCTGATTCGGCGGGCCGCGGCATCTGAGGCCACCGGCGTCCTCGCGGACTCCCGAGCGCAAGAAAGACAAGGCGGCGACCCCAGGGGCAGTCTCCAAGGGTCAGGCCGTCGGAGGGTTGGTTGCCATGAGGCGCGTTGTCATCACCGGGCTGGGTATCGTCTCGCCGTTGGGCGTCGGGACCGATTACGTCTGGAACCGTCTTGTCGAAGGCCAGTCGGGGGTTTCCTCGATCCAGAGCTTCGATGTCTCCGACCTGCCGGCCAAGATCGCCGGTATCATTCCGCGCGGCAGCAAGACGGATGGCGGGTTCGACGTCGACGAATGGGTCGAGAAGAAAGAACAGCGCAAGATGGATGTCTTCATCACCTATGCGATGGCCGCGGCCACGCAGGCGGTGGAGGATTCCGGATGGCTGCCCGATGACGAGGAAGGCCAGAACCGAACCGGCGTCATGATCGGCTCCGGCATCGGCGGCCTCGCCGGCATCTCGGAAGGCACCTTGACGCTGATGGAGCGCGGTCCGCGGCGCCTCAGCCCCTTCTTCATCCCCGCCAACCTGATCAATCTGGCGAGCGGCTACATCTCGATCAAATACGGCTATCGCGGGCCGAACCACGCGGTGGTGACGGCCTGCGCGACCGGCACCCATGCGGTCGGCGACGCCGCGCGGCTGATCGCCTTCGGCGACGCGGACGCGATGCTCGCGGGCGGCACGGAAGCGGCCGTCTGCCGCATCGGGCTCGCCGGCTTCGCGGCGGCCCGCGCGCTGTCGACCAATTTCAACGACACGCCGGAGAGGGCCTCGCGCCCGTGGGACAAGGACCGCGACGGCTTCGTCATGGGCGAGGGGGCGGGCGTCCTCATGCTCGAGGAGTACGAGCACGCCAAGAAGCGCGGCGCCAAGATCTACGCCGAGGTCATCGGCTACGGCCTTTCCGGCGACGCCTACCACATGACGGCGCCGGCCGAGGACGGCAGCGGCGGCTTTCGCGCGATGGAGGGCGCCTTCCGCAACAGCGGCATCTCGGCCGACATGATCGACTACGTGAACGCGCACGGCACCTCCACGCCGCTCGGCGACGAGATCGAGTTGGGCGCGGTCAAGCGGCTGTTCGGCGAGCACGCCTACAAGCTCGCCATGTCGTCGACGAAGTCGGCGATCGGCCATCTTCTCGGGGCCGCCGGCGCGGTCGAGGCGATCTTCTCGGTCAAGGCGATCGAGACCGGCGTGGTGCCGCCGACCCTCAACCTCGACAACCCGTCCGACAGTTGCGACCTCAACCTGGTCGCGCACGAGGCGCAGGAGCGCAAGGTCGACTACGCGCTCAGCAACTCCTTCGGGTTTGGCGGCACGAACGCATCTGTTATCTTCGGCCCGAAACCGTGACCCGCGGGGCCGTGCGCTGAGATCCGCGCGGCGAGCCGAATCGAGGCGGACGGATGACCCAGCCCAGCGGTTCCGACGATCGGGCCGACGACCCCTATGACGCCGCGCCGGAACCGGTCGACCTGAAGGGTCGCACCAGGGTCCAGCGGATCGTCCGCCGGATCGAGATCACGCTCATCCTCGGCATCCTGATCGTGGCGATCGCGGCCGCCGGCGTCGGCTATTGGGGCTGGACGCGGCACACGGAGCCCGGGCCGCTTGCCGTCGAACGGACGGTGCTGATCCCGCAAGGAGCCGGCGTCCGGCGCATCGCCGCCACGCTCGCCCGCGAGGGGGTGATCGCGACGCCTGAGCTCTTCACCGTGATGGCCCGCCTCACCGGCCTGCATGGCCGGCTGAAGGCGGGCGAATACTCCTTCGAACCCGGAATACCGCAGCAGGCGGTGCTGGCGAAGCTCGTGTCCGGCGAGACGGTCGACCGGTTCGTGACCCTGCCGGAAGGGCTGACCAGCGCCGAGATCGTGGCCCTGATCAATGCGGCGCCGGGACTGGCCGGCACGCTCGAGACGGTGCCGGCAGAAGGCACCCTGCTGCCGGAGACCTATCACTATGAATATGGCGCCGAGCGCGCGCGCATCCTGGAGCGCATGCGCGGCTCGATGCAGGAGACGCTGGCGCGGCTGTGGGAGACCCGGGCGCCGGGGCTGCCGTTCGAGACGCCGCGCGAGGCGGTGGTCCTCGCCTCCATCGTCGAGAAGGAGACCGGCGTCGAGAGCGAGCGGGCGAAGGTCGCCGGTGTCTTCATCAACCGCCTCGAACGCGGCATGCGGCTACAGTCGGACCCGACGGTCGTCTACGCGCTGACCGAGGGGCGGACGGAGCTGGACCGGGCGCTCACCCGCAAGGATTGGCAGTTCGACCACCCCTACAACACCTATCGGATCGACGGGCTGCCGCCCGGGCCGATCGCCAACCCGGGCCGCGCCTCGCTCGAAGCCGTGCTGCAGCCGGAGGAGACCGACGCGCTCTATTTCGTCGCGGACGGCAGCGGCGGGCACGCCTTCGCCCGCACGCTGGAGGAGCACAATCGGAACGTCGCCAAGTGGCGGCGAATCCGTGATTCGCGCGACTGAAGCTCTGACCGGACCCGTCATTTCGCCATGTGCGGAATTGACCGCGTCGCGGTTTCTCGGCTTAACTTCTCCCATCAGCGGTAGGCGGATGCTCCGACAACCGGTGTACGCCGCTCAGTGAGGGGTGAAGGGGCGCCGTCGCGCCTGTGGCGTCAGGCGGCCCGTGCGTAGGTGAGGGTTAGGTCCCGATGCTCATCGACAAGGTGCTTCGTCGTCTGATCACCAAGGGCAGTCTGGTTCTTGTCGACCACAAGGGCCGGCGCTTTCAGTACGGCGAGCCGGTCGCGGGCGGAGGAGAGCCGCTGGTTCTCAAGCTGCACGATGCCAGCCTGCCGCGGAAGATCGCGCTGGATCCCGACCCGACGCTGGGCGAGGCCTATATGGACGGCAGCCTCAGCTTCGAGAACGGGCGCATCTGGGATTTCCTGGAGCTGGTCGGCCGCAATCTGGTGGAGGGGGAGAACAAGAGCCTGCCCTTCGGGATCAGCCGTGCGCTGGGATTCCTGCTGCGGACCTATCATCAGCTCAACCCGGCCCATCGGTCGCGCCGGAACGTGGCGCATCATTACGACCTCTCGGGCGAGCTCTACGAGCTGTTCCTGGATGCCGACCGGCAATATTCCTGCGCCTATTTCGCGCGCCCCGACATGACCCTGGAGGAGGCGCAGACCGCCAAGAAGCGACACATCGCGCGCAAGCTGATGCTGTGTCCCGGCGATACGGTGCTCGATATCGGCTGCGGCTGGGGCGGCATGGCGCTGACGCTGGCTGAGATGGCGGATGTCCAGGTGTTGGGCGTCACCCTCTCGCAGGAGCAGCTGGCGGTCGCGCGCTCGCGGGCCGAGAAGGCCGGGGTCTCCGAGCGCGTGCGCTTCGAACTGATGGACTATCGCCACGTCGAGGGCAGCTTCGACCGGATCGTCTCCGTCGGTATGTTCGAGCATGTCGGCGCGCCGCACTATCGCGAGTTCTTCGAGACGGTGGAGCGGCTCTTGAAGAAGGACGGCGTCGCGCTCCTGCACACGATCGGGCGCAACGACCCGCCGGGCATCACCAGCCCCTTCATCCGCAAGTACATCTTCCCGGGCGGCTATATTCCGGCGCTTTCCGAGGTCGCGCAGCGGATCGAGAGGACCGGCCTCTTCATGACCGATGTCGAGATCCTGCGCCTCCACTATGCGGAAACGCTGAAGCATTGGCGCCACCGCTTCCTGGAGAACTGGGAACGCGCCAAGGAGATCTATGACGAGCGCTTCTGTCGGATGTGGGAATTCTATCTGGCGGGCTCCGAAATGAGCTTCCGCTACGACACGATGGTCAATTTCCAGATCCAGCTGACCCGTCGCAACGACGTGCTGCCGCTGACGCGCGACTATCTCTATACCGACCCGCCGCAGGATCGGAACCATCCGGCCAAGGCCGAGAAATCGCTTGGCGAGGGGCCGCCCAAGAAATCGCGGCAGACAGCGTAATCGAAAACGCATACGGTTCGTTGGAAGGGTCACGTGGGGCATCGTGCGCGTACGGTCCTCCGTACGCGCCCCCGGCATTTTGGCAAAGGGACGAGAGCGATGCGCAAGCGTGCCGATAGGGGAAGCGTGAGGGTTGCCACGGGCCGGTTGGCGGGCCGGCTTCTGCCGGCATTGGCCGTCGCGCTCGCGCTCGGGTCGCTGGCGCAACCGCTCGCGGCGCAGAGTTCGGGCGCGGCTGAGGCGCTGCAGCCCGTCTCCTTCGTCGCGATGGGCGACATCCCCTATCTGCAGTGGAGCGAGGACGGCAAGACGGTCGTCGACGACGAGCAGGGTCGCAAGCTGGTGCGCGAGATCATCCCGGCGGTGAAGAAGGCGAAACCGCCCTTCGTCGTGCATTACGGCGACTTCAAGTCGGGCGGCGCGTCATGCACCGACACGCTCTTCGCCGAGCGTCTGGCGCAGATCCGCGCGCTCGCGCCCGGACGCGTCATCTACACGCCCGGCGACAATGACTGGACCGACTGCGATCGCGACGGGCTGGCCCCGCCGATGTGGGAGTTGGAGCGCCTGCAGGCGTTGCGCCGCCAAGCCTTCCGGGCCGAGGAGATGGCGGCCGAGCTGAAGCCCGTGCGCCAGCCGCTCTATCCCGAGAACGCCCGCTGGATGCGCGACAAGATCCTGTTCGCCAGCATCCACGTGGTCGGCACGAACAACGGCCGCCAGCAGATCGAGATCGGCGATCTGGACATGGCGCTCGCGCAGGTCGACGCGCGCGACGCGGCGAACGCGGCCTGGATCGACGCGCTCTTCGACCAGGCTATGGCCACGGAGGCGCGCGCCGTCGTCCTCGTTTTCCAGGCCGACATCTTCGCCAAGCGCGGCGAGCCTTGCACCGCGCTCAGCCGGCAGGCCTGCGACGGCCATGCCTGGCTGCGCGACAAGCTGAAAGCGAAGGCCACCGCCTTCGACAAGCCGGTGCTGGCGATCCACGGGGATACCGACAGCCACTGCCTCGATCGGCCGCTCGACGGCGCGCCGACCTTCTGGCGCCTGAACGGGCCTGGCGACTACTGGAAGGCCGGCCCGGCCAGCGGCGGCATCATGGAGGCCGCGCGGGTGACGATCGATCCCGCCTCCTCGCGGCCGGTGACGGTGCGCTACCTGCTGTCGGGCTTGGCGCCACCGGATCGCTGCTAGGTCGCTTACGATTCCTAGGCTTGGGGTTGTTCGAGCATTTCGAGAGGTAGTTCAGGAGCTCTTCGCAAAATGCCTAAAACAGCTCGTGATGTTTTACCTTCTTTCGGCGGCTCTTTCGTACCGGTCCGTTTAGTAACAATGATATTCTTGTTAAAATCAAGAACTGTAAGCTTTTGCTTGAGCCTGGACCCTGTAAAACGACTTAAATCTAGCATATAGACCTCTGATCGATGACCCGCCTTGTGCTCATCGGAAATGCTTGAAGCGATTAGATGTACCATGCGCAAGTCCATTAGACTCTGTAATAGTGAATATTCTTGTGGATACTTTTCTTTGGACCGAAAATCTATTCGGAAGTACGTTGTCTTGACGTCATACAAGAGATAATTCTCGAGCTTGCTCAGAGTCTCCATACGCGCTTGCGCATGCCCAATCGCTGAGGCTGCGTCGTCCTCCAGCTCCTTTAACTTGTGGTCAGCGGCATTGCCGGCCGCTTTGTTTACATCTTGGACCCCGGTAGTTCTCGCGTTCTCACGTTCCCGAGCTGCCTGTAGTGCTAACGCCGCCAAATTGAGATAGTCGCGAGGTACGGCTCCTGAAGCTAAGACCAGACGGTCAAGTGCTGTCGAAGCGATAAAATTTGTGGTTCCACTTAAATGACAATCGTCAAGATACGTACGTAAGATACCCAGAAGAAAATTCCGTGCTTTGGTAGGTTCTTCAAGCGTAATATCCAAATCTATTTCTGCAGCATCGTGGCCGATTTGGAGTCCAACAGGAGGATCGTCCGAGAACCATCTGGCCTGATGTCTAATACCAGATGCCTTGATCCAAATATTTGAATCACGTGATATTCCGTGAATCAAATCCAACTGGGTAGGCAATTCAGCCATGCTGATATAATGGATATCGTCTAGAAAGATGTATATTGGCTGTTGAGTTTCCTCAGTGAAGAGATGAAGACAAGATTGAATTTCTGGTATGTGTTTCGCAACTGCTTGTACTGTCTTGTCTTCCCTCACAAGAAGACCAGAAAACATCTCTTTAAGTCGGCCAGCTTGATGGCTACTCGCGGGGGGACGCTCTTTGCTAGCCCAGTATACTAGCGGAAGATCTAGTAACTTCTGTACAATTGTAATAAAAGCATCGAGAGAAGCCTGATTTCTCAGTGTTTGGAGGTTTATCCACACAGTGTGGGCGCCTCGATCGCGTAGAATTCGGTTTGCTTCGACCATAAGCGCGGATTTTCCTACTCCTCGACGCCCAAAGATCAAATGGTGTCGAGGTGTCATACATAAGTCGAGATTTTGATTGATATCTCGGATATATTTTAAGCTTGGATTGCCTTCAGATACTCTGGACTTTTCACTTAATAACGCAATTAAAGATGTAATTCTATCATCAAAAACATCTTTTACACTGTTATACTTTGGTTTGTCGATATCTTTATACTTTTTTACAGTAATTAATATATTGTCATCATCATCATCGACGTCACTCGCCACAGAGAGTGCATCGGAGAATTGATCTTCAGGAACATGAACAACTGCTATTACTTCGCCTGGATACGATTTTACGTCAACATTACGAACGTAAATATCACGTTGAGAAAATAGACCCCTAATTTTTTCAGCAAGAATGTTTGGCACTTCAGCGCTTCCTCCTTAAGTAACGTGAGCATTCATTGATTGCATCTTCAGCATCCTGAACAATTTGCACTGCGTCTGGCTTCATAAAGCTATCGCGTGTTGGATATGGGTTATAGTCCGCTTCGTTTCGCTGAAGTCGGGGCGTATCCCCTTGACATACGGTGAGGGCGTCACCATCTCCTAGTCATAAGGAGACGAGACGCCATGAAGCCGACCACGATCCGCCAGTTTTTCCAGCAGTTCCCGGACGACGATGCGTGCCTTAAGCATCTGTTCGACGTTCGCTTCGGACAGGGCCACACCTGCCCGAAGTGCAAGCGCGAGGCTCGCTGGTATCCGATCAAGGCGGAGCGCGCCTTTAGCTGCCAGTGGTGCGGGCATCACATTCACCCGACCGTCGGGACGCTCTTTGAGAAGTCCCGCACGCCCTTGCAACTCTGGTTCTATGTGATCTTCAAGTTCACCAAGACGCGACACGGTGTCTCCGCGAAGGAGATCGAGCGCGAGCTGGGCGTTACCTATAAGACGGCTTGGCGCATGTGCCGGATGATCCGGGAGCACATGGCCGAGATCGACGGCGAAGATCCGCTTGGCGGCGAAGGCCAGCACGTCGAGATCGACGAGACGGTCGTTGGCGGCTACCAGCGCGGCGGTAAGCGCGGCCGGGCCGGCGACAACAAGACCGTCGTGTTCGGTATGCTCCAGCGCGACGGCAAGGTGATGGTCCGCGTCGTGCCGGACGTGAAGCGGTCAACCCTGCTGCCCCTCATTCAGCAGCACGTGAAGCCCGAGACCAACGTCCATACCGACGAACTGAAGTCCTATCACGGGCTTGAGAAGCACGGGTACTACCCCAAGCGCGTGAACCATTCCGACGGTGAGTATGTCGGCTTTGACGGCGCGTCGGTTAACGCTATCGAGAACTTCTGGCGCCACCTAAAGAACGGCATTCAGGGCACCCACGTGTGGGTCTCCCCGAAGTACCTTGAGCGTTACGCCAAGGAGTTCGAATACCGCTTCAATCGTCGGAATTGCCCCGAGACGATGCTTTCGGAGCTTCTAACGTCTTTCGCGAAGGCGGACGCTTAATCGCAGCGTCCAGCTTGTCGGCATCACCGGGGGGCTCTTTCTCCCGCTCCCGGATGAAGTCCTCAAGCTTGCCCTCCTTTAGGGCTTTTCGAAGTGTCGTCATTGTTCACCGCCAAGTGAAGTTGGCGCTTCTCATCAGGCCCGAGAGCGTCATACGAAGCGAAGTGCCAGCTAAGATCCTGCACGATCGTGACCGCTCCCAACGCCCACCGCAACGCAAAGAGTGTTGCGGTTAGCGTCGCACCCAAGCAGACGCGATCATAAACGTCAGGAACTGGCATGAACACAATCACGAGCGAAATTAGCGTCACAAAGGCCGCAACAGCTTGGGCAACATGAATAAACGATATGTAGAACAAGTACTTTGACAGAACGCCACCCGCCTTCAAAAAGGCCGAAAAGTCCGTTCTCGTGATGCTTTCGTAAACACGCCCAATCGCTGACCACGCCAAAGCCAACGTCAGGGCATTGAAAGCCAGCAGACCAGTGTAAACCGTGACCGAGACATCCCAATTTTGGTCTTCGAAAAAGGTGCTCGGAATGAAGTACGCAGCACCCACCGCAAGGCATGCAAAGACAATAAGCGACACGGGGAAAAGCGCCCAAGCGCCCTTAGCCTTGTAAAGATCCTTGGTATCATCAAGCCAGGACTCGATGAATGATGGGCGGCTATCCATCAAACAATTCCTTCATAGTCTTAACGACATACTCGTGCTCTGTCGCAACGCCATCATCGACCGGAACAGAGATGCGGAGGTTGGTCGGCTTTTCCTGCAAATCAATGTCCTTGTCCGTCTGACCACGCATTTTGTGCTTTTGATATGTGAGTTCTGCTCCGGAATCGGTGCGCCCCTTGATCCCGAATTGGCCATACCCCTTTTCAGACAAACCAACGGCTTCAGACACCAACCCGTCTGGATCGTTTTTCATGCCCCCGCCGGGCATGGGATATGCCTTCCCGCTAAGCCGACCAGCTTTCGCTTTTTTCATCAGCTCGTGCAACTGATCTCCCGGTAGCGACGGGTGTGGGTTAAATGGGCGAACATCAAAACTAAACTCTTCGAGGTTGAGTTTTTTCATTGCCTGCACAACATCGTCGTGAGACGCCGTACGCTCATAATCAAGCGCGTTCTTGCTATTCCATTCAATGATAGCACGAAGGCGGCCAATTCCCGAGTTCGCCGGCAACCGGTCCCCACTCCCTTGTTTAACTGCGACAATCCGAAGCCGGGGAGCCATGATCGCGTTAGTGAAGCGCATATCATCTGCGTCAACTTCCTCAAGTTGGATGCGGTCGCTTTTGGGGTCGTAGCGGTGCTCTACCCGCACGTCCACTGTGTGCCCAACGACAAATATGGCGCACTGTTCGCCGTCAACCTGCTCTTGCCGAAGCTGCATAAGGAAATTCTTTGCGTCAGCTAAGGATGGTTCACGGACACGGTACGGAGCGCCCGCGCCTTTCACACTCTCAAGAATATCGGCGTGTCCTGATGGGGCGATCACCTCATCGTTCTCATCAAGCATGACATAACGGTAAAACACCCAAGTTGACTTCATTTTCCCCTCCTATTTTCGGAGAGGCTACCCGCGCGCAGTGGTAACGGTCAACGACATGCTACCCGGCGGTGTGGTAGGCTGGTGCCTTCGCCAACCAAGGGAGGGCAAAATGTCAGATCAACCCGTTGTTCATATCGGGGAGAACTCGCCTGAATACGTTGCTTGGAAACTGCTGCACGAGGTAGCTAACGCTGAGGGGAAGGTGTTTCACAATAACCCGTCATCGAACTACACAGCAGCCGACCGCGCTTGGATTTTGGACACCTACGCGGAGTGCCTTAAGGCTGTTCGCGGACTTCGGAAGTTCCAGTAGTAACGAAGCGCATGAGCCTTTCGGCCTCGGCAACCGCTTGGTCCGCGTTGGGTGTCGTCTGCGCGGACCAGACGAGGCGGACAAGTTCCAGCCGAATTTCCTCAAGTGACATTCTAGCCTCCATCAGCTTGGGAGTGGTTTTCAATGAGACGCCCGCGCGACCCATTCAAGATGGGCGGAGGGGATGACCCGCCCGCACAACGGCGCCCCGAGATTGAGGGGGCCCTGTGCGAGGCTATTGCGAAGCTGTTGCTGGTCGAGTTTCGCTACAAAGACGACATGGCGTTTCGCTTGTTCGCGCCCTACGCCGTCTATCACTCGCCAAAAGACAAGGTGCTTGTGACCGGAACGCAAATCGACAACCCAGGCGATCCGCTCGACCGATACGTGCCGCGCAACTTCGAAGTCGGGCTAATCCGCGACCTCAACGTTACGAGCACGAACTTCCAACCGGACCCCCGGTTCAATCGATTTGACCCCAAGTTCGAGCACGGGGTCATTTGCGCCATCCAACGCGTCTAGATACGCAAGCAGCGAGCGCAGATCGTGTTTGGCGTTCTCTACCGCGTCATCCCGCGACAGATCGTCGAACCCATTTAGCGCGCTTTGAGCGAACCAACGTATCTGGCTCGGGCTGACGGAAAGCGTCGCGATCAATGGAATCTCCTGAGCCGTGCTGCGGGCAGAGTCCTAGCGCCTAGCGGTGACCGTATGCTGAGGGGATAGGCCCCCTGAAGTCTTGCAGTTTTTAGGGTGTTTTCCCAGATCTCCCGTTGGGGGAAATCCTTCGGAATGTTCTTGGGTAAAGTACTGTGTGCTTGATAATCATCACCTTTATTGTACGTAAAAGAGACTGACCGAAATGCGTGATACATTGCGTAATAGGCGCGACTAATTATTGTTCGGTAATGTGGTCTGGGCGATGTCAGGAAGTTTTTTGCGGCTCTGTGGTGCGATCTCGCAAGTTTCAGTCGCTCCTTCCCTGCCTCCTTAATTCCTGAATCAATTTCTTGTCCGAAGTTTTTGTAGAGAGTTTCGCCAAGCCGCGCTTGATCGAGTTCCTTAGATGTTAGTTGAGTAATCCGGCCGCGGATTTGATCGGGTACAATCGCCATTCTCATTGCTCGCATGTTAGGCACCAAATGAGAGCATTTTCTTCAACTTTGTTCAATGCTTCTCCGGCAGTCGCGCCAGCAGCCCCGTCACCATCCCCGACGGCAGCGAGCGCAGCATCCAGGCGATCGCCCGCATCGGCCCGGGAAAGGTGATGAGCGCCCGGTCGCGCGCGAGGCCCCGCCGGATGATCCGGGCGGCGCGCTCCGCCGGCATCAGGAAGGGCATCGGGAAGGCGTTGACGGCCGTCATCGGTGTCTCGACGAAGCCGGGGCAGATCACGCTGACCTTGAGCCCTTCGCGCGCGAGGTCGCCGCGCAGCGCCTCTCCATAGGCCATCACGGCCGCCTTCGAGGCCGAATAGGCGGGCGCGCCCGGAAAGCCGCGATAGCCGGCGACGGAACTGACGATGGCGATCTGGCCGCGCCGGCGGGCGCGCATGCCGTCGATCGCCGGATGGATGGTGTTGAGGACGCCGGCCAGATTGACCGCGAAGATGTCGCGCGCCTGCGCTTCCGTCTCGCCACCGGCCCCGGTGCCGGCGGAGATTCCTGCATTGGCGATCGCGAGATCGATCGGCCATTCGGCGTGCGCCGTCTCGACCCAGGCGCGGGTCGCCGCCTTGTCCTCCACGTCGATCGGCTCGACGCGGACCTCCGCGCCGTGGGCGGTGCAGCGCGCCGCGACCTCCTCCAGCTTTTCCCGCCGCCGGGCGCCGAGGCTGAGGCGAACGTTCGGCCGGGCATAGGTCTCCGCCAGCGCCGCCCCCAGCCCGCTGGAGGCGCCGGTGATCAGGATATGACGGGGCGCGCGGTTCGCCATGGGCGGTAGCATGGCGCTCGGCCGGGACGCGCGCAACGGCTTGTTGGCCGCGCATGGGCCCGCTAAACAATGGCGCGAACCTATGAGGTGGACACGGGGGCCGCGGGAAACCATGGCGATCAGCAGCATGACGGGCTTCGCCCGCGCCGGGGGCGAGGATGGCCGCTTCCAGTGGATCTGGGAGGCGCGCAGCGTCAACGGCAAGGGCCAGGATGTGCGGCTGCGCCTGCCGTCGGGCTGGGACCGGCTGGACCCGATCGCCCGGCCGATGGCGGCCGACCGGTTCAAGCGCGGCAACCTTTCGATCGCGCTTGAGGTGAAGCCGCTCGCCGCCGGTACGCGGCTCACGGTCAACGAGGCGCTGCTGGAAATCTTGGTGGCCCGCTGCGAGGCGGCCGGCGAGAGCCCCCGGATCGATCGCCTCCTGCAGGTGCGCGGCGTCGTCGAGAGCGCCGAGGAGGAGGGCGCCGACGATCCGGAGGAGGCCGATGCCCGTCTCAAGGCCATCGCGGCCACGCTCGCCGAGGTGCTGGACGCGCTCCAGCGCGCACGCGAGGAGGAGGGCGCGCGCACGGCCGCGGTGATCGGCGACCAGCTCGAGGAGATCGCGACCCTGACCGAGAAGGCGGCTGCGTGCGCCGACGCCCAGCCGGCGGCGATCCGCGACCGGCTGGCCCGACAGATCGAGGAGCTGAGCGAGGGGCGCGGCGGGCTCGATGCCGACCGGATCGCGCAGGAGGCGGCGGCGCTCGCCGTCAAGGCCGACGTGCGCGAGGAACTGGACCGGCTGCGCGGTCATGTCGAGGCGGCGCGGGACTTGCTGAAGGAGGGGGGCGCGGTCGGGCGGCGCTTCGACTTCCTCTGCCAGGAGTTCAACCGCGAGGCCAACACGCTCGCCTCGAAATCCTCCGCCCTCGCGCTGACCCGAATCGGACTAGACCTGAAGGCTGCCATCGATCGGATGCGCGAGCAGGTGCAGAATATCGAGTAGCCGGATGCGCGACGGGGGAGAGCAAGTGGCGATCGCGGAGCCAGTGTCGGACGGCGGGCACGAGCCTTTCAGGATCAAGCGCCGGGGCTTGATGCTGGTGCTGTCCTCACCCTCGGGGGCCGGGAAGTCGACCATCTCGCGCCAGATCCTCGATACCGACTCGGAAGTCGAGATGTCGATTTCCGTCACCACCCGGCCGCGCCGGCCGGGCGAGGTGGATGGGCGCGACTATCATTTCATCGACACGACCGAGTTCAACCTGATGGTCAATCGGGGCGAGCTCCTGGAGCACGCCAAGGTCTTCGGTAACTATTACGGCACGCCGAAGAAGCCGGTGATGGAGACGCTCGGCCGCGGGCGCGACGTGCTGTTCGACATCGACTGGCAGGGCACGCAGCAGCTGGCCGAGCACGCCTCCGACGATCTGGTCCGGGTCTTCATCCTGCCGCCCTCGACGGCTGAGTTGGAGCGCCGCCTGCAGACCCGCGCCCAGGATCCGCCCGATGTGGTGGCCCAGCGCATGGCGAAGGCGGCCGACGAGATGAGCCACTATTACGAATACGACTGGGTGATCGTGAACCACTCGCTGCCGGAGAGCTTGGCGCAGGTGCGTGCGATCCTGACCTCCGAACGGTTGCGTCGCCGACGCCAGACCGGCCTCAGCGATTTCGTGAAGGGGCTGCGCGAGGGGCGCTAGGCATCGCCGGTCGAGCCGCGCCAGGCCCGCGTCAGGGCCACGAAATCCGAGATCGTGAGGTCCTCAGCCCGCGCGGTCGGGGTGATGCCCGCCGTCTCCAGCAGGTTCTCCGCAGCCGGCGTCAGCGCCTTGAGCGAGCGGCGCAGCATCTTGCGCCGCTGGCCGAAGGCGGCGCGTGTCACCTGCTCCAGATCGCCGATCGCGCAGTCCGTGGGCGCGGGCGTGCGCGGCTCGATCTCGACGACCGCGCTCTCCACCTTGGGCGGTGGGGTGAAGGCGCGCGCGGGCAGCGTCATGGCGATGCGCGCATGCGCTCGCCAGCCGGTCAGCACGGCGAGCCGCCCGTAGGCGGGATCGCCCGGCGCGGCCGTGATCCGCTCCGCCACCTCCTTCTGGAACATCAGCACAAGCCGTTCGAACAGATGCGCCCGCTTCAGCCAGCCGATCAGCAGCGGTGTCGCCACATTGTAGGGCAGGTTCGCCACCACCCGGCGCGGTGCCGGGCCGAGCGCCTCGTAGTCGGTCTCCAGCGCGTCCGCGGTCACCACCCGAAGTCGGCCCTCGGCGGCGTCGATCAGGGGGGCGAGCGCCTCCAGGCACCGTGGGTCCTTCTCGATCGCCACCAGGTTCGCCGCCCCCGCGCTCAAGAGCGCGCGGGTCAGCCCGCCGGGGCCGGGGCCGACCTCCACCACGGTTCCGGCGCCAAGCGGTCCGGCGAGGCGCGCGATCTTGCCCGTCAGGTTGAGGTCGAGCAGGAAATTCTGTCCGAGCCCCTTGCGCGCGCTGAGGCCATGGGCGGCGATCACCTGGCGCAACGGCGGCAGGGCGGCGATGCGCTCGGCGACGGCATCGTCCCGGGTGCCGGCGGTCACCGCACGCTCTCCGCCGCGCGCGCCCGGTTGCCGGCCGCCTCGGCGGCGAGCCGCAGCGCCGCGATCAGGCTGTCCGGCCGCGCCGTGCCCGTTCCGGCGAGCGAAAGCGCCGTGCCATGGTCCGGCGAGGTGCGCACGATCGGCAGCCCCAGCGTCATGTTGACCCCGCCGTGGAAGTCGAGCGTCTTGACCGGGATCAGCGCCTGGTCGTGATACATGCCGAGCGCCGCGTCATAGCCTTCGCGCGCCTCCGCATGGAACATCGTGTCGGCCGGAAGCGGGCCCAGTACCGCGATCCCCTCGGCCCGCAGCCGTTCGACGGCGGGAGCGATCACCTCGATCTCCTCGTGGCCGAGCGCGCCGCCCTCGCCGGCATGCGGGTTGAGCCCGGCGACGGCGAGACGCGGCGTGGGGATCGCGAAGTCGCGGACAAGCGCATCGGCGACGATCCGACCGGTTTCGTGGATCAGCTCCGTGCTCAAGCCCGCGATCGCGTCTGCGAGCGCCTGGTGGATGGTGACCGGCACGGCGCGCAGACCGGGCGCCACCAGCATCATGACCGGGCGGGCGGCCCCGGTCAGATGCGCCAGGAACTCGGTATGGCCCGGATGGGCGAAGCCCGCCTCGTAGAGCGCGCTCTTGTGGATCGGGTTGGTGACGATGGCGCCGGCCGCACCGGTCTCCGCGAGGCCGACCGCGCGTTCGATCGATTCCACGACGGCCGGCGCATAGGCGCGATCCAGCCGGCCGGGCACGGCGTCGGCGCAACGCTCGGCCAGCGGCAGGACGGGCAGGGCGCGCGGGAAGGTCTCGACCGCCGCCTGCGGCGCTTCTATGGGTGCGATCTCCACGCCCCAGCCGAGGCGCTCCACCAGCCGCGCGAGCCGGTCCGGATCGTCGATCAGGAAGAAGGGGGCGAGGCCGGCCTCGACCCGGCGCAGCCAGGCGGCGAGCGCGATCTCCCCGCCGATGCCGGCGGGCTCGCCCATGGTGAGCGCGATCGGGGCCGGTGCGACGGGCGGCGTGGTCTCGCGGCTAGAGGCGGACATCGACGTAGGCGGCGCGGCGCAGGTCGCGCAGTTCGCGGCGCGCGCGCAGATCGAGCCGTTCGGTCAGGAGACGCTGCTCGACTTCCTCGCGGCTCGGCAGGTTGGTCTTCGCGTCCTCGCGCTCACAGACCGAGACGATGACGAAACTGCCGCCGCGCTCGATCGGCAGCGTGGCATTGCCCTTGGAGAGCGGCGCGACGGCCTCGCGCACGCCTTCCGGCAGATCGCCGAGCCGCACGCCCTGCGCCTGGGCGTAGGAGGCATCGTCGCGCTCCTCGCCAAGCGCCTGCAGGTCGTCGCAGCCGCCGAGCGTGCCGACCCGCTGCGCCAGTTCCTGGCGGACGAGTTCCTTCGCATCGGCGTCGTCTGGCGGCGGGCGGACGGTCAACTGCGCGAGATCGATCTGGGCGTCGAGCGGATCGATACCCTCGACCCGCTTGTCGGTGACGTAGAGCAGGTAATAGCCGGCGACCGTGCGGATCGGGCGCGAGATCATGCCCGGCTCGAGCTGCTGCACCACCTCGTCGAGCTGCGGCTCGAGCTGGCCGGCCGCGACCCATCCGAGATCGCCACCCTGTGGGGCGGTGGAGCTCTGTGAGAAGTTGCGGGCCAGCGAGTCGAAATCCGCGCCGCCGCGGATCTGGCTGACCAGCCGCTCCGCGTTCTGGCGGACCTCGTCCTCGCGGTCCGGATTGTCGACCGACAGGAAGATCTCGTAGACGCGCCGCTGCGGCTGGTCGGCGACCTGCCTCAGGCGCTCCATCTCCTCGTCGATCTCGTCCTCGCCGACGCGCACGTCGCGGCGCAGGCGGCGTTGGACGTATTTCGCCCAGGCGATCTGCGGCTCGATCTGCTGACGCATGGCGTTCGGATCGATCCGGCGTCCGGCGAGGAAGTTCCGCAGATTGTCGAGCGTCATGTTGTTGCGGCCCGCAAGATCCTCCATCGCCTCCTCGATCTCGCGGTCGGTGACGCGCACGCCGGCCTCCTCCGCCGCCTGGAGCTGCAGCTTCTCGTCGATCATCGAGCGCATGACCTGCGGCAGCAGGCGCTGCTGGGTCTCGCGGTCGAGCTGCAGGCCGGAGGAGAGCGCGACCAGCCCCAGCCGGTTCTGCAGGTCGAAGACCGAGATCACGTCGTCATTCACGACGGCCGCGATGCGCAGCACGTTCTCCTGGGCCGCCGCGCGCTGCGGCGCGCCCGCCGGCGCGATCAGGGCCGCCGCCAGCACGACGGCGCCCATGAGGGCGCGGACGAGGGTCGGGAAGGGCACGCGGACGGTCATCCATCCTCCAGATGCAACAGCGCTGTCACCCCTAGCATGGTGCTTACGAAGGCCGGCATCCAGGCCGCCAGCTGCGCCGGAATGCTGGTCGAGAGGCCGAGGGCGTGCACCACATTGGTGAAGAAGTAAAGCACGAAGCCGCTGGTCACCCCGCCGACGATCATCAGGCCGGTGCGCGATCGCCGGCCGCTGCGGATCGTGAAGGTCGCGGCCACCAGCACCATGGCGCAGAGCAGGAGCGGCGTGGCCAACAGCGAATGCAGATAGAGCCGGTGGACGTTGGCGTTGAAGCCCGCATCCTCCATCGTGCCGATGAATTGCGGCAGTTCCCAGAAGCTCAACGTGTCGGCGGAGGCGAAGCTGTCCTGGATCTTGTCGAGCGTCAGGTCGGTCGCGAGGCGATAGGTCTCGAAGCGCTGGGTCTGTTCGTCGGGGACGGAGATGTAGACTTCCTGCAGTTCCCAATAGCCGTCCCGCAGCTCGGCGCGCCTGGCATCGATGCGCCCGGTGAAGCGATCCTGGTCGGCCAGCCGGAAGACCGTCACGTCGATCAGCATCGAGCCGTTCTGCCCCACGTCGGCCGCGTGGATCACCTCCTGCCGGGCACGGCTGCCCTGGCGCAGCCAGACACCGGTCTTCGAGACGGCGAGTTCGCTGCGCTGCTGGCTGAGATACTTCGCCTCGAGCTGCTCGTACTGCGCGCGCATCGCCGCCGCGAAGGGGTTGAAGGCCGTGATCAGCATCACGCCGAGCAGGAAGGTGAGGGCGATCGGCGGCATCAGCAGCTGCCAGACCGAGACGCCGGCCGCGCGGGCCACCACCAGCTCGTTCGCCTTGGCGAGACGCCAGAAGGTCAGCATCGCCCCGATCAGCACGGCGAAGGGCAGCATGTCCTGCACCAGATGCGGCAGCTTCAGGAGCGACATCTGGACGATGACGTCGGTCGTCACCTCCTGCTTGCCCGAGGCGCGGCGCAGCAGCTCGACCACGTCGAACATCGCCACGATCGCCATCAGCGTCAGGAAGACGGAGACGAACCAGAAGGCGAACTGCCGGCCGAGATAGCGGGAGAGCAGGGGAGAGACGCGCATTGCCCGCTACTCCGCCGGATGGCCGTCGGCGAGCGCCGCGGCGCCCCCGGCCGGCGGGGCGCGCCGCCGGTGCCGGCGCGGTTTGTAGAGCACGGCGATGCAGATCAGCATCGGCGCGAGCGCGTTGGCCCAGAGCAGCGGCAGCAGTTCCGGCTGTCGGCCGGCCGCGTTGAGAAGCGAGAGATGGCCGACCAGCACCGCCGTCATCGCGCCCACGGCGAGCAGCAGGCTCGGCAGGTTGCCGCGCCGCGAGAACTGCGCGCGCAGCATGAAGGCGAGCGCGATCGTCGCGTAGGTCAGCGGCAACAGCGGCAGCACGAGGCGACCGTGCCCCTCCGCGATCAGCTTGTCGCGGTAGTAGACGTCGTTCGGGTCGGTCGTGCTGGGGTTCAGCAGGCGCGGCAGGAACCGCTCCTCCGGCTGGTCCCAATAATTCTCGGTCGCATCGCCCTTGGCGCCGAGGTCGATCGTGCTGCGGTCGAAGCGCACCAGGTGCATGCGGCCGTTCTCGAAAGACTGGCGGGTGCCGTTGATGACCACGATGCGCGGGCCCGCCTCGGTCTCGACCACCGCGCCGCGTTCGGCGATCACGGTGAAGGCGTCCTCGTCCTCGCGGGTGGTGTGGTAGAGGATGCCCTGCAGTTCGCCGCCGGGGGTGCGTTCGCGAACGAAGATCGTGGTGTTGTCGCCGACGGAGGTGAACTTGCCCTCCTGCAGCAGGGCGGCTCCCCACTGCGATCGCGTGTCCTCCAGGTGGAAGCGCAGTTCCTTGGCCGCGAGCGGCATCAGGTAGGTCGTCATCGTCCCGCAGACGGCGATCGCGCCGAAGGCGACGACCAGCGCCGGGCGCGCCAGCGACCAGGTGCTCAGGCCCGCCGAGCGCAGCACCACGAGCTCGCTGTCGTTGATCATGCGGTTGTAGGTGAAGAGCGTCGCGCCGAAGAGTGCGATCGGCATCACCAGCGCGACGAAGCGCGGCACCATCAGGCTCGCCATGTAGCCGAACTGGGCGAGCCCCACGCCGCGATTGACGATCAGGTCGACGAGTCGCACGGACTGCACCAGCAGCACCGCGATGCAGAGCACGACGGTCGCGAACAGCGTGACCGTGGCGATCTGATTGCTCATGTAGCGCGTGATGCGTCGCATCGGCGTATTGTCGCTCGCGAAACCCCGAAAGGACGGAAGCCGGCACCCTCTGGAATGCCTGCCTCCTCCTAGCAAAAAGGCTTGCGAGGCGCACGCGGTTTCCGGAACTGCCCGGAAATGGCCACGATCCGCGCGCCGCCGGGATAGGCGGGTCCCGGGCCGCCCCGGCGCCGCGGAGGGCCGCGCGCCGGCCTTTCAAGCGGCGGGGTGACAAGCTAAGTTAGCCTCGGAATCCGGGCTTTCGCACGCCCGGGCAGGCCTGTCCTGCGCCGAAAGGCGCACGGTATTCGATGCCTAAAACCTTGTCCTTTCAATGAGTTGGAGAGAAGTGGCGACCATGGGCGATACGGTGAATGTGACATTTTCGGATGCGCCGAAAGCGCTCGAGAAGAAAGGCGGCAGCGCGCGCGCCGTGATCGTTGCGGTCGAGGAGGGAAAGAAGCTGGGCGCGGCGGCGCAGCATGTCGACGCCGAGACCGGCGGCGCCATCACGCGCGCCCTCAAGGTCAGCCGGTTCACGGGCAAATCCGCCGAATCGCTGACCATCGTGGCCCCGTCGGACGCCGCCTATTCGCGGATCTACCTCTATGGCGTCGGCCGGGGGCTGGAACTCTTGCAGTGGCAGGATGCCGGCGGACGGCTCGTCAAGGCGCTCAACGGCGACGGCGAGAAGGAAGCGATCCTGTGCCTCGATGTCGGCACCCGCGAGGCGGGCGAGGCGGCGGCGAACGCCGCCTACGGTGCGCTGCTCGCCGGCTATCGCTTCGACAAGTACCGCACCCAGGAGAAGGCGAGCGACAAGCCGAGCCTCAGGAAGCTGACCGTCCAGTCGGCCGAGCCGGCGAAGGCGCGCAAGCTCTTCAAGGATTTCGAGGCGGTCGCCGCCGGCGTCTTCTTCACCCGCGACCTCGTTTCCGAACCGCCCAACGTGCTCTATCCCGAAAGCTTCGCGGCCGAGGTCAAGCAGCTCGCCGATCTCGGTGTCGAGATCGAGGTTATGGGCGAGAAGAAGCTCGAGAAGCTCGGCATGGGTGCGCTGCTGGCGGTCGGCCGCGGCTCGCGCCGGGAAAGCCAGGTCGTGGTGATGAAGTGGAACGGGGCCGGCAAGTCCTCGCGGCCCCTCTGCTTCGTCGGCAAGGGGGTGACCTTCGATACCGGCGGCATCTCGCTCAAGCCCGCGGCGGGCATGGAGGAAATGAAGTGGGACATGGGCGGCGCCGGCACCGTCGCGGGGCTGATGAAGGCGCTGGCTGGGCGCAAGGCGAAGGCGAACGTGATCGGCGCCATCGGGCTGGTCGAGAACATGCCGGACGGCGACGCGCAACGCCCCGGCGACATCGTCAAATCCATGTCCGGCCGGACGATCGAGGTGATCAACACCGACGCCGAGGGGCGGCTCGTGCTGTGCGACGTGTTGCACTACGTCCAGAAGCAGTACAAGCCGCAGCTCGTCGTCGATTTGGCGACGCTGACCGGCGCCATCATCATCGGCCTCGGGCACGAGCATGCGGGCCTCTTCAGCAATGACGACGAACTGGCCGACCAGCTCTTCAATGCGGGTCAGGCGAGTTCCGAGAAGGTCTGGCGCCTGCCGATGGGCGAGGATTACGACAAGCAGCTCAAATCCGACTGTGCCGACATGAAGAATGTCGGCGGCCGGCCGGCGGGCTCGATCACCGCGGCGCAGTTCCTTGCCCGCTTCATCGACAACACCAAGTGGGCGCATCTCGACATCGCGGGCATGGCTTGGTCGTCGAAGGAGAAGCCGACGGTGCCGAAGGGCGCCACCGGCTTCGGCGTGCGGCTCCTGAACCGCTTCGTCGCCGACCATTTCGGCTGACGGGCGGCATCCCGCGGGGGCGGCGATGGAGATCCGCTACTACCATCTGGAGAGCGCGCGCCTCGAGACCGCCTTGCCGGTGATGCTGCACCGCTGCCTCGATCGCGGTTGGCGGGCCATCGTGCGCGCCCGTTCGGAGGAACGGGTCGAGGCGCTGGCCGAGCATCTGTGGACCCATGACGACCGCGATTTCCTGCCCCACGGAACCCCGGCTGACGGCCACGCGGCGCAGCAGCCGATCTGGCTGACCGTCGCGGAGGAGAACCCGAACGGCGCGACCGTCCTGTTCCTGACCGACGGGGCGGAGGCGGAGAGCCTCGCCGGCTTCGATCTGGTCTGCCGGCTTTTCGACGGTCGGGACGAGGAGGCGGTCGCCGCCGCCCGGGCGCGCTGGAAGCGCGAGATGGAGGAGGGGCTGCACCTCACCTACTGGCAACAGACCGGCCGCGGCTGGGAGAAGAAGGCGGAGAAGAACGCGGGCGCCGAGCCCGAGGGGGATTGACCGCGCGATCGCCCGGACGGCCCATCGGGTTGATCGACCGGTGGGAACGCTTACATTCCGCAGGGAAGAGGGGATCGCGGCCGCGACCTGTTCGCGGCCTGCCCCTCACCGTATCAACGACCCACCGCCGGCGCGCCAGCGCCGCGCCAAACAGGGAAAAGCGAGGGAAACAATGGCTATCGAACTGCCCGATCTGCCCTATGGGAAGGACGCGCTCGCGCCGCACATCTCGGCCGATACGCTGACCTTCCACCACGACAAGCACCACAACGCCTACGTCACCAAGACGAACGAGCTGATTTCGGGCACCGAACTCGAGGGCAAGTCGATCGAGGAGATCGCGCAGGCGGCCCACGACAAGGGTGACCAGGGCCTGTTCAACCAGTCGGCTCAGGTCTGGAACCATACCTTCTACTGGCACTCGATGAGCCCGAACGGCGGCGGCCAGCCGACCGGCGACATCGCCGACAAGATCAAGCAGGATTTCGGCTCCTACGAGGAGTTCGCGAACCAGTTCAAGAACGCCGGCGCGACGCAGTTCGGCTCCGGCTGGGCGTGGCTCGTGCTCGACGGCGGCACGCTCAAGGTCGAGAAGACGCTCAATGCCGACACGCCGCTGGTGCACGGCAAGACCCCGCTGATCACCATGGATGTGTGGGAGCACGCCTACTATCTCGACTACCAGAACCGCCGCCCGGACTATATGGGCGCGTTCCTGGAGCATCTGATCAACTGGGACTTCGCGAACCAGAACCTGAAGGCCGCGTAACGCGCCTTCGGTCGATCGGACGCGAAAAGGGCGGCCGCCGGTTCCGGGGCCGCCCTTTTTGCTGGCCTGAATTCGGCGCTCAGCGTTCGGGCAGTTGGATGAGGCCGCTGTTTCGCGGGCCCGGATGAACCGCCGCGCGGGTCGCCGCCGCCGAAAGCCGCTTCTTATGGTACATGTCGAGATCGGCGCGATGGACGATCTCCTCCGCCATGTCGCCGCCGGCATAGTCGACGATCCCGACCGAGGCGCGCACCGGGATCCGCGCCTCCTTCCAGGTGACGCTCAGCCCGTTCAGCATCTCCGCCAGGCGCGCCGCCTTGACTCGCCCGTCGATCGGGTCGGCGCCGCCCAGGATCACCGCGAACTCGTCCCCGCCGAGGCGCGCGACCGCATCCGTCGCCCGCGTGTGCCGGGTCAGCAGCGTCGCCACCGCGCCCAGTACCAGATCGCCCGCCTGGTGGCCGTGGGCGTCGTTGATCGCCTTGAAGTCGTTGAGGTCGATGACCAGCAGCAACCCGGTCTCCCCGGTGCGCTGCAGGCGCGCGATGGCGCGTTCCAGCGCCCCGTCGAAACCCCGGCGGTTGAGCAGCCCCGTCACCTCGTCTGTCAGGCTGAGCCGGCGCAGCCGGTCCGCTTCCCGCGTCTTGGCGGCCAGTTCGCCGCGCGCCTCCGCGGCGGCCGCCAGCGCCTCGCGCAGCAGCCGGCGATAGCTCTCGCCCGGGTGCGATGGATGGTCCGGGACGGCGTCCCCGCCGTCGCGCCGCACGCGCGCCAGCAGTTCGTCCACCAGCCGATCGGCTGCGCTCTCCGGGCAGCTCGTCTCGTCCGCGATCGCGTCCGCGATCAGCCGGCGGGCGGGAATGAAATCGCTCATCCTCTTCTCCTCCTCGACGATGGGCCCCGCAGTCGGGCACACCACGCCCCGGAGAAGTCGCAATCAATTGCCGTGCCAAACGGAAGAGTCCTGAGATTTCAAAGAGATATCGAGAAAGACTGGGCCCGGGCGGCGGGAATTGCCGGGTCCAGCGGACCCTAGAGGCCGCTCACACGGTCGAGAAGCGCGCGGTTGTCCCACTTCGGCTGGCGGTCCTCGACCAGCACCCGGTGGGGCCCGGCGCCGACCACCACCTGCAGCCAGCGCGGCACCAGCTCGTCATTGACGTCGCCCAGCACCCGGAGCGCCAGCCGTTCCGGCAGGCTGGGTCCCGCCTCCACGGTGGTCAGATGCTTCAGGTAGTCGTCGAAGGCGGCGGCGCGCAGCAGCAGGCGGTCGGGCACGTAATGCAACGTGATCGCCGTCTCCCCCTGCCGGTCCTCCCGCCATAGCGTCCCTTCGAGCCGCACCAGGTAGTCGATCCGCGGGTTCGGATTGTCGGCGAGTTCGAGGCGATGCGTGGCCGCCGCCTCGCGGGCGGCCTCCTTGGCGGCCTCGGACAGGCTCACCGGCGCGTCGCGGCGTTCGGTCATACCGTCACCCCGCTGGAGCCGGCGCCCGTCTCCTCAATGGGCCGGATGTCGAACTGGCGGACCACCTGGAAGGAGACCGTGCCAGAGAAGCCGAGCGCCGAGACCTGATCGGCGAACAGCCCGCGGATTCCGTCGCGCAGCGGCTCCGGCAGGGCGCGCTGGGTGCGCACCATGAGGTCGAGCGTCTTTTCCCGCACCAGCCCGTCGAACTGGAAGGGGCCGAGGCGCGAGAAGTTCGCCTCGACGACGAAGCGTGTCGCCGTCGGGGTGCCGTCGCCGGCCTCTTCCCCCTCCGCGTCGCGACCGCGGTCGCGCAGATAGAGGCGCAGGCGCTCCAGCTCCCCGTCGGAGAGGAAGGGGAGGCTCAGCATCCGCCAATCCCCGCCCGCCCCGTCGCGCGCGCGGCCCGATGCGGCGCCGCGCAAATCGCCGTCGACCCGCTCGCCGAGGCCGCGCTGGAGGCGCTCGAGGGCGTTCGCGCGGTCCGGCCCGATCAGCCGGTCGAGGCCGCCGCCGCGCAGCGCCTGCATGAAGAACAGCATCGTGGGGGCGAGTTGCGCCGATTGCTGCGGGATCATCGCCTGCAGCATCTGCAGCGCCTGCTGGCCGCCCGCGGCGGCGCCGGCCTGGCTGGCGGCGGAGCCCTCGCTGAGACGGCCGAGCAGCTGCAGCGCCTCCTCGATCCCGGCGAACCGGCCGGGCTGGGGCGATGCGTTCTGTCCGGCCGCCCCGGGTACGGGGGGCTGCGGTCGTCCCACCAGCTCCAGCGCGAGTTGCGTGCCCGCGGGCGGCGAACTGCCGGTCGACAGGGCGAGCGTCCCGGCCGAGGTGGAAACCATGGTCTGTCCGGCCGCGTTCTGGCCGGTGACGGTCCCGGTCAGCACCGGTCCCGTGGTGCCGGCGGGTGCCGCCGGCGGCTGGGTGCCCTGCGGGCTCATCGCGACGAGGCGCAGTGCGAGAC
>MRWG01000352.1_pt1 | contig 63860 bp, 45 predicted proteins | sample 1013341 | NCBI WGS metagenome assembly MRWG01 (sample SAMN06117577, study PRJNA244670) | biofilm metagenome | biome: Water; feature: Cathode Biofilm; material: Biofilm; isolation source: microbial consortium enriched at the cathode of a solar microbial fuel cell | place: USA: District of Columbia ...
CACCACCAAAATGAGTCGATCTCGTGCACTTGATTTGCACTGCTCACTTTCATCCGCCGCAGGTGGTATACATTGACCGCCCTATCCAGCTAGGGCCGCAACCAATGTTCAAATGGATGGCTATTTTCCTTCTGGCCGCACTGAACTCCAACTGTAACAATGGTGATGGTGGTATTCCACCTGAACCAACCCTACAGGAACTGGTGACCACAACAGGAAGATGGTATATTGATTTCATTGAAAATGAAGTGATGGACGATTGCTATAAAACCTCCTATTTTGAATTTGACGGGGATATCATCACCGAACAGTGGTTTTATACCGATGATACTGATGACTGCGCTCCCGGGTTCTCCGAAACGAATGCCATCGAATGGACGAACGACACCACTTTTAGGGTGCTTGATGATGACTACCCCTATGATATCAGCATCAAAACGATAACCGAGACCCAGATTGAAGCGGATTTGTACTCCGTGGTCAATGAAGAGATTTCGGAAATTATCCTTGATAAAAACCCTGGTGAAGATTAAAGGGAAAGACCCATATGTCTGATATCCAATGGTAAGGGCCGAATGGCCATACAGGACGATCTTATACAAACAGTATTGAACCTAAAATGAACAGTTAATAAATTAACCATTAAAGTATTAAGTATCCTTGGTATTTCTTTGACAGTGATGCTAATGGAGGCCTGTGGAAATTCGGTAAAGAAGGAAAAGGAAAGTTCCAAAAACCCAGAAACGCAGCTGCAAATGGAAAAGGACAAAAATATGGACCTTGACCAAAAGGGGGATTAAACACACTAATATGCCCCGAGTGAAGATTGCAAACTGAGCATGGACCAATTGGCGGAGGCTTTGGGCTATGAGCAAGGCCATGTGAAAGAACAGAGCAATTTCCAAGGCAATTGTTGGTACAAGGTGACCCACCCTGATGGCTTCACGGTCAACTATGGGATAAGTTTGGAAAAATGGGGCGACAAAGAAATTGTGTCGGATCAAATAAAAAGTGGGTAGAATAATGAGTTGATTGAAGTCCGGATAAGTGAATCTAGGGACACCTATTTAAAAAAACTGTCCGCCTTTTTATTGCAAATCCATAAGAGTTGGACAAAGATAATGGTACTGACCCAAAATTTACTGAAAGATAGGGTTTGTTTTTTTAGCAATCCTTCCTTACGCACAGTGACCTGTATCTTCACCAATGGTCAAGGTGATGTAGCCGCATTTTCCTTTTGATAATGCTCCACAGCAAAGAATACGAGCTTGTCCATTCCAGCCCCAATATCAAGTCCTATTCAGCCTAGGGGTAGATAGATTGTTTATTTCGATTATAAAGTGAGCCAATTTTGGTTTCGGGAGATCCCTATAGTCATTTACGAATAAGTTGATGCGCCAGTTCTTTCCAAAGCTGATTTTGTCTAGAAGAATACTATGGGCCGGACTTCCCCGTTAGTTTAATATGGCGTTGAAAAATAGATCACTATTGCGAGGGATCGGCTTACCCCTGATATTATCGATCCTTGTCATTGGATGTTCCACTGATGGGGAATCTGGGTCAATGGAAGATAATCTTCCCGACGGAACAGATGTTTTCACAAAACCGAAAGGCCGTCGGGGAGTCGGCCTCGGATTTGTTGGACGGCACAAATTTCACCGAGCTTTTCATAGAAATATTCTTTTGGTTCCATCCCTTTGGACTTTTATAAGTTGTTTTGCTGTTCATCACAAAGAGTCGTATGGGAAGACCAATTTGGAATCCGACCGATCCGTAACCACTTGAGCTTTCCATGGTTTCCACATAACTGATATCAAGTTTTCCAAACTGGGATACCCCATGTCCATTGTCACTTCATTTTTGTTGTAACATCTTGTTTCTGTAAGCTTAAATCGTTCGATACATTCTAAAGATTTTGAACAAAACCCAGCAGAACAAATGGAGTGATTAAATAACCTATGTTAAGAAATCTGTCTTCGTATGCAACTTAAACCTTAAGGGGTGATTAGTTAAATACAGTACCGGATTTTTCCTTTGGCTCTTCAAATTTGCGAAGATAGATGTATCTAGACCCTTTGTGCCATTCCCTAAGTAAGTCTTCCTTGGTCATTTTTGGGTCTATTTGGCTCTTATGGCATTTAAAGGATTGATAGGCTTTCTCCATATCTTCCTCCGAAAAGGCTATCTTGGTTTTCAAGTACTTTTCAGCAACTCCATAGTAAATCCTTTCTTCTGGATGTTCAATGTCATTGAACTGAATTCCGCAATAATATAGGGACATTGGTTTTTTCCAATCCTTTGACAAGAATACTTGTGTTACAGAGGCTCCAACAAGACGGTGGTCCATGTGGTTGGTCCAGCCATCGGGTCCCCAAGTAATCAAAACATCTGGTTCCACTTTTTCAAAAATGGCATTGAGGTCCTCTATGATTCCACGGGCTTGGGATAAATGTCCGTCGAATCCCTCTGCGGCCTTTAATTGATCATGGTATTTTAGATGGATCAACTCGGCACCTAAAGTAGCGGCGGAACATTTCAATTCTTCCCTTCTGACAGCCGCTAATTCTTCATCCTCGATAAAATTGTTGAATTCATTGGAGCCATATCTCCCGTCAGTTACCGTCAATAAATGAACTTGGGCACCTTCCCTTGAATATTTGGCAAGTATGGGAGCAATGGTCCCTTCATCATCAGGATGGGAAAAGACAGCTAGTAATACTTTGCCTTCCAAAGTTTTTTGACTATGTACATTGAATTGCAACAACATCGCAATTAGTGGCAATGCCATTCTGAAGGCTCGGTCGAATAAAATCAAGAAATTACTTTTTTTCATTCCAGTAGTATTTGAATCATAATTACTTCATTCACTCTCAACAAGAGAATTTTTTATATCAAGTGACTAAATATAATGAATTGATATCCGGCCTTACCAATTCGTTGTCGACAATAATAAGTTATAATAAGTATTAAGTGAGAAACGAAAAGTTGAATCGATGAATAGGTGCTAGAATTGTGTTGTCATATGTATAGACCCATAGTTTTATAAGGAATTTTTTTAATAAAGAAGGTACTATGATGCTCAAATTAATATTTTTATTCTCAGCCCTTTTTTTTGGATCGAAGGATACTAGCTCAATTGAGTTGAAAACCCGTGATGCCATTGTTTGGCATCCAAAACAAGAATTTAAGGGCCAAGTGCATGGGATATATCTTAATGAAATCATTGTACATCAGAACAACAAATATTTCTTGGCTGGTGTGGATGACAAGGGTGGATTCAAGTTTGAACTTTGTTTGACCGATAAGGAAACCAAAATTTGGGCCGAAGTACCAGGGCATCCACCAGTTGTTTCAGATACGGTTCAATATACGTTGGGATATGACCCGATACCCATAGTCAAACCTTATCCTGTTCGGGATGGGGAGAAAATTACTTTGCATGCCGATATTGTGGAAAACCCTTACGGTGAACCGATAAAATTTCATTGGGCGCCCGATTCTTCCAATCCTGCTCTGACTGACTTTTCTTTTGATAAGGATTCGTTGCCTGTGGTTGAAATACCCGCAGAAGTCGGAATGTACCGCTTTAACTTGATCGGCACCACGGAAAATGACTCCATTTTTCTACAGACCTATGTAAAACGTGACAATCAAGGTGTCCATGCATTCAATATGGATGAGGATAGCCCCCAATGGATGGATGATGCCATCCTGTACCAAATCACACCTTATTCCTTTGTTAAGGATGGAACTTTTAATGACATAAGAAAGAAATTACATGAATTAAAGGAGTTTGGAGTGAATACCATTATGATTCAACCCATCTACAGGACATTTAAGGGGTATCAAGGGTATGACGTAATTGACTATATGCAGCTCAACCCAAATTTTGGGACAAGGGAAGAATTGCATTCATTGATAAAAAAGGCAAAAAAATTAAAAATCAGGATACTATTTGATCTGGTCATTAACCATAGTTCCATCCACCACCCATATGCCAAGGATTTAGTCAAAAATGGGGATAAATCCCATTATCATGATTTTTATCAGCATGAGGTGAACGATGGAAAACCGTACTCATCCTTATATAATAAGGATGAATTTGGATTTGTCAATTATTTTTGGAAGGATCTGGTGAATTTAAATTATGGCAATGAAGAGGTTCAACGATGGATGCTTGAGGTTTGCAAGTATTGGCTCAATGAATTTGATATCGATGGGTATCGTTTCGATGCCATTTGGGGGGTCAATGCACGAAACCCTTCGTTTGGAAAGAGGTTGAGGACCGAATTGAAGAGCATTAAACCCGACTTTCTTTTTTTGGCTGAAGATAAAGGTTCGTCCCCAGCGGTATATGAACTTGGGTTTGATGCAGCTTATGATTGGACAAAGGACAAGGAATGGGTTTCCCAGTGGTCCTGGGAGTATGAATACGATGAAAGATCAAGTAAAACTATTTTTAACCACCCTAAGGTCCATAAACGGGCAGGGTTGTTGGGAAAGGCCCTTTTCAAATCCGGGGGGAACCCATATCGGAAATTGCATTATCTGGAAAATAACGATTTGCCAAGATTCATTGTCGGCCATGGCCTGGAGCGTACTAAAATGGCCGCAACCCTACTTTTTTCCTTACCGGGAATACCAATGATTTACAACGGGCAAGAAATTGGATTTGAAAACCACCCATATTCAGACAAAGCTATTTTCGCAAAAGAAAAAAGTATTCAAGAGCAATCTAAGCATGGCCTATTTGAGCATTATAAAAAACTGATAAGGCTGCACAAGGCATATCCCGCCCTACGAGGTAATTTGATGGATGAGGTAAGGGTTTTTCCAAAAAGTAAAATCACTGCGTTTGTTCGCAAAGAGGGCGGACAAATAATCCTTGTTCTTGTAAATTTGGATGGTCTTTCCCAAACCGCTGCGCTGGATCCGATGAAATCCATTTCCCCGGAAGCCCCGATGGATTCATTGCATTTTAGGGATTTGCTGTCCAATGAAGTTTTTTCTATGGAACCACATTCCCCTAAAGATGACCTGTCAATTCCAATGCAAGGGTATTCTGTTCGCTTACTTTTAATGGAACGCGGTGTGAATTGATCACAGAAACCATTGGCACTCCTATTTTACAAGGCGTTTCAACCTGAATTCCACAATGTCATAACCCTGGGACAAGATTTAATTACTATTAGACAAGAAAAGAAATATGAATCTATAAAAAAGACCCTAGTTTCGATTATTCTCAAAATGAATGCTTTTTTTTAAGGCTTTTCTATTTTTTTAAATACTTATTTATGAAATATTTAAAAAAGGGCCTTCTTAAGAGCTTATTTGTAGGATTGTAGTACACTAAATTTTTTACCAAACAAACTAGCACATGAAATTTAAGATGAACAGAATTAAGAACTACGGGTGGGTTTTTGGGTTGATGCTTTTGGCGCTCAGCCCAAACTCAATTTTGGCCCAGAAACGGGTTACCGGAACAGTAACGGATCAATCAACGGGTGATCTTTTGCCCGGGGTGAATATCGTGGTAAAGGGAACGACCAACGGGGCATTGACGGATTTTGACGGAAATTTCAACATTGAAGTCATAAGTGAAAGTCCCACATTGATTTTTTCTTATGTGGGCTTTATTAGCCAAGAAGTGCCCCTGGGCAACGACACGAATCTTATTGTGGCAATGGAACCAGATATAGCGGCCTTGGAAGAGGTGGTGGTAATTGGTTACGGTACCCAAAATCGGGAGACGGTTACGGGTTCCATTGCCACAATAAAGGCGGATGAATTTAACTCGGGAACGATCAACGACCCACTGACTTTGATTTCAGGTAAAGTGGCGGGACTCTACACGAGCAACCCTACCTCTGATCCAAATGCAACTGCAGATTTCTCAATTCGAGGACCGGCAACAATTGCGGGTAACTCGCAACCCTTAATTGTCATAGATGGTATACCGGGGGGGAGCATGCAGTCCATTGCCCCTGCCGACATTGAATCCATCGATGTGCTCAAGGATGGTTCTGCTGCAGCTATCTATGGTTCCAGGGCAACTGCGGGTGTAATCATTATCACAACAAAAAAAGGCCGAGAGGGTGCCACCAAAATAAACTATGCGACCAATATGACAACCAACTTGGTTGCCAATAGATATGATGTCCTCAATGCCGCACAGTACATTCAGCTTTCCCAGGATGAGGGGTTCGCAGTGGATGATGCGGGCTATGATACCAACTGGTTCGATGAGGTGACAAGAACTCCAATAAATACATCCCACACCTTGTCCTTGAGTGGGGGAAGTGGAAAGACCAACTATTATGCCTCCATTAATTACAATACCTTTGAAGGTATCGACAAAGCTTCTGAAAGGGAGTTCTATAATGGGACACTACGGGTCAACACAAAGGCTTTGAACGATAAACTGGATTTTTCCTTTTTACTGAACAATTCGTTCAATGAAAGAAACTTTGCCAACTATGGGGCTTTGTCACAATCCCTCAAAATGAATCCAACATATCCGGTAAGGAATCCGGACGGGAGCTTTTACCAAAGACCGGATATTCCTTTTGGATTGCAATGGAACCCAGTGGCAAGCATGGAACACAATTCGAATAACACCAAGGAAAGGACACTTTTGGGAACGATTAAATTGGATTATCATTTTCTGCCAGAACTGACAGGGTCGCTTTCATATTCTTTAAACAAGACTGATATATTGGGGGGCTCTTTTAGCAGTCCTGAAGATTTCTTCCAACAAAGGGAAGGGCAAAATGGTAGTGCCTCAAGAAGTGAAAATAATACTACCAACAATATCGTGGAAACAACAGTGGCTTTTAACAAGGAGCTTGGGGACCATGATTTTAATGTTATCGGTGGATTCTCATACCAGAACACGTTCAATGAGGGATTTAGTGCCGGCAATAATAATTTTAACACAGATGCATTTGAGTACAATAATCTTGGCGCAGGATCGGCCTTGAACAACTTGACACCCAATTTCAATAGAAATGGAGTCTTTATGGGAAGTTATGCCAATGAAAGAACATTGGTGGCATTTTTTGGTCGGATGCTCTATAATTTCCAAAAACGATATTTGGTCAATCTTAGTGTCAGAAGGGAAGGGGCTTCCGTTCTTGGGGCCAACAACAAATGGGGAACATTTTATGGAATCTCCGGCGGTTGGGTATTAAGTAATGAACCATTTATGGAAAACGCTGGTTTTGTCAAGAATCTGAAATTGAGGGGAGGCTACGGGGTAACCGGAAATCAAGAGAGTCTTTCGCCATATCAGTCATTGGCCACCTTGGGGCCATTCTTTAATGGGACGCAAAACAGTTATTTTGGGGAGCCAGGCAATTCCATGTGGGTACAACCATATGGACCGTTGATCAACCCCAATCCATTATTGCAGTGGGAAACCAAAAAAGAAGTGAACATTGGTATGGATTTTACCTTCTTTAAAAATGGTTGGCTCAGTGGTTCAATTGACTATTACAAAAGAAAAATTGAAAATCTGGTAGGTAACTATAGTGCTCAATTGCCTTCGCAGATATATCCAAATATCTTTGCAAATGCGGGACTGATGGAAAACGAGGGCATGGAACTAGCCCTTGACCTGAAAATATTCCAAAATGACAAATTTCGATGGAACGCCACTTTTACCGGCGCTTATAACAAAAATGAGATTGTTTCCATTACCAGTGAACAATTCAAGGGTACTGCCCAAAACATTACAAGGGTAAGTGAAGGGGTAAGTATCCAGAGACTCGCTTCGGGTCAACCTGTGGCAGCTTTCTATGGAAGGGTTTTTGCCGGATTCAGTGAAGATGGGGATTGGCTGTTCAGGAACAGTGAAGGGGATGCCGTACCGCCAAGTGAAGTGGGGGATGCCGACTTTGCCTATTTGGGGAACAGTATCCCTAAATATAACCTAGGGCTTACCAATAACTTTAAGATCGGTAACTTTGACATGACCATACTGTTGCGAAGTGCCCTTGATTTTAAAGCGGTCAATGGTAAACGAATCTTTCATGAGAATATTTCCTATCTGTCCCGACAGAATCTTTTTGAGTCGGCATTGGACCAAAGGGTCAACAATTCCCCGACCTTTTCCAGTTACTATATAGAGGATGGGGGGTACCTTAAGTTGGATAATGTGACATTGGGGTACAGTCTTCCAATGGAAAATATTGGGTTTATCAGCAATTTGCGGGTCTTCTTGACCGGTTCAAACCTTCTGACCGTCACCAATTTTTCCGGTACAGATCCTGAAATGGGCTTAAATTACTACCCGGCAGACCCGAATGCAGAGGTTTCCGGGGGGCCAAGTGTAGAGTCGTACTATAATTATTATCCCAGAACACGCAATTTCACTTTGGGAATCAATGCAAGCTTTTAATTCAACAAGTGGATAATTCATAATAAGCCATTTATCGATTCAAGAATTGATTTATGTATTTTAAAAATAAAAAGATGAAAAATAACAGATATAAAAATTACGGACCCTTTGTTTTCTTTATGATCATTGCGCTAGTCTTTATGGGCTGCAGTGATTTGGAAGAAGAAGTGTACAGCGAAGAAACAGAAGATAATTTTTTCCAGAATGCCGATCAGGTCATGTCGGCCTATGTTCTGCCATACAGCTTTATGCAGACCCATGTCTATCAAGTACACTTTGCACTGCAAGAGCTTCCCACTGATGAAGTCGTTGCTCCCACTAGAAATGGGTATGAGGATCAGGATGGTCAATGGGTGCGCCTACATAGGCATACTTGGACATCCAGTGATTTGTGGATAAAATTGGAATGGGACAATCTCTTTCAGGCCATAGGCTACAGCAATTATTTTTTGGAAGTCATAAAGGATAAGGATTTTAGTGGAATGGACCTGCCCGTAAGTGTGGAGCAAATGGAAGCGGAGATAAAAATGGTCAGGGCACTCCATTATTATTGGGCCCTGAGTAGTTTTGGGAACATTCCCATTGTTGAGCAAGTCGGTGACCCCAACCCTGAAACAAAGTCCAGCGCAGAGGTCTTTGCATTTATTGAAAAGGAGATCAAAGAAAATATTCCAAAACTTGCTGAAAAAGGAAATTCCGGCTGGTATGGTCGATTCACCAAATCAGCGGCCCAGGCCTTATTGGCCAAACTCTATCTTAATGCCGAGGTCTTTACGGGAACACCCCGATGGGAAGATTGCATAACGGCCTGCAATACCATAATGAATGCTGATTTTACATTGGATGCCACTTGGGATGCGCCATTTATGATCAACAATGAAAATAGTGATGAAAATATATTCGTGGTTCCATTTGATGCCAACAATGCGGCACAGTTTAATTTTGTGCAGCAAAACCTGCATGAGGAGATTCTATTCAATAAATATAATGTCAGTTATTATGGGTGGCACAAGTTTAGCAGTCAAGAATCATTTTTCAATTTATATGGATCAAATGATTTTCGCATAGATCAATGGGTGGTTGGACTACAGTCTTACATCGATGAGAACGGTGATGAACAACCCATTTGGAGTTGGATCGATGGCCAGATGAACATTACTCCTGAGATAACAGCTTTGCAGAGTAACGATACTGGTTGGGAAGAGGGAGCAATGAACATCAAGTACGAGGTTGAAGTTGGAGGATTGGAAAATATGAGCAATGATATGGTCATTTTCCGTTTGGCCGATATCATGTTGATGAAAGCAGAAAGCCTCATGCGTCTCAACTCGGGAATTGCGTCCCAAGAAGCCGTCGAGTTGGTCAATGAGGTAAGGTCCCGAAGCTTTGCCCCTGATGACCCAGAGGCTCAGTACAACACTTCAAACTTGACTTTGGACGAACTATTGGATGAACGTGGACGGGAACTATCATATGAAATGCACCGTAGGGAAGATTTTATTCGTTTTGACAAATACACGGAACCTTGGTGGGAAAAGTCGGAGTCTGAGAAATATAGGGAGTTATACCCCATACCCTTTGATGTAATAACCGCAAACCCTGCTTTGGAACAGAATCCAGGATATTAATATTGGTTATTTTGTGGGGCCTCCAATGTTGAGAGCCTTTGAGCCTAAAGATATAGCAAATGAAAAATAATGGTTATTCACGTCGGAAATTTGTCAAAGCGACCACCTGTTTGGCTGGAACGGCAATGGTAGGAAGTGTTTTTCCCATGGAAGCCTTTGGTGGGAACGGAACCAACGGAAATGTTGTCCTAAGTGGCCACCTTTGGATCTATGCGAGCAGGTTTCCTCCCGATTGGGACTGTACCCCTATTTTGGAACAGGTGTTCGACGATTTCGCATATAGTGGGATGCAAGGAGTGGAAATAATGGAATCGATGCTGAGGCGTCCAGAAAGCATTTCCTATTTGAAGGAGTTGGCGGATAAATATGGAATACCAGTAACGGGCTGTTCGTATTACGGTGATATGTGGGATAGGTCCCAACATGTTGAATTAGTAGAAGATATTGAACTGGTGGTTGAAAATTTGCATAAGCTGAATGCCAAAACCTTTGGTATTACTGTTGGGGACGCCGGTCACAAAAAGACAGAATCAGAACTTGATGCCCAAGCGGATTTGGTCAGGAAAATAATCGCCATTTGTGAAAAGAATGACGTGGAGGCCAACCTGCACAACCATAATTTCGAGGTGGAAAACAACCTTCACGATTTTAAGGGAACCATAGAAAGGGTCCCAGAGATCAAATTGGGCCCTGATGTCAGTTGGCTTGTACGTGCAGGGGTGGATCCTGTGTGGTTTATCCGAACTTATGGGGAGCGCATGGTCTATTTGCATTTAAGGGATCAACATCATGATGGTAAATGGACACGGGCATTGGGCGAGGGAATCACTGATTTCCCTGCTATTGCCCGAGAACTTAAAAAGGTTGGTTTCAAGGGAAGGGCCGCCATAGAATTGGCTGCTGAGGATAATGTTGTAACAGCGGTTAGAGAGGATTGGAAGAAAAGTAGGGATTATGTTCAAAATGTATTTGGCTGGTGATTGAGGAAGTGAATTTGCCCAATATCAATGGTAAAGGGGTTAAAGAAAATACTTTTGATGCCATTGTGATTGGCTCGGGAATTACAGGGGGATGGGCAGCGAAGGAACTTTGCGAAAAGGGATTGAAGACGCTTGTGCTCGAAAGGGGACGAAATGTAGAGCATATCAAAGACTATCCCACCGCAACAAAGCATCCATGGGAATTGCCCCATCGGGGGAAATTGCCGGACAAAGTGATTGAAGAGAACCCAATCGCAAGTAGTTGTTATGCCTTCGATGAATCCACCGAGCATTTTTTTGTCAAAGACCATGAACATCCCTATGAGCAGGTCAAACCATTTCATTGGATACGCGGATATCAGGTCGGTGGAAAATCCTTGATCTGGGAACGTTGGACACAACGATGGAGCGACCTTGACTTTGAAGCCAACGCCAAGGAAGGTGTTGCAGTCGACTGGCCCATACGATACAATGACATCGAGAAATGGTACTCCTATGTCGAGCGTTTTGTGGGAATAAGTGGCAACAAGGACAATATCCCACATTTGCCCGATGGTGAATTTCTTCCCCCAATGGAAATGAATTGTTTGGAAAAGCATTTCAAGGCCCGCCTAGAGGAAAATTATCCTGACCGTTGGTTGATTACATCCAGAACTGCAAATTTGACCAAAAGTTTACCGGGAAGGGCGGCTTGCCAGTACAGGGACCGTTGTGCAAGGGGGTGTCCGTTCGGAGCTTATTTCAGCTCCAATTCCGCGACCCTGCCCGCAGCCATGGCAACCAAAAATCTCACCTTGCAAAGCCATGCAGTTGTAGATTCAATCATTTATGACGAGCAATCCCAAAAAGCTAAGGGTGTCCGTGTGATCGATGCGAAGACCAAACGGATGTCAGAGTATTATGCCAATGTCATTTTTGTAAATGCTGGAACCATTAATTCCACTATGATTTTGCTCAACTCAACTTCTCAAAGGTTTCCCAATGGATTGGGCAATGACAGCGGGGCATTGGGTCATTATCTGATGGATCATAACTATCGGGGCACCTTGGGAGGCGTGTATGAAGGATTTCAGGACAGTTATTATTATGGACGAAAGCCGACAGGGGTTTATTTGCCAAGATTCAGAAATGTCGGTGATGATATACAAAACAATTTTCTCCGCGGCTACGCCTTTGCGGCCGGAGGAGGACGAAGAATGGGCAGGGAATCTGACCAAAGGTTCGGTCCTGCTTTCAAGGAATCCTTGACCCAAGCCGGTAAATGGGATCTCTGGATGACAGGAATGGGAGAGTGTCTTCCCTATAAAGAGAACAAAGTCACCCTGTCAAAGGACCATAAGGATGAATGGGGGATGCCACAGGTAAGGATAGATTTTGAATTTAAGGAAAATGAACTAAATATGTTGGATGACCTTTTGGTGTCAGGGGCCGAAATGCTGGAAATCGCTGGATTTAAGGATATTGAGGCCTACGACAACAATCAACCCCCGGGCTTGGGAATCCATGAAATGGGGACCGCCCGTATGGGACGTGACCCCAAGACATCAGTGTTGAACGGAAATAATCAGGTGTGGGGGGCAAAAAATGTCTTTGTCACCGATGGCTCCTGTATGACCTCAAATGCGTGTCAAAATCCGTCATTGACCTATATGGCACTCACAGCAAGGGCAGTTGATTACGCCGTTGGGGAATTAAAAAAGCAGAATTTATAAGTTTTGTCCTATGAAGTTACGGATCATTGTTTTTATCACTGTTTGCATTGCGTCCATGTTTTGGGTACATGCCCAGAGCAAGGCTGTTCCGGTTATTTTTGATACCGACATGGGCCCTGATTATGATGATGTAGGGGCTATTGCGATGTTACATGCATTTGCCGATAATGGGGAAGCAGAAATTCTGGCCACTATGGCCAGCACAAAATATGAAGGGGTGGCCTCAGTATTGGATGTCTTAAACACCTATTTTCAAAAACCGGACATTCCGATAGGAGTTCCAAAGGGTAATGCCTTATTGTTAAAGGATTTCCAGCATTGGACCGATACATTGATAGCCAAATACCCCCACTCGCTAAAGAGCAATAAAGAGGCTCCAGATGTGGTACGACTGTATCGGAAGATTCTCTCGCGTCAACCCGATACCAGTGTTACCTTGATAACCGTGGGTTTTTTGACCAATATTGCAGCTGTTTTGAGATCACTTCCTGATGATATATCCCCCATGACGGGCGAAGAGTTGCTTCACCGAAAAGTGAAACGGATGGTCAGTATGGCGGGAAAGTTCCCAAAAGGTTTGGAATTTAATATTGAAGAAGACTCGAATTCGGCAATTTTTGCCTTTAACCGATTGAAGGTTCCAATTGTTTTCAGCGGGTTTGAAATTGGCGACAAGATTTTGACTGGTCTGCCCTTGGTGAATGACAAAAAGGTGCAACATAGCCCAATCAAGGATGTTTATAGCATAAGCATTCCTAAAGCCGAAAGTGATAGGAACGGAAGAATGAGTTGGGACCAAACTGCGGTATTGGTTGCTGTCAAAGGCTATTCCCCCTTTTTTAAAGTGAAGTCCGGAACCATTGTGGTCAATAAAGATGGAAGCAATGTTTGGGATGATGGAGGTAGCGGACACCACCATCTTATAACTATTCGGCCCCATGAGGAAGTTCGTACTTACATCGATAGTTTGATGAGGCATCAACCACGAATATTCAAAAATTAAATTATCTGTCCTTTTGACACATTCACTCAATTAAACAATTCAAGATTATGGAGAGGCGCGAAGCTCTAAAACATGTTGCGTTCCTTATGGGTGGGACTATTGTAACATCCACCGCATTTTTGTCAGCTTGTAAAGAGGGAAAAAAGGGAAAAGCCATCGGGGAGGAACATTTTTCAAAATCGGATTTGGGTTTGATTGCTGAGATTTGTGAAACTATAATTCCCACAACAGATACCCCGGGAGCCAAGGAGGCCGGGGTCCCTTTCTTTGTGGCAACCATGATTGTGGATTGTTACGACAAGGAGGTTTTGGATAACTTCAAAAAGGGTCTTGGTACAATGGCCAGATCATTCAAAAAGGAATATGGCCAATCCTATCAAGACAGCAGTTTAGAGGAAAGAACCAGCTTTTTAAATAAACAAGAAGATGATATGGAGGCGTATTATCGCACAAAATCAGATGCTGATCCAGAGCATTATTATAGGGTCTTTAAAGAATTGGTGCTCCTAGGATTTATCACTTCAGAGATTGGATGTACCATGGCCTTGGAGTATGTTCCCGTGCCAGGCCGTTATGAGGGCTGTATACGGTATGATCGGGTAAATAAGGCCTGGGCACCGAACTAAGTATGAATACATATATAAAGATATACTATATGAATCACTTTCAAATTGCCCTAAGAGCAATTATTTTTTTTGTAATCACTGCCTTATTTCATGGGTGCCAGGAATCAAAGGTTAAAGTAGACAGCGGGTGGGGTGAATATCTTGGCGGTCCAGAAAGGAACCAATATTCGCACCATGACCAAATAGATTCCTCAAATGTAGGGGAGTTGCAAATCGCTTGGCAATACCATACTGGGGAAATGGGTCAGATCCAATGTAATGCAATAATGGTCGACAGTACCCTATATGGGATGACCGCAACAACACAGCCCTTTGCGATAAATGCGGCCACTGGAGAAGAGTATTGGAGTAAGCGAGCAACAAATGATAACGAGCTGAGCACCTCACGAGGACTGGTATATTGGGAGGAAGGGGAAGATAAACGGATATTGTATACCAGCGGGGAATGGTTATATGCGGTGACGGCCGAAGCAGGTCAGCCCATCCCTTCTTTTGGTGAAGGTGGAAGAATCAGTCTAAAGGCAGGGCTCGGTGATACCGCTAAAAACAAAATGGTAATTTCCAATACTCCCGGAACAGTTTATGAGAACCTTATCATTATGCCCCTAAGGTTGTCTGAAGGGACCGATGCTGCCTTGGGCCATATACAGGCTTTTGATATACGAACGGGAAAAGTGGCCTGGACCTTCCATACTATCCCTGGACCAGGTGAATTTGGATATGAGACTTGGCCAGAGGACGCCCATAAGAACACTGTGGTCGGAGGGGCCAATAATTGGGCCGGTATGGCAATCGATCGTAAAAGGGGGATTGTTTATGTCCCGACCGGATCTGCTGCCCATGACTTTTATGGGGGGAACCGTAAAGGCGCCAATCTTTTTGCAAACAGTCTATTGGCCCTAAATGCCCAGACCGGAGAACGGATATGGCATTATCAAATGGTACACCATGATATTTTGGACCGGGACCCACCCGCTCCGCCAAATTTGTTGACCGTGACCATAGAAGGTAGGAGAATCGATGCGGTAGCACAGGTGACCAAGCAAGGATATGTTTTTTTATTCAATCGGGAAACAGGAGAGCCCTTGTTTCCAATCGAAGAAAGACCTGTTCCTGCATCCACCGTTACCGGTGAAACAGCTTGGCCTACCCAGCCATTTCCGACAAAACCTGAACCCTACGCCAGACAAACTTTTGAAGAATCCGATATCAGCCCTTTGGCAGAGAACAGGGAGGAATTGATCAAAATCTTTCGTGCAAGCAGATCTGAAGGACCATTCACACCCCTTAGTGAAAACGGGACCATTATTTATCCAGGCTTGGATGGCGGGGCTGAATGGGGCGGTGCCGCTGTAGATCCGGAAGGTATTCTGTATCTCAATAGTAGTGAAATGCCATGGCATATTGCATTGGAGGCCGCTGCCACGGAGGATGAGCTTAATGAACTTGGTACAGGTGAGCGGTTATATACCCTAAATTGTGTGGCTTGTCATGGTGCTGATCGAGAGGGAAACCCACAAAGTGGCTTTCCCTCCCTTGAGGAAATTGGAAACCGAAGGGATCCAAAGTTCATCAATACAGTGATTCAAAAGGGAAAGGGAATGATGCCCGCATTCAATAAGTTTTCCGAAAATGAACTGAAGGCCCTGATGGCATTTTTGCTGGAACAGGACCAGCCAGAATTGGACATCAAGGAACCTGGTTTGGGAAAAGGGTCCAATGGCAAACCAAAAATACCGTATGAAATCTCTGGCTACACCAAATTTTTGGACAAGAACGGTTATCCTGCTGTTCGCCCACCATGGGGAACACTGAATGCCATTGACTTAAATACCGGGGAATACGTTTGGAAAGTTCCCTTTGGGGAATTTCCGGAACTGACGGCCAAAGGCATTCCGATAACTGGATCCGAAAGCTATGGAGGTCCCTTGGTAACGGGCAGTGGGTTATTGTTCATTGGTGGAACCAAGGACGGTAAGTTCAGGGCCTATAATAAATATAGTGGTAAATTGTTATGGGAAACCCAGCTCCCTGCCGCCGCTTTCGCAACACCTTCTACCTACATGCTCAATGGGAGGCAGTATATTGTGATAGCCTGCGGAGGAACCAAGTTGGGGGCAGAAAAAGGGGACAGTTATGTTGCCTTTGCCTTGCCCGATGATTTGAAAGTTAAATAAAACCCTAGAAATAAGGAGTTTCAATGAGATTACAGAGTGTTTTTTTAGCTGCAGTATTCATATTAGCATTATTGTTCTCAGGCTGCAGCGAGGATGGGAGTGCGCCGTTGTCCAAGAACAACGATTGGGGCGAATATTTGGGAGGGCCAGATCGGAACCATTATTCAACCCTAGAACAGATTGACACCTCAAATGTACATCAAATGAAGGTAGCTTGGGAATACCATACGGGTAGTCCAGGTCAAATCCAATGCAACCCTATTGTAGTGGATGGAACCTTGTATGGGATGACGGCCACCACCCAGCCTTTTGCGATTAATGCTGCAACTGGGCAGGAGTATTGGAGGAAGAAAAGCGAAGGAATCGATAAGTTCAGTACCAGTCGTGGTCTGGTTTATTGGGCTGATGGAAAGGATAAGCGTATTCTTTATACCAATGGCGAGTGGCTCTACGCCGTTGACGCAAAGACAGGCCAGGCCATTTCTTCCTTTGGAATGGATGGGCGAACAAGTTTAAAAAAAGGCCTTGGCGAAACCGCTCAAAAAAAAATGGTGATTTCCAATACTCCGGGTACAGTATACAAAAATTTGATCATCATGCCGCTTAGGGTATCGGAAGGGGCTGATGCCGCTTTGGGACATATCCAGGCGTTTAATATTAAAACCGGGGAATTGGAATGGGTCTTTCATACCATACCCGAACCAGGGGAATTTGGGCACGATACTTGGCCCAATGAAAGCTACCGGAACACCGAAGTGGGCGGGGCCAATAATTGGGCCGGTATGGCCATTGACAGGGAAAAGGGGATTTTATATGCACCTACTGGATCGGCAGCCTATGATTTTTATGGTGCCAAAAGAAAGGGAAGCAATTTGTTCGCCAATACTTTATTGGCCCTTGATGCCTCCACAGGTAAGCGAATTTGGCATTATCAATTGGTCCACCATGATATTTTGGACCGGGATCCGCCCGCGCCCCCGAACCTGGTAACGGTAACCCATGACGGGCATACAATAGAAGCCGTGGCACAGGTCACCAAACAAGGATTTGTATTTGTATTTGATAGAGAAACAGGGGAGCCTTTGTTTCCCATTGAAGAAAGGCCAGTTCCTGTATCGGATATTCCAGGTGAACATAGCTGGCCCACCCAGCCTTTCCCTACCAAACCGGCACCCTTTGCCAGACAGGGTCTCACGGAAGCGGATCTTAGTCCGTATGCAGAGAACAAAGAGGAGATTTTAGAAACCCTGAGAAAAAATCGCAAGGAGGGTCCTTTTACCCCTCTGAGCACCGGGGGTACCTTGGTCTTCCCAGGTTTGGATGGTGGTGCTGAGTGGGGAGGTGCCGCAGTCGATCCGGAAGGAATTCTATATGTCAACAGCAATGAAATGGCTTGGCAGTTGGGGCTAGGTCCAACTGCGTCGAAAGAAGTATTGGAAAACCTTTCCGAAGGCGAACGTCTGTACAAGCTCAACTGTGCCACCTGTCATGGGGACGAACTTCATGGAAACCCTGAAAGTGGCTTCCCGGCATTGACAGATATCGCAACAAAATTGAAGCGTCAAGAGGTTGAAGCGATTGTTGCAAATGGCAAGGGGATGATGCCCGGTTTCTCTAAATTTTCAGATAGGGAGAAAGAGGCTTTGATCGCCTTTCTCCTTAAGCTTGAAAAAGAACCTAAGGTGGCGTTAAAGGAACCAGGGTTGAAACGGAGTTCTGGAACAGAACCGTCCATTTCCTATGAGATAAACAGTTTTGGCAAGTTTTTGGACAGTAATGGTTACCCCGCCATTAAACCGCCTTGGGGCACATTGAACGCCATTGACCTCAATACAGGCGACTACCTATGGAAAATACCTTATGGGGAATATCCCGAACTTTCGGACAAAGTCCCTGGAACGACAGGAGCAGAAAGTTATGGTGGCCCTGTTGTTACAGCTAGTGGCTTGTTGTTCATTGCTGGCACAAAAGATAGTAAGATAAGGGCATTTAAAAAGACCGATGGAAAACTGTTATGGGAAGCGAAACTGCCGGCTCCTGCTTTTGCCACCCCAAGCACCTATATGGTAGATGGAAGGCAATATGTGGTAGTGGCCTGTGGAGGTACCAAACTGGATGCTATCGAAGGGGATAGCTATGTGGCCTTCGCCCTTCCTTGAACAATCTTGAAAATAGGCATTCTTGAATCTTGAATCAGTTCTCTGAGAAATATGCTTTTGGGGAAATACCAAAGTTTTGTTTGAAAATTTTGTAAAATTGGGAATAGCTCCCAAAACCCACTTGGTAACACGCCTCACTTATACTGTAACTGGGATTTTTGCTCATACAGTCCACAAATTTCTCCATTTTTAATTTGTTCTTATAATCAACAAGGCTGCAACCGATTTGCTCATTGAACAACCTACTGAGGCGGGACACGCTCACCCCGCATTCATAAGATAACTCACTAAGGCCAAAGTCTTTTTCAGGGAAGCGCTGTAAAAGATTTAGTGCCTTTTCAATGGATGGGTTCAACATTTCCTTGTTTTCATCATTGCCCTCGGTAAGATAAAGGTGCCAGCATACAGTCATAAGGTACAATAGACCGGCATTTAACAATATAGGGTCCGAATGAAGATACTCCGAATTATTTTTAAAGCCAAAGGCCCGGCCGGAATAGTAATAGGCAGGTGAAAGAACCTTTTTGTCATTCAAACTACATAAGGATGCACATACTTTTTCCAATTTCTCCATGGATGGTAACGAAATCCTCCGGCAAAAAGACCCTATTGGATTTTTTTCGGAAAGTGCTTTGTATTTTTCATCCAATAAGATGGTCTTTTTAAGAATCTCCTCCTTAAAAACAATTACATACATTTTAAACTTGGAATCGGTTTTGATAAGTTGATGTTCCTGTCCAGGAAAAAGCCAAACCAAATTGCCACGTGCCAATCGGTATCGCTGATCGGAAAGCAGATATTCAGCGGAGCCCCTGATGACAATATTAAGTTCAAGTTCCTTATGGTGATGGGGACCGTTCATCACGGTTCTATGATTTTTAGAATCATATAAAAAAACAAAGCCATGGTGGTCCTTTTTTATATTAAGCTCTTCCTTCATCCTCACAAATTTTAATCACTATTATACTTAAAATGAAAAGTAGTTTCCTTTAAAACCTCATAAATTTCGCATAATTTAATTCAATTATTCTCAATAATGAAAGTAAATTCTAAAGAAAAAGAAAAATTCAATGAAAATGGTTTTATAATTGTACGTAAACTTTTTTCAAACAAAGAGATTACCAAATTAATTGAAAAAGCCCGCAATGACCAACAATTGGACAAGGCCTCGACTTCTATGGATGATGGTAAGGGCAATGCTGTGCGATTGTCTCTTTGGAACCATCCTGGTGATGGGATTTACGGTATGTTCGCCAGGTGCAACAAGCTTGTGGACCGTGTTGAGGAGCTACTGGATGGTGAAGTGTACCACTACCATTCCAAAATGGTCTTTAAAGATGCGAAGGTCGGAGGTGCATGGGCATGGCATCAGGACTATGGGTATTGGTACCAAAACGGCCTATTGTTCCCAGAACTTTGTAGCGTCATGATCGCAGTTGACCGAGCCACTAAGGAAAATGGTTGTCTTCAGGTAATTAGGGGGTCCCATAAAATGGGCCGTGTAAACCATATTCTAAGTGGAGACCAGGCTGGGGCGGATATGGAAAGGGTAAACGAGGTCCTAAAAGTAAGGGAAAAGGTTTATTGCGAAATGGAGCCTGGAGATGCACTTTTTTTTCATTCGAACCTCCTGCATGCATCGGACGCCAATAAGTCTGAGCATCCACGTTGGTCCATGATCTGTTGTTACAACAAAGCATCCAATAATCCCTTCAAGGATTCACACCACCCTTCCTATACAAAATTACATAAGGTAAGGGATGAGATGATACTCAAGGTGACGGTTGATGCGGATTGCAATTCAGGGATTGAGTATGCCAATCTTGGCAAGGATGACAAGAGTGCCAAGGACCTCGGAAAATCAATTGGGGAATAAAATTATCATAATAAAAATGTCATATCATGAAACTTGGAATTATTAACAGTGCTTTTGAACAGGCCGGGGTCGATACCAAGACTGGTCTGGAGCACATCGCAAGAATAGGCTTTGATACAGTGGATATTTTTCCAGAGCCAATGACTATTGATCAAAAGGAGATTGATCTTATCACGAATATTTGTGGAAAAAACAATTTACCCATTACCTCTGTCGTAATTGTCGCTTTCGGACTGGTCGACTTTAATGAACCCGTACGAAAATTTCATGTGGAGAGAGTGAAAAGGGCAGTGGACCTGACCCATAAATTTGCCGCTCGAAATGTTCTTTTGGTACTTGGCGAGTATGTATGGCAAAAAGAAGTGATACAGCCCGAGCAACAATGGAATTGGGCTGTCGAACATGTGAGGGAGATCGGTGAGTATGCGGGAAAATTTGGAGTGGAGATTGCCTTGGAGCTCGAACCTTTTCGTTTGAGTCTTCTCAATAGCATACCTAGTATGGTTCAGTTCATAGATGACTGCAAACTTCCCAACATCAAAGCCAATATTGATATCAGCCATTTGGTATTAGCGGATACGGGGCCGTCCGAGTTGTCTCTGCTCATGGGCAAGGCCGCTCACGTCCATATCAGTGATTGTGATGGAAAAGTGCATGGTGACTTGCCGCCGGGAAGGGGTGTGGTCAAATTTGCACCCTATTTGCAAGCAATAAAAGAATTGGGTTTTGACGGTTCTGTTTCATTGGAACTCGAATATTCACCCGACCCATCAAAAATAGTGGAATGGGTAGAAGAAGCTTACCGTTCTACAGACAAACTAATGCAACAGGTTGGATTAAGATATTAAAAGTAAACAACACATTCAAAATGGGTTCTAAAAGTGATGGGTATGGTTTAAGTGATAAAAAAGGGAGCGGGAAAATTGAGGTCCCCAAAATAAATTTTCTGCCCCAAAAGCCTAGGTCGTACAACCCAAAAATCGGATTGATCGGCGCTGGGGGAATTAGCGATTATCATTTAAAAAATTACAAGTTGATGGGGCTGGATGTGGTTGCCATTGCCAATAGGACCCTCTCAAAGGCAGTAGCCCTTAGGGATAAATATTACCCTAAAGCCAAGGTTTATGATGATTATCAAGAATTATTGAACCTTGATCATATCGAGGTGGTCGATATTACCCCCCACCCTGAGGATAGACTTCCAATTATCAAGGAAGCATTGAGGTCAAACAAGCATGTATTGAGTCAAAAGCCCTTTGTGCTTGATCTAGATGAAGGTAGGGGACTGGTGCAGATGGCCAAGGAAAGGGGCTTAAAGTTAGCTGTCAACCAAAATGGAAGATGGGCTCCCCATTTTAGCTATATGAGGGAAGCCATCAAAACAGGAATTATTGGAAGGCCGGTTTCCGTCGATTTTTCTCTCCAATGGGACCAAACCTGGATTGAGAATTTACCTGCATTCGAAGACCTTTACCATATGGTACTTTTCGATTTTGCCATCCATTGGTTCGATATTGCAGTGTGCTTTATGCAAGGTCAAGATCCCAAGAGCATTTATGCTTCCGCAATAAAATATGATGGTCAAAAATATAGTCCACCGGCCTTGGCATCCTGTATCATCAATTACGATCAGGCCCAAGTACGAATGGCATTCAACGCCCATACACTGCTGGGCGAAGAAGATGTAACCACCATTGTCGGTACAAAGGGCACGCTCAGAAGTCGTGGACCTGGACTGAATGACCAACCAACAATGGAAATCTTTACAGAAAAAGGAATGGCAAGAGTGCCACTTGAAGGTTGCTGGTTCAAAAATGGATTTCAGGGAACAATGGGGGAATTGCTGCTTTCCATTGAGGAGGATAGAGCTCCGTCCAATAGTGCTGAGAACAATTTGAAAAGCCTGGAATTGTGCTTTGCAGCGATAGAAAGTGCCAATCATAACAGGGTTGCCATTCCGGGGCAAGTCATGAAATATGAACCAAATCGGTCATGATCGTTAAATCAAAACAATTTATGGGTGGGGAAAGGACCAACTTTGCCAATTCGGACATAGAAGTATCCAAACTCTGCTTTGGCGCTTGGGGTTTATCCGGAATCTTTGGGCAGAGTTCAGAAAAGGAATTAATAAGGGCAGTGATCAATTGCCTTGAAAAAGGTGTGAATTTTATTGATACTGCACGGGATTATGGAGAATCAGAACGTATAGTTGGCAAGGCACTGCGGGAATTTAAGGGGGAGGAACCTTTCCTTGCCACCAAAATCCAATCGAAAGGGCCGGGCATGGTTCGCTGGGGCATGCCACGTGATGTCGAAGAAGTTTACCCAAAAGGTTGGATAACCAAGAGCTTGGATAAGAGTTTGCGGGAGCTTGGGGTGGAAAGGGTCAATCTTGTCCAACTTCATCTTTATTGGAGTAATTGGGGATTGGAAGGATATTGGATGGATGAACTTCAAGGACTCAAGGAAAAGGGAAAGATAGATTTTTTGGGTATCTCTCTTCCTGACCACAGACATGAAAACGCATTGGTAATAGCCAATAGCGGATTGATTGACTCCATTCAAACCATAGTAAATGTTTTTGACCCACTTGCTTTTGACAGTTTAATTCCACTCTGTCAAAAGAAGAATATAGCCGTATTGGCGCGATGTGTGTTGGATCAGGGAGGTCTTAGTGGATTTTTGACACAATCAACAAAATTTGAAGAGGGTGATTTGAGAAAAACTCTTTTTTCAGAAAGAATAAGGGAGGAATATATAGCGCGAGTGGATGCGTTGAAGCAATATATTCCATTGCACGCTTCAAGCTTAACATCCCTTGCCATCAAATTTGTTCTTGCACATCCAGGGGTAACATCTGCACTTATATCGATGCACATTGAAAAATTTGCCAATGAGAATATTGCGGTACTTGATGAACCCCCCTTGCCAGATTCTGTGTTTCAAGAAATTAGGACACATCACAGATGGTACAAAAATTTGTTTAACGAGGTATACTGGTCGGATGGCATCTATTGAGAATGGCCCCAGTGCCAAATGGTCTGAACTGTTGCCCGATACGTTTCTGGAAAGACAACAAAAGTGTCCCATAGTATATCTACCTATGGGACTATGTGAACCCCATGGACATATTTCCGCATTCGGATTGGATACCATTAAGGCGGAATTTATTTGTAATGCAGTTGCAAGGGAAGTTGGCGGGATTGTAGCGCCCACACAGGGATACCATATCCATGAGTCTGGCTATCATGCCCCTTGGTTGGAGGAGGTCCTGGGCAATGCCAATCCATATATGGCTTCTATTCCCCCGTTTATTTTGTTACATCTTTTCCTTTATCAGCTAAGGGCATTTTCAAATGCCGGCTTTAAAGGGGTCGTGGCAATAACCGGGCATGCGGGAGGTAACGAAATGGATTTGAGAATGGTCGCTACCAATTTTATGAGAATTAGTCCAATGAAGGTAGAGGTGAGGGCGGATCCTGAGCTTGTTGTTGGGAGGTACAATGGTGATCATGCTGGAAAGTACGAAATATCCCAATTGATGTACATCCGACCTGATTTGATAAATATGTCCAAAATTTCAAGACAGTACGAGGATAAATTATTGGGAAGATTCGCCTTAGGGCATGATGCTCTTGAAGCATCACCGCAATTGGGTGAAAAAATTATGAATGCCTGCATCAAAAAAACGTGTGAAATAGCGACAAACCTCGACCAGTCAATCGATAGGGACAGTGAAATAGACCACATAAATATTGAACAAACAGAATTAGTATGGAAAGACATCATGGCTGCAAAGAGCAAATGGGTCACCAATAAATTATTTGATGGGCAAAGTGGGGCCAGTATGGATTCCAAATGGAAAATCTATGAAGACCTAACCTAGACCTTTACCGTTGATATGTAATTTTAAGCTTGATTTTATGAGTAAAATAATAGTGATTGGAAGTTCAAATACCGATTTGATCGCTACAATGAAAAGGTTTCCTATGGCAGGGGAGACCCTCCAAGGCCGATCCTTTTTACAGGCCATGGGGGGTAAAGGGGGAAACCAGGCCATGTCAGCACATAAATTAGGAGGTGATGTACAGTTCATTTCTTGCCTTGGAACGGATGAAAATGGTCGGAATACCTTAACGTATTATACACGGGAACAGTTGGATGTTTCAAAGGTTCTTCTAGTAGAAAACGCAGCTTCGGGAACCGCTATGATATGGGTCGATGACAATGGGGAGAATAGCATCGTTATAAATCCTGGCGCAAATATGATGTTGTCCCCAGAATATGTTTGTGGGTTGGAAACGGAAATCGCAAATGCGGCCATGGTAGTTGTACAACTTGAAATCCCTTATGAAACTGTCCAAAAAATATGTGGGATTGCCGTTAAAAACAAAACCAAGATATTGCTCAATGCCGCACCTGCCGGAAAAATTGATAGGGAGACTTTAAAAAGGGTTGATTACCTGGTAGTAAATGAAACCGAGGCAGAGATTATTTCCGGAGTCAGTTTGGAAACATTCGGCCAAGAAGAGGTTCTGGATAAGTTATTGGCCATGGGGGCAAAAGCCGTAATGCTTACGTTGGGGGAAAAAGGGTGTCTTTTCAAAACGAGACAAACCATGCTGTATTCTCCCGCCTTTGTAGTTGATGCGAAGGACACTACTGCTGCCGGTGATGTTTTTTGTGGTGCATTGGCGGTTGAATTGTGCAGGGAAACCGATTGGGAAACAGCGTTGACCTTTGCCAGTGCTGCATCGGCTCTCTGTGTAACCCGCATCGGAGCGCAGCCCTCAATTCCAACTGAGGAGGAAGTAAGGGATTTTTTGAGAAAAAAAGGGAGGCCCAATGATCTTGTTCGATGAAAAGATGGGAACTGGCGTGTATCTTAAGGAAAAGAACAGTTTAAGCAACAATAAAAAAACAACATGTATATCGTAGACAATTATGCCTTGGCCATTATCTTTTGTGTGATTACCATGCTCTGTTGGGGTTCTTGGGGCAATACCCAGAAACTTTCGAGCAAAAAATGGGCTTTTCAACTATTTTACTGGGATTATTCATTGGGAATACTACTGATTACGTTACTAATTGCACTTACTATGGGCTCTTTTGGTGATCAAGGAAGAAGTTTTCTTGTCGATTTGAGCCAAGCTGGGGGGAAATTTATCTTTTTTGCCCTGATCGGTGGCATTATATTCAATTTTGCCAATATACTCTTGGTCATAGCCATTGACATTTCTGGCATGGCAGTTGCTTTTCCCATAGGTATTGGCCTTGCTTTGGTGCTGGGAGTGATAACGAACTATATTTACAACCCTGCAGGCAACCCTGTGTTGCTTTTCTCAGGTGTTTTATTTGTGACCATTGCCATTGTTTTGGATGCAATGGCCTACAGGCAGATTCTCAAAAAGGACTCAAAGCGGGCAAAAAAAGGCATTTATATTTCCATTTTGGCCGGAATAGCCATGGGATTCTTTTATAAATATGTGGCACAATCCATGGCCTCTGATTTTATTTCACCGGAGAAGGGCAAACTTACCCCATACACTGCATTGGTGATTTTTTCGGTCGGTATTTTATTGTCAAATTTTGTGTTCAACTCATTAAATATGTACAGACCGATAACTGGCATACGGGCGACCTATGGGGATTATTTTATGAAGGGGTCACCCAAATTGCATCTCATTGGCATTCTAGGAGGGTGCATCTGGGGCCTTGGAATGTCTTTCAGTATCATTGCTTCTGAACAAGCAGGCCCGGCAATTTCATATGGGCTGGGGCAAGGCGCAACCATGGTTGCAGCTTTTTGGGGGATTATTATTTGGAAAGAACTCAAAGATCTCCCCAAGTCACGTAACTGGTTGATATACCTTATGTTTTTGTTTTTCTTGACTGGGCTTGGTCTTATAATATATTCCAAGAACGGTTGATTGTCGTCTGATCCGATTTTTTGATGTTCTTGATGAAAAAAGAAGGGATTGAATGGAGGTGAAAAATGGTATGGGCCCCAATAATGATACTACGGAACTGTTGAGACAACCGGCGGAAACACCCATTGGCCAATCCATTAAATCAACCAGATGGACCAATTGCTGGGAGGTACAGTGTTGGTCGTTTGGAAAAGTGTTGGTTATATCAGTATTAACAAAGGGGGCATTGGGGGTCAATTTGAATACTCGAAATTGTGAATACCCTTTCGGGATTGTACAATAGTAGGAATAATTGCCGTAAATCATGAAAAGATGCCTGGCTAGTGGACTGCCTGGATCTAAGTATGGTAAACTAATTTTAAAAACTTGATCAGAAGGTTCATTTTTTACATTTAACCAACTGACAAACATTGCCAATCGAATGTATTATTTAGGTATTGATTTAGGAAGTTCATCCATAAAACTTGCCCTGGTCGAAAGAGAAACGGGAAAAAAAGTGATTGTGGTCCAAGAGCCAGAGGGCGAGATGCCAATGATGGCCCCCAGAAAGGGTTGGGCAGAGCAGCGACCCCAACTGTGGTGGGAACTTTTCTGTACCGGAACCAAAAAAATCATTGAAAAGCAGGGTGTTTCCCCATCAGAAATAGTCGGATTGGGCATCGCATATCAAATGCATGGGCTCGTACTTATCGATAAAAATGGAGAGACATTGGGAAATTCGATCATATGGTGTGATAGTAGGGCCGTAGCCATTGGCGACGAAGCTTATGAAACTGTAGGGAGGGATACGTGTGAATCCAGATTGTTGAATTCCCCAGGTAATTTTACCGCATCAAAATTAGGTTGGGTAAAAAGAAACCAACCAAAGGTTTTTGGTCAGATCTATAAATTTCTGTTGCCCGGGGATTATATCGCTTTTCGATTGAGCGGAATCGCAAGCACTACAATCCCGGGTCTTTCTGAAGGCATTTTCTGGGATTTTCACAACAATTGTGTTTCTAGGGAAATCATGGATTTTTATGGAATCCCACATGATACGGTACCGGAGATAGTTGAAACTTTTGGGGTACAGGGAAAGGTCTCCGCCAAAGGGGCGGAGGAAAGTGGTCTTGTTGAGGGCATCCCCATTTTGTACCGAGCTGGCGACCAGCCCAACAATGCGCTGTCCCTCAATGTGTTTGAGCCCGGTGAGTTGGCTGCCTCAGGGGGGACATCTGGAGTGGTCTACGCCGTGGTGGACAATCTGTCGGCAAAAGAATGTTCAAGGATAAACAATTTTGCACATGTCAATTATAAAAAGGATCATCGGATAAGAATAGGGAAACTGTTGTGCATCAATGGAGCGGGAATTCAATATAGGTGGCTTTTGGACAACCTAAAAGTATCTTCTTATGAAGAAATGAACAGCTTGGCATCAGAGGTGGAGGTAGGTTCAGATGGCCTTTGTACACTTCCTTTTGGAAATGGTTGTGAGCGTATGTTGAACAACCGGGATCTGGGTACCAGAATTTTGAACCTTGACCTTAATAGACACACCAAAGGTCATCTTTGTAGGTCGGTTCTGGAGGGAATTGCTTTTTCCTTTGTTTATGGAATGGAAATTATGGGATCCGATGGAGTGCAACCTAAAGTATTGCGAGCAGGAAACGACAATCTTTTCAAGGCGGAGATATTTGCAGATACCATTGCGACCCTTATCCAAGGGAAAATCGAAATATACAATACTACAGGGGCGGTCGGTGCTGCTAGGGCATGTGCCATCCATGAAACAGGGTACGGGGACTTCACATCCATTATGGAAAACGACCTGGTAATGACCCACGAATACCAAACCGATCAAGGGGCATACCTTAAGGCCTTTGAAAAGTGGAAAAAAGAATTGGAACTAATTATAAAAGCAAAAAAATAATGGTGCATTTAGGCAACAAGGAGTATTTTAAGGGAATTGGGGAGATTAAGTTCGAAGGCAAGGAGTCAGACAATCCATTGGCATTTAAGTTCTATGACCCAGATAGGGTCGTAGCGGGTAAATCAATGAGGGAACATTTTAAGTTTGCCATGGCTTATTGGCATACACTGTGTGGAACGGGAGGTGATCCATTTGGTCCCGGGACCAAGCGGTTCCAATGGTCAACTTCCAGTGACCCGATAAAAGCAGCTGAGGATAAAGCAGATGCGGCCTTTGAATTTATTACCAAAATGGGTTTCGATTATTATTGCTTCCATGATTTTGATTTGGTGGACGAGGGAGATACATTGGCGGAATCCGAAAGAAGATTATCCATAATAGTGGATTATCTAAAAGAGAAGCAAAATTCATCAGGTGTAAAATTGCTTTGGGGAACTGCCAATTGTTTTTCCAACCCACGTTATATGAACGGAGCGGCTTCCAATCCCAATTTTGACGTTTTGGCCCATGCTGGTGCACAAGTAAAGTTGGCAATTGATGCCACCATTGCACTGGGAGGCGAAAATTATGTTTTTTGGGGAGGAAGGGAAGGATACATGTCCCTGTTGAATACCGATATGAAACTCGAACAGGATAACATTGGACGTTTTTTAAACATGGCTAGGGATTATGCAAGAAGTGAGGGGTTCGTCGGCAGCTTTTTAGTGGAGCCCAAACCCATGGAACCTACCAAGCACCAATATGATTTTGATGCGGCCACAAGCATTAATTCCATTAGGGACTATGGACTGGAGAATGATTTTAAACTGAACATAGAGGTGAACCATGCAACCTTGGCGCAGCACACCTTTCAACACGAATTGCAGGTGGCCGCCAATGCCGGAATGCTGGGAAGTATAGATGCCAATAGGGGAGATTATCAAAACGGATGGGACACCGACCAATTTCCAAACAATGCATTGGAGGTCACCGAAGCAATGTTGGTGTTTCTTAAATCAGGGGGCCTGCAGGGAGGAGGAATCAACTTTGATGCAAAAACCCGAAGAAACAGTACGGACATGGACGATATTTTCCATGCCCACATCGGAGGTGCAGATACTTTTGCCAGGGCATTATTGGCAGCCAGTGCAATATTGGAAGAATACAATTACGAAGATTTGTTGAACAAAAGATATGCGTCCTATGATACTGGCAAAGGTGCTGAGTTCATTGATGGAAAGCTGGATTTCACCGATCTCTATCAATATGCCTTAAAACATGGAGAACCAGAACAACTCAGTGGTAAACAAGAACTGTTTGAAAATATTGTAAACCGTTTTGTATAAGTAATAAAGGAATGGTCTCAGAAGATAGGCCTATATCAATGTTTAGATTGCTCGATCATTTAAGTGGTCTTACTGAACTTTTATGGAAAACTTGGATATTGATTTCCGAATTTTCATTTGATTTTTAAAATAATTTGTGTTTTAAGAATGATATTTTGATACCAACCCAATGACAAAGTTGACCGTTAAAGCCATTGCTTCCCATTTTAATGTGTCCGTTTCAACGGTATCAAAGGCTATCCATGACAGTCATGAGATTAGTGATGAACTTAAAAGGAACATTAGGGAATATGCTAAATTGAACAATTATAAACCCAACAGGGTGGCCCTAAACCTTTTTAATAGGAATACAAAAACCATAGGTGTTGTTATTCCGAACATCTTAAACTATTTTTTTGTTCAAGTACTCTATGGTATTGAAAAAATAGCAGATCAAAGGGGATATAGTATTATTATTTGTAGTACAAACGAATCCATCGAAAAAGAAATAAAGGTTTTGGATTTTTTATCCTCTGGAACTGTGGATGGGGTTATAATTTCCACTGTGTTGGGTGAAACAGGTCTGACAGACAGCAATGAACATTTCAGCGCCTTATTGGATCGTCAAATCCCAATGGTCATGTTTGATAGGGTTATTGAATTTATAAAATGTGATAAGGTAATGGTGGATGATTTTGAAGCCGGTTATTTAGCTACAAAATACTTCTTGGGTACAGGATGCAAGATAGTGGCAATAATAAACCCGCTAGGGAATTCTTACATCGGTAGATTAAGGATTGAGGGGTATAAAAAGGCATTATGTGAGAATGGGATAGGTCCAAATGACAAGTTGATCGTTACCATCAGTTATCAGGACGACCTTGAACTGACAATTCATTCATTATTGGATTTCGATAAAATTGACGGAATTTTGATTTTTGATGAACTGACCCTGGTGAAGATAATGGACATTGTCCAGTCCAAAGGATATCAAATCCCCAAAGACATTTCTTTCATAGGTTTTACCAATGGGGAGTTATCCAAGTATGTGACTCCTTCCGCCACTACGGTCAGCCAACATGGAAAGTTTATTGGGGAAAGTTCCGCAGATAAACTGATAGACCGGATTGAGGAAGAGTGCGATACCTGTAATTTTGAGACCAGAATCATTAAAACGAGCCTTATTGCAAGGGAATCCACCTTAAAACCGAAAGAGTATGGAAAAGCTTGATTTCAAAATTAATAGTAACATGGCCCATTTTATGGGACAGGTCTATCCCGGACTTAGATTGTTATGATTGCCACTTGTTTGGATAGGAACAGAAGTTCTTTAAAAACATGAAGTAGGCTAAAATGTATGGTATACAGAATACGTAAATCAGTGACAGTAATCCCTGGATGGAGGTGGCCTACTTTACCAAAGGACGGGATGAATCTCTGCCCATTCCGCAGGCGCAGATGAACTAGTCTCAAGGTGTGTATGTTCAAAATACAGGCTATTAACCTAAAAAGACACATAAGTTATGAAAACTAGTATCAAATTTTCACTTTTAGCGGTCTGCATTTTGCTTGCCGCTTGTTACAACGATAATATCATAGCCTTCAAACCTGGTGAACCCATTAATGGCAACGAGATTAGCTTTACTTGGGGTCTTCCAACTTCATATCCAGAAGGAATGATAAGACCCGTTTTGGTGCAGATCGTTGTTGCCGTGGATGGCATACAGGAGGGTGGAACTATTATTTTACCGGACAATCCGTCAAGTTTTACCAACACCGTATATGATTCAGACAAGGCATATAGGTTCATCCTAAAAGTAGTTGCCAACATGGATGTTCAAGAGGCCGAACCCTATGTTTCTGATATCTGGTATTCAGAGGGTACGACAATAGGAATTTAGAATTTCAAGAAGCGTTTGGATTTAGATCCATTTGAGTTAGTTGTTAGTTTTAAAGGCCAATTCCGGTGATTGAAAAAAACAAGAGGGATTGGCCTTTTTTATTTGTAAAGACATTCTATAACAATTGAAACACTTGTGGAAATAGCCAAAAAATTATTGATGTGTATAATTGGTTTTGGTGATTTAGAAATTATTTTTCAAATTCAATCTCCCCAAAGTGAACCAATCTTTATTTTAATGACATCTTATGAGGTGATCAATCTTATCAAATGCCGACAAGGCTATCCATCACTTTGGTTCGATTTGCAACTGGTTTGGGGTCTTATCACTATTGACACGACAACTCTAAATAATCACTTTTAGATTGAGTAAAAGATACCTTTTTGCTTTCGAAGTGGAATAATTTATGACTTTCCTTGCATGTATTCCGAAGGGGTCATTTCAAATTGTTTTTGAAAATTTCGTCCGAAACTTGTTGCGGAATTGTATCCAACGATTTCAGCAACCTCAAAAATACGATACTTTCCTGTTTTTAGAAGTTCGGCCGATCTCTTTAAGCGAGTAATGTTTATAAGCTCGTTGGGGCTTAGGTTGGAGATGTCCTTTATCTTTCGATATAAGGTAGAACGGCTCATGCTCATAATCTCCGCCAAAACTTCTACATTAAGCTCATGGTCAGCCATATTTTCATATATGACCTGATCCAACTTCTTGATGAAATTTTCATCGGTCTTTGTATTGGCAATACTTCTAATATGGGCCAGTGGTGAACTCGTGTAGTGTTCTAGGATATGTTTGCGGTTTTCTAGCAAGTTGGCAATGTGCACCTTTAGATGTCGCATGGAGAAAGGTTTTTCCATATAGGCATCGGCACCAGATTCAAGCCCTTCCATCTTTGCGGCCATTGCACTTTTTGAAGTGAGCAAGATTACCGGAATATGACTTGTTTCCAGATTGGTCTTTAAGTTTTTGCAAAGCGTAAAACCGTCCATGCCGGGCATCATGACATCACTGATGATAAGGTGAATGTTTTCCACCTCCAAGATTTGAAGGGCAATGGCACCATTTGAAGCCTTAAAAACAGTGTACTCCTCTTTCAATTCCTTGGCAATAAAATCCAGTAATTCCTCACTGTCTTCCACCAATAAAATGCTTGTTTTTCCAAACACTTTCTGGTTTTCCTCAGGTTCATCATTTTGAAATCTTTGATCCATTCTTTTGGGCCAGAGCACAAATTCCTTTTCTTGACGGATAGGCAATACCAACACAAAGCAGTTTTTGGTTCCGTTACTGGCATCCAGTGTCAAGCTTCCTTGGTGCATTTCTGTGAGTGATCTTGCCAAAGCAAGCCCAATTCCAGTTCCAGACTGATTCTCGACCCCGGATACCCTATAGAAAGGTTCAAAAATAGTTTCCTTTAAATGTGTTGGAATCAAATTCCCATCATTGGCAATGGTCAATATCAAACCCTCTGAGCTGGTCTTTAGGTGCACGTTTACATTCGTATCGGCATATTTTATAGCATTCCCAAAGAGATTGCTCAAGATTTTCCGAAGTGCCTCTGCATCCACATAGGCATAGACATCAATGTTGCTTGTGTTCAATTTAAAATCGATTTCCCGCTCCTCAATGGCTTCACTAAAGCGTTCCAAAGTCTTTTTTACCAACTCTGTAATATTGGTCTCCACAAACGTAAGGTTTACCCGTTCGGTTTCGGTCTTTCTAAAATCCAACAACTGGTTCACGAGGTCCAACAAGCGGTTTGTGTTTTTTTCAATGATGATCAAGTTTTCGGATACGCCAGATAGTTCCTTGGCTTTGTTGAGCACTTTTTCCAGTGGACTTTTTATCAATGTCAACGGGGTACGTATTTCATGTGAAATATTGGTGAAGAACTCAATTTTGGCCTCGTACAGTTCTTTTTCCTTTTTATAGTTTAATTGACGAATTCGCTGGATATTTTTAATCTTATTCCGTTGGTGATATAGTCTAAATCCAAGTATGGCTAAGGTTGCAATCAAAAATGTATAAAGGGCGTAGGCCAAGTTGCTTTTCCAGAATATGGGAAAAACTTTTACTTGCAAAGCCTTGGATTCTTTACTCCAGGTGCCATCATAGTTTATGGATTTAACCTTGAACACATAATTTCCTGCCGGAATTTCGGTAAAAGACACATTGTGGCTCTTTTTAAGACTGATCCAATCGTCATTCAACCCTTCCATCCTGTACCAGTATTCCGTGGTCTCGGGAGCAGCGTAGCCCAGAGCTGCAAAACCAATACTAAAAGAGGCCTGATTGGGTTTTAAATTGATTTTATCGGCCCATATCAAGGATTCTTGCAAAGGAGAATCCTCAGCGGATACGTTAACCTCTGTGTTGTTTATTTGTAGGCTTGTTAGGTAAATGGGAGATTGTTCGGAATTCTCCTTAAAGCTTGAAGGATTAAAGCTTACCAATCCCGCAACACTTCCAAAGTAAAGGGTGCCATTATTGTCTTTATAAGCTGAATTATAATTGAACTGATCGCTCAACAAACCATTTGCTTTGGTATAAATCCGTTTTTCTTCGGTGTCTGGGTTGAATTCGACCAAGCCTTTAGAGGTACTGATCCATAACCAATCATCGACCTCAATTATAGAATAGAAAACATTACTCGGGAATCCATCTCCAACCGTATAGGTTTTAAAGTCGGTTGTTTCTTCTCGATAAAGGTTGAGCCCATACTCTGTGGTGATCCAAATACGGTTACTGCTATCTTGAAAAATTCCATTGACATTGTTGCCGCTAATGCTGTTCCGATCATTTGTGCTATGTCTGTATACTCTTTTCTTTTTGGTTTTCGGATTAAAAGTAAACAGGCCATCCCAATAGGTGCCTGCCCAAAGCACGCCATCTTTATCCCTCATCACAGCTGTAAAGTGCGTGTCTTCAGAAAAAGCATCAATTGTTGTAAAGGTATCAGTTTCATAGTCGTAGGTTTGAATTCCTGAGTCTGTTACCACAAATAGGTTTTCAAATTCGTCCTCGTATAGGCTGAAAATGAAATCACTTGATAGGCCATGCCCATCACCTCGCCCGTAATGTTTTATCACTTTTCCGGTAGTGATGTCCATAATGTCCAGCCCATGCTGAAAAGTCCCCACCCATAGTTTGTTTCCTTTGGGAAAAAGAGCATGTATATTATAGTAAGAAAGTGTTTGGTCCGATTCTGAAGGCGCATAATTTGTAAAAAGCCCTGTTCTTGGGTTGTATTTATTTAGCCCAGCATCTTCGGTTCCAATCCAAAGATTCCCCATGCGGTCTTTTATGATTTCCCGCACCGCATTTCCGCTGATAGAGTTTTCTCCGGGTATCGGGAAAAACTTATTGAACTGTGTATATTGTTTGGGATAATAGTTGATTCCCCCGAAATAACTTCCTATCCATACACCGTCCTCATTATCAACAGTAACACAGTAAAGGGCATTATCGGAAAGGGCGTAAGGATCATTAATGCTCTTTTTTAGATTGATGAATGTCCCATTTTCAATGGTATAAATAAAAAGCCCAGATTCTGTTGCAACCCAAAGCTCATCTTCATTTTTTACCGAGATACCACGTACATACAATTGATCTTCATTATCATATAAAAGTTTGGTCACGTTTTGGTTTGAAGTATTAAAAGAAAGTAGGCCGTGACTTTGGGTCCCCACCAATAAAATAGTACTATCCAGTGCTTCTATTTTACTTATCCGTATTGAAGTGACACCTGATTCACTTAGGGCTATATCGTAGCTTTTGAAACTCTTTGACTTGCTATCATACAAATGCAGCGAATTATCATGGGCAGCCCAGATATTTCCATCAGCACCTCTGGTGATATCTTCTACATGAAAGTATTTTTCGGCATCATAACGGGTGGATTTCTGGGTCTCTACTTCATACTTGACCAAAGATTGCCCAGATACAAACCAAAGATTCCCCTGATCGTCATGGTCTATATCTAGAATAGGAAGACCCATTGAGGCATCAATGGCCTCAAAGCTTTCATTACGTTCATCGTAGCTGAACAACCCACTATCTGTGCCTACCCATAATTTGCCCTTGTATTCATGTAGACATTCAATAAAATTACTGCCCAAACTTTTTGGATTGTTGGCATCGTATTGAAAAACCTTGAAAGAATACCCATCAAAACGGTTAAGGCCATCCTTGGTCCCAAACCATAAAAAGCCACGCTCATCTTGTAAAGAGCTGAGAACGGTATTATGGGAAAGACCATCTTCCGCCTTGTAATTCTTGAAATAAAATTCCTGGCCAGTTGCCCAATAAAATGAGCAAAGGAATATCCAAAAACCTAACCAAATATCCTTCATCATAGGCCTCATTGCTGTATTACAATATTATGGATTTAGAGAACAACAAAGCGTGTCATCTCGCTTCAAATTGTTGCATAAACCCAGTTAAAAGTCTGGAAAATTTGGTTTTTGAACGGATTGTAAGATATTTTGAAACAAATTATCGTGCCCATCACCACAGAAATATGGTACTTGGAATGCTGTATGGATTCCTTTGAGTTTTATAATCAATTCAGTGGAGCAGCGACACTATTTCCAATACAAAGTAAAAATGACCCTAATAGCATTAAACATGAGAAACACAATTACGATACTCTTTACTGTTTTGTTGAGTTTTCAGCTCTCCGCACAATGGAAACCTGCGGGTAGCAAAATCAAAACAGAATGGGCCGAAAAAATTAACCCTAACAATGTACTGTCAGAATACCCTCGCCCGATTATGGAGCGGGCCGATTGGAAAAATTTGAATGGGCTTTGGGACTATGCCATTCAACCTAAAGGGGCATCCCAACCCACCCGATATGATGGAAAGATTTTGGTGCCTTTTGCAGTTGAGAGTAGCCTGTCTGGGGTCATGAAGGAAGTAGGGGCGTCCAAGGAGGTATGGTACAGCACCTCTTTTACGGTTCCCTCGGCATGGAGCGGTAAAAATATTGTACTCCATTTTGGTGCAGTGGACTGGAGAACCGATATATGGATCAACGATGTAAAGATTGGTTCCCACGAAGGAGGATACACGCCTTTCTCTTTTGATATCACCCCATTTTTGGGCAATAGGGAACAAAATCTAGTGGTTAAAGTTTGGGACCCAACCAACGATGGGCCCCAACCCAGGGGCAAACAGGTGAAGGAACCCGAAGGTATTTGGTATACCCCAGTGACGGGTATTTGGCAAACAGTATGGTTGGAGCCAGTGGCTCAAAAAAGTATTGACCGTATTAAAAGTGTACCCGATATAGATAATGGTACCGTAAAAATTGAGACAGATATTGTTGGTGGTACTTATGGTGATATCGTTGAAATAAGCATTTCTGATGGTAACAAGAAGATAGCAACGGCTAAATCATCTTTTGGGGAATCCTTGGTAATCAACGTGCCAAATGCTAAGCTTTGGTCCCCAGAATCACCTTTTTTGTATGACTTTACCGCAAAATTGATCAGTGATGGAAAGGTTGTGGATGAGGTAAAAAGTTATTTTGGGATGCGGAAGATTTCCATGCAGAAAGATCAGTACGGCGTTGTCCGAATGAAGCTCAACAATAAAGATTACTTTCAATTTGGTCCGTTGGACCAAGGTTGGTGGCCCGATGGACTTTATACCGCTCCAACGGATGAGGCCCTTAAATATGATATTGTAAAGACAAAGGAATTAGGATTCAATATGATACGTAAACATGTGAAGGTAGAGCCAGCGCGTTGGTACACCCACTGCGATCGTTTGGGAATATTGGTCTGGCAAGATATGCCAAACGGGGACAAAAGCCCCCAATGGCAGAACCGCAACTATTTTGATGGTACTGAATTTAAAAGAAGTACCCGCTCTGAAGCGATTTATAGAAAGGAATGGAAAGGTATTATGGACTATTTGTATTCTCATCCTAGCATTGTAGTGTGGGTTGCTTTCAATGAAGCTTGGGGTCAGTTTAAAACAGAGGAAATCACAGAGTGGACAAAGGCGCATGATCCAAGTCGACTTGTAAATTCGGCAAGTGGAGGGAACTTTTACCGTACCGGGGATATTGTGGATCTTCATAACTATCCGGGACCAAAAATGTATCTTTATGATGCTGAACGAACCAATGTCTTGGGAGAATATGGCGGAATTGGGCTGCCTTTGCAAGGGCATCTTTGGAAACCCGATAATAACTGGGGCTATATAAAGTTCAAAAACTCCAAGGAGACCACCGATGAATACATTAAATATGCCAAGGAATTGAAAAATATGGTAATAAGAGGTTTCTCGGCGGCCGTGTATACCCAAACCACAGACGTAGAGGGAGAGGTCAACGGTTTTATGACCTATGACCGTAAGGTTGATAAGATGGATTTTTCAGCTGTAAAGAAAATCAATCTGGAAATAATCAATGCAATACATGAATAAAGGAGTGAGGAAGTGTATAGCTGTGCTAGCGCTGTTGACAACAACGACAGTTTGTGCTCAATCAGAAAATTCGCCAATAACACAAAACCATAACCCTTTGTTCGATGGTTGGTACGCCGACCCTGAGGGCGCTGTTTTTGGGGATACCTACTGGGTTTTTCCAACGTTTTCTGATGATTTTGAAAAACAGCTTCATTTTGATGCCTTTTCCTCCAAAGATTTGGTGAACTGGAAAAAGCATGAACGTATTTTGGATACGACCCAAATTAAATGGCTGAGACAGGCATTATGGGCACCTTCCATTATTGAAAAAAACGATGAATACTATCTTTTTTTTGGCGCCAATGATATTCAGCGACCAGGTAGGGATTCTTATGATCCCGATAATGATATCAACCATTATGGAGGCATAGGGGTCGCTGTGGCTCAAAGTCCTGCAGGACCATACAAAGACTATTTAGGCAAGCCATTGATATCCGATTTTTATAATGATGCCCAGCCCATAGACCAATTTGTTTTTCAAGACACTGATGGTACGTACTATTTTTTTATGGCGGATGGAGCCATTGCAATTTGGGAAAACTAAACGGTGATTTCACTGGGTTCATTCCTTGGGAAGATGGAACCCTGTTCAAAGAAATCACACCTGAAAGCTATGTAGAGGGACCATTTATGTTTTTGAGAAACGGGATTTACTATTTTATGTGGTCCGAAGGCAATTGGGGGGACGGGAGTTATAAAGTTGCCTACTCCATGTCCGACAAGGCTACCGGGCCCTACAAACGCATAGGAACAGTCTTGGAGACCCAAGAAGGTGATATTGCCACAGGGGCCGGACATCATTCAGTGATTAAAAAACCAAGTATAGATGAATACATCATGGTGTATCATAGACGTCCCATTCCCAATATGGATCGCGACCACCGAGTGGTTTGCATGGATAAAATGGAGTTCAATTCCGATGGAACCATAAAACCGGTAAAGATCACTCATAAGGGTGTAAAGTAACTTCAAGGTTAAGGTTAAAACTTACTCATTCCCACAACACAATCTTACGGATAAATCTTTTTAATCCACTCTACACCAAATCTGTAAACCAATTCCCTTTACTGTTCAGAAAGCTACGTTTTCCATGCAATTACTTTCCGATTCACTAAACGTTCCAAACAGACTAACATCTTTTGAACAAGACTTTTGAACAAGAAGTGGAACTCTTAGCAAATAGGGTGAGAAACACGGAAATCGTTCAAAAAAACAAGTCAAAGCTAGTTTTATCCAAAGGTGGACTTATTTGAACACTTCACACTGCCAAAGTTTAAAAAAAATTAATGTTTTAAATATTAAAACACTAAAAAACAAATAGTTAATCACTGTCTTTGTGTGGCTTTTTTGTTTTTATCCGGTACAACAATTTGTCTCAACACTCGATAAAATATTTCAAAAAGGCCGATTCCTTAACAGTTTCTTAAAGTTTGAACGATTTGTATGATAGATTGGAACAGATCTATAGGTATTGTCATAATCTAAATTATTTGATTTGTTTATTCGAATTATATCAAAAAATCGTATTTGTTATTGATGATTTGATAAACAGCTAAAGCTTTTTGGAATACCAACTTTAAATTTAAAACTAAGGACAAATGAAAAAACAGCTAACTAGACTAACTAAAATGGCGCTATTGCCAATACTTTTGTTATGCGCCCACAGCTTTGTTCATGCACAGGAACAACTGACGGTTACGGGTAGCGTTACGGATACCCAAGGGACTCCATTGCCTGGAGCCAGTATTGTAATCCAAGGAACCCAGCAGGGTACTACTTCGGATTTTGATGGAAATTTTCAGCTGGATGGTGTGCCTTCAAATGGGCAGCTTATGGTAAGCTATATTGGATTTGTACAATTATTGGTGGATGTTGATAATAGAAGTTCAATTGATATTGTACTATCGGAAGACAATAATCTTTTGGATGAGGTTGTGGTAATTGGCTACCAAAGTGTAAAAAGGAGTGAAATTGTAGGATCTGTATCTGTTGTGGATACGGACGAAATGTTGAAAGCACCCGCTGGGAATGTCGGTCAGATGTTACAGGGTAGGGCAGCCGGGGTAACCGTTACCTCAACAGGCGCTCCCGGTACTTCTTCTTCCGTAAAGATTAGGGGATTGAATTCGTTTTCGGGTCAAGATTCTCCGCTTTATGTAGTGGATGGAATGTTGATCTCTGCCCTTGGGTCTGACTTCAACCCAAACGATATTGAGTCAATACAGGTACTAAAGGATGCCGCGGCAACAGCGTTGTATGGATCCAGGGGAATGAACGGGGTTATTATTGTAACCACCAAAAAAGGAAGACCGGGTCCATTAAAAGTGGATTATGATTTTTATTATGGCTTCCAAACCATAAATAAAAGGTTGAAGTTGACCAATGCGGCACAATTTAAGGAGATTAATGATCTTGCCTATACCAATAATGGCGATGCGCCCCAAAATCTTAGGGAAGGAGTGGATACCGATTGGCAGGAAGAATTGTTCAAGACCGGAACTATTTCTGAGCACAATCTAAACCTTTCAGGGGGTTCCGAAAATTCAAACTATTTTATTTCATTGAACTATTTTGATCAAGAAGGTGCCATCATTGGTCCTGAGTTTGACCGTTATCAGATTAGGGTGAATACCCAAACGAAGAAGGGGAGGTTCACTTTTGGTGAAAATATTGCCATGAGCAGGAGCAATCAAACCAGAGTGAACGGTAACCCGTTCATTGATGTAGTTTGGATGCTGCCCACTATCCCAGTATATGACCCTAATAATGAAAGTGGCTATGGCTATGGGGATGATAACAATTCAACTTTCGCCACCAATCCAATCGGATTACAAGAACATTACAGCAATACTGCGGTGACCAGTAAGGTGCTTGGTAGCGCATTTGCAGAATTTGAGATTTTTCCGTTCCTAAAATACAAGCTGAACTTGGGTCTTGATTATGCACAGATCAGAGAGAAATACTATCAAAGAGCTGGGGCATTGCGACAGAACACTCCTGGAGCAGCCTTTTTGGATGATCGTCATACGGAATTCTTCAATATTCTAGCGGAAAACACTTTGAATTTCAACAAGGCATTTGGAAAACACAATATTACCGCTTTGGTGGGTTACACGACCCAAAAAGACAATTTTACATACAATTTTGCCCATACGGAAGGGTTAAGTGGAGAGTTCTGGGTACAAGACAATGGTACTACCAGCCCTCGTACGGAGGGTAGGGAGGAAGTAGCCGGACTACGGTCTTTTCTTGGTAGTTTCAACTACTCCTTTGATGATAAATACACCCTGTTGTTCAACTTTAGACGGGATGGTTCTTCTAAGTTTGGTAAAAACAACCGATATGCCAATTTCCCTTCAGTGTCCGCTTCTTGGAGAATTAGTGAAGAAGGATTTATGGAAAACAATGGTGTATTCAGTAACCTAAAGCTTAGGGGGAGTTGGGGTATTGTAGGTAATCAGGCCATCAGCAATTATGCTACCCAAAGCGTGCTCCGATACAACCAAAACTATGTGCTCAACAACCAAGTGGTTCCTGGTGCAACCAATCTTCAGTTGGTAAATCCCAATCTAAGGTGGGAAAGCAAAACCACGACCAATATTGGTGTGGATATGGGCTTTTTCCAAAACAGATTGAGCCTTACTGCGGATTATTACATTGCTGATGTTGAAGATTTACTACTGGCTGTGCCAATACCCTTATCTTCTGGTAACACAGGTGGTGACCCATTGGCAAACGTTGGTCAGGTGCAGAACCGTGGCTTGGAACTTAGTTTGGGCTACCAGAATGTTATCAATGATTTTAGTTTTGGGGTTTTGGCCAATGGAACTTTCTTGAAGAACGAGGTAAAGGCCTTGGTTGAAGAGGCAGGGAACTTGCCCATTTTTGGACAAGGACAGATTTTGCGTACAGCAGTTGGTGAGCCCGTTGCATCTTTCTACGTGTTGGAAACAGCGGGAATATTTCAAAACCAAGCTGAGATTGATGCATGGGGTGTACAACCCGGTGCACGCCCTGGTGATGTAAAGTATGTGGATAATGATGGCAACGGAGTCATCAATTTTGATGACCGTACAGTGGTTGGAAAGGCCTTACCGGATTTTGAATACGGCTTAAACCTGAATTTTGGCTACAAAGGATTTGATATGACAGCGTTTTTTGCTGGAGTTACTGGAAACAGCATCTTTAATGAGCAAAAATGGTGGTCCCAACGTTATGATGATAACGCCAACTATTTGGTAGATGATGTCTTCTGGACAGGTGAGGGAACTTCCAATCTTATTCCAAGACCACAACACTTGGATTCTTCTCTGAATCCTACCCAGAACTCTGACCGCTATGTGGAGAAGGGTGATTATTTCAGGTTAAAGAACCTACAAATAGGATACTCCTTTCCAGAAGAGGTCATCAGCAAACTCAGTTTAAATAAACTTAGATTGTATATGACAGGACAAAACCTTTTCACCATTACCGATTATTCAGGTTATGACCCAGAAGTTGTTGGGGCCAATGGAAACGGTGATTTCTTGAACAGAGGATTTGATAACGGGAATTTCCCTTCATTGAGAACAGGAATATTGGGGATTCAAATAGGATTTTAATCAACTAAAAACTTAAACTTCAAAGAATGGAAAAAATAAGAAAAATAATAGTATTGATGGTATTCTTTGGGATGACCGTCTCATGCGAAAAAGACCTTTTGGACCAAGTGAATCCAAATGCTCCGACCCCAGATACATTCTGGCAGACGGAGGAAGATGCCATACTTGGGATCAATGCGGTATACTCTGGAATCCAGAACCGCGAACTAAGTTTATGGGAAATCTTTGACTATGACATGCGTTCTGATGAGGGCTATAGTCAGAGTCCATGGACCGACCTCGCCAATGTGGGTAGACACGTGAACATAAATTACGACTTCCCATGGCTACTTGAGGTTTGGCGAGAATTGTATAGGACCATCTATAAAGCAAACCAGGTTCTGGAAAACGTCCCCAACATTGAAATGGATGAATCGCTACGAACAAGAATTGTGGCTGAAGCTCATTTTTTAAGAGGGCATTGTTACTACAAATTGGCTACACTTTGGGGTCGTGTTCCATTGGTTACTGGTATTGAGGATGCCAATACGCGTTATCCGCAAGGCACCATTGAGGAAGTTTGGGCTTTAGTTGAGGAAGACTTCATTGCTGCCGCTGCAGGCCTGCCTGAAAGTTATACAGGCGCAGATGTGGGACGTGCAACCTATGGTGGAGCCATAGGTTATCTAGGGAGATCTTATTTACAACAGAAAAAATGGACTGAGGCGGCGACTGAATTCGAGAAAATTATAGATATGGTACCCGGAACCTATGATTTGATGGCAGATTTTAAGGATAATTTTACTGAGGAATTCGAAAACAACAAAGAGTCCCTTTTTGAAATCCAGTTCGTAAACAACAATGGAAAAACAGGTGGGTTCCCAACCTATAACAATGCCTCTGGTGATGAAACCAGTGAGCGGGCACAGTTCTTCGGAGTTCGACCTTTGGGTTGGACCGATGGCCAACCTACTAAATGGCTCTTAAACCAGTTCTTGAGTGAAACCGATAAGGATGGCAATGAAGACCCACGTCTTCAGTATACAATGACCTATGATCATCCAGGTGAACTTTTATATGGGCAAACCTATGCTGAAAGAGGCGCTGGACCCAATGACCGTTTTTGGAGAAAGTATACCAACTACTGGCAAGATTATGAAAGTTATTTCTCAGGAATCAATACCAGGGTGCTTAGATTGGCAGATGTGTATTTAATGTATGCTGAAGCTTTGAATGAATTGGGCAGAACACCAGAGGCTATTCCATACGCAAACTTGGTCCGTCAACGATCTAATATGAGTGATTTGCCCATGACCTTAAGCCAGCAAGATTTCAGGTTACAGCTACGCCACGATCGTGTGGTTGAATTGGCAGGGGAAAGCGTGAGATTTGTTGATATGGTACGCTATGGTATCGCAGGACCGGAACTTGCCGGGCCTGATCCAAGCCTTTCAGCCGCGGAATCAGATTTCGATACGGAGTTTCAAAATTTTGTGAGAGGTAAATCCGAATACTTGCCAATTCCTTTGCGGGAAATTGATGCCTATGGAGGTTCGTTGGAACAGAATCCAGGCTGGTAAGCGATAAACAATTTTAATAAAGAGAAGGCAAGTGCCATAGCAAGCGTAATCAAGCAATGGTGCTTGTCTCCAATTAAAACTTCAAGGTTAATTAAGATATCGTTTCATCGATGGGTAGGTGTAGTTTAATACAGACATTTTTAGCAAGACAAAGGAGCGTGCTTTTGAGCGCTGCTACCCTTTGTTTGTGTTTTGCGGCTTGTTCTGAAAAAGACCACGAACCAAAGATGTTCAAACGGATATCCAGTGCACACTCAGGAATTGATTTCAACAATCAAATTCAACCGTTTGAAAATGATACACTGAATGCTTTGGAATATGATGTGCTTTTCAACGGCGCTGGTGTGGGAATAGGTGATTTTAATGCAGATGGACTTCAGGACATCTTCTTTGCAGGAAATCTGGTTTCCTCCCAATTGTATGTAAATCAGGGTGACTTTAAGTTTCTTGAGGTTACTGAAAAAGCTGGTGTTGCCACCACTAAATGGTGCACTGGGGTTTCAGTGGCAGATATCAACCAAGACGGATTATTGGATATTTATGTGGCAGTCGCCCATGCTATGGGATCTAAAGAAGAAAGGTCGAACCTATTGTTCATCAACCAAGGAAACAACGCTGAAGGAATTCCCATTTTTGAAGAGTTGAGCAATGCGTATGGCCTTGCTGATGATGGATTTTCCATACAATCGGTTTTCTTCGATTATGACAAAGATGGCGATCTGGATTGCTACATTCTTAGCAACGCCATGGAAAAAACAGGTCGCAACCAACTACATAAAAAGCGAAATAATGGTGAGAGCCCATCAAATGATCGGCTGTACCGGAACAATGGATTTGTAGATGGTCATCCAAGCTTTGAAAATGTGACTCTTGGTGCAGGTATCCTAAAGGAGGGCCATGGATTGGGGGTTTGTGTAACAGACTTGAACCAAGACGGATGGCTCGATGTGTACTGTGCCAACGATTTTGTCTCCAACGACAACATCTGGATCAACAACCATGATGGTACATTCGTGGACAAATCGGCAGAGTATTTAAAGCACACTTCATACAACAGTATGGGAGTGGACATTCAAGATATTAACAATGATGGACTGCTTGACATTTGTGTGGTGGATATGTTACCCGAAGAGGAGCAGCGAAGAAAAATGATGGTCATGAAGACCAACAGGGACTTTTTTAGTATGGCCAAAGGTCTTGGCTATCAAGAGGAGTATGTGCGAAATGTGTTGCAAATCAACCAAGGGAACAATCAAGAAGGAAGCCTTCGGTTTAGTGAAATAGGCCAGTTAGCAGGTATTCATGCCACAGATTGGAGCTGGGCTCCTTTATTGGCCGATTTTGATAATGACGGATTAAAGGATTTGGTGGTCACCAATGGCTATCGCCGTGATATTACCAATTTGGATTATGCGGTGTACCTAAACCAAGAGGCAGCTTTTCAAGGCAAGAACCAAGAGGAGGCACGGAAGAATCGAATCAAAAAACTGTATGAGCTTCCAGAAATAAAATTACAGAACTACATTTTCAAGAATAATGGAAATCTAACTTTTAAAAATGCTTCGGAAACCTGGGGACTTCAACAAAGTACCTTTTCCAATGGTGCGGCTTATGCAGACTTTGACAATGATGGCGACCTCGATTTGGTATTCAATAATATCGATTCTGAGGCAAGTTTGTACCGGAACGGGCTTATTTCATCCTCCACTTCTGAAGTCACTGAAACCAAAAACGAATCCCATTTTGTGCGACTGCAACTAAAATCCGATACAGGTCAAAGTAAAGAAGTTGGTGCAAAGGTACGGGTCTTGCTTCCTTCCGGGGAATTAAAATATCAGGAAAACCTTTCTGTAAGGGGTTATATGTCTTCTGTGGATCCTATACTCTCATTTGGCTTGGGGAATAACACCAGTTTTAGGGTGGAAGTTGTTTGGACTGATGGCAAAATTCAACAGTTGCATGATTTAGCTCCGGATACCCTTCATACCATAAAGTATGTATCGCAAGAAGAACAGCATTTGGTAGCCCAACCTATAGAACGACAAGTTTTTCAACTGCTGAACGCGGATAGTTTGGGATTGGCATACAAACATGAGGAATATGCTTTTGATGAATTCAATCGCACCTTCTCCCTACATCAGCAATACAACCAACTTTCTCCAGGCATGGCCATAGCCGATGTGGACAACAATGGTCTCGATGATATTTTCATAGGAGCGGATTCCAAACAATTGCGAACCATCTACCTTCAAAAAACACCGGGAAAATTTGAAGCCTTGCCCCAAGGGGAGAACAATATGGAAGATATGGGCGCACTTCTTTTTGATGCAGACGGTGATGGGGATAATGATTTGTATGTGGTGAGTGGGGGCAGTGTCAACCTAAAGGAAGATGACTATATCTACAATGATCGTCTGTATTTGAACGATGGCAAGGGCAATATGTCCCGGTCCCAAAACCTGATTCCCAAAACAAGCTTTAGCGGTAGTGTTGTGGTGGCTTCTGATTACGATCGCGATGGAGACTTGGATATTTTTAGGGGAAGCAGGGTCGCCGTTGGCGAATTTCCAAAATCACCGGACAGTTATTTGTTGCGAAATGATGATGGGGTTTTCAATGATGTGGCCAATACGGTGGATGGATTGCAAAATGTGGGAATGGTAAGCGCTGCTTTGTGGACTGATTATAATTTGGATGGATGGTATGATTTAGTGGTGGTGGGTGAATTTATGCCCATAACCTTCTTCCAGAACCATGAAGGAACCCTAAAATGGGACGAACAAGCCACAATTCCCAATTCAAGCGGATGGTGGAACAGCATTACCGCTGGCGATTTTGATCAAGATGGAGACATGGATTATATCGCTGGGAATCTTGGGTTAAATAGTCAGTATAAAGCCTATCCCGATAGACCTTTAAAAGTATATGGCTCAGATTTTGATCATAATGGCACCAACGATCCCATTGTGAGCTACTCTAAAAACGGTGAGGATGTTCCTGTAGCTGTTCGAGATGTAATGCAAGAACAATTGAGCCTCACCCATAAGCGGTTTGGAACATATGACGCTTATTCAAAAGCTTCCATAAATGATATTTTCAGCGAGAAGGAACTGGAAAGCGCCATTGTACTTTCTGCCACCGAAATGCGCAGTTGCTACATAGAAAACAAAGGAAATTCAAAGTTTGTTCTAAAACCGTTGCCCAACGAAGTGCAGTTTTCCCCAGTTTTTGGAACGCTGGCCAATGACTTTAATGCAGACGGATTTTTAGATGTGCTACTTGTGGGCAACTCAGAATCTTTTGAAACCTATACCGGTCCCTACAATGCTTCCTTGGGCACTTTGATGTTGGGAAATGGCAATGGAGGTTTTACCTATGTTCCGCAATCAAACTCTGGACTTTATTTGGATTATGACCAAAAAGCACTGGGAATGGTAAATGCAGGCAATGAGAATCTTTTCGTTGTCACCAATAACAATGCTCCTGTACAATTGCTAAGGACTTCAGTGGCATCAAATGGCGAATTTATATCGCTTCAAGCTAATGAAGCATCACTCGAAATGATATTGGATAATGGGAAGGCTGAACGTAAGGAAATAGGATACGGAAGTGGATATTTAACCCAATCCTCAAGGGGCATTCTTGCCTCCACAAAAAGTGTAAAACAAATCAATGTATATGATTTTGTGGGAAATCAGACGCGTACCATAAAAACCAAACCACATGAACCAAACTGAAAGAATACAGAATTTGAAGATGAAGTTGGTGTATCGCATATTGTTTTTAGCTGCTCTAATGTGGTCTGCGGACTTAATTGCCCAGCAACCCGATATACCGGGGCAAGTTTCCGAAAATGAGTCGCCAAAAAATGAGGCCTATCTTTTTGCCCACATGACCCATGAGGATTATGGGCGATTATATTACTCCGTTAGTTTGGATGGTCTGCACTGGCAACGTTTGAATAATGGGGAACGAGTTTTCGATGCATATCAAGGCCATCCAGATATCTGCAAAGGACCAGATGGAAAGTACTATATTTTGGGCAATACCAGTGATTCTTCACCCGATATCAATATTTGGGTTTCTGACGACTTGATCAACTGGAAGAAACACGGGGTATATACGCCCAACCTTAAACAAACTCCGGATTATTCAGAGGCGCTACAGCGTATTGGGGCACCTAAACTTTTTTATGATGATGCTTCGTCGCAATTTGTCATGACCTGGCATACGCCGCACATAGAAGGCACCAAAACGGACCCAGAACGGTATTGGGCAAGTCAAAGGACTTTGTATGTGCTTTCAAAGGATTTGAAGACATTTTCCGATACCCCCAAAAAACTTTTTGATTGGAACATTGGTACTATTGACGTCATCATCAGAAAGGTTGAGGACACCTATTTTGCAATCATAAAGGATGAAACCTATCCAACCTTGTATTGGCCAACTGGAAAGACCATACGAATTGCAAGGTCAGATTCCTTGTTGGGACCGTATTCCTTTCCAGCAGATCCCATTAGCCCAAATTTTAGGGAAGCACCAACCCTAATTCCCTCCCCTAACAATAAAGTATGGTACCTGTATTATGAGCAATATCCAGGGGTTTCCTATGGACTCTCCGTGGCCGATAATTTGAATGGCCCGTGGTATCAAGCATCAGGATATACATTTTATAGTGACTGGGATAAATATGAATTGCCCAAAGCGGTTAGGCACGGTTGCATGATCGCTATTTCAAAAAAAGAATATAACCAACTAGTTGAGAAATTTGAGATTGTTAAAGAAGAATTCAATGAAAAATAGAAGAAGATCAATAGTTTATGGACCCCTTATTGCGGTATTGGGCCTTTGTTTGATTTCATGTCAGGAGCGGACAGAAAAAAAAGAAACAGCAGTAGGTGAACAACCCAAGAAAGAGACGTTCACCAACCCATTGTTGCCATCTGGCCCGGACCCGTTCAACATTTACCATAACGGATACTATTATTACACCAGTACAGAGGGCAATAAACTGGTTTTGAGAAAAGTGAAAAACTTGGCAAACCTCAGTGAAGCAGAGACCAAGACGATTTGGACCCCACCGGAGGGCACATTGTACTCCCATGATATTTGGGCGCCAGAAGTTCATTTTATTGATGGAAAGTGGTACGTTTATTTTGCTGCGGATGATGGGAACAACGAGACCCACAGAATGTATGCTGTGGAAAACTCGAACGAAAACCCGTTTCAAGGTACTTTTGATTTTAAGGGGAAGATAGCCGCAGCTACGGATAAATGGGCCATTGATGGTAATGTGTTTAAGCATAATGGGCAATTGTATATGATTTGGTCCGGCTGGGAAGGGGATGCCAACGGGCAGCAGGATATTTTCATCGCTAAAATGAAAAACCCTTTGGAGATTGAAGGAGACCGTGTAAAAATTTCTTCACCGACCCATGAATGGGAAAGGCATTGGAATGAGGGGACCTCCGATAGTAACCCTCCCCAGGTATATGTGAACGAAGGACCACAATTTTTGTCCCATGATGACAATATTTTTATTGTGTTCTCCGCAAGCGGATGTTGGACCGATTATTATTCATTGGGATTATTGACGTTTGCCGGAACGGACAATTTATTGGATCCGGAAGCTTGGGTAAAGTCTGATGAACCCATATTCACCCAATCACCGGAAAATGGAGTGTATGGTCCCGGGCACAACTCCTTTTTTAAGTCACCCAATGGCAAAGAGGATTGGATTCTATATCATGCCAATTCAGAACCAGGCCAAGGATGCGGTTCGCATCGTTCACCAAGGATGCAGATGATCCAATGGAGTGAGGAAGGCTATCCCATCCTTGGGACGCCCAAATCCGAGGAAGAGGTCATTGAAATACCTTCCGAATAGCATGCAATAACCCACCTAATAATAGAAGTTTGAAAAAGTTAAAAAACATACTGGTCTCCGTGATTTCCATTTTCTTCTTTCAGTTGGGGATAGGTCAGGATGAAAATGCATTCACCAATCCCATTCTAGAGGACGGAGCAGACCCCTATGCCATGCTGCATGACGATGGATATTATTACTTCATGGTAACAAGGGGAAACCGCTTGGAACTTTGGTCCACCAAAGACATTACCCAAGTGGAGACCATTGGTTCAAAAACTATATGGAAGGCTCCCAGTGAGGGGGAAAACAGTTGTTGCGTTTGGGCGCCAGAAATACACCATGTCGATGGAAAGTGGTATATCTATTACACCGCTGCTGATGCATCCAATGAAGGAGATCATTCCAGATATGTCTTTGTTCTGGAGAACAGCCATCATGATCCAATGAAAGGGGAGTGGATTGATAGGGGGAAAATCAACACAAAATACAGCGGAATAGACGGGTCCATTTTCAAATACGGCGATAAACGGTATTTCATGTATTCCCCCTACGTAGATGACCACAGTGATATAGCCATCGCCACCATGTCCAACCCTTGGACCTTAGATGACGATGAAACCATTTTGGCCGCACCCAAGTACGATTGGGAGAAGACCGGAGAAAGAAGTATTCTGGAAGGGCCTTCATTTTTGGAGGGGCCAAGGGATGAGGTCTTTATTGTGTATTCGGCAGGAGCCTGTTGGGACGATAATTATTCCTTGGGAATGCTGGCGGCCAAGAAGGATTCAGATTTCACAAAAGCCGTCTCTTGGAAGCGGTTTTCTAAAGCGGTCTTTGAATTTTCCACAGAAAACAATGTGTATGGTCCAGGCCACCATAGCATCACAACCTCCAATGATCCCAGCGAACATTGGCTGGTGTATCATGCAAAGGATAAACCCGAATTGGGATGTTCCCAACGGAGTACTAGGATACAGCGGTTTGGTTGGGATGAAAACGGCAGACCGGATTTTGGTGTGCCATGGCCGTTAAAAAAAGTCATTCAAAAACCAAAATAAAACCAAGAATTATTTGAGTACGAGTGTTAGTTAGTTTGAATTAGATTGTTTGAGTTTAGTTGATTGAAATTATCGGGCCTTGAAAAAGGCCCGGTAATTCCATTATTCAACTTCCCCTACACAGAATAGCCTATTCCAATTTCAAGGTCGATGGTAATTCCAAAACTAAAACATTCAAAATTATTTAAGTGTGAATCAAAAATAACAAGATTATTATGAAGCGAATATTGATTACTGGGCTGTTTTTATGTGCAATCCTTGTGGCAAATGCCCAAGAAAATGTTCTGGAAAAGAATAAATGGTCAAAAGAAAAAGCGAGTGAATGGTACGCCAAACAAAAATGGATCACAGGGGCCAATTTTGTGCCCAGTACAGCAATCAACCAATTGGAAATGTGGCAATCCAGCACATTTGACCCAGAGACCATTGATCGTGAACTCGGTTATGCCGAAGGTTTAGGGTTCAACACCATGAGAGTATATCTGCACAGTTTGGCCTATAAAGCAAATCCAAAGGACTTCAAGAAAAACATGGAAACTTATTTGCAAATTGCGAACAAGCACGGTATCAAAACCATGTTTGTGTTTTTTGATGACGTTTGGGGGAAACAGCCAAAAATTGGCAAGCAACCTGAACCCGTTCCAGGAACCCATAATTCGGGGTGGGTACAAGATCCTGGAGACCCGGCATCCAAGAACAAAGAAAATTTTCCAGCCTTGGAAGTTTATGTAAAGGATATCCTGAACACTTTCGCCAATGATGATCGTATACTCTTGTGGGACCTTTACAATGAACCCGGGAACACGGATAAACTCACAAGTTCCATGCCCCTTTTAAAAGCAATTTTCATTTGGGCAAGGGAAGTCAATCCAAGTCAACCCTTGAGTGCCGGTCTTTGGCGCTGGGATTTTCAGGAACTGAATGCGTTCCAAGCGGCAAATTCAGATATTCTAACTTATCACCAATATGAAGATGAGAAAAAACACCAGCATGTAATCAATTTACTAAAGACACATGGACGCCCCATGATCTGTACCGAATATATGGCACGGACCAACAACAGCCGATTTTCAAATATTTTGCCTGTTCTCAAAAAGGAAAATATAGGAGCTATTAACTGGGGGTTGGTCAATGGAAAATCCAATACCATATATGCATGGAACACTCCCATTGAAGATGGAGCTGAGCCTGTTGAATGGTTTCACGACATATTTAGAAAGGACGGTACCCCTTATAGACAAGATGAAGTTAATTTAATCAAAAAATTAAACGGTGAGGGAAATGATCATTCGGTCAAAAAATAGAGTTCTCGGACGGGCAATAGCTTTGTTTATAGTTCTATTGTGCATATCGTGCAAAACAAAACAGGAAAAAAAAATCAAAAGCGATGCCCTACCAACCGCAATAGTCAATATTATAAAGGATAAGGATTTTAATACAACAATTGGTGGTAAATCTGTAAAGCTGTATTGGTTGCAGCGGAAGGATTTAAAAATGGCTATGACCAATTACGGAGGACGTATCATAAGCCTTTTTGTGCAAGACAAAAATGGGAATGCAATTGATGTAAATATTGGTCGCAGCAGCATTAAGGAATACATGGAATCACCTGAAGCCTATTTTGGGGCAACCATTGGTAGGGTAGGTAACCGCATTGCAAATGGTAGATTTTCCATAAGCGGAAATAAATATACCCTGCCTACCAATGACAATAAAAATACCCTACATGGGGGCTACAAAGGATTTCAAGATGTGGTTTGGGATGCGGAACAACCCAATGGGCATACCTTGATTTTAACTTACACCTCTCCTGATATGGAAGAAGGTTTTCCCGGGAATTTGCAAACAAGGGTAACCTACTCGTTGACAGAAGACAATGCGGTCACTATTGAATATGAAGCGACTACGGATAAACCTACGGTGGTAAATTTAACCAACCATGCCTATTTCAACCTCAATGGGGAAGGAAGCGGTTCAATTTTGAACCATAAGCTGCAAATTGATGCGGACCGATTTACCCCAGTTGATGCAGGACTCATTCCCACTGGAGAGTTGAGAGAGGTAGCCTCAACCCCCTTCGATTTTAGGAAGCCGCATACGATTGGTAAACGTATTAAAGCAGTCAATGAACAACTGGAATTTGGCAAGGGGTACGACCACAACTATGTTTTAAATAGTGATGAAAAAGGCTTACATAAAGCAGCAAAGGTTGTGGGCGATAAATCGGGAGTTGTCATGGAGGTGTTTACCGAGGAACCGGGAATCCAATTTTATAGCGGAAACTTTATGGCTTCAAAGAATGCGTTGAAATCTGGTGCCAAAGACGACTTCAGAACAGCGTTTTGTTTGGAGACCCAACATTTTCCGGATACACCGAACCAGCCAGAATTTCCATCTATACAATTAAACCCCGGAGAGACGTACCATACAGTTACAGAATATAGGTTTTCAGTGGAATAAATATGAATTCAATTTGATGTTGATCAATGGATGATAAAGGATACCGACTTAATGGAAAATAAATTAAAAGACGGCCTGGATGTCGCAGAATTTGCATTCGACCTAGAGGTCTCCTCCCCTGGGAGGGTGAACTTGATTGGGGAGCATACGGACTACAATGACGGGTTTGTGTTGCCAGCTGCCATTGACAAGCGCATTACCATTAGGTTAAGGGCCAATGGAAGCAAGACAAGGTGCACCATAAAGAGCAAGGGCTTTGACAGTGTCCTGGTCGTTGATCTTGGCAACATAAGTCAGGGTACTGAAGGTTGGCACAATTATGTGCTGGGCGTTTTGAACGAGCTGCAATTGCTCACACAAGATCTAAAAGGGTTTGACTGTGAGATGGAGACGGATATACCCGTGGGATCGGGGATGAGCTCCTCGGCGGCACTGGAATGCGGGCTCGCCTTTGGACTGAACGAGCTTTTTGATTTAGGTTTGGACCGCTGGCAGATAATTAAGTTGGGGCAAAGGGCGGAACACAATTTTGTAGGTACACAATGTGGGATCATGGACCAGTTTGCCTCCGTCATGGGCAAAAAGGACCATTCCATGCTGTTGGATTGTCGATCGCTGGATTTTGAGTACATTCCCACCAAGATGGACCCCTATGTGATCTTGATGCTCAACACGAACGTAAAGCACAACCTTTCCACAAGTGGATATAATGATAGGAGGGAGGAAAGCTCTTCCGGTCTCAAGATCATTGCTGAACGATTTGGCGTACAACATTCGTTCAGGGACATGACCCCTGACATGGTCAAAAGGTGCAGGGAGGAGCTTGGCAATGTACGGTACAGGAGGTGCAGTTATGTGCTTGAAGAGAACCAAAGGGTCCTGAAAGCTGCGGAGCATCTGAGTAACAATGATTTGATCGGGTTGGGAAAACTTTTGTACGAATCCCACGAGGGACAGCGCAAAAAGTACGAGGTCAGTTGCCCTGAGCTTGATTTTTTGGTAGATTTTTCAAAGAATTGGGAAGATGTGCTAGGTGCCAGAATGGTAGGCGGTGGCTTTGGTGGCTGCACTTTGAACATTATCCATGTAGAAGCTGTTGACAATTTTGTGAATGCGGTAAGCGAGGCCTACAAAAAGAAATTTTCCATTGAACTGTCTCCGTTTCAAACCGTTCCGAGCCAAGGAACAACAATTATCAAGAAACATGTCTGAGAGCCGATTGAACCAAATACCACATCGTAGGTACAACATTCTTACAGGAGAATGGGTACTGGTGTCTCCACACCGTACCAAACGTCCCTGGCAGGGCAAAAAGGAAAAACTACCAACTTTGGACAAGCCATCCCACGATAGGGAGTGTTATCTATGTCCCGGTAACGTTAGGGCAGGTGGGCAGGCCAACCCTGATTATAAAGATGTGTTCAGTTTTGTCAACGATTTTTCAGCTCTTCTTTCAGATACTTCTATGGAGGTATATAAAGATGGGCTTTTGTTGGGAAAAAGCGAAGCCGGCATCTGCAAGGTGGTCTGTTTCTCGCCAGACCATTCCTTGACACTGCCCCAAATGGAAGTTTCCGCAATTGAAAAAGTGGTCACACTTTGGCAGAAAGAATATTTGGAATTAGGTAAGATGAACTTCATCGACCATGTGCAGATCTTTGAGAACAAAGGGGCCATCATGGGATGCAGCAACCCCCATCCACACGGGCAGATCTGGGCACAGAGTTCCATTCCGCAGGAAGTGGGGAAGAAGACCATCCATCAAAAAGAATATTGGGAAAAGAACCAGCGGAGCCTTTTGGGTGATTATCTGGAACAAGAGCTGGAACTGGATCAACGAATAGTTGCCGAGAATGGCCATTTTGTGGCCTTGGTGCCCTATTGGGCGGTATGGCCCTATGAGATGATGATCGTTCCCAGAAAACACCATCAGGATATTTCACAGATGGATGGAAAGGAAAAGAGGGACTTTGCGGGGATGATAAAAATAGTGACCACCAAGTACGACAATCTCTTTGAGACCTCTTTTCCCTATTCATCAGGAATACACCAGCGGCCCACGGACGGTGGGAAGCATGCGGAATGGCATTTCCACATGTCATTCTACCCGCCGCTATTGCGTTCGGCCACGGTAAAAAAATTCATGGTAGGGTACGAAATGTTCGCCGATCCACAGCGGGACATCACTGCGGAACAGGCGGCCCGGACCCTGGCCCAGCTCCCAACGGAACACTATACCAAAATGGATGGTCATTGAAATGAGTGTTGGCCAACAAATAAAAATGAACCAATAACGAACAACCAAATAATTATGGAAAGCAGTTTTGAATTTTGGGACTATCTGGTCTTCGTACTATATGCACTTGTAATCCTAAGCGTGGGGCTTTGGGTCTCCCGGACAAAAAAAGGGGAGAAGAAAAGCACGGAGGACTATTTTTTGGCGAGCAAGTCCCTGCCCTGGTGGGCCATAGGGGCCTCCTTGATAGCAGCGAACATTTCAGCAGAACAGTTCATTGGGATGTCGGGCTCCGGTTTTGCCCTTGGTTTGGGGATAGCATCCTATGAATGGATGGGTGCCTTGACCCTCTTGATCGTTGGTAAATATTTCCTGCCCATTTTCATTGAGAAGGAGCTGTACACCATCCCGGAGTTCATAGAGAAACGGTTTTCGACCAGCCTGAAATCTATCTTGGCAGTATTCTGGGTCTGTCTCTATATTTTTGTGAACCTCACCTCTGTGCTGTATCTGGGCGGGCTTGCACTTGAGACCATTTTGGGCATTGACATGATCTATGCCATTATTGGCCTAGGGCTTTTTGCGGCGGCCTATTCCCTTTACGGTGGATTGGCGGCGGTGGCCTGGACAGATATCATTCAAGTGGTTTTCTTGGTTTTGGGTGGATTGATCACTACCTATCTGGCCTTGGACACGGTTTCTGGCGGGCAGGGCGTCATGGCGGGTCTCCAAACAGTCTTTGACACGGTACCGGGCCATTTTGACATGATATTGGACAGGACCAACCCAGAGTACATCAACCTGCCCGGCATCGGTGTGCTTGTAGGTGGACTTTGGGTGGCCAATCTCTATTATTGGGGGTTCAACCAGTACATCATACAACGCACGCTTGCCGCCAAGTCCTTGAAGGAGTCACAAAAAGGGATATTGTTCGCGGCTTTCTTGAAATTGGTCATACCGCTCATTGTTGTGATTCCGGGAATTGCGGCCTACGTCATTGTCAATGACCCAGACCTGTTATCAAGCCTTGGAGAACAGGGACTGGCAAACATCCCGTCCTCGGGGGCCTCTGACAAGGCCTATCCGTGGTTGATGCAATTCTTGCCAACAGGATTGAAGGGAGTGGCCATTGCAGCTTTGGCGGCGGCCATAGTATCTTCGTTGGCCTCCATGTTGAACTCCACCTCCACTATTTTTACCATGGATATCTACAAACAGCATATGAACAGCAGCGCAAGCAATGGAACGCTTGTTAGGGTGGGACGGCTTTCCGCTGCTACCGCCTTGGTCATAGCTATGGTGGTCGCACCGCTTTTGGGAGGACTGGACCAGGCCTTTCAATTTATACAGGAATACACCGGGGTGGTGAGCCCTGGAATTTTGGCTGTGTTCCTTTTGGGACTTTTTTGGAAGAGGACGACCAACCGTGGTGCGATCATCGGGGTGTTGGTCTCTATACCCATGGCCATGTTCTTCAAGGTCGGACCAAAGGGCTGGGCCGAAGGAACTGCCCTTGAACCACTTTTCCCAGCCCTACCGTGGATGGATCAAATGGGCTTGACCTGTTTGATCACTATAGCGATAATTATGTTGGCGAGCCAGCTACAGACTGGTGGCAAGGAAGACCCCAAGGGCATACGGCTAATGAAGGAAGCCTTCAGGACCGGACCGCTCTTCAACATTGGGGCCTTTGCCATTATGGTGGCCCTGGCCGCTATCTATGCCTTGTTTTGGTAATCATAGAGTGGCCTTGATCAAAATGGACCATTCCATCTTGAAGGAGCATATATTTCATTTTTTTTGAATAAATTTGTATGATGTATTATAAATTGTCATAATGGATTTGTTTCAGCCCATAGAAAATCGAGGATCTCTTAGTAAGCATGTTGAAAATGAACTCACTAGGGCGATAAGAAAAGGTCAATATCGACCTTTACAGAAGTTGCCCACCGAGAACGAGCTCTGTTCCATTTTTAATGTGAGCAGAACTGTGGTACGGGAGGCCATTAAGGGATTAAATGCAAAAGGAATTGTGGAGGTGAAGAAGGGGAGCGGGGCCTATGTTTCAGAAATGAGCATTAAAAATGCTTCCGAAACTTTGAACATGTTCTTTAAGTTGTCCTCCGACAAGGATTTACTATTGAGCACCATAGATTCGCGGGCCATGATCGAACCGATGATAGCTGCAAGGTCAGCAGTTGTCAGGACAGAAGATCATTTGGTCCAACTGAATGAAAACATTGAAAAGATGAAGCAATGCCCATTGGAAAATAAAAAGGAAGAGGCCGAACTCGACAACCAATTCCATAGGGTTTTGCTCGATTGCGTGGATAATCCAGTACTGCACTTATTGGTAGATCCCATTTTTAATCTTATGCCAAAATTTAAACTCGGGGTTTTTGCAAAATCAATTAGAGGGAACCTTGAAGAAGAAAAGAAGGAAATGATGCACTATCATCAGTTAATAACCGATGCAATTGTTTCCCAAGATGCTCAAAGGGCCGAGAATTTTATGCGGGAACACTTAAGGATAACCCGCGAAAATTATATGAAGACAATAAAAAAATGATGGAATTTGTCACTTTTGGAGAGATCATGTTAAGGCTTACGCCTTCACAAAAAGGGGATAAGCTGTTGCTTGCCCAAGAATTTGCTGTGGGATATGCGGGAGCCGAATCCAATGTGGCCGTTTCCCTGTCCCTTTTGGGAAATCAGGTTTCCTTTATAAGCAAGGTGCCCAATAATCCAATGGGAAAGGCTGCTTTGTTTGGGCTTAATCAATTTGGGGTTTCTACCGATACTGTCTCGCTCGGGGGCAATAGAATGGGCACCTATTTCATTGAGCTTGGCGCTTCAATCAGGCCTTCGCGGGTGGTATATGATAGGCAGGGTTCCTCAATTAGTCAAATAGAGCCTGGGGAACTAGATTGGGATACCATTTTACAAAATAAGAATTGGCTGCACCTTTCTGGAATCACGCCAGCCTTATCCGATCAATGCGCCAAAGAGTCGATTTTGGCTGCGGAAACCGCAAAAAAATACGGTGTCAAGGTCAGTTTTGACCTAAATTTCAGAAGAACACTATGGCCGGATGGAAAAACGGCCCGGAACATATTTGATGCCATAATAGCAAACTCTGATGTGGTCTTTGGCAACTTGGGTGCCCTGGGAGATGTATATGGACTTCAATTCTCTGGAAAGGACGGGATGGAGCGGACAAAAAGGGCAATGTTGAAGGCAAGTGACCTTTTTGGGGTTAAAAATATGGCTTTTACCATACGGGAAAATCGTTCCGCTTCTCAAAACAAGCTTCAAGGCGCTGCCCTAAAAGATGGTACTATCTTCTTTTCAAGACCTTACGAGGTTCAAGTGGAAGATCGTTTTGGTACCGGGGATGCCTTTGCCGCGGCCTACCTGCATTCATTGAACAAGGATTGGAAATCGGAAAAAGCAATAGAATTTGCCACTGCGGCCTTTGCACTTAAGCACACCATAAACGGAGATTTGCATACCAGTACGGAGGAGGAAATTATTTCGGTGGTGGATGGAAATCTATCAGGACATGTGATACGATGAAGAAAGAGAAAATACTATACAGGATCTTGGAGGAGAAGATCATTTCAATTGTCCGCCTTAAGGGCAGCAAAATGACATCTAGCGTAATTGACCACCTCATACAGGGAGGAATTAAGGTACTCGAAGTTACTTCCAATACACCAAATTTTGATACCGAAATCAGTAAAGTACGAAAGAAGCATCCAGATATTCTGGTCGGGGCAGGTACGATTACAACTTCAGATTTGGCTTTAAAAGCTATAGAAGCTGGAGCTCAATTTTTGGTCACGCCCAATACCAACAAGGGTATAGTGGATGTGGCCAAACAGGCTGATATACCGGTGGTCATGGGGGCGTTTACCCCAACGGAGATAGCCGATGCAATTGTCTTTGGCGCGGATATCATCAAACTCTTCCCAGCCAATCATTTAGGAACGGACTATTATAGATCTTTAAAGGGTCCCTTTTCCAACACCAAATTTTTTGCAGTTGGTGGTATAGGGGTTGATACCATGAACGATTGGTTCAAGGCGGGCATCGATGGAGTCGGTATAGGAAGTACGTTGGTTCCATCTGGGGTCGGAACTGAGGAAGAATTGAATGCCATTACAATATGTGCATCAAAGTTTGTGGAACATTTAAAAACTGAAAATGGGTCAATTGCAGATTGAGAATATTGAGCTGTTCAAGGTGCCACCGAGATGGTTGTTCTTAAAAGTAACCACTAAAGGAGGCATTGTTGGATGGGGAGAGCCTGTAGTGGAGGGAAAAGCCGATACGGTCGCTACATGTGTGCAGGAACTTTCAAAATATTTCATTGGCCGATCGGCAAATGATATTGAGGATATTTGGCAAACCATATACCGCGGAGGCTTTTACAGAGGAGGACCCATTTTGATGAGCGCTTTGGCGGGAATTGACCAGGCACTTTGGGATATCAAGGGAAAATCTTTGGGTGTTCCGGTGTATGAACTGCTGGGCGGAGCGGTCAGAAAGAAAATGAAAATGTATTGTTGGATCGGGGGCGATACCCCGGATGTCGTCATAGAACAAGCCCAATCCAAGGTGAAAGAGGGATATACGGCAGTTAAAATGAATGCCACAGGGGCACTGGAATGGATCGATTCCACAAAAAAAATAAAAAGCGTAACAAAGAACATCCAACTGCTCAGGGAGGAATTTGGGGATGACCTGGATATTGGGCTTGATTTCCATGGAAGGGTGCACAAAGGCATGATGAAAAGGCTCATAACAGAACTGGAGCCCTATAGGCCCATGTTCATTGAAGAGCCCATATTGGGAGAAAACAATGGGGTTTTGGAACATATCTATTCCTTCACATCCATACCAATTGCCACCGGGGAACGCATGTTCTCAAGATGGGATTTTAAGGAACTGCTGCACAGGGGTGTTGTTGATATTGTGCAGCCCGATCTTAGCCATGCCGGCGGTATATCCGAGGTAAGAAGGATTGCTGCCATGGCCGAGGCCTATGATGTTGCTTTGGCACCGCACTGCCCTTTAGGTCCAATTTCGTTGGCATCGGCATTACAGATTGATTTTACGAGCATCAATGCCTTCATTCAAGAAAGCAGTTTGGGTATTCATTATAATAAGGGATACGACCTATTGGACTATATGGAGAACCCAGAAGTTTTTGACATGGAGGACGGATATATTTCACTTTTAAAAGAACCGGGACTGGGTGTCCGCATTGATGAAGAAAAGCTTAGGAGCGCGGTGAAGGAAGGGCACCAATGGAGCAACCCCATTTGGAGGAACCAAGATGGCAGTCTTGCTGAATGGTAGGGGTGAACATGGGTGGTTCCAATAAGGGCAAATAGGTTCTTTTATATTTCTAAATATTTCCAACATAGCTTTTAAAATTGTGCATGTTAAAGGATTCTGTACCATTTGTTAAAAAATGACACAATTTGCTGGCTTTAAAATAGTAAAGCCCAAAAATTAAGAAGAAAGACCAAATAGGCCACCAATTACAAAGCATAGAAATTATGTGATTGGTTTTTAACGGGATATGAAGTATCCTCACAATCTGCCACTATGGAGGGTATCAAAAAACACTTGGGCTTTCATGTGGCCCGACATACGTTGGCGACCACTGTAAAACTTTTAAACGGAGTTCCGATGGAATAGAATTCGTACCTTTATTCTTAGAAAAAAAAGCTATCATGGCAACAATCGATTTAAGGAAAACGGTCAAGGAGTAGGTGGACACTGCGGACATAAGACTTTTAAAAATGATAAAGGCATTGGCCGAAAGCTACCAAAAGGACGAGCAAGAACTTACCTTGGACGAAGAGCAATACAAAATGATGGACAGGCGAAGGGAAGCGCATTTAAAGGGCGAGAGCAAATCACTTACTTGGGAAGAGGTTAAAAATAATGCAAGAAACGCCAGCTAGTAAATGACCTATATTTTGGAGATCAAGGATGAGGCCAACCGGGAAATCATAGAGGCCTATCTTTATTATCAAGAAAAACGAACAGGACTGGACTAGGAATTCTTGGAACATTTGGACGGTAATTTCGAGAGGATTGTAGCGAACCCGAAACACTTCCCTCAAAAGCGGTAACCTTACCGGGAAGCATTCATAAAACGTTTTCCGTTTCTAATTGTTTACGAAATCACAAAAAAAAAAGATAATTGTTTACTCCGTGTTCAACACTTGGCAAAATCCGGAGAAGAAGAAAAAATAGTCCTCCAAAACAAATCACATTTTTTTAGTTTCTCAAAACTCCCTGTCTTTTGTTCCGTTCTCTGCATGGATGAGACGGATAATGGGAGTCCTTGAAAACGGCAAATATAAACCAGTCAGTTTGTTGTTTCAGTGCTTTGTAAATCAATTCCTTATAGGTTATTGGGACATACTCAATTTTTTCTGGGAAAGGTGGTGTGCCTCATCCATTTTATACAGATATAGGGGCTTCGGTATATTCCTTCATCAATGACATAAAGTCCATATTGTTAGTCTTATTCGTGATCAAATTCCATCCCTGCCTTCAGTGACACAAGAGTGAACCTGAGCCAAATAAATATTTTAATCAGCTCAAATTCTTATTGTTTTTGAGCCGAATATGACCTTTAATCCGTTCGGTCCCTTTATGAAACTACAGTCAAGAAATTTGCCAGTATACAGGACTACTGGTGGCATCCCAAATCATTTTATTGTTTCCAATCTCATTTCTTGAACATGAAATAAACGGCTAAAATCAAAAAAAGAAAGGAAATGATATGGTTCGGACGAAACGTTTCTGTCTTGAAGACCACCAAGGTGAATATCGCAAAAACAACCAATGTTGTTACCTCTTGCAGTACTTTCAATTGGATGAGGCTGAACGGTCCCCCATGTTCCTTATACCCAATCCTATTGGCGGGTACTTGGAACATATATTCAAACAGCGCTATGCCCCAACTGATCAGTACTATGGAAACAAGCCCAAGCTTATTGAACCACTTCCATTCTGAAAATTTGAGGTGACCATACCAGGCCACGATCATAAAGGAATTGCTCATGAACAACAGGCCAATTGTCAAAAATGCTTTCATCGAGGATGTTTGGGTTAGTGAACCGTTCCGGGACCTTGATTAATGGCCAGATCCGTGTTCTTTTCAAAAGGTGGAAATTACAGAAAAAACCAACACAGGATGAGTGTGTTGCCGGGATACACAATAAGCAAAATACACGGATAGTGATCCCGGACGGGACGGTTACTTTTTAAGTTTTTTGAGTTCCCTTTTGGACGCCTTTAAAATCATATGGAGTTCTTTCCTTCTCTGTTTGCATGTTGACCTTGATACTTCCTCTTTCGTGCGGAACATAAGGGATTCGCAATAAGCAATTCGATATTTACTTGAGAATTGTACAACCTTTCTGTACAGGGGGTCGATTTGTGGTAGTGTTGATGAAGATTTTTTGTTTTTTGTTAAGAACAATGTGGAACAATTTAATTTGATCATTGTTGATAAAGCCACAACTTCTGTACCAAGTATGATATGGGAAATTTAGGGAACGCAATAGAATCTTATGTTCGACAGGCGATACCCTCTAAGAATTGCAATAGGTAAAGCTCCCATTCAAAGATTCGTATTGAAGGCAATGCCAGACAAAATTTTTTCTCAAGGTCAATTGTCCACTAAAAAATCTTGGCCCAGATATTAAACTTAGCTCTAATATGTTTCAAAGATTCATGGAAATAGCGGCCGAAACATGAAACAGAATCCATTTATCCAAAGATTGTGTTTTGGTACAATCCCTCGACAGATAGCGCAAACCGCATTTACGACGTTTGTTGGGAATCTATAAAAGCACTGGATATGGAAATATCCGGGAACGGTCCTTTACTGAAATCAAAGTGGCTTTTTTAACTTCGCCACCATAAATGACTCCATCGCTAGTTCATCCAACGGTTTTTCAATG
>MRWG01000353.1_pt1 | contig 63759 bp, 65 predicted proteins | sample 1013341 | NCBI WGS metagenome assembly MRWG01 (sample SAMN06117577, study PRJNA244670) | biofilm metagenome | biome: Water; feature: Cathode Biofilm; material: Biofilm; isolation source: microbial consortium enriched at the cathode of a solar microbial fuel cell | place: USA: District of Columbia ...
TATCTGTTAGGGGACCGAGAACTTGTCCGCCCGATGCCGCGAAGGAGTAGCCGCATGGCCACAACAAATCCACTGCTAGATGACATTGCAGGTCTGATGACCGGCGCAATGGGTGCTGCACGGGCCGCAAGCGAAGAGGCGAAGACCGCTGCCCAGGCCCGCGTGAAGGGCCTGATCGCCGATATGGACTTGGCGGGCCGCGACGAAGTCGAGGCACTGAAGACGCTCGCCACGGCGGCGCTGGAGCGTGTCGAAGCGCTGGAAGCGCGTGTGGCAGAGCTCGAAGCAGCTGCAGAATCCAAATAGCGCAACCCACAGACTTTGTATGCCTACCTGTTGTTCGGGGTGGACGCAGACCCTGCGCCGCGTTTCAACGGGGATGGCCATTGGGCACGAATCCTGTGTCCATGACTTCAGAAAGAAGGGGAGACTTTCATGAGCCTTGATCTTTCACGCGAAGAATTCGAAGGGATCGATCCGCTCGATCGCGTCGAAGAGGCCCTCGAAATCGCCGGGTGGCAACACGAACGCGACGAAGAAGGCACTATTCAGGCTGTGGCTGAGACTCGTTGGGGTGATATGGGCGCGCTGTTTGCGTTTCGCCCTGAGCCAGCCGCGATCCATTTTTCCGTCACCCTCGACATCAAGCCGATTGCCGACAAACGCCGTCAGCTGTCCGAACTGATCATCATGGCCAATGAGCGCCTCTGGCTCGGCCACTTTGATTACTGGGCAGACGAAGGTGTGGTCATTTTCCGATATACCTTTTCCATGATGGATCGGGATGAAGCCTCGCTGGGCGAGCTCCGTTCGACCATCGCGGCGGCCGTCAGCGCCGTTGACCGGTTTGTGCCTGCGTTCAACTTCCTGATCTGGGCTGGCAAGAGCCCACGCGAAGCGATGGATGCGGTCATGTTCGAAACCCACGGCGAAGCCTGAGACCCGGCGCGTGGCGGCGGCACAGTCAATTGTCCTGATCGGGGCAGGCCGCATGGGCGGCGCACTGGCGTCCGGTTGGCTGTCGGGGCGTTCCAAGCCTAGTATTTCCATCGTCGCGCCGCGCCCGACCCCGCAAGTGCAAGAATGGGCTGAAGCCGGCCGCATCACGCTCAACCCGGACCCGTCGCCTGCGCGCATCGTCGTTCTGGGTATCAAGCCCCAGCAATTCGCGCGCGCTGCAGAAAGCATCAAGCAATACATCGATGAGAGAACATTGGTGATCTCTGTCATGGGCGGGATCAAGCTGAGCCAGCTCGAAGACCGCCTCGGCACACCGCATGTGATCCGCGCCATGCCGAACACGCCGGGGTCCGTCGGCAAGGGCGTCACGCTGCTGTCGGCGGCCTCGTCTCTGGACGCGGCTGACATCGAGGCGGCCCGCAAACTGCTCACACCGCTGGGACTTGTTGAAGGGCCGATGGACGAAAAGACGATGGTTGCCGCGACAGGCATTTCAGGATGCGGCCCGGCCTATGTCTTCTTGCTTGCCGAGGTAATGGCCGAAGCCGGAGAAGCCGAAGGCGTGCCAAAGGACATGGCGGCACGCCTTGCCATCGAGACGATCATCGGCGCGGCGGCCCTGATGGAACAATCTGGCCAGACTCCAAATGCGCTCAGAAAAATGGTCACTTCCCCCGGCGGCATCACCCAGGCCGCTCTTGACATCCTTATGGATGACGGTGGGATGCCTATATTGCTGAGGAAAGCCCTGCGCGCCGCTGTGACCCGCGACCGGGAGCTTTCCAGAGAGCCGGATTAGAGGACAGTTACCGATGACGACGCAGGCAGGCATATTGGAAAAGGGCCTGCTCGCCGCACTGGAACTCGCCGACGAGACGTCCTGGGCCGATCTGACACTGTCGGCCATTGCGGAAGCCGCAGATACCAGTCTTTCCGAATTTCACGGGCTTGCTGGCAAGGATGATCTTGCTGCACATGCCGATGCCTATTTCGATAAGGCCATGTCGGAAGAGGGCGTGTCGCCTGACGAAAGCCCGCGGGAACGCCTGTTCGACGTTATCATGCTGCGGTTCGAGGCAATGGAAGCGCACCGTGCCGGTCTCCTTTCGCTGATGAAGTATCGCGACCATACGCCGTCGCTCTTGCTCTCGCTTCCACTCGCTCGAAAGCGCAGCGCCGACTGGGCGCTTGTCTCAGCCGGGCTCGACAATCGCTCCGGCGCGCCGGTGGGGCTCAAATCCGTCGCGATTGGTTATGTGATCGACACAGCCGAACGCGCCTGGCGCAAGGAAACCAGCGGCGATTTCGCGTTGACCATGGCCGCGCTCGACAAGGGCCTGCGCGGCGCCGAAGACCGGATGGAGGAGCTTCAGCGCTTCACTGGCTGGGGAAAAAAGAAAACACGGCAGGACAACACTGCCGACGAGGAAACGAAACCGGAGGAAACATGAATGAGTCGACCAGGCCTCGACGCAGACCCGCTCTCATTGGGAGCGGATTGGTTCAATGCGCTATTTGGAGAGATCGGTATTGACGCCGAGGTTGCTGGCCTCACCGCAAAATCCATCGGCACCGGACAGATCGGCGAGAATGTCCGCTTTGTTTTCGACTATGCGCGCAAGGGGCCGAATGCTCCGGCGACACTGGTAGGCAAGTTTCCGTCTGACAGCCCGGAAAGCCTGATGACCGCCAAGCTGCTCGGCCATTATGAGCGGGAAGTAAAATTCTATCGGACTTTTCCGAAAGTGGCCGGCGTGATTACACCTGCGGCATTTTACACCGATTATGACCCGGGCACGAACCGGTTCGCGCTGATCATGGAAGACATGGCGCCGTCAGAGCAGGGCGACCAACTTCAGGGGTGTAGCGTTGCCGAGGCCGAGCGTGCCTTGTCGGCAGCGGCTGTGTTGCATGCCGCGTACTGGAATGATCCTTCGCTTGACACGCACGCCTGGTTGCAGGGCAGTGACCTTGCGCCGCCACCCGCGCTGACACCGGAAGCAGTGAGTGGGCTCTGGCATGGATTCAAGGATCGGTATGGTGAACGGCTGGAGGCTGACGACATCCTTGTGGGCGATGCCTATGCGGCCGCGTTGCCAGCCTGGAGTGAGGGTTATGACGGCCCGCACGCGCTTACGCACAATGATTTCCGGCTCGACAACATGTTGTTCGGCGCGGACGCGGCACCCAAGCCACTGGCCGTTGTAGACTGGCAAACAGCTGGCAAGGGCGCGCCAGCTGGCGATGTCGCATACTTTATCGGCGCCGGCCTGACGCGCGAAGACCGGCCAAAGCATGAGCAGGCATTGCTGCGCTTCTATCATGCGCGGCTGACCGAGCGGGGTATTTCCGACTACTCGTTCGAGGCGCTCTACGACCATTATCGCTGGTTCAGCTTTTACGGCATGTCGGTCGCTTTCGGGGCTGCGATGCTGGTGAAGCAGACGGATCGCGGAGACGAGATGTTCCTCACCATGCTGCGCCGTCACGCAGCGCAGGCGCGCGACAATGATGCGCTGGCATTGCTGCCGTAATCCAGACGAAAGTTATACTTTCTGTAATGAATCCAGCCGATTCCCACAATTTGTCCCGGCCCGGTACAGCTTTCCAAACATTCCTCTAACCGGGGGAGTAAAACTGACCGGGTCGCTTACGCCTCGGCTTAAACCCCACCCTGTATGTTGATTTCCATGGCGCCCGGAGAAGCCGGGCAGTCCTGTCATAGCAACTAGAATGGTGTGGACATGGAACAGCACAATGCACGTAACATCAGCGTCCCCGGCCCCGATGGCCAGATGCTGACCCTGGCGGATCTTCCGTCACCTAACATTTCGCGTTGGGTTACGCGTCGCAAAGCTGAAGTCGTTGCAGCAGTCTCCGGGGGGCTCCTGTCCCGCAAGGCTGCTTGTGATCGCTACAGCCTGAGCGAAGAAGAATTCGAGACGTGGGAGAAGCTTTATTCCCGTCACGGAACCAAGGGACTGCGGACCACACGTTTGCAGCAATACCGCCGCTAGGACGCGTCACGGTTAACGGACTCCTCTCCGTTAAACACAAATTTAAATGCCAGCGCCTATCACTGGTCCTGAATGCCGGAAGTTTACCCGGCAACAGGAGTGGCGAATGGACCATAAGCTCGCAAAATTCCAAGGCAGCGCGATGCTCTCCACACGAGCAGTCGCGCTGTTTGCGCTTGTCATTGCTGGCGTGCTGGGCAGCTGGCGTGCCAGCGACCTGTTCACCCAGCCCGTTGAATCCTGGGTGCCTGGATCAGCCATTGAAACTTCCCTGATGGGTATTCTTGAGCCGGTGGCTGGCACGGGAAATATCCGCCTTTCCGTGTCCGGCGATGGTCGCTCAGGCCGATCGGTCCTCATCCTGCTGGCGTCAGATGCGAGCGAGACCGCACCAACCCTGCAACGTCTTGCAAGTTCCGCCATTCTCCTGTCGCCTGAAACCGGCGATCAGTTGATCATCGAACAGGCTGACTTCGCGCGCGGTGTTGCCGGTCGTCCGGATGCAACTGGCTGGACTGAGCTTGGCCTGTACGCATTGCTTTGCGGTTTGTTGGCATGGGTTGGTTTTCGTGCCCCGCTTGATGCGGCTCCCGCGGCGACGAGCACCGGCGCGCCAGCTGACCGAAAGTCGACCCGCATCGAATCTGCCGACATCATTCCGGTGTCCAAACCACGCCCGGTCCGCCAGCCGGACCCGGACGCTGCATCCCTTGTGCGCAAGGACCCCGCGCGCACCGCATCAATCCTGCGCAGCTGGATGCGCGGTGAAGGAGATGCCGCATGAGCGCGCTGGCGATTTCACGACCGCGCGGCACGGCCGGGCTTGCTCGGTCGGCGCGTCTGATGCGCGCTCTGGGGCCTGAGGCCGCGCCAGTCTGGAGCGAATTGAGTCCGCAGGAAGCCCGCGCACTTTCCGCCGCAATGGATGCGTTGGACGATGATTTGCGTGATGAGACTGAGGCGCTGGAAAGCTACAAACAGGCGCATGCGCGCAGCGGCACATCTACCGAAGCCGATACGCCAATCTGGGCTGAAGTGTCTGAACTTGAAACGCGAGATTTGTTGAAACTGGCTGAGGGCCAGCACCCGCAAGCACTTGCCCTGATGCTTTCCCGCCTGGATGGCAAAGCCTCGGCGCGCATGTTGAAGGCGCTCGAGAAACCTGTCGCCGTCGATGTGATGCAACGCCTGTTACACTTGGGTCCGGCGCATCCAAGCGCGGTCGCAGCGCTCGAAACAGCCGTGTCGGCATGGATGGCCGGTGCGGCGCCAGCTTCCCGAACCGGTGGTCATGAAGGTGTCGCCCGTATCTTCGACCGGATGGATAGCCGTTCAGAACAAAGCCTTTTGTCCGCGCTGGAATCCGCTGTGCCAGGCGCAGGACAGCGCGTCCGCTCATTGATGTTCACTTTCGACGATCTGGCGAATCTGGATGCGGGGGGACTGCAGACCTTGCTGTCTGCCGCAGACCGTACACGCCTCACCTTTGCGCTGAAAGGCGCACGCGAAGAGACCTGCGCGGCCTTCTTCCGAAACATGACGCAACGCGCTGGAGAATTGCTGCGCGAGGAAATCGACATGCTTGGCGCCGTGCGCCGCAGCGAGATTGAAGCCGCACGAATGGAACTGGTTGATCTGGCCCGCACGCTGATCGAGCGCGGAGACATTCGCGCAGGGCGTCCGCAAGATGAGGATGAACTCGTCGAATGATCCACCGCGCTGTCAAATCTGTTACGCAATTTGAATTTCGCAGCGATTTCAGTCCGGGCGAAGCGGCTCCGGTCGAGCTCGACCCACCGGTGAAGCTGACCACGCCGGAATTGCTGGAAATGCTGGCGGAAGCCCGTGCGGAAGGCGCTGCCAGTGTGCGCGCCGAAGCGGCCCGCGCCGACAGCGAGCGCTTGCAGGGCGTGACGAATGCACTCAACGAAGCCCTCGCCAATCTCGTGGCGCTGACAGGTCATCTGGAGGCCTGCGCCTATGAGGAGGGTTTCAGTGACCGGGCCCATGCGTTAATAAGGGCCACCGCCCGCACCATTCTTGACGGGCAGGGTGATCTGTTCGACGCCCGGCAATCTCTCACGCGTGTTACACCCGAAGGTGCCTCATGACTGATTCTGCCAATCCCGCGCTGAAAAAGAGCCTGATGGATGTGCCTGTCCGGGTGGATGTGGTGCTGGGTGAACTGCGGATGCCCATCGAGGAACTGATGGCCATGGCAGAAGGGGACATCGTTGCCCTGGAGCGCCATACGGGTGAGCCGGTTGACATCTATCTGTCAGATCGCCTGATGGCGCGGGGCAAACTGGTTATAGCGGATGGCCAATTGGGTGTGACCCTGTCGGAAATCGTCGACGATCGCGCGGCTGCCTGACGCTTAGGCAATTATCATTAAAACATTGCAAGGCCGCCCAATTCCTAACGGAAGAAAGGAAGTTGTTAACCTTTGCCGGTGTTAACTGCTTCCAACGAAAGCATGTCCTGTCGGCCTATTGGGGTGGCGATCGGCGGGGTGATCAACACAAGGGAACATGCAAACATGCGCATGAAGATGTTCGCCGCGGAGACCCTTGAGGCCGCCAAAGCGATGATTTTTGCCGAAATGGGAGCGGACGCGGTCATCCTGTCTGAACGGGAGATCGACGGCGGTGTGGAAGTTCGCGCTGCAACGGACAAGCTGGGAGGCGGCGTTGTTCCAAGCGAACCGCTATTCCTGCGAGAAGCCCGTGGCACCGGCCATGGTCGTGGCTCTGAAAACCCTCTCTACAGTCGCGTTCGCGACGCTCTTCTATGGCATGGCGCCCCCAAGCGCTTTGCGGATCGGGTCGCTCACGAGGGCGCTGATCAGAATGCGGTTCCGGGCGACTCGCCAGAGGATTCGATCGCGGCCGGTCTGGAGCGCATCGTCACCTGCGATCCGATTGCGGCCCGCATGGAACGCGACATCATCCTCGTGGGGCCGCCAGGACATGGCCGGACCTCCACTGCAGCGAAACTGACCCGCCGGGCGGCGGTTGCCCGTACGGCCATCCTGCCAATCGCTGCAGACCTTGATGGAACTGCAGGCGGCGCTCAGCTCGCAGCCTATCTGGAACAGGAGCGTGGCCAGATTCGCACCGCTTTGACGCCAGATGCCCTTTTCGACACGTTGCGCACCGCACGGGCCGCCGGGCATCGCTGTGTGATTGACCTGCCATCGATCAATGCGTTCGACCAGGATGATATGGACAGCCTGCAGGACCTGATTCAGGTCGTGCGCGCCGAGCCCGTACTTGTCATGTCAGCCGAAGGTCACCCGGAAGACCAGGCAGATGCTGCCCGCATCTTTGCCCGCGCTGGCATACGCCGCGCTATCCTGACCAAACTCGATATCGCCCGCAGGCGGGGAGGGGCCATTTCGGCTCTGTCTTCTGCGGGAATCGCCTTCTCGCACCTTGCCGTTACGCCCTTTATAGGCGGCGGGCTGGTGCCGGCAGCGCCGTCCCGGCTGGCTGCCTTGTTGATGGAAGATGCCCCCGGCGATGTGATCGCCTTGAAAGGAGCTGCGTAATCTTATGAGCTTCATGCTTCGAAAATCGCAGGAACGTCCGGCTCAGCGGCCGACCCCTCGCGTCGCGCCAGCCTCGATCATCGCTGTTGCGAGTGGCAAAGGTGGTGTCGGCAAGACTTTCATGGCCATTACCCTGGCCTCCGCTTTTGCCCAGGCCGGCAAGCGCACACTGCTGGTGGATGGCGATTTGGGTCTTGCCAATGTCGACGTTCAACTCGGCATCGCTCCGGAAACCGACCTCGCTGCGGTCATCGCAGGCTGGGTCGAACTGGATGACGCTGTGACGGCCGTCGATGGCGGCGCAGCAGATGGCGGCTTTGACGTATTGCCTGGCCGATCCGGCTCTGGCGCGCTGGCTGAGCTTCCGCCTGAGGAAGTTGCCCGCCTTGCTGCAGGCCTTTCGGCGCTGGCGCTGCAATACGACCAGGTGGTCGTGGACCTTGGCGCCGGGATCGAAGCCAATTGCATGCGCTTGGCGCGCGCCGCCGACAAGGCGCTCATGGTCATCACCGACGAGCCGACCTCGATGACGGACGCTTATGCGTTCATCAAGGTGTTGCGCGGTTACGCGCCGAACGTCGAACCGGTCATCTGTATCAATCAGGCCGAGTCTCGGGCCGCAGGCCAGCGCACCTATGAAGCGATTGCGCGCGCTTGTCAGACCTTCCTCGGCTTCCGTCCGCATCTTGCGGGTACCGTAATGCGGGATCCGAAAGTGCGCGATGCGATCCGCTGCCAGAAGACGCTGATCTCCACAGACCAGCAGGCACAGCCGATCCAGGACGCAATTGCCATTTCTCAGATGCTCATAGGCGCCCGTCAAGGTGTCGATATTGGCTATTAATCTGTGTGAAGAAAGTAGAAGTTTTGGGGGCGGATCGTACGGCTTGTTAACCTTCGTTAAAGGAACAGCCCGTAGGATTCACATTGACAGGAAATGCGGCTAGCTTGGTCGTAATGATGATTCGGGAGACGAGAGATGCGCGTCCTGCTGATTGAAGATGATAGTGCGGTGGCTCGTTCCATCGAGTTGATGCTGAAGGCTGCAGGCTTCAACATCTACACCACCGACCTCGGCGAAGAGGGCGTGGACCTCGGCAAGGTCTATGAGTACGACATGATCGTGCTTGACCTCTCACTGCCTGATATTTCCGGGTACGAAGTGCTCAAGCAGCTGCGCATGGGCCGTGTAAACACGCCCGTGATGATCCTCTCCGGCAATCCCGACATTGAAGCGAAGGTGAAGACGCTCGGCTACGGCGCCGACGACTATCTCACCAAGCCATTCAACAAGGACGAGCTGATCGCCCGCATCACCGCCATTGTGCGTCGCTCCAAAGGCCATGCCGAGAGCGTGATCCGCACGGGCGAAATCGTTGTGAATCTTGACGCGAAGACCGTAGAAGTGGACGACGAGCGCGTTCATCTGACCGGCAAGGAATACCAGATGTTCGAGCTTCTTTCCCTCCGGAAAGGCACGACGCTGACCAAGGAAATGTTCCTGAACCACCTCTATGGCGGCATGGACGAGCCAGAATTGAAGATCATCGACGTCTTCATCTGCAAGCTGCGCAAGAAGCTGCAGAATGCGACCAACGGCAACCACTATATCGAAACGGTCTGGGGGCGCGGTTATGTTCTGCGCGATCCGCGTCCAAGCTCGAAAACGGCGGAAGTCGAAGCGGCGGCCTGACGCCCAGAGTTTCGAAGCTTTAAGAGTGCTTCCCGAACCCCGGCCGAAAGGTCGGGGTTTTGTTTTGTGCGCAAATGGCTTTTACACGTTCCGGCTTGCAACCAGGCGCAAATAGCTGACATTGAACGCCATGTCCCAGAATTCTGCCGGTCCTGAAATCCTTCGCCTGATTGAACTGATCTCGCGCCTGCCGGGCCTCGGGCCCCGGTCTGCGCGGCGCGTTGCCCTGTTCCTGTTAAAGCGTCGCGACACTTTGCTGAAACCGCTGGCCGACGCGCTGGCTGAGGCGGGCGAAAAGATCGAACGGTGCAAGGTCTGCGGGAATTTCGACACGGTGCAGCCTTGCGCAGTGTGCCAGGCAGGTGGGCGCGATGATGCGCTGGTGTGCGTGGTGGAAGACGTGCCGGATCTCTGGGCGCTGGAGCGCGGTGGCGCGTTCCGGGGGCGCTACCATGTGCTCGGCGGCGTCCTGTCGGCGATCGACGGTATTACGCCGGATGACCTCAACATTCCGTCACTGGTGACCCGCGTGGAGGCCGGCGGCATACGCGAAGTGATCCTGGCGCTCAATGCCACTGTTGATGGCCAGACGACAGCGCACTACGTGGCCGAGTTGCTTGAGGGGAAGGGAGTCAGTGTCACGCGTCTGGCGCATGGCGTACCTGTGGGCGGCGAACTGGACCATCTCGATGATGGAACGCTCGCCGCCGCACTCAGGTCACGCCGCGATATCTGATCGGGCCTATTCGGCTTCCGCTTCAGCGATGTCCACGCGGAATATGCCGTCGAAATCCTTGGTCGCGACATAGAGGTGACCATCGGGGCCCTGAACCACGTCACGGATCGCATATTCTTCGTCAAACAGTGACTGCTTGCCGACCACTTCTCCATTTTCCATGTCGATCCGCGTCAGCTCCAGTCCGGCCGGACCGTTCATGCCGCCCGTGAAAAGGTCACCTTTCCAGCCCGGATAAACGTCGCTGGTCAGCATGGTGAGGCCTGAAGGAGCAATTGATGGTACCCAATAAGTGAGCGGTTGAACCATGCCTTCGGCTTCGGTCTCATTCGTTATGATTGTGCCATCATAATTCACGCCATAGGTGATCTTGGGCCAGCCATAATTCGCGCCGGCCGTGGAGATGTTGAGTTCGTCGCCGCCTTTGGGGCCGTGTTCTGTCTCGTACAACGTGTCCGTGGCGGTGTCGTAGTAGAGCCCCTGCACATTGCGGTGACCATAGGACCAGACTGCGGGCGCACCGGCTTCACCATCGGCAAACGGATTGTCTGCAGGAATAGAGCCATCTGTGTTGATGCGGACGATGGTACCATGCGTATTGGTGGGATCCTGAGCATCCTTCATGAAGCTGAAGCCCTCGCCGAGGGAAACGAAGAGGGTGCCGTCATTCGCAAATTGCAGGCGCGAGCCATAATGGTAGGCGGTATCGCGCGCATCGGCCCAGAAGATTTCCTCAACATTTTCCAGCGCGCTGGCATCGTCGCTGAGGCGGCCCTTGATGACGGCTGCTGCGTTCGTGGCACCATCGCCCTTGGAATAGGAGATGTAGACCATGCGGTTGGTCTCGAAGTCCGGATCCAGCACTAGGCCAAGATATCCTGCCTGACCTTCAATGAACGCTTCCGGCAGGCCGGTCACGGAAGAGGGGGTGCCCTCGCCTCCAGCAACGAATTTCAGGCCGCCTTCCTTCTCTGTGAACAGCAAATCGCCATTCGGCAGGAAGGCGAGGCCCCAGGGCCACTCGGCCTCGGTCACGACGGGCGTGAGTTTCACGTCAAAGTCGCTTGTTGCGACCGGCGTGGTTTCAGCTGGCCCGCCACAAGCGGCAACAATCAGTGCGAGCGGAAGCAGGGGGATGATAGGGCGCATGAGGGCGTCTCCGTTTGAGGCAGGGAGGTTTGCTGGGACCATAGGACGAGCCTGCCGATTGGCCAAACAAAAAGGGCGACCTCGAAAGGCCGCCCTTGGAATTCAGACGAGTCCGGGTCCTACCAGGACTTCTTGACCGTGACGCCGTAGAGGGCTGGCTCGGTCAGGAAGGCGTTGGTGAACAGGCCTGAGGAATCGTCGGTCAGGTACGTACCGGTGATGACTTCCTCGTCGGTCAAGTTCTTGGCGAAGACTTCCACGCCCCATCCGCTCTCTGGATTGTTGAGCAGGATCGACAGGTTGACGTTGGACCAGGATTCCAGTCCATCGCGCGGCGTGTTCCAGATACGGCTCTCGCTTTCCGACTGCATGTAGTAGTCGCCGCGGATCGTAAGGTCCCAGTTGGAATTGCTGATGGCTGGGAATGTGTATTCCGCCGCCAGGTTCAGCGTCATGTCCGGGGCGCCCGGCATGGAGTTGCCATCCAGACTCTTGGCATCCCCTTCGATGGGCTGCAGGGCCGTGGCCGTCTGCGTGTCGCCATTGGAGTCCGTGTAGGTCACGGTGACGCCGTCCAGACCGAAGGCGGCTTCCTGCCCGGAGAATGCGCCGGTACAGAGGCCAAGCGTGGAACCCGGAGCAAGCAGGCCGCCCTGAATCGCTCCCAGCACTGTGGCATAGCCCTGAGCGGACACGACACAGTTCGAATAGGTGCTGGAATTCTTCAGCGCGACGAGATCTGCCCGTCCATTGGTGCGGTCGAGCACGTCGATGCCATAAGTGTCGACGACTTCGGCATTCAGAAGGCCGAGATTAGCCGTCAGCAGCCAATTGTCTGCCGGCGTCCATAGGGCTTCCAGCTCAAGACCCTGAAGCTCTGCGTCCACGTTGATGTTCACCGAAGAGCGGTTGATGATCTGCGTGATCTGGTAGCCTTCATAGTCATACATGAAGCCGGTCAGGTTCAGCTGGGCGGTGCCGCCTGCAAACGTGTTCTTCGTTCCGATTTCATACGAGTTGATGAATTCCGGATCGAAGGTCTGCGGGAACAGGTTTGCACCTGCTGGCTGTGGCGGGTTGATGCCGCCACCCTTGTAGCCCTTGGAATAGAAGCCGTAGATCAGCGTATCGTCTGTGAAGTCGAGATCAGCTGTGTAGTCAAAACCGATACGGCCAGTGATTTCCTGGAAGTCGGCTTTCAGCTTTCCTTGAGACGCAAGTGGATCAGCACCCGCGGCTTGCGGTGTGAACAGGAAGGTCGAGACGATGTCCTGTTCCTTCTGGTCATCCGTATAGCGAAGGCCCAGCGTGAGCTGGAGATCGTCAGAGACGTCATAGTAACCTTCACCAAAGACAGCGAAGGATTCCAGCTGGTAGGGGGACAGCGAGCGGTAATAGTTCCCGCCGTCACCATTCAGGGACAGGTCGAACAGGGACGCACCATCGGAGGTCGTAGAGCCGCTATCAAGCGGAACGTTGCCGCCAAACAAGGCGCCACCAGCCGCATTATTGATCTGCGTCAGGGCCGTCAGCGCGTTCGACAGAACGTAATAACCGTCTTCAGCATTGTATGGATCGATGGTTTCGAAATCCACCTTGATGGCGCCAAGATTGAAGTTGAATGGACCATCATAGTCAGACTGGAGACGAAGTTCGTGGGTCGACTGCTCGCTGTTCGCGCCGGACAGGTCGAATGTTCGGAAGGAATTGGCAGCGCCAAGTTCCGGATCGTTCACGACGCCGCCTGGGAACAGGAGGGGGTAGAGGGGTGCCAGGGCCGGGTTGATGAAGGGGCCGGCCGTTGTGTTGAAGGTCAGCGATGCAGAGGCCTTGTTGTAATCCTCACGCGATACGACTGAGCTCTCACTATAGCTGCCGAGATAGGTCAGCAGCAGATTGTCGCCGATATCGGCTTCAGCCTTCCATGAATAAAGCGTCTGGTCGGCCTGGTACATCGGGTCGAAGGCCGACTCGATCTTGCGCAAGTCTGCAATGGCCGGATCGAGGTTCACATCGCCGTTCAGGAGGCCGGCAAAGATGCCAAGGCCGCCAGCGAGGGTGGCCTGCGAATTCACGCGGTCACGGGACTGATCGAGCGGAGCATCCACACAGCCGAGCGATGTCGCCAACTGGTCAACAGCCGAGACCGGAATGCCCATGAAGCTGTCGAAGCCTTCATCCTTGTCGCACAGCTGTTTGCCGGAGCGGAGACGGGAATCGTCTTCTTCGAAATGCTCAACCGAAATCCAGCCACGGGCCCAGTCTGTGGGCTCGAATGCGAGGGTCGCCCGCACACTATAGAGGTCACGATCATCGACATCATTGCCGGTTGTCAGATTGTCCACATAGCCGTCACGGCCGAGATAGGAGCCAGCCACACGCAGGGCGGCGTTTTCGCCAAGGGGCAGGTTGACCATGCCCTTGCCTTTGAACGTGTTGTAATTGCCATAGGTGAGCTCGGCGTCAGCCTGGAATTCGCCCAGTACCGGCTTGGCAGTAATCAGGTTGAACACACCGCCAGTCGCGTTGCGTCCATAAAGCGTACCTTGTGGGCCACGCAGGACCTCAACACGTTCAACATCATAGAACTCGGCTTCGAAGAGGCGGTTGGCCGTAAGCGGAATGTCATTTTGGTGGATACCCACACCCGCATCCCCGGACTGCGCAACCACGTCGGCGCCAATACCGCGGATCTTGAAGTTGAATGATGTGAAGTTGCCTTTGGTGAAGCTGACGTTGGGAATGGATTTCACCAGGTCAGGGCCACCGGCAAGCTGGAGCCGGTCGAGGGCATCTTCATCGAACGCGGAAACCGCGATCGGAACATCCTGAATGGATTCCTCGGTTTTCTGTGTCGTCACCGTGACCGTTGACAGGGTGCGCGGGCTTTCGTCGGAGTCATCCTGAGCGGCGGCCATCGGCCCCACCAGACCGACCACGAGAGCGGATGCCCCAGCCAGCCAGACGGATTTCGAGTGTCTGATATTTCGCATGTTTTGTTTCCTCCCCTCGGGCCGCTTTAGTGCTGCCTCGAGCAATTTTAGCCGAGCCGGCCTCTTTTGGGCCTGCTTCAATTGTCATCTGAATGCATTCGTGACGGGTCTGTCAACATGACGCTGGGGTAATGACGGGTTTTAAAATGCGGGTGTTAAAAATGTAACGCCCTTGCTTGGCCGCGTTGCCCATGCCTGTTACAGGCGCAGCATGTCACATTCTTCTACAGCCGCACTGGTCCTCTTCTCGGGAGGGCAGGATTCCACGACCTGCCTGGCATGGGCGCTTGAGCGATTCGGGCGGGTAGAGACGGTCGGTTTTGACTACGGCCAACGCCACCGGATCGAACTCGATTGCCGGGAGACGGTACGGCGGGGTCTGGCTGACCTAAATGCAGACTGGGGCAGCCGTCTTGGACCGGACCATATGCTCGACGCCACCGTGCTGAAGTCGCTCGGAGAAACGGCGATGACGCACGATGTCAGCATCGAGATGACAGAGGCCGGCCTGCCTTCCACCTTCGTGCCGGGCCGTAATCTGCTGTTCCTGACCTTGGCGGGCGCTCTGGCCAGCCGCCGGGGCATTTCTGTTCTGGTCGGCGGGATGTGCGAAACGGACTATTCGGGCTATCCCGACTGCCGCGCAACGACGATGGACGCCCAGGCTGAAACACTGAGGCTGGGCCTCGATGTTCCGATGCAGATCGACACGCCACTAATGTACATAGACAAGGCAGGGACGTGGGCGCTGGCAGAAGATCTGGGGGGCCAGGCGCTGGTCGATCTGATCGCGGAAGATACCCATACGTGCTATCTGGGCGAGCGCGGCCAGCGCCATGAGTGGGGCTATGGCTGTGGGGAATGCCCGGCTTGTGAGCTGCGCGCAAAGGGCTGGGCAGGCTGGAAAGCCGGTGCCTGAACACCCTATTCACTTGCAGAAGAAGCAGCCATAACAACTGGACTTTTCGAGCTTTTTCCAGCAATTGGTCGCCAATCCGCGCCTCGAGCACTTGTTGGCGCAAATCCGCACGAGAATTGAAACGAACCGATGACCACACAGACTGACCAGACCAGCACCTCAGCCGCGGCGACCAGCCCGGAAGGCCGCGTGTTTGCGATCTCGAAATCTGTGAATTTCGAGGCGGCCCATTATATGGGCGGCAAGCCTGAAGGGCATCCCTACCGCAATGTGCACGGCCATTCCTTTGTACTGGAGGCGACGGTTGCGGGCACGGTCAAGCCAGGCGAGCAATGGGTTGAGGATTTCTCTCATCTGACCGCCTGCCTGCAGGCTACGGCAGCGAAGCTGGATCACAAGCTGCTGAATGACATTGAAGGGCTTGAAGTTCCGACGCTGGAGCGGATCTGCCTCTGGGCAGCAGCCGACCTGAAAGAAGGCCTGCCGGGCCTGACGAAAGTCGCCATTTCCCGGCCAAGCCTGAATGAGCGGTGCGAGCTGGTTCTCTAGCTGCCGGACGGCGTCGCGGCTGTCAGTTCTTTCACGAATTTGCGGGCAAACCGGTCAGAGGCGCGCTTGGCGTCCTGCCAGGTCGAGATACCGGCATAACGAATATCAGTCTCATACCAGTCATAGGTCAGGTCGCCTGTCGCTTTGCCGCTGGCATCAAAGGCCGTTGCTGACAGTTTCATGCCACCAATGCTTTTGGAGTCGCCATAATCAAGGCCGGGCGTATCGCCCAATTGCTTGAACGTCGGCTTGTTGGGCTTGGCGTCAAGGATGGTCACATCAATGCGGGCTATGTCGAGCCCGGCCTTGCCGAGTTCGCGGGTCAGGTCTTCCTGCACTTCTTCTATCAGGTAATCAGCTTCGCGCATGCCATATTCATCGTTCAGCTCCTCGGTGAATTCCGGGCTGAAGGTGACATTGATTTCGCCTGCGAGCGCGGCCGGGGCGGCCAGCAAGGCTAGGGCGGCGAGGGGAACTAGTCGTTTCATCGAAGTCTCTCCAAAACTGCTATAGATTCATCCTACCACGCTGCCCATGCCCGTAGAAGTCACAGGCCTGTGAGCGTGGAGTGCACCTGTCAGGGGTTCAAACACTGCCTTCCTGCTCGACCACAAGGATGCGGGCTTCACCCCGGGGGTGAGCGACATGTTCGCATCCAATCCCGGCGAAGAAAATGTCTCCTGTTTCCAGCGTCACGATCTTCTCTGCACCGTCTTCGCGGTAGTGCATGTCCACGATCCCATCGAGGACCGCGAACACCTCCTCGCCCTCATTGACGTGCCAGATATAGGGCTGGTCGGTCCAGTGAAGGCGTGTGGTGATCCCGTCCATGTTTGCGACATCGATCGCACCCCAGGCCTTGGGCGCGGTAAACGCCTTGCCGCGGATAACTTGCATCGTGTGACCTCCCACAACCAATAAGACCGAGCCGCATTGCGCTGCGGCCCGGTCTTCGAAGTAACGTGGCCGGAGGCAGAGATCAAACCGTGTCGACGAACACGATCTCGGCGTCGGCAATGCCCTTCACTGTCAGGGTCTCGGCGCCGGTGATGGCGGCCCCGTCGCGTCCGGTCATGACAATGCCGTTCAACTCGACAGATCCGTCGGCCAGCACCAGATATCCATGACGGCCTTCCTTCACTTCATAGGTCAGCGTTTCGCCTTCCTTCAGTGTCGCGCCGAGCACATTGGCGTCCTGATTGATGACGAGGCTGTCGTCTGCGCCGTCACTTGAGGCCAGCACCGCCCAATTGCCGGACCGTTCCCCTTTGGGAAATTTCCGGGCGCCCCAACCAGGCTTGCCGCCTGCTTCACGCGGCAGGATCCAGATCTGGAACAGGGTGGTTTCCTCGTCTTCGGCGTTCCACTCGGAATGCTGCACACCGTCGCCAGCGCTCATGACCTGGACGTCCCCGGCCTCGGTACGGCCGGTATTACCCATGGAATCCTTGTGCGTGATCGCGCCGGTGCGGACATAGGTGATGATCTCCATCGACTGGTGCCCGTGGGGGGGGAAGCCGGTATGCGGCTGGATCGTGTCGTCATTCCAGACGCGCAAGGCGCCTTCGCCCATGCGCTCCGGGTCGTGATAACCGGAAAAAGAGAAATGGTAATTGGCATTCAGCCAGTCATTCTGGAACCGGCCGAGCTGTTTGAAGGGTCTGTGTTCAATCATGGCGATTTCCTTTCGCGCTCGTGTTGCAGCGAATATGACGCGTCCGGGCGCTGCCTGTAGATTGCGGCCAGCCATCACACCTATGCGCACCGTGCATAAGTGGAAACGGGCGGAAAACCCGCTAGGTTCCGCCCGATATGACACTGCCCATTATCCACCATGTTGACTATGACGCGAAAACGGTCGCCGATGACCATCGCTTCCCGATGCGCAAATATGCGCTCGTGGCCGAATTTCTCCGCGACGCGGGCCACCGTTTCATAGCGCCGGAGGCCGCGCTGGAAGACTGGCTGCACCTCGCGCATGACGAGGCCTATGTCAGCGCCATCATGACCCAGACGCTGGACGCGAAGGCCGCGCGCAAGGTCGGGTTCGAGATCACGCCCGCCATTGCCCGGCGCTCGGCTGCATCGGTCGGCGGCACATGTCTCGCCGCGCGCCTTGCTCTGGAGCAGGGGGCCGCTGTGAACCTTGCCGGCGGCAGCCATCATGCCGGGCCCGACGGCGGCGCGGGTTTCTGCGTGTTCAACGATGTCGGCGTTGCCGGAAAGCTCTTGCTGGAAACGAAGGAAGTGCGCCGTGTGGCGGTCATCGATTGCGACGTCCATCATGGCGACGGCACGGCGCTGATCTTCCGCTATGATCCGCGCGTCTTCACCGCCTCGCTGCATTGCGAACAGAACTGGCCGCGCGAGAAGCCGCCCTCTGATCTGGACATCGGCTTGCCGAAGGGCACGGGCGATGCCGCCTATCTGGCCGCGCTGGAAGACTTGGTCGAGGCCGCGCTCGGCACATCGCCGGATATCGTCTTCTACAATGCCGGGGTCGATCCGCATGCAGAAGACCGTCTGGGCCTTTTGTCCCTCAGCGATGAGGGGCTGCGCGCGCGAGATGGATTCGTGGCGCGGGCCTGCCGCTCAGCCGGTATCCCGCTCTGCGGCGTCCTCGGCGGCGGCTATGCCCGTGACGCCCGCGCCGTCGCCCGTCGCCATACGTTTCTTGTCGAGGCGTTCGGCGCGGCTGCGTGAAGGCACCTGTGCTCTTGCCCCGACTCACTTGCGTCGCCACAAGAGGCTGATGCCTGCCCAGCCAACTCTTGATGATGCCCGCGCGCTGCTGAAGCGCGTCTATGGCTATGACGCCTTCCGGGGGCTGCAGGAGGATGTCATCGCCGACACGCTGGGGGGCAAGGATGGCCTCGCCGTGCTGCCGACCGGCGGCGGCAAGTCGCTTTGCTACCAGATCCCGGCGCTGTTGCGTGATGGTATCGGCATTGTCGTCTCGCCGCTGATCGCGCTGATGGCCGATCAGGTCGATGCACTCAAACAGGTCGGCGTGCGCGCCGAGCGGCTGGATTCCTCGATGGATTTCAATGCCCGCGCCGAAGCGCTGGAGGCGGCCGCGCGCGGCGAGATGGATCTGCTCTATGTCTCGCCCGAAGGCATGGGCACGGGGCTGGCCCAGCGGCTTGCCCAGATGAAGGTCTCGCTGATCGCCGTGGACGAGGCCCACTGCGTCAGCCAATGGGGCCATGATTTCCGCCCGGACTATCGCGCCCTCGGGCGGCTGAAGGATCTGTTCCCCGGCGTGCCGCGCCTCGCGGTGACCGCCACGGCTGACACCCGTACGCGCGACGACATTCTCGCGCAGCTCGACCTCACCCAACCGGCCGTCCATGTGGCGAGCTTCGACCGGCCCAATCTCGCCCTCGCCGCAGAGCCCAAGGAAGGCAACCGCGCCCAGCGGGTCGTCTCCCTCGTCAAGGCGCGTCCGGGCCTGTCTGGCATCGTCTATGCCGCCACCCGCAACGCCACCGAAGACCTCGCCGAGGCCATCGAACGTGCGGGCATCACGGCGCTCGCCTATCATGCGGGGCTCGATGCGGATGTGCGGGCCGAGCGCCAGAGGCGCTTCCTGCTGGAAGATGGCCTCGTCATGTGCGCCACCGTCGCCTTCGGTATGGGGGTCGACAAGCCGGACGTCCGCTTCGTCATCCATGCTGATCCGCCCAAGACGATGGAAGCCTACTGGCAGGAAGTCGGCCGCGCAGGCCGCGACGGAGAGCCCGCCGAAGGCGTCGCGCTCTACGGCCCCGCCGACATGCGCCGCTCGCTCAGCTGGACCTATGAGGGCGACGCGCCCGAAGCGGTCAAGCGCGTGCAGATCACCAAGACCCGCCAGCTGTTTGCCTTCTTCGATGGCGATGAATGCCGCCGCGCTGCCGTGCGCCGCTATTTCGGGGAAGAGGGGGTCGAGGCCTGCGGCGCGTGCGATACCTGCCGGGGTGAGACCGGCGAGCCCTATGATGCAACCCGCTGGGCACAGATGGCGGTCTCCGCCGTGTTGCGCTGCGGCCAGAAGATCGGGCGCGGCCGCCTGATCAATCATTTGCTCGGACAGGCCAAGGACAGTTTCGACGAGGAACTCTCCACCCAGTCGACCTATGGCATCGGCAAGGACATGCCGAAACAGGGCTGGGGCCGCGTGTTCGACGCCTTGCTCTATGATGGCATGCTGGCCGAGGGCGGTGAGATGAACCGGCCGGCGGTCGTCGTGCCGGATGCCGAGGCCGCCCGCGCCCTGTTCCGGGGCGACCGGACCCTGATGCTGCGTGCTGACCCCGCCGCCACCCGCAAGCGCGCCAAGGGCAAGAGCCGCGTCGCTGCGCAGGCCCTGGCTGACATGTCGGAGCGCGACCAGATCCTGTTCGACATGCTGCGCAGCTGGCGCACCGAAACCGCCAAGACGCGCGGCGTGCCGCCCTATGTCATCTTCCATGACCGGACCCTCGCCGAAATCGCCCGCGAGCGCCCCGCCGACGCCGACGAGCTGCGCCTGATCAGCGGCGTTGGCGAGAAAAAGGCCCAGCGCTACGCCGAGGATGTATCCCGCATCGTCGGCGAGGCGGCCTGATCGCGCTGGCCGCTGTCACAGGTTTTCGCGCGGACAGGCAGGTCCAGCCTTGACCCGGCGCGCGTGGCACCTCACCTATAGGCTCAACCAGATTTCCCGCCTTTCGGAGTCCTCATGAACCTTTTGCACCGCCTCGATGACGAGACAGAAGAAAAGCCTCAGTCCGAGCCGAACGCCTTCCTTGAGGAAGCGCTGTTCAAGGCCCGCACCATCCTGCTGACAGGCGGCATCGATTTCCATGCCGCCCGCCGCGTCAGCCAGCGCCTGCTGGCCTTGTCGGCCGAGAGCAAGGAGCCGATCCTGCTGGTCCTCTCCTCGCCCGGCGGTCACGTCGAAAGCGGCGACATGATCCACGACATGATCAAATTCGTCGAAGCGCCCGTGAAAATCCTTGGCACCGGCTGGGTCGCCTCGGCTGGCGCGCTGATCTATGCGGCGGCGAAGAAGGAAAACCGCTTCTGCCTGCCGAACACCCGCTTCCTGCTTCATGAACCGCGGGGCGGCGTTGGCGGCCAGGCCACGGATGTTGAAATTCAGGCCCGCGAGATCATCAAGATGCGCGAACGCCTCAACAAGATCTTCGCAGCCGCCACGGGCAAGTCGCTGGAGCAGATCAAGGAAGACACCGATCGTGACTTCTGGATGAGCGCGGAAGAAGCCGTCAAATACGGTCTCGTCGGCAAGGTCGTGAACCATCGCAGCGACGTCAACTAGGCGCGCCCCCGCGCTGAAAGATTACCGAATTGAACGCCCGGTCCTCCAAAAGGATCGGGCGTTCATTTTTGGTTAGGGATGTGTTTGCCGCACGTAAAGGTTTATGTAGCAAGGTGTCTTCTTAACCTGTGTAAGGACACCGTCGCTTTCATGCCGGTACGAGTAGAAGACATTGCGGTCGCTGTGCGGCCTGTACCCACAGCTGCGACCGTGTCAGCGGTCTTTACGCGGTTGCTCGCCCATCCTGATGTATTTGCCGTGCCGATTGTCAGCGATGGCGCTGCGCTGGGCATGGTTTCGCGCCGGTCCGTGTTTGAGGCGCTCGCAACCCCCAGCGCCCGTCAGGCCAATGGCACCACGCGCATTACCGAAATCATGATCGAGCATCCCATCATGTGCGAGGCTGGAACACCGATCGGCCTGGTGGCAAAGCTCGCCGCGGACGGCTCGACCTCGGCGCTGACCGATGGCGTGATCGTCCTGTCTGACGGCAAGTATCTCGGCCTGATCAGCCCCGCGGCGATGCTCTCCGCCGTCGCGCTGGAAAACGCCGCCCGCGCCCGCGCCATGCAGGTCGCCCAAAAGCGGCTACAGAAATCACGGACGGATACTGGCGCCTTCGAACAAGAGAAGGCACGCTTCCTGGCATTTGTCGGGCATGAGATCCGCACGCCACTGACCGGCATTCTCGGCGTTGCTGACCTGTTGCAGGACAGCGTGAGCGGCGGTGAGCCGAAACGCCTCGCGCGCACCATTTCGGAAAGCGGGCACCATCTCGACCGACTGCTGAGCGACCTGCTTGATCTGTCACGCCTGGAAGCTGGCAAGCTCACCGTGAACAATGCCCCGTTCGACCTGCACGATTTCGCGAATGAGGCGCGCGACCTCTGGCAGTCGCGTATTGCCGGCAAACGGCTGGACCTGCGCATCAAGGTCGCCGGCGGCGCTGTGGCAAGGCTGGAAGCCGACGCGATGCGGCTTCGCCAGATATTGTTCAATCTGATGAGCAATGCGCTGAAATTTACCGAGCGCGGATATATCGGCGTCGAGCTGTCCACATTCGAAGCTGCGGGAAACCTTAAATTGCGCATGACGGTGGAAGACACTGGCTGTGGCATTACCGATATCGACAAGGCGCGCCTGTTTGAAGCCTTTGAACAGGCCAATGCTTCTACCGCCACCACGCATGGCGGATCCGGCCTGGGTCTGTCCATTGCCAAGGGGCTGGCCAAGCGTCTCGGCGGAGAAATCCTGCTGACGGACAATCCCAATGGCGGATCAATCTTCACCGTCACCATGCCCGTCGAACGGGCGGGGCCGCGGCTTGCGGTCACCGGTGCGCCGCCGAAGCCGCGCATGCGCGCCTTCGATCTCGGCCGCATCCTGCTGGCCGAAGACCATGCCGTCAGCGCCCTTGTCGTCACCCGCGCCCTGTCGGCGGCAGGCTGGCAGGTGGATTCCGTCCAGACCGCCGAAGATGCGATCGACCGCGCCGCGACCAACACATATCAGGCCATTCTGACAGATATCCACCTGCCGGGGGCCACCGGCGACGAGGTCCTCAAGGCCATTCGCGATGGGCGAGCCCCGAATGCACTTGCGCCGGTCATTGCGGTGACCGCGGATGTCAGCCCGGAGCGCCGTCTGGCGTGCGAAGAGGCGGGCTTCACCACAATCATCGAAAAGCCGATCCGGCCGCGTGCGCTGGTCGCGACGCTTGTCGACATCCTCCTTGCGGATCGCGCAGCAGCGGCCGAAGCAGACCACCGCCAATTGGCCTGATCCGGGCATGACGGGTCACACGCCTGCGCAAGACCAGAAACCAAGCCTGATGACCGCCATAGGGCGAGGGCTTCGATTTCGGTGTCCCAATTGCGGGCAGGGGCGGATTTTCCGGGCTTACCTGAAACAGGCCGATGCGTGCGATCATTGCGGCGAACCGCTTGGCAGCATTCGCGCCGATGATGGCCCGGCCTGGTTGACCGTTCTGTCGCTCGGTCCATTCCTCGTGGCAATAACCTTCTTTGTTTCGTTCGGCCACTTCCCGCTCTGGGCCGCTCTGCCGGTGGCCGCCATCGCCGTCACCGGGGCGGTGCTCCTCTTGCTTCCCCGCATCAAGGGTGCCTTCATCGCGGCGCTCTGGGTCTCCGGTATGGGCACTGGGGCAGGGAAGGCCGATTAAGGGCCCGGAATTCTCCTGCATCGCGTGCAGGCCGGGTGCTTGCGGAGGCGAGAAACCGCGTGTATGAGGCGCGCTTCGCAACAGCGAAACGGTTCGGTAGCTCAGCTGGTTAGAGCGCGCGACTCATAATCGCGAGGTCGGGAGTTCAAGTCTCCCCCGAACCACCATTTGCGGTTCCCCGAATTGTCGTGTTGCGCAGCATTCTGTCGCACCAACGTACTTTCTTGGCGTAATTTTCCCATTCCTAGGTTGACGGCCCACCTCTTGGCTCGCCAAAGTATGGCGACGTATTGCAAAGGGAAAGACCGGGGGAAAGTCGGTAATTCATCTTTGAAATCAATCGCCTGACCGGGCGCGTGGTTAACGGAACAGTTCTCGGGGAACTGGTGCCGGGACGGCGTATCTTGTCTGGACATTTTCACAGGGGAGGGGCTGGAACCCGCGCCTTCCCAAAACTGACGGCTGGCCCGAAGGCCGGCTCAACACTGGTGCCTGGGCCTGCTGTCAGGCGGGCCCGGACAAGGCAAAGGACTGTAGAATGCTGCCGTTTTCCACCTCTCATCACGCGCTTAGAAAATGGTATCCTGGTCTGATCGCCCCGGTGTGTGCGGTCCTGCTTGCGGCCTGCGGTGGCGGAGGAGGAAGTGGCGGGTCCGATCCGGCGCCGCCCCCTGCGCCACCCGCTCCGAGCGGTATCAGTTTCGAACTGGAGGGCACTGCGACAAAGGGCGTGATACTGGGCGGCACGGTTCGCGTGCTGGATGCGAATGACGCGTCCGTCGAGATTGCGACCGGCACAACCACGACATTCGACGGCAGTTTTGACCTGTCGGTTCTCGGCTCCACCGGCTTCGAGGGCCAGGTCGTGAAAATCGTGGTGACCGGCGGCAGTGGTGCCGTCATGGTCTGTGACGCGCCTTCGGGTTGTTACGATGTGGATTTTGGCGAGACATTCGAAATCAGCGACGAGTTCGAACTCTCTGCAATCATTGAAACGCCCACTGACGGAGGCAGCGCGACGGTTCACGTCAACGCCATTACCACGTTGGCCGCAGAGCTTATGGAATACAATGCCAACGGTGATGTACTGGACCGGACAGACATTGTCGCCGCGAACAGCCAGGTGGCCGACCTGTTCGGTCTCGAGAGCGAAGACCTGACCAGCCTGCCGGGGGTCGATGTGACGACGGCGGAACCCGACAATGATCTGCCCGCAGATATCTTGCGGGCCGCCTATGTCAATGCCGGCTTCCTCGGCGCGCTGCTGGAAGGGTCGGGCCCCTTGGACCAGCGTATGGACGCGCTGATCCAGGACTTCACCGAGAATGGCGGCCAGATGATCATGAACGAGGCTGAGGACAATGCGGCTGTCCTCAGCATGGAAGATGTTTTCGTGAGCGCAGTGGAAACCGCGGAACACCTCCCGCGTGAAGGAGAAGCGTTCTCCGAAGCAAACGAGAAACTGGAAGCAGATTATCTTGCCATCGTGGCCACGGCCGCCGGTACGCGATCTTCCGACCTTCCTGAGCGTCCCGTTCTGAAAGTGTCGACGACGGAAATGTCGTTCAGGGGCGTTCGGGGTCGAACTATCGAGGGGGCCGAGATTCACATCGCGGGCGAGGGTATTCCGTGGAAGATCAAACAGGTGGCCCCGTGGCTGACCTTCAGCAGGACGGAAGGAACAGGCTATGCCACCGTCAGGGTCACGCCCCTTACCGATATGGCAGAGGCAGGCCAGAATGAGGGCATCTTCATCGTCTATGATACCAAGGCCCCCAAGCAACACATCGTCGATGTCTCCTTTGCGATGGGAAATGAACTGATCGTGTCGGTGCTTGACGGGCCTGATCTTGAGGCCGTGCAAGGATCAACGGAGGCCCTGACACGGCGGGTGAGTGTTGAAGGCCTGGACGTATCCTGGAAGGCAGAGCCGCTGCAGGATTGGGTCAGCGTGACACCGTCCAGCGCAAGCCAGCCTGACTTCGCCACGATCACTATGAGCCCGACAGATCTGGCGCCCGGCAAGTACAGGGCGGATGTAAAGTTCGTGGACACCAATTTCGACCAGTCCTTCACGGTCGGACTCGATGTGTATATTGAGCCCCGCCGAATCCTGGTCGAAGAAACGGGCGTGAGCTTTTCGCACTTTCCTGCCAAATCCATATTGGATCGGGAGATCACCGTCTCCGAAAATTCGGGTGATCCGCTGGACTGGACAGCGACCGACAATGCGGCTTGGCTAACTGTCACGCCCTCCGGCCAGACCCCAGGTGTGCTGACTCTTCAGGCGGACCCTACCGGCCTTGCCGCCGGTGTGGTGCATATGGCTCAGGTCGAGGTGAGGACGGACAACACTTTCGTGCAGAATACTGAACAAGTCGAGGTCTCCCTCTGGATTGGGGAAGAGGACCCTGAAGCTCGGCTGGAGGTCACAAACAATGCAATTGGTGCCAGAAATATTGTTGCAGATCCTGTGAGACCATACTTTTACGCTAATACGACGGACCGCGATTACATAGTTGATAAGAACGTGGACATTTTCAATGTCTATACCGGAGAGCTCGTGGAAACGATTGAGAATGTGTCACCTAAGAATGGTGTCATGACCATCAGTCCTGACGGCTCATTCCTGTATGTGTTCGACGAGACGAATAACAACATCGTTCCAGTAGACCTGTCCACATACGAGGTCCAGGAAGGATGGAGTACTGAGTACCTCGATTCAATGGTGGTCAGGCGAGTAAATGGAAAGGAAATTCTTTTTACCGGTTCGGGGCTGGCATACGATCTCGCGAATAGAGAGCAGTTGGATGTGGACTTTGGCCTGTACACCTACAACAACAGAAACTCGGTTGATGTCAGCAGAAACGGTGAGAAGCTATGCCTCTTGGACGAGGGCTTGAGCCCGTTTTCGCTGTACTGTTTCAGCCTGACATATCGCCATCGGGATGGCGGGACACTTCACTCCCTTTATCATGGGGACGTTGATCATGGTGTGGGATCCGGTGGGGCGGACACCGCATTGTCACTTGACGGTACCGTAGCCTACACCGCTTCCGGGTCCCCCTATCAGTTCAATGTGTTCGACACGACGACGTTGAAACAGGTCCAGACGCTCGCGGGCAATCCGTATCCTACTGCGGCTGAGGTCGACGTGAATGGCATCTTCTATGGTGGGTTTCGTATTACCAGAGACCAGGGAGATGTGTGGGCGTATGACCGCGAAGGAAGCTTGATAAAAAAATATTCGGTCGGGAAGTCTTCGGACCAGTTGCGACAGAGGCAATTGATTGTTTCGGGAGACGGCAGCAGGATCATCGGTGCGATATCCGATTACTTTGATCCGGTAGACGGCTACACGGCGATTCTGGCGGCCGAGTAGGGGATTAAAATTCGCGAGAATGACTGGCCGCACAAGATGCCGCGCTCTATCATGTTCATCCATGACGCGATCAGTTTTCCTTGCATTCGTACTGGCGGGCCTGGCCTTTGCGCCCTTGGCGGTGGCTGATGAGGCAGCGGCGGAGGCGGCCTTTGTGCGGGGGGAGTATGATACTGCCCGCACGGAACTGTCGGATAGCAAAACTGCAGATGCGCTGGCCTTTCGCGCGCGGGCGCTGTTGGCAGAGGCGATGTCAGGGCCGGCTGACCCACCGGAGGATGTGCTGCACCGGGCATTGGATGACGCCAATGTCGCCCTCATCATGGACCCGGCCCATGCCGAGGGGCGTTTGCAGCGGGCGATTGCATTGTCGTTGATCCTGAGACCGATGAGCACGCGTGAGGCGCGCAAGACCGGCTGGGCGGAAGAGGCGCGAGACCTGGCGCGGGGCGTGCTGAAAGACGAACCCGGCAATGTCTATGCGCACGGTTTCCTGTCGGTGTGGAATCTGGAAGTCGTCAATCGCGGCGGTCCGATCGGGGCCATGATCATGGGGGCGGGGGTCTCTGACGGACGCGACCATTATGAGGCCGCCATAGCCGCCGCGCCGGATGAGGCGTCGGTTCACTGGCAATGGGCGCGGGCGCTCGCGGCGCTGAATGCGCGCAAGTATCGTGATGAAGTATTATCCGCGCTGGACGCAGCGCTTGCCGCAGCTGTCGATTCCGAACTGGAGCGTGTCATGCAGGCGCGCGCGGCCATGTTGAAAGCCGAAATGCTGAGAGATGACCGCCGCGCCCAGGAGATCGCGGCGGGTATGCTGTAGGGCGCTATTCCGCGGCGACGGCTTCGGCGTGGGCCTCTTGTTCAGAGAGGAAGCGCTCGGCTTCGAGCGCTGCCATGCAGCCCATGCCAGCGGCTGTGACAGCCTGACGATAGGTCTCGTCCGTGACATCGCCCGCTGCGAAGACGCCGGGGATTTCCGTCGCGGTGGAGTCTGGCGCCGTGATCAGATAGCCATTGTCCTTCATCTCCAGCTTGCCCTTGAACAGCTCGGTCGATGGAGCGTGGCCGATGGCAATAAAGACGCCGTGGACAGGCAGGTCTGTGGTCTCGCCGGTCTCGACATTCTTGATGCGCGCGCCTGTGACGCCAGCCGGGTCGCCGCCGCCGAGGACTTCGTCGAGCACGCTGTTCCAGATGACTTCGACTTTCGGGTTCTTGAACAGGCGGTCCTGCAGGATCTTCTCTGCGCGGAAGCCTTCGCGGCGGTGCACGACCGTGACCTTGGACGCGAAATTGGTGAGGAACAGGGCCTCTTCAACGGCCGTGTTGCCGCCGCCGACAACGAGCACTTCCTTGCCGCGATAGAAGAAGCCGTCACAGGTGGCACAAGCGGAGACGCCGAAGCCCTTGTATTTCTCTTCGCTGGGGATGCCGAGCCATTTGGCCTGTGCGCCCGTGGAGATGACAACGGAATCAGCCGTGTAGGTGGTGCCGCTCTCGCCGACGGCCTTGAACGGGCGCGAGGAGAAGTCGACTTCGGCGATATGATCATTGATCACGTTTGCGCCCATGGCTTCGGCGTGTTCCTGCATCTTCACCATCAGGTCCGGGCCCTGGATCTCGGTGAAGCCGGGATAGTTCTCGACCTCGGTCGTGATGGTCAGCTGGCCACCCGGCTGCATGCCGGTCACCACGGTCACATCGCGCATGGCGCGCGCGCCATAGACGGCGGCGGTCCAGCCAGCGGGGCCAGAGCCGATGATCAGGATTTCGGTGTGTTTCGTGTCAGCCATTGCGAAGGATCCGCCATCTGTTCTTGTCATATCGGCCCGGCATATGGGGCCTGCGGCATGAGCCTTAAAGTGCTGCGGGCATCATATCAATGTGAACACTGCCCGGCGGGGCCCAAAGCCCCGTTATTGCCGTCGCAGACGACTTCGACCGTGGCATGGAAGACATCGAACCGGTCAGCGAGGCGGGCCTTTACGGCGCGGCGCAGCTGGTCAGGATCGGCGCCGGGGGCAGCGGTGACTTCCAGCGTGATCAGGGGCTTGGATTCGGTCAGGGCCCAGGCATGGAAATGGGCCACGCCCGCGATGCCGTCGATCTCGGCCAGCAGGTCGGCCTGTATGTCTTCGGGATCGAGCCCGGCAGGCGTGCCTTCCAGAAGGATATGGCCGGACTTGCGGGCAATGCGCACCCCGGCGATGAGGACCAGCAGGGCCACCAGTGCTGACAGGATGGGGTCGGCGGCCATCCAGCCGGTGGTCATGATGATGATCGCCGCGCCAATGGCCGCGATCGAGCCGAGCAGGTCGCCCGCGACATGCCAGAGCGCCCCTTGCAGGTTCAGGTCTTCCTTGCTGCCGCCATGCAGGATGGCAAAGGCAAGAATGTTGACGAGCAGGCCGCCCACGGCGACGGCCATCAGCACGCCGCCCATTACATCAACCGGGTCCAGCAGGCGATGCACGGCTTCCCACATGATCCAGCAGGCCAGCGCGACCAGAAGAATGCCATTGGTGAAGGCGGCGAGAATCTTCATCCGCGCAAAGCCGTAGGAGCGCTGCGGGTCGGCCGGGCGTTCGGCCAGCTTGTACCCCACCCAGGCGAGGGCCAGCGAGCCGGCATCGGTCAGCATGTGCGCGGCATCGGCCAGCAGGGCCAGCGAGCCGGAGATCAGGCCGCCCGCCACTTCGGCAAACATGAAGGCGGCTGTCAGCAGCCCGGCTATGGCGACGCGGCGACGCGAGTCGGCGCTGGTCATGTCGGCATGGTGCTCATGGCTGTGGCCATGTGCATGATCGTGATCGTGGTGGTGAGAATGGGAGTGATCGCTCATATCGGCTGTACTGGCGGGTCTGGGGGAAGGGGTCAATCGGCCTGTGATAGCGTTGCGTTCGTGACGCTATAGCATCTGCATCCGGCGGGCTGTCATTCCGGCAGGTCACTGGCGGGCATGCGCGCTTCGCGGCGGGTGCGGAACCGGCCTTCAAAGGCGACGACCAGGCAAGCCGTGATGATCACAACCGCGCCGACCCAGAGCTGCCAGCCCGGCATCTCATCGAAGAAAATCAGGCCGAGCAGGGCGGACCAGACCAGCGACGTATACTCCAGCGGGGCCAGCCGCTGCGCCGGGGCGCGGGCATAGGCCAGCGTTGCCAGATACCAGACCCCATAGCCGAGCAGGCCAAGCAGCGCGAAGATCGGAAGGTCATTCCAGTCCGGCGCGCCGAACAAGCCGAACGTGACCGGCAGCATGGCCAGCGCTGGCACGATATTGGTGAACAGCGCAATTGTGGTGGCGTCCTCGATCAGGGCGCGCATGCGCAACAGGACAAGCACGAACGCATAGCCGATGGTTGAGCTGAACAGCGCGATCAGGCCCAGCGTCTGGTTGCCCGCGTCCTCCCCCGCGCCGGACTGGCCAGAGAGGGCAAAGGCGACGCCCGCAAAGCCCAGCAGGGTGGCGCCCGCGGCAACAGGGCTGATCTTCTCCCCCAGCAGAAGACGCGCGACCGGCGCAACCAGCAGCGCCGCCGTGAAGCCGAGCGTTGTCGCCACGGCCAGAGGCAGCTGGGTGAGGGCATAGAAGAAGGTGAACGCGCAGAACAGCTGCAGCAGGCCGCGCAATGTGTGGAACCGGATTGCCGCCCAGCCGGGCACAGGCTTGCGCTGGGCCAGGAAGACCGCAAAGGCGATCACTGTGCCGAACAGGAAACGCCAGGCCACCAGATGCTGCAGCCCCGCATCGGGCGCAACGCCCTTCACCAGCGCGTCGACGCCCGTGCCGACAAGGATGGCAAAGGCGGCGATCAGCATGGGGGCGGAGAGCAGGCGGGCGGTCATAAGCCGCGGACCGTAGACCAGCGGTGCGCGACCGGAAACGGATTAATTCGCCACCATATTTTCGAGACGGTCTGTGTGGCCCTTGGGGCAGGTATGGTATGGAGCGCGAAAGAGGTGGCCGTGACACAGTGAGCCGCCCGCGAAGGGGAGACGATGAGATGACTGCACCACGCTTGCGCCAATTGGTGATTGCGGCCGAGACGCTGGAGACGGCCGACCGGCTGGGCGAATTGCTGGGTCTGGGAGCCCCCTTTATTGATCCGGGCGTAAAGGAGTTCGGCCTTGAAAACCGCGTCTATGCGATTGGCGACCAGTTCCTGGAAGTGGTCGTGCCGATGACGGACAGCGCGCCCGCGCGCCGCTTCATCGACCGGGGCGGGGAGGGCGGCTATATGGCGATCTTCCAGACGGATGACCTTGAGGGTCTGCGCACACGCGTGGACGGTATGGGCATTCGCCGGGTCTGGAATATTGACCTGCCGGATATTTCAGCAAGCCATCTGCACCCGGCCGATATTGGCGGGGCGATTGTGTCGGTCGACGAGGCGCGTCCGGCAGGCAGCTGGCGCTGGGGCGGGCCGGACTGGCGCGAGCGCGCCGTGGCCGGACGGTTGACCGCGCTGGCCGTGGAGTCCCCTGAGCCCGAAGCGCTGGCCACGCGGTGGGCCCTGGCATTGGGCCAGACGGTGGACCGTGACAGCATCTTCCTGGCCGATGGCGTGATACAGTTCCGCAAGGGCGAGACGGAACGGGTCGCCGCCTTTGGCATCCAGACGCCCGATTATGCCGCCGTTCTGGAACGCGCCGGCAAGATGGGGCTGGACGTTGACTGGCGCGAAGTGAAGTTTGCCGGGGTGGGGCTCAGCCTTGTGGGGTGAGCCTTTTTCGGGGCGCTGAGCGAAACTCCCAGCACCCGTATCTCCGGCGCATGCCAGAGTCCCGTGCGGGTGGCTTGGGAGAGAGGCGCCGGATCAGGTCCGGGGATGCGGGTTATGGTCGAATTGATCCGTCTCAGGACGTATCGGGATTTTCCCGCACGGCGGCTTCATGCAGCTCTGTCAGCGTCGCCTGTTCGGCCTGTGTCACCGGCAAGCGTTTGAAGGCGGGCGGCAGGGCGCGGGCGATGACCGGGCGCGGGCCGGCCAGAAGGCGGCGCATTGCCTCGACATAGCGGGGCAGGTTTTCCAGCGCATCTTCCAGCGCGAGCAGGCGGCGGACCTGCCGCGTCGCGGGCAGGAGATCGTCCGGCTCAGCCGGATATTCGGACAGGTCTATGGGCGCGTCCGCATCGAGGAGGCGAATGCGCGGCCCGGTGCGAAAGCGTTTGGGCGGCGGCGTTCGAGGCGTTTTGCCGGGCAGGGCTTCACAGAGGCGGAAGTGCGGGGTGGGGAAAAGCGCGCGTTTCGGCGCGGCCTTGCCGGGCGCGGCGCGGGTGGTGGGATCCGTCTGCGGACGGGTGGCCAACGCGCCAAGGTCTGCGGCCATCAAGAGGATCAGGCGGCGCATCAGCGGCTCGGCATGGGCCAGAAACCGCGTCAACTGGCGCAATTGCCAGCGCGCCAGGAAAGGCAGGCAAGGCAGGCGGCCCAGCCCCAGCGCGCGGCGCATGTCGCCGGCCAGCCAGTCCAGCCGCTCAAGGCTGAACCGGGCCGCATGAAACAGAAGGTCCGCAGGCGTGGTCATGCAGGACAGCATGAAGGCGTGGGCTGTCAGACGGATTGGGGGAGCCATGTCCCCCACCCAGCAGCGGGCGGGCGCTTGCGCCGGGCAGCTTGACCATGGTCAATTCCGGGAGGCGTGGCATTGATAGGGCTGCGGCGTAGACTCATCACGGCCTGATAGCGAGGAGTCCCGGATGACCGCCCGAGCGCTGCTGCCTTTCTTCCTGCTGACCTTCGGCATTGCTTGGGGCGTGCTGGCGCTGTTCATGGCCATGCCGGACCGGCTGACCGCCCTCTTCGGGCCGGTCTCGATCTCGGTGATCGTGACGCCGCTGTTCAATGCCTCGCGCGGCTCGATCCTGCTGCCATTGCTCTGTCACTTCCAGCTCAACGGCCCGGCCTGGCCGGACGCACAGCCCTTTGACAACGGGCTGTTTGCCGCGACGGCGGTGCTGGTCGTGTGGCTGAACCGCAGGACGATGTTTTCCCGGCAGGGCGCGGCGACAGAGGTGATCCCGTCCACTCCCGGCCGGTGACCGGCGGTGCCCCGCGCGCATGCTTCGACTTCGCTCAGCATGAGCGCGTCGGAGACGGCGGGCCGGGCAAGGGGGCCGTGCCGTGTCGTCAGACGTTTGACCTGGCGCATCCGGGTCCCGTAGTCTGCGGGCTGACACAGGATATGGGGACGACTCGAAATGACGATCAGATTTATGGCAGCGCTTGGCGTTGCTGCCGCGCTCGCCGGCATGGCCGCAGCGCAAGGTGCGCTTGGGATTTTTGGCGAAACGGAAGAGGTTGAACTGGAAGGCCTGAATGTTCGTCCGGGGCTTTACGATGTGACGATCACGCAAACCCAGTCCGGATATGCGAATGGTGAGCGGATCGAGCGGCCCCCACAAACCCAGTCCGGGCAGATGTGCATTCGTCCAGAGGGCGATCTCTTGCGGGCGGAGGATTTCAATAGACCTGGCTGTGAAGTCGACACGCGCAGCGTGGAAGTCACTGGCGTGTATTTCAGCATGAGCTGCAACTTGGGCGGACAGGAGATGGGGGGCCGGTGGAGAATCGGGGTTGGCCACCCGACGAAAATAAGCCTGGAGCGGGACTATTTCGTCCTGCCCGACGGGCGCATGGCGTCGTCAACATTTTTCGTCGCCGGCAGTCTGCATAGCCAGGAGGATGAAGTCTCGGCGACCCTGGAGGTTGAGCAGCTATTCAAGTATGCGGGCGAGTGCCCGGCATAGCGATGGATGGGGGGGGCATCATGCGTCATCCCCGGTGCACATTCTTGCCTCGTGTCGTGTCGCGGTCGGTCGCCGTCAGTCGCCCTTCCGTTCCGGGAGGTTGTCGTGTGTGGTCGAGGCGAGGTCTTCGAGTTCGGACTCGCTCATCGAGTCGTACATCTCCTTTGACGCGCCTTGCAGGTCGCTGACCTTGGTGTCGCCGCGCTTGGCGGACAGGGCCGCACCGGCGGCCTTTTGCTGGGCTTCGGACTGGGCAGGCATGGAGGGCTCCTTCGCGCATGGGTCTCGCGGAAGGAACGGGGGAGGGCGGGATGGGTTCCCGGCTCGCCCCCGCCGCATCTCCGGGCTCGACCCGGAGCCCCGTGCGGCCGGCTTTCCGGAGTTGCCTCGGGAGGCCCCGGGTCAGGCCCGGGGAGGCGGCGTGTGGGCGCTTGGGTGCCAGACATCCTTTTCAACGGAGGTTGACAGATTGCACCACCTATGTAGATTTACCACTTAGCTATGTAGAAGGTCAATAATGGCAATGGAGCAGCATACCATTCGCGTTACGGGGCAGACGCTAAAGGTCTTGTCATTTTTGCTGGAGAAGCACCCTGAGCCGGTATCGGGCGCTGACATTATCAATTCTAAGCGCATCCTATCTGGGACCCTGTATCCGTTGTTAGATAGGTTGGCGACTTATGGCCTATTGAGTAGCCGCTGGGAGGATGTGGATCCCTCGGTGGTGAAGCGCCCCCGGAAAAGGCTTTACAAGATGACGGCTGACGGAGTGCATCGAGCGAGCCAAATTTTGCAGGAGCACGGGATCGCGATTAAATCCAGCCCGTCGCGCCACAATGCTCCGGTGGAGGATGGCTAATGATTATCGCTGCGGTTATATCGCTTTTATGCTCATTTGCGGTCGCTTTAGTACTAGAGCGTGCGTTGTGGATATCGGAAACTGCTATCGAGTTCGCTACAAGTAATTTGCCGTACCATGTTAAGGACGAACGTCGTGAGCAGTGGATTTCGGATATTCAAGAAATTGAGGGTTCGGCATGGCAGATTGTGACCGCCCTTGGCATTGTATGGACGTGCCGTATAGAGATATGTGAACGGTTTCTGCCGGTTAAACTGCCCAAAAAATACTATGTGTGCTGTATTCCTTCACTAGATTTGAAGGATACGACTGTTATCTCGTGGAATTTTCGTGACGATTCTGAATGTCGTAAACTGATTGCACTCTTTATAGTTAAAGAGGTGTTCGATGGGTTTGGGTCAAAAGGGCTTCGCGTAGTCAAAAACGAACTGAAGAAGATCCAAGCGGATCAAAATGATGACAGGAATGCACGAGAAAGCGACAAGCTATTCTCGACCAACGTACTGCCAACAAACGTCGATGCAGCGTTAGTTGTTGTCGATGGTGTGCTTCAGATCGTCAGGACTACTGATTAGACATCCACCTCGGCTTCCAGCGCGAATTCCTCGATGAACTCACGCCGTGGTTCCACGACGTCGCCCATCAGTTTGGTGAACATTTCGTCGGCTTCTTCCATATGGTCGACCTTGACCTGGAGGAGGGTGCGGGCGTTGGAGTCGAGCGTGGTTTCCCAGAGTTGGTCGGCGTTCATCTCGCCGAGGCCCTTATAGCGCTGGATCTTGATGCCGTCGCGGCCGGAGTCGAGTACGGCCTGGAACAGGGCGCATGGTCCGTGGACGGTAATGTCTCCGCCTTTTTCGCGGCGCAGGACGAGCGGCTCTTCATAGAGGTCTTTCAGCGTCGCCGCGCGCTCGGCCAGGCGGATCGCGTCCTGGCTGGCCAGCAGGGGCGCAGGCAAGATGGCATTCTCTTCAACGCCGCGCACGGTGCGCTGCAGGACCAGCGCGCCTTCGGCAAACCGGCCAGCCCAATTGTCTTCGCCTTCTTCCGCAAAGCGGTTGAGGCGTTCGGCGGTCTTCTCGGCTTCGGCGGCGCCGGCACCCGCGGTCATTGCGCCCGCCATGGCAGCCTGTTCCAGCAGGTCAGCCGGGGCGCGCAGGGCGAGCCGGGCTAGGTTTGCCTTGAAGTTGGAGGCCGCGCGCACGCGATCGCGCAGGTCTTCGCCCGCAATCTGGGTGCCGTCCGGCAGGATCAGGGCTTCGCCGCTCGTGCCTTCGTCGATCAGGTAGGAATCCAACTCGGCATCATCCTTGAGATAGCGTTCCGAACGGCCGCGCGTCACCTTGTAGAGCGGTGGCTGGGCGATGTAGAGATAGCCCTTCTCGATCAGCTCCGGCATCTGACGATAGAAGAAGGTCAGCAGCAGGGTGCGGATGTGCGCGCCGTCGACATCAGCATCGGTCATGATGATGATCTTGTGATAGCGCAGTTTCTCGATGTTGAACTCGTCCCGGCCAATGCCCGCGCCGAGCGCCATGATCAGTGTGCCGACCTGGTCAGATGACAGCATCTTGTCAAAGCGGGCGCGTTCCACGTTCAGGATCTTGCCGCGCAGGGGCAGGATGGCCTGGTTGTCACGGCTGCGGCCCTGCTTGGCAGAGCCACCAGCAGAATCACCCTCGACGATGAAGAGTTCGGATTTCGCCGGGTCTTTTTCCTGACAGTCGGCCAGCTTGCCGGGCAGGGAGGTGATGTCGAGCGCAGACTTGCGGCGGGTCAGCTCGCGCGCCTTGCGGGCGGCTTCGCGCGCAGCGGCTGCCTCGACGATCTTCATCATGATTTCCTGAGCTTCCTTCGGATGCTCCTCGAACCATTCTGCCAGTTTCTCGCCCATCAGGCTTTCGACCACCGGGCGGACCTCGGAGGAGACCAGCTTGTCTTTTGTCTGGGATGAGAATTTCGGGTCCGGCACTTTCACGCTGAGCACGCAGGTCAGGCCTTCGCGTGCATCATCGCCGGAAATCTCGACCTTGGACTTCTTGGCGATGCCGGTTTCGTTGGCGTATTTGTTGATCAGGCGGGTCAGCGCGCCGCGGAAGCCCGCAAGGTGGGTGCCGCCATCGCGCTGGGGGATGTTGTTGGTGAAGCAGAGCACGTTCTCGTGGTAGCTGTCATTCCACTCCATCGCGACCTCGACCGTGATGCCGTCCTTCTCGCCGATGGCGTAGACGGGCTCGGGGATCAGCTTGGTCTTGGTCTTGTCGAGATGCTCGACGAACGCTTTCACGCCGCCCTCGTACATCAGATCGATCTCATAGGGCTCGGCGTCGCGCTCGTCGCGGAAGATGATGTGGACGCCGCTGTTCAGGAAGGCCAGCTCGCGCAGGCGGTGCTCCAGCGTCTTGCGGTCGTAATCGGTCATCGTGAACGTGCTGGCGGAGGCCAGGAAGCGCACGGCCGTGCCGGTATAGGGCTTGCCCTTGTCGGTCATCGGGGAGGGGCCGCGCGTGACCAGCGGCGCCTCGACGCGGCCGCCCTCGACAAAGCGGACCCAATGTTCATTGCCTTCGCGGTGGATGGTCAGTTCCAGCCAGTCCGACAGGGCGTTCACAACCGAAACGCCGACGCCGTGCAGGCCGCCGGAAACCTTGTAGGAGTTCTGGTCGAACTTCCCGCCCGCATGCAGCTGGGTCATGATGACTTCGGCGGCTGAGGCGCCCTCTGTGGGGTGCATGCCAACGGGGATGCCGCGGCCATTATCGGTGATTTCAGCCGAGCCGTCGGGGAAGAGGGTGACCGTGACGCGGTCTGCATGGCCGGCAAGCGCTTCATCGATGGCGTTGTCCACGACCTCGTAGATCATGTGGTGCAGGCCCGAACCGTCATCGGTGTCACCGATGTACATGCCGGGGCGTTTGCGGACCGCTTCGAGGCCCTTCAGGACCTTGATCGAGCCAGCGCCATATTCCGGATTTTCAGCTTGCGTGCTTTCGGCCATTTAGGCGTCCTCATCGATTCGTAAATTCACCTTTGTTTATAGGGGGTTTGGGGGGTAAAGGCCACAGATGGGGAGGGGATTTTGCAGCCGCAAAAAGCCTGCAAATACAGGGTGTTGCAGGGGCGTTCGATGGGCAGGGCTTCCGCCTGCGGAAGACCGGGTCAGAAAACCATCAAAAAGGCCCGGAATCAGGGGCGATTCCGGGCCTTTTGGCAGACATTTCAGAGGATGAAAATTATCTGGATCAGTCCTGAAACACCGGCTTGCGCTTCTGCATGAAGGCGGCGGCGGCTTCGGCGAAGTCCGGGGATTTGAGCTGTTCGGCAAAGGCTTTGCCTTCGGCTTCCATACGGTCCTTCACGGCGTCGCGATTCATGCGGATCAGCGCCTTGGAGCGGCGAATGGCGGTCGGGGCGGCAATGGCGATGCGCTCAGCCGTGGCAAGCGCGGCCGACATCAGGCCCGTGTCCGGCTCGACGCGCGAGACGAGGCCGCAATCGAGCGCCTCCTGGGCCGACAGGATGCGGCCGGCGAGCAGGATGTCATTGGCCATGGAATTGCCCACAGACAGCGGCAGCAGCAGCGAGGAGCCTGCCTCCGGCACGAGGCCAAGCGCGGTAAAGGGCGCGCGGAAATTGGCGCTCTCGGCCGCATAGGCGATGTCGCAATGCAGCAGCATGGTCAGGCCAACGCCCACGGCGGGGCCGTTGACGGCAGCGATCAGCGGCGTCTCGGCGTCGCGGATACCATTCAGGAAGCGTGTAACCGGCGGTTCGCCAGAGGAGCGCTCGGAATCGGAGGCAAAGTCGGTCAGGTCGTTGCCCGCGGTGAACATGTCGCCTTCGCCGGTGATGATGATGGCGCGGATGGCCTTGTCATCATTGGCAGCGTTGATGGCATCGGCCAGCGCGCCATACATGGCCTGGGTGAGCGCATTCTTGCGCTCGGGCCGGTTGATGGTGAGCGTCAGGACGCGATTTTCGAGGCTCTGGGTGATGTGGTCAGTCATGGGGCGCTCCGCTTCGGGTTTCCTGCAGGGGTGTGCGGGGTCCGGGGCGGAGCGTCAATCTCTGACCGTGCTGGAGTGTCAGTCCCGGGGCTTTTTCGGGCCCTTCTTGAAGGGTTTCTTGCCACCCTGCGGCTTGGGACGCTTATAGGTCTTGTCGCCGCCGCCGGGCTTGCCTTTGCCGTGTGCGTGCGGCTTGTCCTTGCGGGGCTTGCCGGCGGGGCGGTCGTCCTGGATGTAGTCGGTCAGCGGGTCGAAGGCCTTCTCCGGCGCCGCGGCGGCGGGTTTGGGCTTCTTGTTCAGGTGCGGTTTGCGCGGCGGCTTGCCGGGCGTGCGTTCGCGGGAGGGGGCATAATCTTGGCGCGGCGGCTGGGCAGGCGGCGGGCCATCCAGCGCAAAGGCGCGCAGGCCTTTTTCCAGCATGCCATCATTGCCGATCACCTCGAACAGGCGTTTGGCGGCGTCGGGCTTCAGCTCGACATGCGTGTCGGCCGGATTGATGCGGATGGCGCCGATATCATCACGGCCAAGGCCCCCGGCCTTGCACAGCATGGGCAGAAGCCAGCGCGGCTCGGCGTTTTTCTTGCGACCGACATTGATGCCGATCCATGTCGCGTCGTCAAAGCCCTTGCGGTCCTGGCGCTCACGCTTTTCGCGGGGCGGGCGGTCGTCGCGGTCGCGGCGATCAGAGCGTTCGCTGCGATCACGGGACGGGGCGCGGTCATCGACATCGCGCAGGTCTTCCGGCGCGGTGCGCCCGGCGCGGTGGCGACGCACGAATGCGGCGGCAACCTGTTCGGCGCCGTAAGTGTCGATCAGCGTACGGGCGAGTTCGGCCTCATTGGCGCTGGAATCTTCGGTAAAGATCGGGTCGGCCATCAGGCGGGCATCATCGAGCGCGTTGATTTCGTCCGCAGACGGCGGTTTTCCCCAGCTGGCTTCGATCTTGGCATCACGCAGCAGGCGCTCGACGCGGCGGCGGGCACGCGGGGCGACCAGCAGGGCGCTGACGCCCTTGCGGCCAGCCCGGCCGGTGCGGCCCGAACGGTGGAGCAGGGTGGCCGGATCGCGCGGCAGGTCTGCATGGATGACGAGGCCGAGGTTCTGGAGATCAAGGCCGCGGGCGGCGACGTCTGTGGCGATACAGACGCGGGCACGGCCATCGCGCAGGGCCTGAAGCGCGTTGCCGCGTTCCTTCTGGCTCAGCTCACCCGACAGGGCGACCACCGGGAAGCCGCGATTGCCCATGCGGCTGATCAGCTTGTTGACGGCGGCGCGCGTCGTGCAGAACACAATGGCGGTCTCGCTGTCGGAATGGCGGACAATGTTGACGATGGCGTTCTCTTCGTCGCCGGGGGCGACGAGCAGGGCGCGGTATTCAATATCGACATGCTGTTGCTGTTCAGCGGCCGTGGTGATGCGCATCGCATCCTTCTGGTAGCGCGCAGCAAGGGCGGCGATGCCCTTGGGCACGGTGGCCGAGAACATCAGCGTGCGGCGGGTTTCCGGCGTGCCTTCGAGAATGTGTTCGAGTTCCTCGCGGAAGCCCATGTCGAGCATTTCGTCGGCCTCGTCCAGCACGACAACGCGGACGTTCGAGGCATCCAGCGAGCCGCGACGGATATGGTCTGACAGGCGGCCGGGTGTGCCGACGACGATGTGCGCACCGCGGGCAAGCGTGCGGCGCTCCTCGCGCATGTCCATGCCGCCGACGCAGGTGGCCATGCGGGCGCCGGACTTGGCATAGAGCCATTCCAGTTCGCGAGCGACCTGTTGGGCAAGCTCGCGGGTTGGCGCGACGATGACGGCCAGCGGCGTATCGGATTTCTCGAAGCGGTCTGCCCCGGCGAGCAGGTCGCCAGCCATGGCGAGGCCGAAAGCAACGGTTTTGCCTGAGCCGGTCTGGGCGGAGACGAGGAGGTCCTTGCCGTCGAGTTCTGCTTCAATGACAGAGGACTGGACGGGGGTGAGCGTCTCGTAGCCACGCTGTGCGAGGGCCTCGGCGAGCGCCGATGGGATAGAAGGGGTATCGGTCATTTGGTAGGGCTTTCTGGGGCGCTGGCGCAGCTTTCATGCGCGCCGCGGGAAGATTTTGCCCCGTATGGCACGTTTTTGCAGTCGGCGCCATAAAGGGTACGCATGTGAGGGCAAGCCTCAAATATCCGTATCCCCGGCGCATGCTAGGGTCTCATGCGGTTCCTGCTGGAAGCCAGCCGCGGGAGGCTCCGGCATGCGCCGGAGACACGGGGTGAAGTTAACCTTTCACGTCGAGCCGTTCGAGGCCGCGGAAGAAGGGCAGCGCGCGCCAGACGAGGTCTTGCGGGGGCAGGGACAGGTCTGGATAGCGCGCGAAGAGTTTTTCGAAGATACGCCGGGCCTCCATGCGGGCAAGCGGCGCGCCGATGCAGATGTGGGGTCCACCGCCGAAGGCAACATGGCTGGCGCGTTTCTGCGTGATGTCGAATACGCCCGAATTTTCGAACAGGGTCTCATCCCGATTGGCCGAAGCGAGTGAGCAGAAGACGACCTGATGTGCCTTCATCGGACAGCCGGCAACCGTCCTGTCGGCCTCAACGATCCGGGATGTGGCCGAGACGGGGGCCTCGAAGCGCAGGACTTCCTCCACCGCCTGTCCGGCAAGGGCGGGATTGGATTTCAGTGCGGCGAGTTGCTCGGGATGGTTCAGGAACAACCAGACGCCATTTCCGATCAGGTCGGTCGTGGTGAGGTTGCCGCCGACCAGAAGCGCGCCCAGATTGATGCGAATTTCATCATCCGACAGCGGAGCATCACCGCTGGCCTGCAGCTGGACCATATCGGTGATGAGATCATCGCCCGGCACTTTGCGGCGGGCTTCCATCAATTCGGTAAAATAGGCATCCAGCGCGTGACTGCCTTGTTCCATCCGGGCGGTTTCTTCAGGTGTCCGCACAGGGTTCAGGCTGAGGATTACGTCTTCTGACCATTGCCGGAAATCGGGAAGGCGGTCTTCATCCACGCCGAGGATGCGCGCGATGACAAGGACCGGAATCGGCACGGCAATCTCTGACATCAGGTCGAAAGTGCCGGACGCGGGCGCGGCGTTGATCGTGTCGTCGATGATGGCCTCGATCTGAGGCTTCATCTTCTGGATGCGCGTGTAGAATGCCTTGGCCAGTGGGGGCCGCACGCGGGCATGGTCGGGATCGTCAAGGAAGAGGATGGAGGTGCGGCGGGGCTGGTCCTCGTCCTCGACCAGCTGGCGTGAGATGGAGCCTTCCTCGGCATTCAGGGGATGGCGGACAAAGCTGCGATCATTCACCGTTTCGCGAATGTCGGCATAGCGCGTCAGAAACCAGGTCTTGGCCATCTCGTCACGCAGTACGGGGCAATTATGGCGCAGGGCCTCCAGTGGCGGGTGAGGGTCGTTGCGGGCGTCGGGTGAGAAAGCGGTCACTTCCAGCACGGATTGCGGCACGCGCGGTGTGCCCGGATCATCGGCCATGTTTTCCTCCCTGTCCGGTCTTTGCGCCGGATCATATGAACGAAGCCTATCATGGATTTGCGCTGAAATCGTGGGTGACCCTGCGGGAAGGCGTTGAGGGCCAGGAGGCTCGGATGTCTATTTTCCCCTTGAATGTCGTAGGGAGAGCGCAGGCTAAATGATTGTGTAACCCCTTGTCGCTTGCCTTGACGCGCAACTGCGTCAACTTCAGTGACGGCCTTACGGAGCTTGTAATGACTCAACTCGTCAGCGATCACATCCTGGAAGATACCGGCGCGGATATGCCGGTACACGCCAGCGCATATCCCATGCTGGAAACCGACTTCGAGCTTTGGAATCCCAATTCCTGGACGCGGGGCCACCCTCATGACCTGTATGCGCGAATGCGCAGCGAGGCGCCGGTCATGTGGTCGAAAATGGGCCGGGGCGGCAGCGGATTCTGGTCGGTTACGAGATATGAAGACATCAAGACAGTCGAGTTGAACCCGGCAATCTTTTCGTCCGAGCGGGGCGGTATCAATATGGCCGTGCCACCGCGTGAGCATTGGCGGCCCGAAGTCCTGATCCGCGCGGCGATGGACAATCTGATTTCGATGGACGAGCCGCGCCACATGCAGATGCGGATCCAGCAAAAAGACTTCTTCATTCCGGCCTATGTCAAAGAGCTGCGCGAGAAGGTCAGCATGAAGGTCGAGTCGCTGCTCGATGATCTGGAGGCGAACGGGCCTGAGCTGGATTTCGTCAAATTCTTCTCCAACCAGTTGCCGCTCTATACGCTGTGCGAAATGCTGGGCGTGGACGAGGAAGACCGCCAGAAAATCGTCTACTGGATGCACTATCTGGAAATGGCGAGCCAGTTCATGACGAACCCGTTCCGGACCTTCCTCAGCGAGCCGCTGTTTCCGCTACGGTTCAAGAAAGTGGTCGAAGAGATGTTTGCCTATGGCGCACGTGTCATGGCCGACCGCCGGGCCAATCCGCGCCATGACCTGTTGACCATGATCGCGCATTCAAAGCTGGATGATGAACAATTGCCGCAGGAATACCTGGATGGCTCCTGGTTGCTGATCATCTTCGCCGGCAATGACACGACGCGGAACTCGCTGTCGGGTACGATCAAGCTGATGACCGAATGGCCGGACCAGCGCGCAATGGTGCTGGACGATCCGTCTCTCATTCCGCGCATGTCGGAAGAGGCCTTGCGCATGGTTTCGCCGGTGAAGCATATGCGCCGCACCGCGCTGGAAGAGACAGAACTCAACGGCCAGATCATCGCCAAGGATGAGAAAGTCGTCATGTGGTATGGGGCAGGCAATCGCGATCCGGACGTCTTTCCGGACCCGGACAGGTTCGACATGATGCGTGACAATGTCGACAAGCATATCGCCTTTGGGCACGGCATTCACAAATGCCTCGGTTCGCGCGTGGCACAGATGCAGCTGCGCGTTGCCTATGAGCAGATCTTCCAGCGTTTCCCGAACATCGAATTCACCGGCGACATCAAATACGGGCCGAACGCGCTCGTCCATGCGATCTCGAAGTTGAAAGTGAATCTCTACGGCAAGGGCAATTCGCGACCGATACAGGTTCAGGTGAAAGCGATGGAGTCGGCTTAGGCCGCCTGCGCCTTGAAGGCTTTGTGTTCCGGTTCGATCAGGCCGAGTTTCCAGTAGGAGCTGACATAAGTCAGGTCTTTCCGGGTCGGCTTCTGTTTACGGAAATAGGTGCGTAGCGCGCCTGCGAGGGCGAATTCGCCGGCAACGAAGACGCTCGGCTCCCCGCTGCGCCAGTCGAGGGTCTGCACCGCCTGTATCAGCGCTTCGCTGGGTGCGTGCGGGTCGGCTTTTATGATCCAGTGCATGCGGATACCCGTTGGTGTACGGATAGGTTGCCGGTCCTTGTCGCTGGGGATTTCAAAGAAGGCGTCACCGATGGCATCAGAGGGGAGCGCTTCAAGCTCTACCGCAGCGGCGGGGATGGAGGAAAGGTCCGCAACAAAGAGGTACCAGTCCGCCCCCTCGGTGGAAAATTTCAATGCGCCGGGGCGGGAGACCAGAATGCGGTCGCCGCCCTTGGCCAGCCTGGCCCAGGGGCCTGCAATGCCTTCATCGCCATGCACGACAAAATCCACGTCGAACTCATTTTCAGCTGGTCGCACATGGCGCAGCGTGTAGGTGCGCATGGCGCGCTTGGCGGTCTGCAAGTCCAATGGCGGCGGGCCGATTTCTCCGGGTGCCGGGGCGAGGATTTTCAGATAGCCCCCCGGCGCGCCGGGCGAGAAGTCAGCCGCGAATTCGGATTGGAAGGTGAGTCGGACCATGTGCGGGGTCAATTGCTCGCGGCGCAGGACAATGGCTTCGGCGAAATTCGGTGAGGACATGAGCGGCATACCTGTATCGAGAATTATTCTCATTATCAGATAACGATTATGCTGGCGGGATCAACCTTCAGGCCGGCAATTGGTCCGGCATAACACTTATGTGCCTGCAGGCATGGCGCGCGGGATACAGCTGGCCGTGGCTTGCGCGAGCAAGGTGCCATCTTCGCGGCGCAGGAAGCCCTGTGTGAAAATACCGGCACGTCCGCGGCGCACACACTCGCCGCGCCCAATCAATCGCTGGCCGACCTGGACCGGGCGAATATAGCTGGTCGTCATTTGCAGGGTTGGTGACATGGCAGGTCCGTCCTGCACGATAGATCCGGCAAGGCTCATCACTTCGTCCAGCATAGCCGATACGAAGCCGCCCTGCGCGTCACCGCCGGGGTTGGTGGCCTGTACCGGCAGGGTAAAGGCGGCATCGACCCAGCCAGCGTCCGGATCAAAGGCGATCAGTTCAAAACCCAAAAAGGCCGTGGCTTCGGGCGGGGTCGTGTTGGTCAGCAGGTCCTGCCAATAGGCACGCTTGTCAAACGTCATCAGCCGAGCCGTTTGAACAGCATCGGAATGGCGGTGGCAGTGGCCTTGGCCACGAGGTGACCGTCCGCGTCAAAGCATTCCGCTTCCATGAAGGCGGCCGATTTGCCGAGTTTCAGGATACGGGCCTCCACGCTGGCCTTGCCTGGCATCAGGCGGCGTAGATAGCTGGTCTTCATTTCGAGCGTCGGCGCGGTCATCGTGATGTTGGAAGCTATGATGACGCAGGTGCTCATCGCCTCGTCCATCATGGCGGAGATGAAGCCGCCCTGAACCGCACCGGTCGGGTTGGCAAAGCTGGGGGAGACGTCGAAATCCATCCGAATGCGCTGAGCATCCTGTTCGACTTCAGCCAAGCGCATACCGAGCGTATCGGAGCAGGGTGGGCGCTTCTTGGAATTCTGGAAACGCGCGAGCATGTCGGCGTCCGAGACGCGGGGTTTTTTGGTATCTACCATCAGATCGGGCGCGGCCTATTTCCGGCGGAAAGCGTCGAGATTTACGACCGTACCGGGCTCTTCCTCGGCCTCGACGGGCGGCACATCAGCGGCAGTGGCTTCCCCCGCCGGCGAGATGACCGACGCGTCCTTGTCCGGCGATTCGAAGGTCAGTCCGAAGTTCACAGACGGGTCAACGAAGCGCGTGATCGCGGCATAGGGAATGTGCAGGTGCTGTGGCACGCCCGAGAATTTCAGGATGATCTCGAAATGGCTGTCTTCGACTTCCAGGTCCCAATACTGGTGCTGGATAACGATGGTCATTTCTTCTGGGAACCGTTCGACAAGGTAATCAGCAATCTTCACGCCCGGCGCCTTGGTGCGAAAGGTGAGATAGAAGTGATGATCACCCGGCAGGCCATTTGTGTTGTAGCCCTTGCGCAGGGCTTCGCGGACAACACCGCGCATGGCAGCCTGGGTGAGCGCTTCGTAGCCGATATAGTCCGTCATAGGCGCGCGAGTTCCCGGTTTGGTATGGTTGAACCTGTGACCCATACAGTAAGGTCCGGAAAAGAGGCCCGCAACGGCCTTCGCACAAGGGGCGAGCAAAAAATTGTTGCTCGCTTGTTAGCCGCTGTGACTAACCCCTTGTGGTCATGGCGATCTTTTCCGCCATGGCGCCTCGATATTTCCTGTTAGTAATTTGCAGGCGGGTCGCTGGCCGGGAACGACTCGTCGAGTTCCTCGTCCACTTCGTCCCACTCTTCGGGCGGGTGTTCCATGTTCTCTGCACCCGCCGGACGGACCTTCTTGTGATGGGTCGGTTCATCCTGATTGTCTGTCTCTGGATCGGGCTTGCGGGTTTTGGGGTCAGTTTGCTCGGTCATGTGAATCTCCTTCGTGCCGGATCAACGCATTTGGCGGCGTTCGGTTGCGTTGGGAGGCAATCTCTCTAGGCTGCTGGCGACAGACCAGAAGACTGGCAACAGGGGAGGACAGGCTGAATGATCATGCAGATGCCGGAGACGGGACGCGACTGGAACGATGTGCGCGCAGAAATGGTTGCGCGCGGCGGGGGCGATGCGCAATGGCGCGACGGGCGCACGGCGGTCTATGTCTTCAATGCCGGGCCGGAAATTTCAGCAGTCCAGCATGATGCCTATGGGCTCTACATGGCGGAGAACGGTCTGGGGCCGCTGGCCTTTCCAAGCCTCGCGCAGATGGAAAAGGAAGTCATCGGCATGGGGTTGGGCTTGCTCCATGGGCCGGACGGATCCACCGGGGCGATGACATCCGGCGGGACCGACTCGATCACGATGGCGATGAAGACAGCCCGCGACTATGCCCGGTCGCTGGGCAAGCCGCGCGAAGGCCAGAATGTCGTGCTGCCGCAATCGGCACATCTGGCGTTCGACAAGGCGGCGCATTTGATGGACATCGAAATCCGCCGCGTGCCGCTGAAGACGGACGGGTCTTATGAGGCCGATCCGGTTGCCATGAGTGAAGCGGTGGATGCAGCCACCATCATGATGGTCGGTTCGGCGCCGAACTTCCCGCACGGCATTATCGACCCGATTGCGGCACTGGGCGAGGTGGCCGTGAAGAACGGTGTCTGGCTGCATGTCGATGCTTGTGTGGGCGGATATTTCGCGCCGTTCGCGCGGATGAATGGCGTGCCGGTGCCAGCCTTTGATTTCGAAGTGCCAGCGGTTCAGTCGATGAGCGCCGACCTTCACAAATATGGCTATTGCGCCAAGGGCGCCTCCACCGTGCTGTTCCGGAGTGAGGAGCTTTACGCCCACATGCCGTTCGACATGGCGGGCTGGAGCGGCGCGCCGATGAAGACGCCGACGCTGGCGGGCACGCGGCCGGGCGGGGCGATCTCCGCGGCCTGGGGCGTGATGAACACGCTGGGCGTCGAAGGGTACAAGCGGTTGCAGGGGCAGGTCTGTGCGACGCGGGAGCGAATGGAAGACGGCGTGAAGCGGCTCGGTTTCGAGATTGTCGGAAATCCGATGCTGGGCCTGATGGCCTTTCACCATCCCGATGCCCATGCCTTCGCGATTTATGGCGAGATTTTCAGGCGTGGCTGGTTCACATCGGTCACGAAAGAGCCGCCGAGCCTGCACCTGATGCTGAGCCCCAAACATGCCGATGTGGCCGACGCCTATCTCGCAGACCTCGAAGCCAGCGTGAAAGCGGTGCAGGCTGGCAAGGCCGGTGAAAAGGTTGAAGCGCGCTATAGCTGACAGGTCAGAACGCCAGGGAGGGCGGATAATGGAAACCAAGGGCAGAACGGCGGTCATCACGGGCGGTGCAAGCGGCATCGGCGCGGCGTTGGCCGAAACGATGGTGGCCGATGGCGGTCGCGTCGTGATTGTGGACATCAACAAGGATGCGGCCGAGGCACATGCGGCCAGGCTCGGCGATGCCGCGCTGGCCATCGCCTGCAATGTTGCCGATGTGGCGGGGGTCGAGGCCATGGCCGGCGAGGCCTGGAACTGGCTGGGCGGGGTGGATCTGGTGTTCGCCAATGCTGGGGTCAGCGTGGCGCGGCCGCTGATGAAGGCCAGCGAGGCGGAGTTCGACGTAACGATGGGCGTCAACCTCAAAGGCGTCTGGGCGACAGCCAGGGCGTTTGCCGCACGCATGATCGATGCGGACCATGCCGGGCATCTCTGCCTGACCGCGTCGGAACACGCGCTGGGCCTGCAGCATCCGGGCAATGGGTTTTACACGGCGTCAAAGCATGGCGTGCTGGCACTGGGCGATGTGTTCCGCGCCGAATTGCCAGAGTCGATTGGTGTCAGCGTGCTGTGCCCCGGCCTGACGGCAACGCACATGCCGGATACAAGCCCCGCTGCGACGGGTATGTCGGCAGATGAGCGCCGCAGCGACATGGCCCGCGCCGTGATGGCCGAAGGCAAGCCGCCTCTCGAGGTTGCGCGACATACGTTGGACGAGATTGCGCGCGGCACATTCCTGATCGTGCCGGAGCCATCGGCCTGGCTGGCGGCGGAAAAACGCGCAGATGAAGTACAAGACGAATTCGCCCGACAGGCACCGATGGGGCCGGACGCGATGAAGTATCATGTCGGCGCGGTGGTCGAGCGGCTGATGAAGAAGACAGGTCCCGGTTTGATGTGATCCAATTGTGATCCGGACCGCTCGGCTTTTTCCTTGACCGGTTCGGCGGCCTGCGGTTTTCTTGAGATAGCGCTAACAGAAGACTGTGGCCTTCAGGGAGATTGTCATGACCGAATTCACGCATTCACGCAGGCGTTTCATGGTGCTGAGCAGCGCCACGCTGGCAGCAGCGCCATGGCTGGCAAGTTGCGCGAGCGCAGAAGGCAGCGCCGCGATCCCGGCCAAGGCGATTGGCATGCCCTGGCCTAATTGGGGTGAACTGCCTGACACACCGCCATCCGCGCCCAATGCAGGCAGTGTCGGCTTCGCGGTGATGGGGCTCGGCGGCTATGGCATTGGCAAGGTCCTGCCTGCGCTGGCGAATGGTGAACGCTGCCATGTTGCGGCGGTTGTGTCCGGCAATCCGGAGAAGGCGAAGACCGTGGCCGCCGCCTATGGCCTGCCGGACGATGCTATTTATTCGTATGAAGACTTTGACCGGATCGCAGATGATGACCGGGTAGATGCAGTTTACAATGTGCTGCCGACGGGGCTGCATCTGGAGTGGACCGAAAAGAGTTTTGCGGCAGGCAAGCATGTGCTGTGTGAAAAGCCGATGGCCCTGTCCGTGGCCGAGTGCGAGCTGATGATCGCGGCCTCGGAAGCGTCAGGCAAGAAGCTGATGATTGCGTATCGCTGCCATTTCGAGCCGTTTAACCTGCGCGCCATGGAACTGATGCGTGAGGGTGCGGTTGGCAAGATCAAGACGATCGAGACGGCTCAGACCTATCGGATGGGTCCGACCAGCGTGGCGGAAAACTGGCGGGTTGTCCGGGCGCTTGCAGGGGGTGGTCCTCTGGAAGATTATGGTATCTACGGATTGCAGTCGGCGCTGTACCTCTCCGGCGAAATGCCGGTCTCTGTAAAGGCCGTAACAGAGCAACCGGCGAATGATCCGCGTTTTGCAGAAATCTTCTCTACAGTGACGACAGAGATGCGTTTCCCGTCCGGAGCCGTGGCCAATATGGTCACGTCCTATGACACGACACCCGGCCGCAATCTTGCGCGGGTCGAAGGGGAGGGCGGTGTGCTGATGATGGAACCTGCAACCGGCTATGGCGGGCATAAGATGTCGCTGGTGCGCGACGGTGTCCGCGAAGACCTCGTGCCCGGCGATCCCGATGTGCAGTTTGCCCGCATGTGTGACCATATGGCGGATGCGATCCGGGAGGATGCAGCGATCCTCACGCCGGGTGAAATGGGCCTTCGCGACATGGCCCTGATTGAGGCAATCTATCGCTCTGCGGCTGAAGGGCGTGAAATCACGCTCTGATTGTTACAGGAAATTCGAGTTTCCCTCGCAGAATCGTGGCTGGACGTGGGGCCGTCGCGCCCTACAGTCCTTCTGTCGCCAATATTGGGCTGAGGGGCCAAACCATGATCACGCTGCACCATCTCGAAAAGTCGCAATCCATCCGCATCCTCTGGCTGTTGGAGGAGTTGGGCGTGCCGTACGAGGTCAAACTCTACGACCGCGACCCAAACACGCGGCTGGCCCCGGCAGAATACAAGGCGGTCTCGCAGCTGGGCACGGCGCCCTGCATCACCGATGGCGACATTACGCTGTCGGAGACGAATGCGATCATGGACTATATCCTGGATACGCATGATGATGGCCGCCTGCGCCCCGCGCCGGGCACACCGAACCGGGCCGATTACCTGTTCTGGTTTCATGTCTCGCAGGGAAGCCTGCAGCCTTTGCTGACCAACAAATTCGTGATGATGGCAATGACAGCGCGTGCGCCATTCTTCCTGAAGCCTGCGGCGAAGATGCTGGTCGGCGGATTGGACAAGGCGTTCTTCGGTCCGCGCCTGAAGGCGTTGATGACCGAGATCGAAAAAGCACTTGGCAAGAGTACATGGTTTGCCGGTGACAATCTGACAGCGGCAGATATCGTGATGGGATACTCGATGGAGTTGGCGGCGCACCGGGCCGGCATGGATGCCGGGAATTATCCGAATGCGCACAGATTCCTGCAACAGATGCGCGCCTACCCGTCCTACCAGCGCGCGCTGGAAAAGGATGGCAAGGGCACGATCCTGCTCTAGCGATCAGTCCCGGCGGCGCATGGCCTCGGCGATTTCGGGCAGGTCTTCGGCTGTCTGCATGTATGTCGGCTCAGCGCGGGCTTGCGTCCGCTGCTCATAAGCATAGCCGAGCGAGAGGATCGCCGCGTCCTGGTCCTTGCCGCCCATGAAGGACAGGCCAATGGGGATGCCCCGAACAGAGCCCATTGGAACCGTCAGGTGTGGATATCCGGCAATGGCCGCCGCATAGCCCGCGCCTGCCCAGTCCGGCCAGACATCGCCATTGACCGGATCAGCGCGCGGGGCGAGTGGCCCTGAAGGGGCGACAAGGGCGACCACGTCATGCTCTGCCAACAGACGGTCTATGCCGTTTTCGCGGGTGGCGGACTGGACGAAGGCAACAGCCTCTCGATAGCCCTCGGACTCAAGATCTTCCATGCCTTCCGACTGTTCGAAAATATCCTGATTGAACAAGGCGAGTTCGATGTCTGCATGTTCGGCATTGAAAGCGATCAGGTCGGCCAGCGTGCGCGTTGTGACCGTGTCCGGCGTGCTCGCGAGATAGGCATTCAGTGTCGCCTTGAACTCATACTTCAACACATCGAATGACTTTCCCCAAAAGCCGTCGGGCATGTCGATGTCGTCGATATCAACCAGGATTGCGCCTGCCGATTCCATGTCCGAAAGGGCCTGTTCGAAACTGTCTTTGATGAGCGGGCTGCTGCCTTGGGCGCCGCGCAGGACGCCGATGCGCTTGCCTTGCAACGCGGCGGTATCAAGGGTGGCGGCATAGTCTGTCTTCGCTGCGTCGGTCGCCATGGCGTTGAGCATCATCGCGGCGCCCATGACCGTCTTCGTCATCGGGCCGGCTGTATCCTGTGAAGAGGAGATCGGAATGATGAAGTCCTGCGAGACGAGGCCGACCGTGGGCTTGAAGCCGACGACGCCATTCACGTTGGATGGGCAGATGATCGAGCCATTGGTTTCGGTGCCGACCGTACCCGCGGCGAGGGAGGCGGCGGCGGCAGCGCCCGATCCGGAACTTGAGCCACAGGGATTGCGGTCCAGCATGTGCGGATTGCGGACTTGTCCACCAAGCGCGGACCAGCCGCTCATCGAACTGTTCGAGCGGAAGTTTGCCCATTGGCTGAGATTGGTCTTGCCGAGGATGATGGCGCCCTCAGCGCGCAGCCCCGCGACGAGCGGGGAGTCGCGGTCCGTAACATTGTCCTTCAGGGCGAGGGCGCCAGCCGTGGTGGGCATGTTGTCCGCTGTTTCGATATTGTCCTTGATCAGGATCGGCAGGCCGTGGAGCGCGCCGAGCGGCTCGCCGGCGTCCCGCTTTGCGTCCAGCGCGCGGGCGGCCTCCAGCGCATCCGGGTTCAGGGTGAGGACCGCTTGCAGCGTGGGGCCGGAGCGGTCGACCAACTCGATCCGGTCCAGATAGGCCCGGGTTAGCGCTTCGGCGGAGACATCACCAGCCTTCAGGGCTTCGGCGAGTTCCGGCAGGGATTTTGCGGTCCAGCCTTCGGCGGCATAGCTGATCGGCGCTTTGGTATCCGGCATCGACGTCTCTCCTGTCTGCGGGGAACAGGCGGTCAGGGCGAGCGCCGATATGGCGGCGACGAGGTAATGCTTCATGGTGGCCAGCTCCCTCAGCGTGTTCGATCCGAACGCTAGCGACAAAGTTCCAGACTGGCCAGCGCGCGGCGGCCACGAATTTGCGAGGAAAAGGATAAGGTGGAGGCTTCTGTTGCCAGGCGCCTCCGGGCCCCGCCTAGGGGTCTGAAACCCTAGGAGTTAGATCGGTTAACCGAGCACAGCTTACGCTGCGAGCAGTTCACCTTCAGCAAAGTTGTCATTTGCAACTATGTGATATGGGCTTCTGAGGGGGCCCAATCCGGCAAAGGCATCGTCTTTACACGTCCGTCGATCCTATTTCGGCCCCGTCAGAAACAGGCTGGTGAGAGCCTGAACCTGCTTTTGGTGGAGCCGCCGGGTACCGCCCCCGGGTCCGAACCGCTTATTGCACGCGCGTTTATCGCCATAGTCCGAAGACATGACCAATATAGGGATGATTTGGGGGTTTTGGAAGGGGGGAGGTGCCCAGGCAGGCTGTCCCAGGCCTATTCACTCAACGATGCGTAGATGTCGTCCCAAGTTCCAAGCGATTCCCCAGATTGTGTACGGCAATATGGAACGCCATCTTCATGGCCGTACAGAAGTCTCACGCGGGGGGCAGACTGAAGGGGGGAGGTGTACCGGACGGGTACCGCGTACACGATCAGCGCCTTGGCATTATGCTTTGCCATATAGCTGTCCTTCTCGATCGGCACCCCATCCTTTGTGCAACCAGACAGTTCCTGGAAAACCGTGTTGGCCTTGGCGGCGAGTTGTTTCGGCGAGGTGTCTGGGGCGCTCACCCAGACTTCAAAAATGAGATTGCCATCATTCAGGTCTCTGCGACGCAGTTCTGTACGGTAAACGTCGGCCGTCTCGTCGTATTCGAACGTCATCATGGAAAATTTCGATAGATCCAGTTCCGGACCCGCGACCTGACTCCAAACCCACTGGTCCTGAAGATCAAAATCATAGTTTTCGGAGGTGCTACTGGTGAAATTCAAAGACAGCAGGGAGGGCGGTCGGTTCTTCCTCGTGGTCACCTCTGACAAGTTCTCCCAGATCGCAATTCGGGAGAATCCCTTTTTTACAGCCATGGGAATAAGGTGATCCTGAAGTATTTCCACGAGTGACGCTGTCCGCTGGTCTGATGAGTCTGCCTCGTTGTCGAACTTGACCTCCAGAACGAGGCGCTTGCCTCCACCGACCGTGAATGTGGTTTGATACTCCGAATCCGCAAGAGTTTCTCCCGATTTCAGGGAATATGCTTGCGCATTTGCCGGTAAAACCGCGATCAGAGCGTACAGAAACAGAAGAGCAAACAGACGGGTCATGCCCAACCACTATAAATCGGGGGTTGCAATGTCCAGCGCAAATTCTGACCCTGATTTTCAGCAGATCGTATCGGCTTCGCCCTGTTCGCCGAAGCCGTCGGCGATGAGGCTGGCGATGGCGGTGACGGCCTCGGCGGCGTCGGGGCCTTCGGCGTTGATGTCGACTTCGCAGCCCTTGTGAGCGACCAGCATCATGAGGTCCATGATGGAGCGCGCATCGGCGGTTTCGCCCTCGTGCGAGACGATGATGCGGGATTGAAACTCACCGGCAAGGCGGGACAGGCGGGCAGAGGCGCGCGCGTGCAGGCCCTTGCGGTTGACGATCATGGCGCGCTGGCTGGCGGTGAGGGTTTCCGTGTCGGGCATCAGTTTGATTTCGCGAGGAGTTCGGAGGCGATGTTGATATACTTGCGGCCCGCCTCTGCGGCGACTTTGGCGGCGTCCTTGAGGGTCATCTCGCCGCGCACTTCGGCCAGCTTGATCAGCATGGGCAGGTTGACGCCGGACAGGACTTCGACATTGCCGGCATTCATTACCGACATGGCGAGGTTTGAGGGCGTGCCGCCAAACATGTCTGTCAGGATGATGACGCCCTTGCCGGCATCGCAGGACTTGGCCGTTTCGCGGATCTGATCGCGGCGCGCCTCGATGTCGTCTTCCACTTCGATAGAGATCGAGCGGAATCGATCCTGCTCGCCGACCACGTGTTCCGTGGCGGCGACGAGTTCGCGGGCAAGCTTTCCGTGGCTGACAACCACAATTCCGATCATATGCCGGTCCCAGTGCTCAAACTTTACGAACTTGTCATGCTGCCACTGCGAACACGAGCGTCAACCCTGATTCAGCTGTTGGGAGAATGGTGACCTGTGGGCGTTGCTTCAAAGCCCCAGCACGTCATTCATGTCGTAGAGGCCTGGATCCTGGCGCATCGCCCATGCTGCCGCGCCCAGGGCGCCATGCGCGAAGACCGCGCGGTCAATGGCGGTATGGCTGAGCGAGAGGATTTCCATGTCCGAGCCGAAGCTGACTTCATGCTCGCCGATCACTCCGCCAGACCGGCGTACGGCAAAGCCGATGCTGCCAGCGCGCCGCTTGGCGTCTGGGCCATCATAAGGGCCAGCCCGCAGGTCTGACAGCGGCTTTCCGCGGCCTGCAGCGGCGGCCTCGCCCACCATGAGCGCGGTGCCCGAGGGGGCGTCGACCTTGCGGCGATGATGCGTTTCGAGGATTTCGATATCCCAATCCGGACCGAGCCGTTCGGCCGCCATGCGGGTGAGGGCCTGCAGCAGATTGATGCCCACCGAGAAATTCCCCGCCTTGACGATGGCAAGGGACTGCGCGGCCTGCGCAATCTCGGCCTCTTCTTCATCAGTGAAGCCGGTCGTGCCGATGATGGCGGCGCGCACGCTTGTGTGTTTCAGGGAGTCTAGCGCAGCCAGGGTCGCGGCAGGGCGGGTGAAGTCGATCCAGACATCAGCCTTTGCCGCAGCTGCGACCGGATCGGTCGCCGGTTTCAGGTCCAACAGGCGACGGCCTGCCAGTTCGCCAATATCCTCGCCGAGATGTTCGGAAGAGGGAGCCTCGCTGCCGCCCACCACGGTAAGGCCAGCATCAAGCGCGGCGCCGACCAGCTGGCGGCCCATGCGACCCGCGACGCCGGCAATGGCGACGCGGAGCGAATCGGAAGGTGTCATTTCTGTCATGCGCGCCGTTATAGCGAGGTTTTCCCGCAGGGCGAGAGCTTGCTGAACGCCGGGAACAAATTTGTCATCTGGCGCGTTCTACGCACATGACTCCAACAAATGTGCTTTCGCGGCTTGGCCGTGTGTCCTGTGTGATCAATCCGCTCTCGGGCAGCACGCCCGAGGGAGCCGCTGATCTCTTGCGTGAAAAACTCTCCGGTCTGCCGGACGCTACCTCGATCCATACGGTCGGTGAGGATGATCTTGCGCTGCTCATGGAAGCGGCGCTCGCTGAAGAGCCGGACACGCTGATTGTCTGGGGCGGGGATGGCACGATTGCCTGCGCGTTGTCGCATGCCGGTCTGCTCGGTCCGGCGGTCCTGCCACTGCCGGGCGGGACGATGAATATGTTGCCCACTCGCGCCCTGGGCGGCGACCATGAGTGGGACGTGCTGATCGATCGCGCGCTGCAGGGGGGCAAGGTACGCCCGATGCCATGTGGCGAGATTGTCGGCGGACCCCGCTTCTTCGTGGCGGCCATGATGGGTGACATGACCCGGTTCACCAATTCACGCGAAGCATTGCGCGAGGGGAAAATTCTTGAGGCCGCGGAGATCGTGCACGACTCTTCGGCTCTGGCCCTGAAATCCAACATTGCCTGGAACGCCCCCGGCAAGGCCGCCGAGACCGCCACCACTCTGACGGTGAACATCAATCCGGACACGCCCGGAAAGCTGGAGATTGCGAGTATTGACCCTCAGGGCTTGCTGGACCTCGCCAAGCTTGGCCTGGAGATGATGTTCGATGGCTGGCGCAATGCTGAGGATGTTGCGCTGAAACTTGCTGACGAGATCGAGGTGCACCAGACCGACAAGGGGCGCATCAATGTCACGCTGGATGGTGAACTCAAAGAGATGGACACACCGCTGAGGTTCCGGCGGATCGATTCTGCGGTGAAAATCTTCGTTCCAGACATGTCCTGATGACGGTAATTGCACAGATTTCAGACATTCATTTCGGCGCCGAAGACGAAAACGCGATTGAAGCTGCCGAAGCCTGTATCAAGTCCACCAAACCTGACATGTTGGTCGTATGCGGAGATTTGACCCAGCGGGGACGTACACGTGAGTTCGATGCTGCGGCCGAGTGGCTGGACAGGTTCGACATGCCGAAGCTCGTTGTGCCCGGCAATCACGACACCCCCATGTTCAATGTCGCGGCGCGGGCGGCGGAACCCTTTAAACGATTCAAGCGGCGATTCAATCAGCAATTTGAGGTCGTCGAGGCTGGCGGTGCGATCGCTGTCGGCCTCAACACGGCGCGCGGCTGGCAGGCACGGCGGAACTGGGCTGAAGGGTCTGTCAATCTGGACGATCTGGATGAGGCGATTGTTCGCGCAGGCAAGTCGAGAGCAGAGGTCAAACTGATTGCCTGCCATCACCCATTTCATTCCCTGCCGGGTGCGCCGCTCCGCACACGGACCCGCAGAGGCCGACGCGCCAGCGATATGGTGGCGGCGAGCCATGTACAGATGGTGCTGACGGGGCATGTCCACACGCCCTCGGTCGTCGTGCGCCAACGCGCCAATGGTTGCTATCTCGCCGTCTCATCCGGAACGTTATCGGTGCGCCTGCGGGCTGAGCCGCCTTCGTTCAATCTGATCCGGCTGGAAGAGGGAGAGTTGCGGATCGACCGATGCGATATTCATGAAGATGGGCCGAAAATCTCCCGTATGGGCGCGTTTGATGCCAATCTGGAGGCTTGCGCCTAAAAGGGGTGACGGGGTTATCCTTGCAGGTGATGCTGGATGCGCACTTCGAATGCGGGCTGCAATTGTGCGCGGATGCGATCTACCAGCAAGTGCACCTTGGGCTGAAGATGACGGGCTTGGGGGTAAACCGCCCAGATGGGTTCCGGCTCGGGCCGGAATTCCCTGAACAGTTCGACCAGTCGCCCGTTCTCGAGATACGGCGCGACATAAAAAAGTGGTAGCTGTCCGATTCCTTTGCCTGCGAGCAATCCGTCCAGCACGGATGCGCCGGAATTTGAACGCCAATTGCCCCGTGGACGGAGGGTTTGGTGCTGGCCGCCCTGCCGAAAGCGCCATGTGCTGGAGGAGCCTGTCAGGCAATTGTGGGTTTTCAGGTCGTCAAGCCGTTCGGGTGTGCCGTGGGCGTCCAGATAGGCAGGGGATGCGCAAACCAGAAATTGCCGGCTGGCCACCCGCGAACTGATCAGGCGGGAATCTTCCAGCATGCCGGTGCGGATTGCGAGATCGATGCCCTCGGCGATCAGGTCGACCAGCCGGTTGGAGAGGTCGAGCGTGATCTCTACTTTGGGATAATCCTGGCTGAACTCGCGCACGATGGGCGAGATGTAGCGTTCGCCCAGAGATGTGGGGCAGGTGATCTTGATCTCTCCCTGCGGTTCATTGGTGCCGCCCACCACGGCATACAGCTCGTCCCGCGACTCGATAAGTTGCTGGCAATGGCTGAGCACGGTGCGGCCCGTATCGGTGAGAGAGACTTTGCGGGTCGTGCGATAGAATAGCGGCGCGCCGATGGCGTTTTCCAGTCTGGTAACGGCGCGGCTCACATGCGAGGTTGAGACGTTCAACATTTCCGCCGCGGGCTTGAAGCCCATGCACGTCGCCACAGCCACGAACTCCTCAATACCATCCCAATCCGTTTGCATTATCCCAGTCCTGCAACAATGAATTGCGAATTACGTACTTTATCGCGCAGAGCGCAAGAGTAGTATGGCACCCAAACATTATGGAGCTCCCTCATGAAAACGCGCGCCGCTGTCGCCTTTGAAGCCAAGAAACCGCTGGAAATCGTCGAACTGGATCTGGAAGGCCCGAAGGCCGGGGAAGTTCTGGTCGAGATCATGGCGACAGGCATTTGCCATACGGACGCCTACACGCTGGACGGGCTGGACAGTGAGGGCATCTTCCCGAGCGTGCTTGGCCATGAGGGCGCAGGCATTGTGCGTGAAGTGGGCGCGGGCGTGACGAGTGTGCAGCCGGGCGATCATGTGATCCCGCTCTACACGCCGGAATGCCGCCAGTGCAAAAGCTGTCTTTCCGGAAAGACCAATCTCTGTACCGCGATCCGCGCGACGCAGGGCAAGGGTCTGATGCCCGACGGCACGACGCGCTTCAGCTACAAGGGCCAGCCGATCTATCATTATATGGGCTGCTCGACTTTTTCGAACTTCACCGTCCTGCCGGAAATCGCGGTCGCGAAAATCCGCACCGACGCGCCCTTCGACAAGGCCTGCTATGTCGGTTGCGGTGTGACGACGGGCGTGGGCGCGGTGACCAATACGGCCAAGGTTCAGGTCGGTGACAATGTCGTCGTGTTCGGCCTGGGCGGCATCGGCCTCAACGTGCTGCAGGGCGCGAAGATGGCGGGCGCCGACAAGATCATCGGTGTCGACATCAACAATTCCAAGAAGGAATGGGGCGAGAAATTTGGGATGACGCATTTCGTCAATCCGAAGGAGACCGCTGATGTGGTCGCCCATCTCGTCGAGCTGACCGATGGCGGCGCGGACTATTCCTTCGATTGTACCGGCAATACGGACGTGATGCGTCAGGCGCTGGAATGCTGTCATCGCGGCTGGGGCACCTCGATCATTATCGGCGTGGCCGAGGCCGGCAAGGAAATCAGTACACGGCCCTTCCAGCTGGTCACCGGGCGCAACTGGCGCGGCACGGCCTTCGGTGGCGCGAAAGGGCGCACGGACGTGCCCAAGATCGTCGACTGGTACATGAACGGCAAGATCCAGATCGACCCGATGATCACCCACGTCATGAAGCTGGACAAGATCAATGACGCGTTCGACCTGATGCATGCTGGCGAGAGCATTCGGAGCGTGGTGGTGTATTAGTGTCGCGCCGGCCCGCACAGATTCTTTGCGCAAGCGTGGCCTTGGCGGGCGCTTCGATCGTTTCCGGTTGCATGAGCACCGGCCCGACGATGGATCAGAAATTCTGCAGTGATCTTCAGACGTGGGTCGATTCAGGGCCGCGAGCGGGTTCCTCCGCCCGGTATATGCGTCTTGCGGCGTTTCGCGGATCTGAAGACGAAATCATCATGTGGGGCATAGCGACCGATGCGGGATGTGAAGAAGATACCGACTGCCGCGACGAAGCAGACAAACAATTTGTCGGTGAAGTCGCCCCGATGACCCATTATTGGTGGATCAATCAGTTCGCCGAGGCGGCATCTGTTTGCCTGCGCGGAAATCCGAGGATCGGCAAGATTGATCTCCTCGACGATGAGGCCGGACTGCGAGAGTCCATCGCGAGCAGGAATGGAGCCCGCATTGTCATTTCCTGGGATCGCACGGATTGCGATTTCGAAGGCTGCACCACATTTGAAGTGGATTACCGCTGAGTCGCGCTAGAGGGAAAAACAAATGACCATCGTAAAACGTAATCTCGACATCTACCGCACGCGCCTGATCACGCTGCAGAATATTCTTGGCCGGGCCGAGGCGGAGCTGTTTCCGGACGACGCAGCGAAGACAGCCCTGCTGACGGCGCGGCTGGCCGAGGACATGCTGCCTCTGCCGAACCAGATATGGTTCACGTGCCGTCAGGCAGAATTACTTCTGGGCAAGCTGAACGACACGCCTGTGAAAGAGTTCGAGGTTGATGCGGCGAGCTTCGCGGACCTGAAAGCCCTTGTGGCCGAGACGATTTCCCGGATCGAGGCGCAGACCGACACGAAGGAAAGCTTCGCCGAGGCGAAGACCTCTCTCGAACTGCCAGGCATGCCGACGCTTTCCATGACCGGCCAAGACTATATCGACGAATGGCTGACGCCGAACTTTTATTTCCATCTCGTCACCGCCTACGACATCCTGCGGGCCGAAGGGCTGGCCATCGGCAAGGCAGACTATTTGAGCCATCTGCGTCCGCTGCTGGCGGCGGCTATGGCAAGCTGACGCGGGGGGAGGCCGAAATCCCTCTGGCGCTGTTTCGGCGGCTGAGGCACAAATTCCCCATCCACGAGGAGGAAACACATGTTCAGTCACGTTATGGTCGGCACGAACGATCTGGAAAAATCAAAGAAATTCTACGACGCGCTTTTCAAGTCGCTGGGCGGGCGCGAGGCGATTGTCGATCCGAAGGGGCGACTGATCTATCTCCACAATGGCGGAACATTCCTTGTCACGCCGCCGATTGATGGCGAGCCAGCCTGTCATGCCAATGGCGGCACGATCGGTTTTGCGGTCGACAGCACCGAACAGGCCGATGCCTGGCACAAGGCCGGGATCGAGGCAGGCGGCAAGGCCATCGAAGACCCACCGGGCTGGCGAGAAGGCGGCGGCATGAAGCTTTATCTCGCCTATCTGCGCGACCCGGACGGCAACAAGATCTGCACCATGTTGCGCGGCTAGCGTGGGATGCACGTCAACCTTGGAGGGCGGCGCTGTACCGTCGCCCTTTTTTGTGCGCGCCAGCCCCCGGAAATTGGCCCCACGGGCTCGACCTTGGCTGCAAAGCGGGTAATGATTTCTCCATGACGGAGTTTACTCACTATACGCTGATTGCGGACGGGCAGGTGTTCGAGCCGAACGCCGATTACGAGACCGAGATCGGTCCGTGCATCATGGGCATGAAGGTCTGGGCGACCGACCCGGAACAGGCCGCGGACATGATTTCTGTCATCGGCAAGCGGCTTGGCTTCAAGATGGACGGCGAGTTGCAGGTCTATGTGACCGAGCCGGACGTGCCAGCGGAAGACCAGCCCTTCGGATACGATGTTCAGTTCACGACCTATTCAGACCTTGACGATGACGAGGAGGATGGGATCGAGGGCGAAGAGCCAAAATGGATTCACTGAGGGGAAGGCGGACATGATGAGAATTTTGGGGGTGAGCGCGGCGGCCATGCTGTTGAGTGGCTGCGTCGCTATGGATGTTCAGGACATTCAGGTTAACACCTCGCCCGAAGTTTCCCATTTTGCCGGCGTCACCAAAGCGGGAACGGATCTGCCCTTTTCCAAGGCCGTGCGCGTGGGCGACGTAATCTATCTATCCGGCGAACTGGGCATTGATCCGGCAACGAATGAACTCGCGCCTGGAGGCGTCGGCCCTGAAACCAGGATGATCTTTGCGAATATCGAACGAACGCTTGCCGAGTTCGATGCCGACCTTTCTGATGTGGCAAAATGTTCAGTTTTCTTGGGCGACATGGCGGCTTATGGCGCAATGAATGCGGCTTATGACGCAGCGCTGCCGGACCCCAAACCGGCGCGGTCGACCTTTGGTGTCAATGGTCTGGCTCTTGGGGCAGAGGTCGAGATCGAGTGTCTCGCCGTCGCGCCCTGACCCAATCAGGCGAGTGCGAGGCGATAGTCTGCGCGCGCAAGCCGGGCCGGCAGGATGAACTCTTTTAGCGCGCTGCCGCGAACACGTTCCAGCAGATCATCGGCGCGGGCGAGGGCGTCGCCGTCAAGCACCGCATAGGCGTCGAGCGCTGCCTGCAAACGCCATAGCGGGAAGGTGCGCGCAGCGGCAGGACCTTGCGTATCCTCAATGTCGATCTCGATCTGGCCGACCGCGCGCGGCACATGTGTGCCGGGGGAAGCGGTCTCGGCCCAGTTGGCAAAGAGTTGCGCGGTCTGGTGCAGGGCCGGGAACTGCTCGCGCATCTGGCGGGCGAGGATGGGCACCAGCGTAACGGGGATTTCGTCATTTGCGGGCCGGTCGCCCTGAGGCGGGGAGCCTGCCTTCACGCGCTCGACCCAGTCGGCGACCTTGGGCGCATAACGTCTCATCAGATCACCCGATGCGGGGTCTCGGTAGAGGTGTGCATAGAGTGGGCCATAGAGCGCGAAGTCCGCCAGCGTGGCGCGGCCGCCCAGCGCATACGGGTGCACTTCCAGATGCGCAGAGAATTCGCGGAGGAATGCCTCATAGCTCTGCTCGATCGCCGGTGCAGTGGTCGGGGAAACGCCAAGCGGCGGCAACGCGCCCTTGAAGCGTTCTCCATTGCGCTTGCCGATGTCATATTGTTCCGGCGCCGGGCGGTCCGGCGCAGAGATCGCGCCAAACTCCTGATAGGCCCAGTCTTCATTATAGTTCCAGCGATAGTGCATTGCCGGCAGGACGAGCCACTCATCTGCATAGAGCTGCAGCAGCTGCGCGACGAAGGCCTGAACCGGCGTGTCCGGAATTGCAGGAGGGGAGAGCCCTTCCGCCACCTCGACATGGGCGATGATGTCGGCGGTATCCTGCACGATCTCGCCGCTTGGCGTCTTCATCACCGGAATGACCGGCCAGCCAACCGAGGGCAGGATGATGTCACGGTAGACCTGCTGCGTCGCCAGCTCCTCGACATAGTCCACGCCGCGCCAGTCGAGATAGGCGCGCGCCTTGCCGGTGAAATAGCTGACTTCGGCGCCGTAGAGTGTGTAGCCTGGCATGATACGGTTTTCGTTCCTGTGTAGTCGATGTTGTGCAGTCTGCTGAAGGAAGGTCGCGCCTAGTCGCTGAAGCACCTTTGACGCGTGCCATATTTCGTCTCTTCAACATTGTAGCAGCGCAATTCGGACTGCTTCTGATAGGGCGGCTTCCAGTTCAGCAGCTCGTCATAGGCGGCGTCGATTTCGGCACGGCGCGCGGCTTCCCGGCGATTGGCGGCGTCCCACTCGGCCTGTTGCCGGGCTTTCTCACGCATCACCTGATTGTAGTGACGTTCCCAGGTCTTGCGGGCCAGTGGCAGCACATCCGGCGGGATCGCCGCGCACAAGGCTTTGTCAGGGGCGCCCCAACGGTCGAAGACTCTGGCGAGACCGACGAAATCCTCTTCAGCCTGACTGAACTTGCTCCAGTCATGGGCAATGTTGCGCGAATACCAGATCGCCGCCTGGCAATTGCCGCCCTGAACATAGGTTTCGGCGAAGGTCTGGTCGCGCCACATCCAGCGTTCAACAAAGGCCTTCCAGTCAGTCTCGTTCCAGATGTTCGGCTTGTTGTTCCGGAATTCCTCCTCGGCCCCATAGGCCTCGAACAGTTTCGGGTCCTGCTTCGCGACCCAGTCGCCCAGCTCCTGCGGCATGGCCGGGCATGCCTGTCCGGCGGCTTGTGTCTTCTCGAATTGCAGGGCCCAGCTGATGCCGCTGTCCGGCACCGGATCGACGATGAAACTCATCTTGTCCCGATTGATACCGCCAAAGACGTAGGAATAGGCGATCTGGCAACCATCGAGCGTGCCGAAACGCTGATAATCGTTGCGGGCCAGAAGGCGCTTGCGCTTGGACTTTCGCAGATATTCGTCCTCGCGGGCCTGCTTCTCGGCGGCAGCCTGCGCCGCTGCAGCAGCCTCTGCTTCCCGTGCCGCGATCTGCACGGGATCTTCAAGGGCGGCATAATTGTTGTCGTCATAATACTGCATGAAGGTGGGTATCAGCTCGATGGGTGCAACGCCGCATCGCGTCGCCCCTTCATCAGGCTTGTTGCGCACCTGATTGATCAGGTAGTAGGCGAGCATGCCCCATTCCCTGTATCTGGCGATCTGGGCGTCGGTCATCGGCGGCGCCTCGCTGCGGTAATTTTCTCCGCGGTAAAACATCGTCTGTCCGGCGCGAAAACAGATATCGATCGGCAGGTCCGTTTCGGTCAGCTCGACCTCATCGAGATAGATGCCCTCGCCGGCGGAACCGAAACAATCGCCGACGACCGCCATCGCGTTGCGCACGGCGCTCGCCGGCGGCGGGTTCTTGAAATAGGCCGTGGAGACGCCATTTTCCGGCACGTCGAACTGGCTGAGCTCATTCGCGATATTATAATTCAGCGGCAGTCCACATTCGCGCTCACCATTGAAGCACGCCGCAAAACTCTTGCGGGACACGTATTCCATTTCGTTAAGGAACTGGTCGCCGGTGACATGCCACTTCAGGATTATCGTCGCCATCGAATTATCCGGGATGAACCAGTATTTCGTCCCATCACTTCGATAAGTTGTATTGTAAAAATTCTCGGAAATCATGCATTGCTTGTT
>MRWG01000354.1_pt1 | contig 63725 bp, 62 predicted proteins | sample 1013341 | NCBI WGS metagenome assembly MRWG01 (sample SAMN06117577, study PRJNA244670) | biofilm metagenome | biome: Water; feature: Cathode Biofilm; material: Biofilm; isolation source: microbial consortium enriched at the cathode of a solar microbial fuel cell | place: USA: District of Columbia ...
CGTTCGGCGATGAAGTTGAGGATCATTTCGCGGCTGACCGGGGCGATGCGGGCGAGCATGGCTTCGCGCATCATGCGCTCGACATGGTATTCTTTCGCGTAGCCCATGCCGCCATGAGTCAGCACGGCGGTCTCGCAGGCGCGGAAGCCAGCTTCGGTGCCAAGGTATTTCGCGGAATTGGCCTCGGCGCCGCAATCCTGCCCGGCATCGTAGAGTCCTGCCGCCTTGTAGGCGAGCAGTTCGGCGGCGGAGAGTTCGGCCCAGGATTTTGCCAGCGGATGCTGGATGCCCTGATTCTGGCCAATCGGACGGCCAAAGACGACGCGCTCTTTCGCATAAGTTGCGGCCCGCTCCAGCGCGGAAAAGCCGAGGCCGATGGATTCGACGGCGAACAGGACACGCTCGGGGTTCAGGCCCTGAAGCAGGTATTTGAAGCCTTCGCCTTCTTCGCCGATCAGGTGGTCTTTCGGCACTTCGAGCCCATCAATATAGAGCATGTTGCACTCGACCGCCTTGCGGCCCATTTTCGGGATCGGCTGGCGCTCGATCTTGTTCGGGTCGAGGTCTGTGTAGAACAGGGAGAGGCCGAGATACGGCTTGGCGCACTGGTCCTTGGGCGTGGTGCGCGCGATGATCAGGATCTTGTCGGCGCGCTGGGCGCCAGTCGTCCAGATCTTGCGGCCATTGATCGTGTAGCCGGTATTGGTGCGCTCGGCCTTGGTTTCGAGGCTGGACGTGTCGAGGCCGGAATTCGGCTCGGTCACGGCAAAGCACATCTTCTCCTCGCCAGAGATGATCTTGGGCAGGTTTTCGCGCTTCTGTTCCGGATTGCCGAAGCGCTCCAGGGGCTTCGGCCCGAAAATGTTGAGATGGATGGCCGAGGCGCCGGAATAGCCCGCGCCGGTGCGCGTGACGGTCTGCATCATCAGCGCCGCTTCGGTCAGGCCGAGGCCCGCGCCGCCATATTCCTCCGGGAAGGCAATGCCGAGCCAGCCGCCCGCGGCCATGGCATCACAGAATTCCTCCGGCCAGTCGCCGGTCTCGTCCGTCTTCGCCCAGTAATCATCCCCAAAGGGTTCGAGCGTTTTTTCGACGGCGGCCTTGATGGCGGCCTGATCTTCACTCATCGGCGCGATCTGATGCATGTGACGTAATCCTCCTGAGGGCCAGACTTAAGGCGGCCATGCAGGCCCGTCCAGCGATTGCCCTGCGTCAGGGGAGCGCAATTGTGCGCGTGATCCCGATGGCTGTGAGGAAGGCTGGGTCATGGCTGATGACGAGGAGGGCGCCGGAATAGGCGTTGAGGGCGGCTTCTAGGGTTTCGATCGTGGCCATGTCGAGATGGTTGGTCGGCTCGTCCAGCAGGAGGAGTTCGGGGGGCTCTGGCGCGGCAAAGATGGCGGCGAGGCCCGCGCGCAGGCGTTCGCCGCCGCTGAGCGTCGCCACGGACTGGTGGGCAGCCTCATTTCGGAAGGCGAAGCGGGCGAGGGCGGCATGGGTTTCATTCTTGGTCAGGTGCGGCTGGACGGCGCGGATGGCCTCGAGAATCTAGCCGCCCGAGGGCAGCAGGCTGACATGCTGGTCGAGCCGGGCGATGCGGGGCGTCAGCATCTCGACCGTGCCGGAAGCGGGGGCGATTTCGCCAAGGATCATGCGCATCAAGGTCGACTTGCCGGCGCCATTCTGGCCGGCAATGGCGATCCGCTCCGGCCCTCTGATGTCAAAGCTGAGCGGCCCGAACAGGCGGCGGTTGCCGAAGGCGGCGACGGCCTCGGTCACGCGCAGGATGTCCTTTGACCGGGGCAGGTGGACGTGCGGCAGGTCCATTGTGATCGGGGCCGTGATCTCCACCTTTGCGCGGGCGGCTTCCAGTGCGGCAGCGCTTTCGTTGGTCTGGCGGCTGGCAAGGTCGCCGCCCCGTGCGGCGGTGGCCTCGGCGCGTTCCTGCCGCTTGTCGAGCAGCATCTTGGGGGCATCACCCTTTGCGCGGGCGGTGCGGCCCGCCTTGTCGCGCCGGTCCTGTTTTTCCTTTGCGCGCTGGGCGTCTGCCTGTGTGCGACGCAGGGCGGTCTGGGATCTGGCGAGATCAGCTTCGGCCTGTGCGCGCGCCGCGTCGCGGGCTTCGCGGAAGTCGCTCCACCCGCCACCGAACACCGTGACGCCTACAGGCGAGAGTTCCACAATCCGGTCCATGTGTTCCAGCAATTTTCTGTCATGGCTGGCAATGAGCGCCCCGCCGCGCCACTGGGCGAGTAGATTGGCTATGGCGTGCCGCCCGTCCGTATCGAGATTGTTTGTCGGCTCGTCCAGCAGCAGGATGTCTGGCTGTTCCAATAGAAGGCGGGCGATCATGACGCGCGTGCGCTCGCCGCCGCTGAGCCGGGACAGGCGGGTGTCCAATGGCATGTCGCGGAGACCGGTCGATGCCAGAACGGATTCGAGCCGGGACTCCAGCGTCCAGTCGGCCAAATCGGCATCTTCCAGTGAACCTTTACCAGCGGCCAGGCGCGCAAGTCGGGCAAGGCCGTCTGCCGCACCGAGCGCTTCGGAGATGGTCTGGGCTTCGTCCGCGATCTGGGCGAGGCGGCCCAGGCGGCCGTGCACGGACAGGCTGCCACGTGCAGGCTCCACATCGCCGGCTATGGCGCGCAACAGGGTGGACTTGCCGCAGCCATTGCGGCCGACAAGGCCAATGCGTTCGCGGCCGAGCGACAGGGTCAGGCCGTCAAAGAGCGGCGTGCCGTCAGGCGTGGTGAGGGAGAGGGAATCGAGCGTGAGAAAGGAAGACATGGACAGGCCGTGCGATCATGGAAAGGGTCAGCGAAGCATTGGGCTTTGCGTAATCCATGTCTTTGGCCTCCAGTGGTTTCTCTGCGGATCGAAGCGCCTACATACGCATTCCGGCGCTGAGTTCAAGGAAAATCAGACTTGCGCCGGAAGCGCGCGAGATGGCGCGAAGGCAGCGGCAAGGTCGCTGGAGTCGCCACCCAGTATCAGGTCAGCCACGATCCTTGCCGTGATGGGCGTCAAAAGGATGCCATTGCGATAATGGCCTGCGGCGACGAACATGTTGGGCTGGCGCGTGCGACCGAGAAAGGGCGCGAAGTCTGGTGTACCGGGACGTATGCCGGACCATGCGGAGGTGATGCGGGCATCCGCCAGCGAGGGCACGATGCGGGAAGCGTCTTGGAGGAGGTTGGCGACATCATCCGTGTTCGGCATACCTGTCGTACGGCCGGGCTCCATCGTGGCGCCGATGACAAGCTGGTCGCCGCGTGGCACCATGTAGATCGGACCGGCGCGCAGTGTGGTGGCGGGGTGGTCTGCCCGACGCTCAACCGACAGCATCTGGCCGCCATAAGTGTCGATCTCATCCAGCGACGAGTCCCAGTTTGCCAGGCTGAATTGCTTGCCATGTTCGGTCACTTTCAACTCGCCGCTCTGCCAGCCGGCTGCGATCAGAATGAAATCATGGCCTTCCACATCCAGCGCGTCGTCGTGTGACCGTAACGGTGCGGGCGTGCGTTCCAGCATGATGCGAGGGTGGCGTTCACACAGGGCGAGCAGCACCGAGACGACGGCGCGATTGTTCACGTGGCCATCCGTGGTGAGCTGCAGGACGCCGCGCAGGTCAGGCGACAGCGCCGGTTCGATCCGGCGTGCGGCATCCATGTCCAGCCGCTGGCCGGGCAGGCCGCGCTTGGTCAGCGTGTCGAGGATTCCGTCGAGATGGGCTGCCATTGCTTCACTCGCGGCGACCGCCAGGGATGGTCCGGCCGCATATCCGACAGTTTCTCCGCTTTCGGTTTCAAGGTGCGCTGCAAATTCCGGCCAGAGCCGCGCGCTTTCAAGACAGAGATCAAAAAGTTGGGGGTGAACGCCCGGCTCTGAGGCGGCCTCGAAGGCGGGGGCAATCATGCCAGCAGCAGCCCAGCTGGCGCCGCGACCGGGTGTGTTGGGATCGTAGAGCGTGATGGCCGCGCCGCGCCGGGCGAGTTCGAGCGCGCAGCTGAGGCCGATAATGCCCGCGCCAGCGATGGCAATGCGGGGGGAAGATGTTTCGGGGCGGGCGGCGCAGGTCATCTGCGCTATCTATGCCATTCTACTAGCGAATTGAACGCTCAGGCGGCGGAGACCTGCATTTTCTGGCTTTCCCAATAGGATTGGAAAGCTTCGGCCCATTTCTGGCTCTGGAACACGATTTCCTTGCACATCTCGCCGGTCGGACGGAATGCGGTGCGTACCATCATTTCGGGGCCTTCATCGGCGTCGCGCTCAAGCTGTTCGATGACGAACGCGTCGAGCGTTGCTGACAGAAGCGCGTCCTCTTCCGGCGACCCTAAATCGAGATCCACTACGATATCTTTCATTGTCATCCCCAAGCACCTGATTGTTACGTCCGGTTTTCCGGACTCATTTTGTATCTTCAGATCAATATCGCATTTTGTGCGATGCAGCATAAGATTCTTGCTTATGACCGTCCCAATCCGGGGGTCTGTGCAAATTTCGGGCAAAAAGGTCGCGCATGTCGTTCGTTGCGATCCATTCTCAAATGTGATTGAACAGATCATCAATGCCCCTCAAAGAGAGTTTGTTCCATGAAATGGTATGCATCCCTGGCCACCGCCTGCGTTTTTCTTGCCGCTTGCGGGGCACCCTCTGGAGATTCCGGGGAGTCCGAAGCTGCTGCAGAATCTGTGGCTGAGCCCACCGGCCTGCTAAATGTGTATTCGGCCCGGCACTATGATTCCGACAAGGAGCTTTACAAACGCTTCGAGGATGAGACCGGTATCCGCGTTCGGTTTCGCGAATCCGGCGCGGCCGAACTGCTTGAGGCGATGAAGGCCGAAGGCGACAATAGTCCGGCGGATGTCATTATCTCGTCCGATGCTGGCACACTTTACCGATTCAAGGATGCGGGCCTGATGCAGCCCGTCGAGTCCGAATTGCTAGCGACGCGCATTCCCGAGCATTTCCGCGATCCGGACAATCATTGGTACGGTCTGGCCAAACGGCTGCGCGTGATCGTGTATGATCCTGCCCGTGTCGAGCCGGAGCAAGTGGATGAATATGCCGACCTCGCCAGCGCCAATCTCGAGGGCGATGTCTGCATGCGGTCCAGCACGAACATCTACAATCTCTCCCTGATGGGGGAATTGATTGATCGACTTGGCAAGGATACGGCCGAGGCTTGGGCGCGCAGCGTGGTGGCGAACTTCGCACGTCCGCCCCAGGGCGGCGACACCGGGCAGATTGAGGCAATTGCCGCTGGCCAATGCTCGGTCGCGCTGGTGAACCATTATTACTGGGTGCGCATGACGCAAGGCTCCGACGCCCAGCGCAAATCGGTCGAAAAGACCATGCTGTCCTTCCCGCAGCAGGATAGCTGGGGCGCGCATGTGAATGTCACCGGCGCGGGTGTTGCGGCCCATGCGCCGCACAAGGAGGCTGCCATCCAGTTCATTGAGTGGCTGGCCGGTGAGGAGGGCCAGTTCCTGCTGACCACCGAGACCAAGGAAATCCCGCTGGTCGCTGGCGCCGAGATGCCGGAAGGGCTCGACCGGCTGCCGCCTGATTTCAAGGAAAGCGTGTTCCCGCTCAACAAGCTTGGAGAGAATCAGGCCGAGGCACAGGCCATCTACGACCGGGCTGGATGGAACTGATCTCGTTTGAGCGCTCTGGCCGCCATACGCCGCTTCCGATTCAGGAGCATTGACGGGCCCGCCTTATTGGCGGGCTTGATCATTGCTGTACCTGTCGTCGTGACCCTGTTTGCGGGCCTGATGAATGGTGGCGGTGAAGCGTGGACCCATATCCGCGACACGCTGTTGACCGGCTACACGACCGGCACGCTCGGCACGCTGCTGTTAACCGCGCTCATGACGCTCGCCGTTGCGGTTCCGGCGGCTTGGCTGGTGACGATGTACCAGTTTCCGGGACGGGGCCTGTTCGAATGGTTGCTGATCCTGCCTCTGGCGGCGCCCGGCTATGTGCTTGCCTATGCCTATGCCGATCTGATGGGCTTGATGGGGCCGTTCCAGACAGCGATCCGGGATGTTACCGGCTGGACCGCGCGGGACTATTGGTTTCCGGACATGCGCAGCCTGCCGGGGCTCGCCTTCGTGCTGACCTGCGCGCTTTATCCTTATGTCTATCTGACGGCCCGAGCGGCCTTCGTCTCGCAATCTGTCTGCGCTCTGGAGGCGGCGCGCAGTCTGGGTGCCAGTAGTGCCCGGCGGTTCTGGCAGGTCGCCCTGCCGGCCGCCCGACCGGCCATCGCAGCCGGCCTTGCCCTGACCCTGATGGAAGCGGCGGCCGATTATGGCGCAGCGGAGTTTCTCGGTGTGCCCACTCTGACCTTCGGCATTGTGCGCGCCTGGCAGAGCTTTGGCGAACCCGCGGCAGCGGCGCGGCTCGCTCTGGTTCTGGTCGTGATCGTGATCGCGCTGATTCTGACCGAGCGTCATACGCGGGGACGTGCGGGCAGCCAGCAAAGCTCGACGCGATGGCGCAGCGTGTCACGGGCGCGCCTGCCACGCTGGGCCGGCCTGGGCGCAATGGCGGCCTGTGCGCTCCTGTTCCTTGCTACTTTCGTTTTGCCAATGTCGCGCCTGGTCTGGCTTGTCATGGAATCGCAAGACCAGATCGCGCCAATCGGGCGGGCTTTGGTGAACACGCTGATCCTTGCCGGGTCAGGTGCGGCGCTGGCGTTCGTGCTGGCGATGGTCATCGCGCTGACGGCCCGGCAGAGCGGACTGATCGCCGGCTTTGCGCGTCTGATGGCCTCGACCGGCTACGCCATTCCGGGTGCTGTTCTCGCGCTCGGCGCGCTGTTGGTGATGGGATATCTTGGCATCACGCTGACCGGGGCGGGAGCAATCGTGGCCTTGGCATGGGTCTATGCCAGCCGGTTCACCACGTCGGGCGCAGAGCCGATGGTGGCAGCGCTCGGTCGCGCCCCGGCCTCCATGGGCTATGCCGCCGAGAGCCTTGGGGCTTCGCCGCTGCGCCGCGCGGTTTCCGTTGACCTGCCGGTCGCGCTATCAGGCGCCATGGCTGGTGCATTGATCCTGTTCGTTGAATCCCTGAAAGAGCTGCCGGCTACCTTGATGCTGCGACCTTTCAATTGGGACACACTGTCTGTTCGGGCGAATGCCTATGCCACGGACGAGCGGTTGGCGGCGGCGGCCTTGCCGTCCCTGCTCATCACGCTGGCAGGCTTGCTGCCCGTGATCCTGCTATCGTGGCGGCTCAGCCATTCGCGTCCGGGGGACACGCAATGAGCGTGCATTTGACCGCCACGAACGTAACCCGCCGCTATGGGCCAACCGCTGTGGTGGAGGGCGTAAGCCTCACTCTGGAACCCGGCAACATCACAGCATTGCTCGGTGGGTCCGGCGCAGGAAAATCGACTTTGTTGCGCTTGTTCGCCGGACTTGAACCGCTCGATGGTGGTGAGATCCGGCTGGGAGATGAATTGCTCTCTGCGCCGGGCAAGACGGTCCCGGCCGAGAAACGCCGCATCGGGCTGATCTTTCAGGATTTCGCCTTGTTCCCGCATTTGACCGCCGCGCAGAATGTGGCCTTCGGGCTCAAATCGCGCGGCAAGGAAGCGGCCCGCCTGCTGGCGGCCGAATGGCTGGAGCGGCTTGGTCTGACAGATCGGGCCGGCGCATACCCGCACGAACTCTCGGGCGGCGAACAACAGCGCGTGGCCATCGCGCGCGCACTTGCGCCGGAGCCTGCCGCGATCCTGATGGATGAGCCATTTTCCGGTCTCGACCCGGCATTGCGTGGCAGTGTGCGGGATACGGCGCTTGCCGCGATCCGGGAGGCTGGCATTCCGGCACTGCTGGTGACGCATGACCCGACCGAGGCGCTCGAAAGCGCCGATTGCATTGCCATTCTTCAGGGCGGGCACTTGTTGCAGCAGGGTGAAGCGGCTGAAATCTACCAGAGACCGCAAAGCGCGGCGATTGCCGCCGCTCTCGGTCCAGTCAGCCGCATACGGGCCGCAGACCTGCCGACCGGACTCGTCGGGCAGGATGTACCAGTCGGAGCGGAACTGATCGTACGCCCGGAAGGCGTGTTGCAGGATGAGAGTTCAACGGTAAGGGCGAGCGTAACAGCCAGCCAGCTGACCGGCCCGCTTTGTCGTTTGTTGCTGGAGTGCCAGGGACAATCCCTTACCGCGCTCGTGCCGCGCATGACGGCACCAAAAGCAGGAACGGAGATTGGTATTCGGCTCGATCCAACCCTGACATTCATCTTCCAGTCAGCCGATTCCTGACAAATCCGTTATAGTGCGAGGAAGCCCTCGCCAATCGGTAAGGCATCCCATAAAATCAGGGATGTAGATGCAATCAACAGGAGGCGCTTTGCATGGCGCGAAATTTCCTGAAACTGGCCGCGACCGCAGCGCTCGCCGCAATGATGGCAGCAAGCGCCACGGCCCAAAGCCTGATCCGCGATGCGGAGATCGAGGAGACGCTGCGCGAATGGACCAATCCCATTCTCGAAGTGGCTGGGCTGAAGCCGAACGATGTCGGCCTGTACCTGATCAATGATCCTTCATTGAATGCGTTCGTGGCGAACGGCCAGAACATACACCTTCATACCGGCCTTATTATCGCTGCGGATTCCTCGCTTCAGATCAAGGGCGTGATCGGGCATGAGACCTGTCACATCGCCTGTGGCCACTCGGTCAGCCGTTCGCGCGCTGCCGGAGTCGCCATGCGCCCGGCGCTGCTCTCTATCGGTCTTGGTATTCTGGCCATGGCCGCCGGTGAAGGGGGGGCAGGTGCAGCCCTGATCGGTTCATCACAACAATTTGCTGCGCTGAACTTCTTCACGCACACGCGTTCGGAAGAGGCCACAGCCGATGCCGCCGCAGTCGAATACCTCACGCAGCTGGGTCAATCCCCGCGCGGGATCGTCGAATTCTTCGAGAATTTCCGCTATCAGGAAGTCCTGTCCAGCGCCCGCCGATATCCCTATTTCCGAGCACACCCGCTCGCATCGGACCGGATCCGCACCGTGCGTCAGCTCGCCGAAGATTCCGGCATGATGGACACGCCGCAAACCGATCGGGAATTACATCAATACCAGATGATGCGTGCCAAGCTCATCGGCTTCCTCGACACACCGAACAAGGTGGCGCGCGAATACCCGGCCAGTGACCAGAGCCAGCCAGCGCGATATGCGCGTTCCATCGCCGCCATGCAGGTCTCCGATATTGATCGCGCGCTGATCGAGGTGAACTCACTGCTTGAAGACGATCCGGAAAATCCATTTTTCTGGGAGCTTAAAGGCCAGATCCTGTTTGAGAGCGGCCGTGCGGCCGAATCTGTTGCGCCGCACGAGAAATCGCTCGAATTGAAGTCGGGCCAGCCCCTGCTGCTGATCAACCTTGCCCGTTCGCTGAATGCGCGTGACGAAGCTGGCGATGTCGAAGCCGCCGAAAAGGCTTTGCATGATGCGTTGATTGCCGAGCCGAACAATGCATTCGCCTGGGCTCAGCTGGCCATCACATATGAAAAGCAGGGGCGCCGCGCCGATGCCCAGCTGGCCACAGCCGAGTCGGCCTATGCTGTTGGCGACATTGTGCGAGCCAACCGGTTTGCCCATTTTGCTGTCCAGAGCCTGGAGCCTGGCACGCCGGATTATCGCCGCGCTGACGACATCCTGTTGGTGACCGATGCCAACAATCCGGACAATCGCGACATGTATCGCCGCAATCGGCGTTTCTCGCTCACGGTCGAATAGTCCTGATCAACTTTGTGTTAGGCTGGATAGACGTGCGGAATTCAGGCCGTATATCTGGCCTGAACCGACTTTGACCTGAATATGACAGGAAACCACGCATGACATTCAGACTGACCACGATGACGGCCGCCATGGCTGCGCTCGCCCTGACGCCCGCCTGCGCCGAGAGCAAGGCGGCGCCGGTCGCTGATCGCGAAGCCATGGAACAAGTTGTGCGGGAGTACATTCTCGAGAACCCGGAAATCATCGAGGAAGCGCTGATCAAGCTGTCCGCGAAGCAGCAGGCTGCAGCCTCTCAAGAGGCGCAGAAAGCCATCGCGAGCAATTTCGACGCGATCTACAATAATGAGAATGACTATTTCATCGGCCCGGCCGATGCAGAGATCACCGTGGTCGAATTCTTCGACTATCGCTGCGGCTGGTGCAAACGGTCGGTCGAATGGATTCAGGCATTGCCGGAAGACTATGACGGTAATGTCCGGGTCGTCTTCAAGGAACTGCCAATCTTTGGCGGCATCAGTGAGACCGCTTCGCTTGCGGCGCTCGCCGCTGGCAAGCAAGGCAAGTATCGCGAATTCCACCTGGCTTTGATGGCCATCAAGAACAATGACGATCTGACTGAAGCCAAGCTCGACGAAGTGGCCAGGGATGTGGGTATGAACGTCCAGAAGATGCGCGCCGATATGGGCTCGATCGACATTCAGCGCAAACTGTCTGAGTCCAAGCAACTTGCCCGCGCCGTAGGTGTCGAGGCCACGCCGAGCTTCCTGATTGGCAATGAGTTCATCGAAGGCGCAAATCGCGACCGGCTGAATGAGGCGATCAAGGCCGAGATCAAAGGCTGATCAGAACCAGACGAATCTCAGCAGGGCAGTGACGTCTCGTACGGGCTGTCCAGCGAGAACATCGGTATGGTCGCGATCAATACGCGGCCATCATCCCCTTTGAGATCATAGGTGCCACCCATGATTCCGGACGGGGCCGCCAGTGGCGCACCAGACGTGTAGCTGAAGCGTTCGCCCGGCCCGAGGGTTGGGGTCTGGCCGATCACGCCTTCACCTTCGACTTCCTGACGACGGCCTTCGGCATCCACGATGCGCCAGTGACGGCGCACGATGGTCCAGGTCTGCTCGCTCTCATTCTCAACGTCGACCGTGTAGGACCACATGAACCGGGCGCGCGCCGGTTCGGATTCGTCATGCATGAACTTCGGACGCACGCGAATGCGCACACCATCGGTGATCTGTTCGTATTGTGGAGGAGGAACCCGTCTGCCCATCATGTGAAATTCAATCCAATTCGTTCACACACTGTTAAGGGCGCGCGTCAAATCCATTACAAGATCGTCAGAATCTTCCAGACCGACCGACATCCGTATCCAGCTGCGGTCGAGTCCCATCGAGGCCTGCTCCTCATCGCTGAGCGCGCGGTGCGTGGTGGAGGAGGGATGACAGGCCAGCGACTTGGTGTCGCCGAGATTGTTGCAGATATCGACAAGCTCCAATGAATTCAGAAGCTTGAAGGCTTCTTCCTGTCCACCTTTCACCGAAAAGGCGACCATGGTGCCGCCTGCGCTCATCTGGCGCTTGTGGATTTCATAGTGTGGATGGTCCTCGCGATGCGGGTAGCGCACGGCGGCTATCGCCGGATGATCCGCAATAATGTCTGCCAGGCGGGCAGCATTTTTTGTTTGCTGGTCGACGCGCAATTTAAGTGTTTCGAGTCCCTTCAGCACAACCCAGGCGTTGAACGGCGACGCAGCCGGGCCCAGATGGCGCAGCCACGGATCGTAGATTTCCTCCATCCGCGCCGAATCGCACAGGATTGCCCCGCCCATGACGCGGCCCTGGCCGTCCATATGCTTGGTGGTGGAATAGACGACGACATCCGCGCCAAGCTCCAGAGGCTTCTGAAGGATTGGCGTCGCGAAGACATTATCAACCACCAGAATCGCGCCAGCGGCCTTGCAGAGCTTGGCGACCGCCTCGATGTCGACGCCGTCCAGCAGCGGGTTGGCCGGGCTCTCGATCAGGACGAGCTGGCAGCCCTTGGCGATCTCCCGCTCCCAGGCCTCAAGGTCAGCGCCATCCACGAAAACCGTCTCGATGCCAAATTTGGGCATCTGATTGGCGATGATCCAGCGGCAGGATCCGAACAGGGCCGTCGCGGCCACGACGCGATCTCCCGCTTTCAGCGGTGCCAAGATCGCGGTTGAGATGGCGCCCATGCCGGAGGCAGCAACGCGGCAGGCCGCGGCATTTTCGATCAGGGCGAGTCGCTGTTGCAACATCTCACATGTCGGGCTGCCATAGCGGGAATAGACAAAGCCATCCTCTTCGCCCGCCATACGGCGCATGGCCTGTTCAGCGCTGTCATAGGAAAAGCCGGATGTCAGGTAGATCGCTTCGGAAATCTCGCCATGTTCGGAACGCATAAGGCCGCCGCGCACCGCTTTGGTTGCAGGCTTCCAGCCCTTTTTTCCGTCGTCGCCCGGTGCATCTGCCATGACACGATAGTCCCTTGTGTTTCCTGTAACGGGTCTTATGCCTGAGAGGGTAAGGGGTGCAAGTGATGGCCGTCGATTCTGGTGTATTGTCTGATCATGAGATTGAAGCGCTTCTCGGCGCTGATGCGATCCGGACGGACCTGCCGCTGGATGAGGGGCAGGTGCAGCCGGCAAGCCTTGATCTCCGCCTGGCCGAAGATGCTTATCGGCTGAGGGCGAGCTTCCTGCCGGGCAAGGATCGTACAGTCGCCGAGATGTTGCAGGAGCCGGGCATCCATATGCACCGGATCGATTTGACCAAGGAAGGCGCGGTGCTGGAGACCGGTTGTGTCTATCTTGTGCCGTTGATGGAATCCCTGCGCCTGCCTGCCGGCATTGCGGCGCGGGCCAATCCGAAAAGCTCGACCGGCCGGATTGACGTGTTTACGCGGCTCGTCACCAATCGCTCCCGCGCCTTTGATGAAGTGCCAACGGGCTATTCCGGCCCACTCTACCTGGAAGTCAGCCCGCGCACTTTCCCGATCATGGTGCGCCCCGGTGACCGGCTCGCGCAGATACGGTTCAAGCGCAAGAAGCCTGAGACGCTGAAGGAAAAAGTGGTCTCGATCGATCTCGAGTCCACGGGCGACCAGCCAGTTGGCTATCGTGCCAAGCATCATTCGGGCATTGTCGACCTGCGCGGCATTGGCGCGCATGAAGCGAGCCAGTTCTGGGAGCCGATCTGGCCGCGCGATGGTCGAATTGTTCTGAACCCGGAGGAGTTCTACATTCTGGTCAGCCGCGAAACGGTGAAAGTGGGCGCGATGGAGGCCGCCGAAATGGCGCCCATTGCGCCGGAGTTGGGCGAATTCCGCGCGCACTATGCGGGCTTCTTCGATCCGGGCTTCGGCACGAATAGTGGCGGTAGCCGCGCTGTGCTGGAAGTGCGGTCGCGGGACGTGCCCTTTATCCTTGAACACGGCCAGCCCGTCGCCAAGCTGGTCTACGAAAGCATGGCCTCCAAGCCCAAGGGTCTCTATGGCGGCAAGGGCTCCAACTATCAGGGGCAGGGCCTGAAATTGTCGAAGCATTTCAAGACCTGAAGGTGCATGTGATGAAGCTCTACTATTCCGCGACGTCTCCTTATGCCCGCAAGGTGCGGGTGCTGATCATTGAGCATGGGTTGCAGGAAGCGGTGGAATTGGTACGCGCTGATCCCATGGCGGAGAATGCTGCGTCGAAAATTGGGAATCCCCTGAGCAAGGTCCCCGCGCTTGAGCTGGATGACGGCGCTCACCTGTTCGATAGTCCGGTGATCTGCGAGTATCTCGATCATCAGGCGGCGGGAGAGCCCTTGCTGGCGCGCGAAGGCACCGCTCGCTGGGCGGCGCTGACGGCCCAGGCGCTTGGTGATGGCATTCTGGATGCTGCGCTCAGTCTCGTCATGGAATCGCGACGTCCTGAAACCGAACGCTCCGCCTACTGGCAAGATCGGTGGACGGCAGCAGTTCATCGCGGCGTGGATCAGATCGCCGAAGATGTTGCGTCAGACCGGGAAGCATTCGACCTTGGGCGTATCGCCTGTGCCTGTGCGCTTGGCTATCTCGACTTTCGCTTGCCAGACCTCGACTGGCGTGGCCCGCATCCGAACCTGCTGGCCTGGTTTGAAGATATGTCGGCGCGCGAGAGCTTTGCTCTCACCACGCCGCCGGAATAGAGTCATTCGTCCAGATTGAGTCGCATCTCGGTTATGTAGGGATTGAAACCTGCCTTCTCGTACGCGCGGATGGCGGGATCATTGCCGCTATAGACGGTCAGCCGTATCTCGGTGAGGCCGCGCATGCGGGCCCAGTCGAGCAAATAGTCCGTCAGGATACGGTTCAGTCCCTTGCCGCGATGATCAGGGTGCACGAACATGAATCCCAGAAAGGCGTGATAGTCAAAGGCAATGTAGGGTTTTGACGCCCGCTTTTCTGCATAGCCCGTCGCAATGATGGCGCCGTCCAGCTCAATCACGGCGACTTCTGCATCCTCGGACCGGACGCGTTCGCCAAGATCATAATAGCTGATCGGATCCGGCTTCAGCGTATGGTCGTAGGGCCGCTCGGCGGCGATGATTCCCTGTTCGCATTCTTTCAAGGCGGGCAAGTCGTCCAGTGTGGCGGATCGAGCAGGATAGTCCCGATCACTCACGCGATCAGCCTTTCGCCTTGGCCAGTTCGCGATAGACGACGCAGGCCCCGGTGCGCGTCTCGCTCGGGCTGACCAGCTTGACCAGTTCGGCGGCAACCTCTTCCGGGGTCGGAAGAGTCATCGGATCTTCGCCGGGCATGGCTTCGGCGCGCATGCCGGTGCGTGTGCCACCCGGATCGAAAATATTGGCGCGCAGTTTCATGTTCTCATTCTCGTCGGCCCAACCGATGACGAGTGCTTCCATCCCTGCCTTGGCGGCCTGGTAAGGACCCCAGAATGCACGCGGCTTTCGGGCAACGCTGGACGTCACAAAGACGGCGCGGGGCGTATCGGACTGATGCATCCAGGGCGAAAGGGTGCGGATCAGGTGGAAGTTGGAAGCGAGGTTCACCGCAATCGTCTCTTCAAAGCTGCGGGGACCACACGTCTCGACCGGGCCAAGCGTGCCAAGAATGCCGGCATTGGCAACGAGACCATCCAGACGACCAAAGCGTTCGCCGATCACCTTGCCGAGCGTCTCGATGCCCTTGGTGTCTTTCAAATCCATCGGCACAAGAACAGCTTCGCTGCCAAACGCGCGGATCTCGTCGTCAAGCTTCTGCAGCGCGGCCTTGGAGCGGGCAACCGCAATGACGATGTTGCCTTGACGGGCAAGCTCCAGCGCGGCGGCGCGGCCAATGCCACGCGAGGCGCCGGTAACAAGGACGAGCCTCGGGGAAGCGGAAGGGGTATCTGTCATGGCGCGGCTCAGGATAGGCGATCAAGCGTCGTCCAGCAGGGAGAGCTGACGCTCCTTGTCGGATTCCGCATGTTCATTATCGACCAGCGGCGTTGGATAGTCACCCGTGAAGCAATGGTCGGAGAATTGTGGTTGCATCGGATTGCGCTGCGGCTCTCCAATGGCGGTATAGAGGCCCGGTACCGACAGGAAACCGAGCGAGTCGACGTTCAGTTCCCTGACCATTTCCTCGTGCGTATGGATCGCCGCGAACAGTTCGGATTTGGCCGCCATGTCGATACCGTAGAAGTCCGGGTTCAGGATGGGTGGGCTGGCCGAACGGAAATGAATTTCCTTGGCGCCGGCATCACGCACCATCTGGACGATCTTTTTCGATGTGTTGCCCCGCACGATGGAATCGTCGACGAGAATGACACGTTTGCCTTCCAGAACGGCGCGATTGGGGCTGTGCTTCTTGGAGACCGCGCTCTGACGTCCTGTCTGGGTCGGCTGGATGAAGGTTCGGCCGACATAGTGGTTCCGGATGATACCCATCTGGAACGGGATGCCGGACGCTTCGGAAAATCCGAGTGCAGCGGGCACGCCCGAATCCGGCACCGGCACGATGACATCCGCATCGGCGGGTGTTTCGGCGGCCAGCTGGTGTCCCATGCGGCGGCGTACTTCATAAATCGAGCGGCCCTGAACGATGCTGTCCGGACGGGCGAAATAGACGTATTCGAACACACAGGGACTGGTCGGGCGCTGCGGCGCGAAGCGATAGGATTCGACGCCCTTGTCGCTGATGATGACGATTTCGCCATTCTCGACTTCGCGCACGAACTCGGCGCCGATAATGTCCAGCGCGCAAGTTTCAGACGCCAGCACATACGCGTCGCCCAATTTTCCAAGGATCAATGGGCGCAGTCCAACCGGGTCACGCGCGCCGACCAGTTTCTTGCCGGTCAGACCGACCAATGCGTAGCCGCCTTCGATTCTCTGAAGTGCGTCCACCAGACGAGCGAGGAAATCCTTGCCCGTGCTGCGCGCGACGAGGTGAAGGATGACTTCCGTGTCCATGGTAGACTGGAAGATGGCGCCGTCCTTGACGAGGTCATGGCGCAGCTTGCGGGAATTGGTGAGGTTACCGTTGTGCGCCACGGCGAACCCGCCACCGGCGAGGTCGGCGAAGATTGGCTGCACATTCCGCAATATGGTGCGGCCCTGTGTAGAGTATCGGTTATGGCCGATGGCAGCATGACCCGGCAGGCGCGTTCGAAGGTCACCCCCGAAATGCTCTCCTACCATGCCCAAATGACGTTCCGAGGGGAATCGCTTGCCGTCAAAGGTAATCATTCCGCAGGCTTCCTGCCCGCGATGCTGGAGCGCATGCAAGCCAAGCGCTGTCAGCAGGCTGGCTTCATGATTTCCAAAGACACCGAAGACGCCACATTCCTCGCGGGGCTTGTCGTCATCATGATCGAAAAGGACCATTTGAGACGCACCTCCTGAGTGACGGTATTGCGACAAGGGCCTATTGCCCTGTTTTGCCCTCTGAGGGAAGGGCGGCTTGCACATCTTTTCCGACTTTCGACGCATTGTCGTTCACATAATTCGCCATCTCGGCGAGTGGTGGGTACGTCATCGAATTCCGGATGAAGTCCGGGATCCGGCTCTCATCAAGCGCCAGGTTGAGGAGCACGGCAAAGAAAACGAGGGCGATGGCACCGCGCGCAATGCCAAAAAACAGACCGGCGAAATGGTCGAACATGCCGATGCCGTCCGCGCCCTGGATATTCTTGGACAGGCGCTGGCCAAACCATGCGACCAGAACATAAACAATGATGAATGCGACAACGACCAGGGCAAGATCGCCCAGCAACGGGTCGACGCCTTCCGGCACCAGCGTGCGCACGCCGTCTGCAAAGAAGCGGCGGGCATAGAAGGCGGCGGCCAGCGCGGCGATGAATGATCCGAGTGTCGCGATCTCGCGCAGGAAGCCTCTGGCAAATGCCATGATCGCGGAGATCACAATGACTGCAACCGCGATAGCGTCGAAAGCTGTAATGGACTCAAGCATTTTGGGCGTCCGGAGCGAGAAGGTGGGCGAGATCGATAAGCCGTTTAATTGGGGTGATCGTCAAGCCATCCATTGAAGTCGGACTGCCTTCGGGCACATAAGCATGGGTGAAGCCAAGCCGGACGGCTTCCTTGAGACGTTGCTCCATGCGGGCCACCGGGCGCACTGCGCCCGACAGGGCCACTTCGCCGAAGAACACGGTCCGCTCGGGCACAGGCGTGTCGGCAAGGGAGGTCAGAAGCGCCGCCGCCGCGCCAAGGTCTCCGGCTGGCTCGCCAATGCGATAGCCGCCTGCGACCGAGAGATAGACATCCATGCCCGACAGGCTGATCCCGCAGCGCGCTTCCAGCACGGCGAGCAGCATGGCAAGACGCCCGCCATCCCAGCCGACGACGCTGCGCCGGGGCGTGCCATAGGCGCTTTTGGCCACCAATGCCTGCACTTCGGCGAGCACAGGACGTGAGCCTTCCATCGCCGCATAGACCGCTGCCCCGCCTTCGCCATCGCCATCGGCTGACAGGAACAGGGCAGACGGTTCCTTGGCCGGGGCGAGGCCGTATTGGTGCATTTCGAAGATGCCGATCTCGTCAGTCGGGCCGAAGCGATTCTTCACGGCGCGCAGGATGCGAAACTGGTGTCCGCGCTCACCCTCGAAATAGAAGACGGCATCGACCATGTGCTCGACCACGCGCGGACCGGCAATATTGCCCTCCTTGGTGACGTGCCCGACGAGCACCAGCGCGGCGCCGGATTTCTTGGCCCAGCGAGTCAGTTCCTGCGAGCAGGCCCGGACCTGGCTGACCGAGCCGGGCGCGGCCTCAAGACTGTCAGACCACATGGTCTGGATGGAATCGATCACCACGAAATCAGGTTTGGCGGCTTTCAGCGCCGAAAGGATCTTTCGAAGGTCGGTTTCGGTGGCGAGGTCGACCGGGCTTTCGGCAACCTTCAGTCGCTTGGCGCGCTCCTGGATTTGCGCGGCAGCTTCCTCGCCAGATACATAGACCGTTTTCACGCCATTGCGGGCGAGCCGCGCGGCAACCTGCAACAGCAGGGTCGATTTGCCGATACCGGGGTCGCCGCCGATCAGCGTGGCGGATGATGGCACGATGCCGCCGCCGAAGACGCGGTCCAGTTCTTCCACACCCATGACGATGCGTGCCGGCGTTTCGGTCTCGGCGTTCAGAGCGACGAATTCTGTCTTGCTGGAGCGCTTCGTGCCGGCCTTGGGCGCAGCGAGACCGCCCGGCGTGCCGCCGACCGTCTCCTCGACCAGCGTATTCCACTCGCCACAGCCCGCGCATTTGCCACTCCACTTGGAATGAACTTCGCCACAGGATTGGCACACAAAGGCAGTCGTCGCGGTCTTGGCCATGGTCAGAGAGATATGAGGGTTTGCGGGCAGGGGAAAGGGTTCGCTTTCGGTCCGGGCTGCAAAAGTGAGGGCGCGGGATGCCGGTTGCATTGCTGCAGACGGTCACGTTCGCAGTCTCTTGTGTTCGCACGCCGGGGGCGGCAAACATCGGCCGCATGTCGACTGATAATCAAAATCCCGGAAACGACGGCCGCAGTTCAGGCCGACCGTTCGTGCCGCTGCAGCCTGCGCGGCAATTGCTGGGAGAGAAGCGTTACCGGGAGGCCCATGCTTATTGCCGGAACGCGCTGGAGCAGGACCCGGACTGCGCGGATGCTTTTTTTGTGCTTGGTATCATCAATTATGAACACAACCAGTTCGAGCGCGCCCTGAAACTGTTCGAACGCGCGCTTGAAAAAGGCCATCCCGAGCCGGGAGCGCACGTTCAGGCCGCGCGATGCTACGCCAAGCTGACTTTGCCGAAGCAGGCGCTCATACATATTGATGCCGCCATAAAACTACAGCCATCGGACGGTTTCACGCTGGCATCTATCGGCGCCACGTTGAGCGCCCTGGATCGGCATGAGGAAGCGGTCGCCTTTCACAGGCAGGCCGCGACCGCCTCTTCGAATGACCCGATCGTCTTCTTCAATCTTGGTTCGTCCCTGCAATTCATTGGTGATTTTGAGGGGGCAAGGAAAGCGTACCGAACCTGCCTCCAATTTGCGCCTCAGTATATTCCGGCGCGCGCCTATCTCGCGCTGATAACGAAACACAGCCCAGAGCAGAACGCAGTCGCGGAGCTTGAGGCCGCTTGGCAGCAGCGGCACCCGCGAGACATTGAAGGTGGGCTTCAACTCGCCCATGCCATTGCAAAAGTGCATGAGGACCTGGCCGACCCGGCAGCAGCCATGGACTGGCTGGACAAGGGCAAGGCCCTGGTGCGTCAGAATATTCCCAGTCAGCGAATGCAGAATGAGGCCAGTTTCGAAGCCGCCGAAGCGCTGTGCCATACGCTCGGCGTGAACAGTGAGGTTCAAACTGGCGGCCCGATTTACATTGTCGGCCTGCCGCGTACCGGCACCACACTTGTCGACCGTATCATTTCCAGCCACTCCGGCATCGTGTCTGCGGGAGAGCGCCCAGAGTTCGGAGCTTTCCTGAAGCGCGCAGTCGGCAATGACAGCGCGGACATGCTGGACGCTGGTACGATCAAGGGGGCGGCCGGAACCGACCTGTTGGCGGTCGGACAAAACTATATCGAAAGTGTGCAGGGAATACTGAACGGTGCGCAGCGCTTCACCGACAAGATGCCGATCAATGCCTTACTTGTTCCGGCCATACTTGCCGCCTTGCCGAATGCGCGTGTGATCTGTTTGCGCCGACAGCCTGCCGATAGTGTGTTGAGCATTTATCGCCAGCTGTTTGCCCTGTCGGCATTGCACTATCGTTGCGCGCATAGTCTTGAAGACCTGGCGGATTATGTGGCGCGCTTTCATGGTCTTGTTGAGACTTACACGGGCGCGCTCCCGTCCTCGCGGTTCACTCTGGTTGACTATGAGACCCTGGTGGAGGAACCGGAGGCGGAAACCCGGCGGCTTCTGGAATTCTGCGGTCTCGACTTCGAGCAGGCATGTCTGGACTTTCAGGAAAACACCGCGCCCGTGGCCACCGCCAGCGTCGCCCAGGTGCGCCAGCCCATGTATCGATCATCTGTGGACCGTTGGAAACGCTATCAGCCCCAGCTTGAGCCTGCCCTTGAGATACTTCGGAAGGCTGGACGACTCTAGGCGTCGCGTCTCAGAGCTGTGCCGGGGGAGACGCATCAGGGGTGTCCGTTTCGGGAGGAGACGTCTCGGTCGCCGCGCTGTCGCCACAGGTGAAAGCGACAAGCCCTTCCGGCATTTTCCCGTCTGTCAGACGCACGGCGCGGGCCGGTCCCCGGGCGTTGCCTGCAGTGAAGGCAAAGCGTCCGTCCAACACGTCGACATTGCGCTGGTAGAATGGGATGTAGCCCGAGAAGAGACGTTTGGAGAGGCTGGGCGCAAATTCGAACCGCCCGGTAGACGCACGGCGGGAGCCTTCAAACCGACCCGTCAAAGTGACCGAGTTGATCTCTTTCGTGCCGACCAGACGGACCGGGAAGCGCGCGGTGGCAGGGATCGGTTTGAAGGCTTCCTGGATCTTTTCGCCATCGCCCACCACCGGGGCCGACAGGGGATCATCTGACAGGAAAACCCGCCAAGCCAGGTGCAAACCCTCATAACGTGTGAAGTCGGCCTCTTCGGTGCAGGTGTCGATGTGCCATTCCCCGTCGAGACGGAATTTCTCGTATTGCAGCCAGCCCGTAAAGGCGAGCGATAGCGCCGTGAAGGCCACCGAAATATATTTGATGAAATCCATCATGGCGCGTCTCCCCGTGTTCCCGGCGGAGACTGCGCCTGAAGATCAGTCTGTGGTCAAGTGGCAGAAAAGAATCTAAATCGCAGGCTGGATCGGGCCTTCGGCGCGTCCGTGGACGAACTGGTCGACATATTCGCTGCCGCTATTGTCGATGATGTCAGCCGGGCCGTGCCAGATGATCTTGCCCTCATAGAGCATGGCGATGTTATCCGCGATCTTGCGCGCCGAGGCCATGTCATGCGTGATCGAGACGGCGGCTGCGCCGAGGCCGCGCACCTGTTCGAGGATGAGGTCGTTGATCGCATCGGCGGTGATCGGGTCGAGGCCGGTGGTGGGCTCATCGAAGAAGATCAGGTCCGGCTTGGAGATGATCGAGCGGGCGAGCGAGACGCGCTTCTGCATGCCGCCGGAAATCTCAGCCGGGTAGAGGTCGGCAACGTCTGAGCCAAGACGAACCTTTTTCAGCGTCTCGATGGCGAGTTCGCGCGCGTCCTTGCGCCGCAACTTGTCGACCTGCAGCAGGCGGAAGCCGACATTCTCCCAGACGGTGAGAGAGTCAAACAGCGCGCCGGATTGGAACAGCATGCCTATGCGGGCGCGCATCTTCTCGCGCGTCCTGCCGGTTGCGTTGGTCACGTCCTGCCCATCAAACCAGATCGTGCCGTCGGTTGGCGTCATCAGGCCGAGTGCATTTTTCAGCATCACCGACTTGCCCGAGCCCGAGCCGCCCAGAACGACAAGGCTCTCGCCCTTCTGCACTTCCAGGTCGACGCCCTTGAGCACTTCCTTGGAGCCGAAGGACTTCTTGACGTTTTCAAGTTTCAAAATGGGCGTGCTCACAGGCCAATCTCCACGAACAAGGTGGACAGGAGGTAGTTGGTGGCGAGGACCAGTACGGCCGCGCCAACCATGGAGAGCGTGGCCGCCCGGCCGACGCCGGTCGCGCCGGCTTCGGAGCGATCACCCTGGTAACAGCCCATGATGGCAATTACCGCGCCGAATACGACCGCCTTGATGACGCCGACAAGCACGTCTTCAGTCGTCATGAAATCCAGCGTGTTGCGCAGATAGGTCGTGGAGTCGAAATCGAGGCCATAGACGCTGACCAGCCAGCCCCCCATCACGCCAATCGTGTCAGCCACCAATACCAGAAGGGGCAATGACACGATGGCGGCAAGGAAGCGCGGCGCGTATAGATAGCGATAGGGCGACGCAGAAAGCGTCTCCAGCGCGTCGATCTGTTCGGTCACCCGCATGGCACCGATTTCGGCGGAGATGCCAGCGGAAACCCGTCCGGCCAGCATCAGGCCGGTGATCGTGACGCCCAGCTCCCGCGTGATACCAAGCACAACAATGTTTGGCACGAATTGCTCCGCGCCGTATCGGCTTCCGCCCTCATAGATGTTGAGCGCCAGTGCCGCCCCGATGAAGACCGCTGACAGCCCCACTACAGGCAGGGAGTAGAAGCCAATATTGATGATCTGCCGCCAAATCTGGCCGACATACCAGCGCGGCGTGAACGCGGCGAATTTCACGCGAGCGGAAAATACCGTCAGTCGGCCAATCTCCGCGAAGAAGCCAAGCACGGCAGCGCCGATCCATTGAAGGGGATTGGGAACCCCGCGCTTACGGGTAGACACGTTCGACACGATTGCTGAGTCCTGTAAGTAATTCATACCCAAGCGTGCCAGCGCGGGCCGCTTGATCTTCAAGTTTGGCATGCACGCCGAGGAATTCAACGCGCGCCCCGGATTTAGCGATGCCCTGTGCTTTTGAGACATCAATTGTGATGAGGTCCATGGAAATGCGACCGAGCACGGGGCAAGGCGTGCCATCAAGATAGGCAATCAGCGTGTCGCTACCGGATCGCGGAATGCCGTCGGCATAGCCCAGCGCAACCGTGGCGAGCGCTGTGTTGCCATCCAGCGTATGGGTTGCCCCATAGCCCACGGTTTCGCCCGCCTTGGCATGAAAGACACTGAGAATGCGCGCGTCGAGCGTCACGACAGGCTCCAGACCTACCGTGTCGGGCGGGGTCGAGCCGCCATAGAGCGCGATGCCCGGACGGGTCAGGTCAAAAGCGTAGTTCGGCCCCAGATAACACCCGGCGGAATTGGCCAGACTGGCAGGCGTGTCGGGGAAGGCGGATACGATCTCCGTGAACCGGTCAAGCTGGACCCGATTGAGAGCATGGTCCGGCGTGTCTCCGCAGGCCAGATGGCTCATCACCAGGACAGGTTGCAGCTTGTGTAGCTCGTCGCGCCGATGCGTCAGCACACTGGAGGCAAGGCCGAGCCGGTTCATGCCGGTATCAAAATGCAGCGCGCAGGCCCCGCGCGGCGTGCGGGCCCAGAGTTCGACCTGTTCCTCGCTGGACAAGACCGGCGTCAGGTCCGCCTCGCGATAGGTTCGAAGATGGCTGCCGGTCGGTCCGTTCAAGACAAAGATGCGCGGACCAAAGCCCAGCGCATTGCGCAGGGCCGTGCCTTCTTCGAGATGGGCGACAAAGAATGTGCTGCAGCCTGCCTTGGCCAGCGTCTGGGACACTTTTGCCGCGCCAAGCCCATAGCCATCTGCCTTGACCACGGCGGCCGTGGTGGCGGTCGGATTCAACCGGTCAATGGCCTGCCAATTGGCGGCAATGTTCGACAGGTGAATAGTGGCGCGCGGGCGGGAAGTCATGAAGGTTTCGATAGAAGCGTTTGGCCCCCGTGTCATCTACACAAAGCCGTCAGCTTCGCTCCTGATGCTCCAGCCAGGCGGAGCCCTTCATGTTCCAGACGGGCGTGAAAAAGACCATCCAGATGATCAGCGCGATCATGCCGCCTGCCGGGACGATAGCGATCTTCTGGGGGCCGAACAGGTCGACCAGTGCGCCCATGATGGCGGCACCGAACGGCGCACCGGCCATGAAGCCGAGCTGATAGATAGACAGGACGCGGGCGAGCTTTTCCTTTGGCGCGGCGTCTTGCACGATCGAGCGGCTCATCGCGATGGAGATGCCGGCGGCGAGGCCCCAGATGAAGACGATGCCGAGGAAGACATAGTGCGGCACCTGCCACATCATGGCGAGGATGCTGACTGAGGCGAGGAATTGCGCGATCAGCAACAGGCGGCCCTGACGCTTGATGCGCTTGAAGATCGATAGCACGACGGACGAAACAAACGCGCCCATCCAGAAAGTGACGAACATGTCCCGGATGCCATCCGAGCCGAAGCCGTAGACGTCGCGGTTCACGATCGGCAGCACGACCAGGAACGCACCGATCACGAAGATCCCGACGCCGAACATCAGCGCAGTCATCGCCCACAGCTTTCCGTCCGAGCGCACGGCATGGAAGCCCTCGGCGATATCGCCCAGAGCGGATTTGATGCCCTTGCCGCTGGTCGCGATCTGGCGGCCCCGGCCCAGCCAGAGGGCGAAGCCTGCGCCAAGCGCCAGGATGATGCCCTGAATGGCGAGCAGCTGTTCTGCCGGAATCGGGCCGATGCCAAACCCGCCGAGCCAGTCGGGCATCAGTGTGCGCTTGTCAGCATAGCCGCCCACGATGAGTCCGCCGATCTGGGCCAGGAATTGCGCCATTGTCGCCAGGGTAACGCCGAGTTGCAGGGTGACACCGGAGCCAACACGCATGCGCCGCTCCACGACCTCATTCACGATGGAATCGCGCGCGGGCATCATGAAGGCGCCGACGGTGCCGATGGTCAGGCCGTAGATGATCATTGCGGGATAGGAGAGTTCGCCACGCGCAACAGCCAATGCGAGGAACAAGGCAGGTGTAGCGGCCAGCAGGTGCAGAATGATGAGCAGACGTTTGCCATCTGCGCGCTCGGCCACCACGCCGCCGATCAGCAGAAAGATGACTGACGGCGCCGACAGCGCCATATTGGCGAGGCCAAGGGCCAGGCCATCCATGTGCAGGTGTTCCTTGCCCGTGATCAGATAGGGGAACAGGACCATCTGGAGGCCAAAGGCCATGAACCAGCTGAGTTGGACCATCAGATAGGCGGGCAGTTCGATTTTCACGCCACGGCGTAGCTGGCGGGCGCGCCAATGGTTCGCCGTCGCCAGCAGGGAGGCACCAGCCCCAATCGCTTCGCTGACGCCGCTGACGGGGGACGTGATGTCCTCGGCCGCGTCTTCGGCCATCTCGTCGATGAAGTCGTCCATCTTGTCTGGCATGCGCGCTCCGGAGCAATTGGCGGGACTGTATGAAGACGGCCCCGAGAAGGAAAGCCCCCGGCCTTGCGACACATGAAGACTGATGTCCATGACCGATGCGCAAGAAACGGGTGGGACGCCATACGCACATGTGCTGATCCTTGCTGGCACCAAGGAGAGCAGGACATGATTTCACAAACAGCGCGCGGCAAGGCTTGATGGAGTTGGTGTCACGGGAACTTCGCGCATAGTTCAGTTGCCACAGCGCTGCGGTATGGTTAGCTTCACGCCAATGGCCCACCGGTAAAAGGTATGTAGAATGCGTCTGTTCCGGCATATTGTGAGTTGGGCCTTGGCCCTGTTCCTGATCGCGATGTTCGTTCAGGCGACCATTCACCCGCTGCCCAATCCGCCGGAAGGTATGGTGAAGTTCTTCGACCCGCCGGGCGAGAACATCGTATTCCAGACCATTGCGGCGAAATCAGGCATCAGCCTTTATGAACCGGCCGGCCGTGTTGTCGTAGGCCTGCTGGAACTGGTGGCGGCGCTGTTCCTGATCTTGCCGATGACGCGCCGGTTCGGGGCGTTTATGTCTGCGGGCATGCTCGGCGGGGCAGTTGCGATGCATCTGTCGCCTTGGTTGGGCCGGGAAGTGCCAGTGTCACTGGATCCGCAGAACACAGCCACCGATGGCGGCATGCTGTTCATGCTCGCGATCGTCATGTTGGTATCCAGCCTTTTGCTGATGGTTGTGCACCCCGGTTCTCAAGAGCGGAACTAGCGCTCAGCACCATCTCCACAGACCGTTAACCGTTTGCTGCAACAGTTTTCGTCATTGCGAAAACGGCCACACGTATGGAAGATCCCTTGGAACCGCTGCAGATGCCACCGATCGGTCGCGCGCGGAACGCATTGTTCCGGCGATTGCTGGACCTTGTTGCCATGCCAGCGTCCCGATTGGCCCATCAGGACCGCCATATGGTGGGCGATATCCTGTTGGAAGTGTTGTTTCACGCCGAAGAAACCGATCGGGAAATGTGCGCCCGTCGCCTGTCGAACCACCGCGAAGCTCCGAAACGTGTCTTGCGCTATCTCGGCCAGTGCTCATTCCGCGTTGCGCAGCATGTGCTTGAGCAAAATGAGGGCTTTGACGCTTGCGACTTGCGGGAAATCTGCATGTCCGGGACCCAGGAACACCGAAAAGTCATTGCCGAGCGCAAGCTTGTGCCCGATTCGGTCTGTGAATATCTGGCGGAGTTCGCCGAAATTCCCGTCGTGAAGGTGATGCTGGCCAATAATGGCGCGATCATGCCCGAACAGGCGATCGACAAGCTGGTTGCCCGGTCACGCGCGGACGAATCACTCTGCGCGCTTCTGGTTGAGCGACTGGAAACCAAACCGTCTCAAGCCATGGCCATGTTCTGGTGGAGCGACAGCACGACCCGCAGGAAAATCCTTCAACGCCATGCCGCCGATCGCCTGGAAGTAATCGACACTTGCCGCGACGTGTTTGAACTTGCGGCAGAAGAGAATTGGGCCGACCCGGTTACGCGCAAGGCAATTCAGCTGATCGAACGGCGCCAGCGCAATCGCGCGGCGATCGACAAGAGTCCCTATGACAGTCTCGAGGACGCGATCAACGCATCCGCGCTGGAGGGACTGGATTCCGAACTCGCGCAGGAAATCGGTTACCTCGCGGGCCTGAAGCCTGTGACGGCGGCAAAGATTCTGACGGACAAGGGCGGGGAGGGGATCGCGGTGCTGTGCAAGGGCACCGGGGTCAAGCGCGACTTTCTCCCCGTCCTGTGGGCGGGCTTGAAACGTGACCTGGAAACCGAAACGGGAGAGATCGATCCCGATTTTGCCCGTGTGGCCGAGATCTATGAAATCATGACCGTCGCCAAGGCGCAGACCACGCTGCGCTACTGGAACTGGTCGCTGTCTTCGGCTTTCTCTCCGAACGCTCTATCGTCCGCCATCGACGATGTGCCGGCCAATGAGGAAGCCAGCTTTTCCTCGCCGCAACGTACCGCGCGACTCGTTTTTGGCAGGTAGCGACACAAAACCACCCGAAAAGCACTTTCCAAGACGCGCGCAGGCCTTTAGGTCAGGGCGTTCATTGTATTGGGTCATCTATGAAAGGGGCGCGTGTGGCGTACTTTCTGGGGTTGCTGGTTGCACTGGTCGGCTTCTGGCTGGGCATGTCCGGCCATTACACACCTTTATTGCTGTCGCTGGGCGCTGTGTCAGTGGCTGTCTGCCTGATCCTGGCATACCGACTCGACATCATTGATCGTGAAGGCTCGCCGTATGTGCGCATTGTCGGGTTTGCGCTCTACTTCCCCTGGCTGATGAAAGAAATCGCGAAAGCGAACTGGACCGTGGTCAAGGCCTGTCTGAAAGCCGAAATGGACATAGCTCCGGCCCTGGTGAAGGTTAAGACCGCCTGTGAATCTGATCTCGCAAAAGTCACCTTCGCAAATTCGATCACGCTGACTCCGGGCACCGTCACCGTTGAGATTGAAGGTGACAAGATGCTGGTGCACGCTCTCTACGAACAGGAAGCCCAGCCCGAAGCATTTGCCGAGATGGATCGCCGGTCTCGCCGCGCTGCCGATGGCAAGGGGGGGGCCACATGACCGCTGCTGCCCTCATCGCCGTTCTGTTCGGCATGCTCCTCTTGTTGATTCGCGCCATTGCCGGTCCTACGCTGTATGATCGCGTGCTGGCCGTGAACTCATTCGGCACCAAGACCGTGCTGGCGCTCGGCCTGCTTGGCTTCGTAATGGGGCGCCCACAATTCCTCGACATCGCCATTCTCTACGCACTGATCAATTTCGTTTCGACGATCGCGATCCTGAAATTCTTCCGCTACCGGTCATTCCAGGTTCCACTGGTGCGTCGCGGACAGGGAGGTGGCAATGGCTGATTTCCTCGCAACGCTCGCAGCAGGGTGGGAAGTCATCCGGTTTCCGCTTGGCGCCGCGCTATGCCTGGCAGGCGGGCTACTTTGCCTGATCGGCACCGTGGGCGTGCTGCGTTTTCCGGATTTCTACACCCGCCTTCATGCGGCCAGTATCACCGACACGTCTGGCGCGACGCTACTTTTGCTCGGCATGGCCATGATGGCGCCCGACTGGATGGTCGTCAGCAAACTGGGTGCGATCTTCATCTTCATCTATCTGACCAGTCCGGCATCGTCGCATGCTGCCGCAAATGCGGCGCATACAGCCGGCCTTCAGCCCCTGATCGGGCCGGTCGATACACATGACAAGGAAGGGCAGGATTCCTGATGGCCATGAGTGAACCAGATATCGGCTTGGCGCTGGTCAACATCGTCCTGCTCGGCCTCCTGTTTGTCGTGGCGATCGCGATTGCGCGCTTGCGCAGCCTGTTCGCCATCGTGATGCTGTCGGGCATCTATTCGCTGGTCTCGGCGGCTTGGTATGTCGCCGTGGATGCGGTGGATGTCGGCTTCACTGAGGCAGCCGTCGGCGCGGGCATGTCCACCGCGGTCCTGCTGGGTGCCATGCTGCTCACATCACGCACCGCGAAGCCGGAGAAATCCCTGCGCCAGCTCGGGCCTTTGCTCGTCTGCGTCGCCACCGGCATCATGCTGATCTATGCGACGGTCGATTTGCCAGCCGTGGGCGATCCGAACTCACCGGCCAATACCGGCGTCGGCCTCACCTATCTGCGGGTGGCCTGGTATGACACCGGCATCGAGAACGTCGTGACCCCGGTCCTCGGCAGCTATCGCGGGTTTGATACGCTGGGCGAGACAACCGTTGTGTTCGTGGCCGGTATTGCTGTTGCGCTCCTGCTCGGCTTCGGCGAGCGCTCGCTGGCGGAGACAATCCGCAATGAAGACAAGACCCTGCCCAAGGCCAGCAAGAAACCTGAGGCAGAAGATGAGGAGACGGACTCATGAAGAGCGACCATCACGTCATCTTGCGGGTGATCACCAAAACGTTGATTCCGGTCATCGTTCTGTTCGGTCTGTACGTTCAGTTCCACGGTGATTTCGGACCCGGCGGCGGCTTTCAGGCCGGCGTGATCCTGGCCGTGGCGATCATTCTCTACGCGCTTGTCTTTGGGGTGCCGTCGGCCATGCGGGCCGTGCCGCCCGCCTTCACCCGCTCAGTCGCGGCGGTTGGTGTGCTGCTATATGCCGGCGTTGGTTTTTGGGCGCTGCTTCAGGGTGGGCAATATCTTGAATATCAAGCGCTTTTCGGTGAGGAGCCGGGTGGCCATCATGGCCAGCACGTCGGGATTATTCTGATTGAACTAGGCGTTCTGTTTGGTGTGTCCGGTGCGATGCTGACCATCTTTTACGCTTTCGCTGGCCGCGTGGCCGAAATCCGCGACGAGGACTGGTAGGCCGATGCTGCTATTCATTCTAGAGCGCGCGAACTATTGGGCGGTCATCGGGCTGATGATGATCGGCCTGTACATCACGTTTGCGTCCGGAAATCTGATCAAGCGGCTGGTGGGCCTGTCCCTGTTCCAGACATCTATCTGCCTGTTTTACGTGACCCTTGGCATTGTGGCCGGTGGCACCGCCCCGATCCTGATGGATCCTGACACATCTGGGGGTCATGGCGGCGGTCATGGCGAAGAAGTTCCTCACGCAGCGGTCGATGCCGTACTCACGGCGTCTGCTGGTGGCGACCGCGTGGCCGATCTGGTGCATACCTATTCCAACCCCTTGCCGCACGTCTTGATGCTGACCGCGATTGTGGTGGGCGTCGCGACCCTGTCGGTCGGGCTCGCCCTGATCGTCCGTATTCGCGAAGCCTATGGCACAATCGAGGCAGATGAAGTGCGCGAGATCGACATGCAGACCGCCATCGCTCAGGAAGCCGAACAGGAAGCAGCTGAAAAAGAGGCACTGGCATGATCGACCTGCTTCTGGATACCGCGCCCCGCTGGGCGTTGCTTCACGCACCCGCACTGTTGATCATGGTGCCGTTGTTCCTGGCGCCTCTGCTGGCGATCCTGCCAAGTGGTCGGCTATCCTGGCTGATCAGTATTGCGGCCACAGTGTTTTCGCTGTTCTGCGCGCTGATCCTCGTGGGACAGGTGCAGGCCTCTCCGGTTGGCGTCGTCGGCTATGACGTTGGCAACTGGCCCATGCCCATCGGTATCACGCTTCGGGTTGATGCGCTCAATTCCATGATCCTGTTGCTGGTGGCTGCCATTGGTGTGCTGTCCACGATCTTTTCATGGCCGACGGTCAAGGCAGAGATCCCTGAGCGCAAGCACCCGCTGTTCTACTCCGCCTTTCTCGTCTGCTTTGCGGGCCTCAGCGGCGTTGCGATCACGGGAGATGCGTTCAACCTCTTCGTCTTCCTCGAAATTTCGTCGATTTCCACATATGTGCTGGTCGCGCTGGGGGCGGGCCGGGATCGCCGCGCTCTTCCGGCCGCGTTCAACTACCTCATCATGGGTACGCTCGGCGCCAGCTTCTACATTATTGGTGTGGGCTTCCTCTATTCCGCCACGGGTACGTTGAACATCGCTCAAATTGCCGAAATGCTGCCTTCGCTCGCGGGCAATCGCAGTGTTGAGGCGGGCTTTGCGTTCATCATTGTCGGGCTCGGCCTGAAAGCAGCGGTCTGGCCGCTGCATCAATGGCTGCCAAACGCTTATGCCTACTCACCAAGCTTCGTGACCATGTTCCTGTCCGCTACGGCGACGAAGGTTGCGCTCTATGCGCTGATCCGGTTCCTGTTCACCGTATTCCGTCCGGAATTCGCATTCGAGCAGGCGACTTTCACCTACTTGCTGATGCCGCTGGGCCTCGCTGCGATGATAACCTGCAGCTTCCAGGCGGTCTTCCAGACCGATGTGCGCCGGACGCTGGCTTACTCCTCTGTTGCGCAAGTCGGTTACATGATCCTCGGCGTGTCCATTGGCACAGTTGCAGGCGTCAGTGCGGGCCTGTTCCACCTGCTGAACCATGCGATGATCAAGGGTGCGCTCTTCATGGCAGTCGCTGGCGTAGTCCTGACATTCCAGGGCACGACCATTCGCGATTTCGCCGGCTTGGGACGCACAGCGCCCTGGACAATGACCGGCTTCGCCATCGCCGGGCTGTCATTGATCGGTGTGCCGCTGACCGCAGGCTTCCAGTCAAAGCTCCAGCTCGGCTACGCCCTGTTCGACCAAGGTATGTGGTGGGGCGTCGTTTTTGTCGTGTTCTCCAGTTTCCTGGCGGTGATCTATATGGGCCGCATTCTGGAGGCGATCTTCTTCCGGCCGCCGATCAATCCGCGCAAATCGCGCAAGGAAGCGCCGATCCTGTTGCTTGTGCCGCTTTGGATACTGGCCCTTGCAAACATCTATTTCGGTATCACGACCGAACTGCCGCTCGGACTGGCGCGTGACGCCGCTGCGGCCGCGTTCGGACTGGAGGCCTTCTGATGAACTCTGAGCTGTTGATCTGGGCCGCCCTGTGCCTGCCATTGCTGATTGCGATCGGCATTGCCGTGACGGGAGCGTTCTCGAACGTCCGTGAAGGCGTTACACTGGTCGGCGCGACCGTGCTGTTCGGTGTGGTCATCGCGCTTGCCATGAAAGTGGCAGGCGGCGAGGTGCCTGAACTCTATGTGGGGCAGGCTGCGCCGGGACTCGATTTCGCGTTCAAGCTGGAACCGCTGGGTGCTTTGTTCGCACTGGTCGCCAGCGGCCTTTGGATCGTCAACTCGTTCTATTCCATCGGCTATATGCGTGGAAACCGCGAACGCAACCAGACGCGCTTCTACATCTGTTTCGCCATCGCCATATTCGGCGCGATGGGTGTCGCCATGTCGGCGAACCTGTTCACGCTGTTTGTGTTTTATGAAGTGCTGACCCTGTCGACCTATCCACTGGTGGCGCACAAAGGCGATGCGGCGGCCAAGCGCGGCGGGCGCATCTATTTGCTGACCCTGTTAGGCACATCCATCGGCCTGTTCCTGATGGCGGTCATGTGGACCTGGGCCCTGGCTGGCCAGAACCTGGATTTTGTTCAGGGTGGCCTGCTTGCCGGACGCAATCTCGATCCGGCCGTGGCCAGCGCCTTGCTCATCCTGTTTGCTTTCGGCATCGGCAAGGCGGCATTGATGCCGTTCCATTTCTGGCTGCCCAATGCGATGGTCGCACCAACGCCGGTTTCCGCCCTGTTGCACGCCGTCGCGGTTGTGAAGGCGGGCGTCTTCACCGTGATGAAAGTGTCGATCTACATTTTCGGTGAGGATTTGCTGAACGCGACGCCGGGCCGCGAATTCGTGCTCTGGGTAGCGTGCTTCACCATCATCGTTGCGTCGCTCGTCGCCATGACCAAAGACAATCTCAAGGCACGACTGGCCTATTCGACAATTGCGCAGCTGTCCTACATCACGCTGGGGGCAATGCTGGCCACGCAGGCCGGATTCATGGGCGGAGCGTTGCAGATCGCCGCGCATGCAGTTGGCAAGATGACATTGTTCATGTGCGCTGGTGCCATCTATGTCGCCACCGGGCTGACGAATATATCCGACATGAAGGGCCTTGGCCGGAAGATGCCGATTGTCTTCATCGCCTTCTTCATTGCGACCCTGTCGATTATCGGCATCCCGCCGATGGCGGGGGCGTGGGCGAAATATGAGCTGATGCAGGGCGCGATCGACCGGGGCACAGGCTTTGTACCCTATGTCCTGATCATTTCGTCGCTATTGAACATTGCGTATCTGCTGCCGATCCCGATCCTGGCGCTGATGCCAACGCCGGGCACGCCAGAGCCGAAACCGTTCAAGCGACCGGACGGCGCGCCGTTCTTCACTGTGGCAGCACCGGTCGTGACGGCGGGCCTTTGTGTCGTCTTGTTCTTCCTTGTCGGGCCGTTGGCGGACTTCCTGTCGCCTGCGTTTGAAGCCCCGTCATCCCCTGCCTTCACTGGAGGTCAGCCATGAGCGACGAAACGCCAAATGATACCCGCGATACCAGCGGACGCTTCGTGAAGCGCGCCGCAGAGAAGGCGCATCGGCTGCACACGCCGTCAGAAGACGGGGTGCATCCTGTGGCCAAGATCCTGTTCGGATGGACCGAGGCAAAAGTCGCTGGAACGGCGATCTTCTGGGGCATCGGCCTGCTCTCGGCCTTCCTGATTGTCATCGATCTGGCCGTTGATCGGCACGAATATGTTCACATGGCCGAAGCGACCGGATTCTATGCGCTGTGGGGCTTTGCCGCTTTTGCTTTCGTTGTGCTGATGGGCTGGCCGCTGGGCCGACTGCTGCGTCGCAGTGAATCCTATTATGGTGATCCGGGCGGTCCGCCGTCGGATATCGACCCGGATATACCGGCCGTGCCTGACGCTGCCCCGACCTATCCTGACGAAGGAGACGAGCACTGATGACTGGTTTGCTCTCCGTGCTGAATCCCGGCTGGCTCCTGATTGCTGTCGGCCTTGGCGCCCTTTTCCTGCCTGTTCGCCGCGTGCGTCAGGGACTGACCATTGCCGCGCCCATCATTGCCATCCTGTTGATTTCGGTCGCGGATCGGAACGTGAATCTGTTGACCGGCCACGCGCTGGGTATCGAGATGATTCTCTATCGGGTCGACAATCTCAGCTACATTTTCGGCCTCGCATTCCTGCTCGCGGCGCTGTTGAACGCGATCTATGCGTGGCACACAGACGACCGTCTGCAGGACGGTATGTCGATTGCCTATGCAGGGGCCGCCGTCGCGGCGACCTTCTCGGGCGACATGATGACCCTGTTCGTGTTTTGGGAACTGACGGCCATTACATCGGTCTTCCTGATTCTGAGAGCAGGGACGCGCGCTGCTTATTTCGCCTCCATGCGGTATCTGGGCGTCCAGATTCTGTCCGGCGTTCTGCTGCTGGCTGGCATTGGCTATGTGTACCAGTCGCGCGGCGACCTTTCGATCTCGGCCTTCACCAGCCTGAATGAGCCGGGCGCACTGCTCGTCTTCATTGCACTGGGCATCAAGGCAGCCTTTCCCTTCCTGCACAACTGGCTGCAGGATTCCTATCCGAAGGCCACGGTGGTCGGCGCGGTTGTCCTGTCGGCCTTTACGACAAAGCTGGCCGTCTACGCTTTCGCGCGGATGTTCCCTGGCCATGACGCGTTGATCTGGATCGGCGCCGTGATGACCGTGTTCCCGGTCTTCTTCGCCGTTATCGAAAACGACCTGCGCAAGGTGTTGGCCTATTCGCTGAACAACCAGGTCGGCTTCATGATCTGTGCCATCGGCCTCGGCACCGCAGGGGTCGGCAATGCGCTCGCGCTCAACGGCGCATCGGCGCATGCCTTCTGCCACATCATCTACAAGGGCCTGCTGTTCATGAGCATGGGCGCGGTGCTCTATCGCACCGGCACGACCAAGGCGTCTGAACTGGGCGGGCTCTACAAGTCCATGCCGTGGACGACGATCTTCTGTATCATTGGTGCAATGTCGATCTCGGCTTTCCCGCTCTTCTCGGGCTTTGCGGCCAAGTCGCTGACCATGAGCGCGGTGGGCAAGGAAGGCTACACAATCGTGTGGCTGATGCTTTTGTTCGCGTCGGCCGGTGTGCTGGAGCATTCGGGCATCAAGATTCCATATTTCGCCTTCTTCGGCCATGACAGCGGCAAGCGCGTGAAAGAAGCGCCCTTCAACATGCTGCTCGCCATGGGGCTCGCCTCCTTCATCTGTATTGCTGTGGGTGTGCCAGCGATTGTTCCGGGCTTCGGCTATGAGTGGCTCTACAATCTGCTGCCATATCGCGAAGAGGCGATGGCATATCATCCGTTCACGCTGGGTCATATATTGACTCAGATGCAATTGCTCGTGCTGGCCATCTTTGCCTTCGTGATGCTGAAGCGCCTTGGCTGGTACCCACCGGAGAAGCCGGGCGTCGTGCTCGACAGCGACTGGCTCTACCGCAAGGCAGGCTATGGTATGGCGACATGGACTGGTACGGTTTGGCAAAAGGTGGGGCCGGCCATGTCCGCCATCTTCTTCAAGCTGACCGGCCGGGCCTATGAGCGGATCGAGGATACATTCAGTCCAAGGGGCGAATTGGCCCGTGGAGGTCTTGCCAGCGGCATGGCGATCTGGACCGCAATCCTGCTTGGTTTTGTCCTGCTTCTGTCGTTCATAACGACCGGATAATCAGCTTTACGGCGAAATATAACATACCGGTGGTATGCGAGCTAAATCCGGATCGTGTAGTAATTACTGCGATTTATACGTGAGTCATTATCAATCTTAAGCTAATCCCGATTGGTTAATCGCAATGACGGGGATGCGAGATGGCTGATAGTGAGCATGCAATGACCGACAGGATTGAGTTCCTGGAGATGACAACGAGAATTGTTGCGGCCTATGTGAGCAACAATACGTTGCAAGCCGAAGAGCTGCCGCAACTCATCCGGCTGGTCCATTCATCGCTGGAAGGTGTGCGGGGGACCGACGAAATTTCGGAGCCACTCAAGCCTGCTGTATCTATCCGGAAATCCATTGGCGAGGAGTATCTCATCTGTCTGGAAGACGGACTGAAGTTCAAATCCCTGAAACGCCATCTGCGCACCAAATACGATATGACGCCCGAAGAATACCGCGAGAAGTGGGGGCTTCCGGGCGATTATCCAATGGTCGCGCCGGGTTATTCGAAGCAACGCTCAATGCTCGCCAAGCAAATGGGGCTCGGTAAGTCCGAGCGCGACTAGTATTCAAAACCGAATACTTTTGTTTCGGCATCGAAATGAAAGCATTTGGTAGGAATGGTTAAGAAAAAATCACCAGGACTCTTGATCCGCGACTCAACTCGCGCGATAGGTGATTCTATCGAATCACCTGGGGGTGACTGAAATGACCAAACAGAATGTCTTCAAAGGCGTAACCGATTCGCAGCAGAAGCTGATCGAATACTGGTGTGGCTTGCGCGATTCGCACGGTCTCGTGCGGCGCGAATCAATGGATCCGGGCCAGTTCCGCGCCATGCTCGCCAGTATCTCCATTGTGGAGTTCGATCGCTTCGGCACCGGGCGGTTTCGAATCGCTGGTTCCCGTCTGCGTGAGATTTTCGGTATGGAGGCCCGTGGCCGCCAGATCGAGGATGTCCTGGGCGACCATGGCGAAGCCTATTGCCTCGGCCTCGCTGCAGCGCTGGAGCGCGGCGCGCCTGTTGGCGGGATGATAGAACAGGAAGACGGTCGCATGCATGCTTGGACACGATTGCCACTGGCCGGACCTGACGGTCAGCTGACTCAAGTGCTTTGCCATGATGAACTGGTGCGCGCCCGCCCAAAAAAGGGCCGTCCGGACCCGGCCGGCAAGGGCATCACCGGCAACCATGATCGTGCCGCCGCCTAGGCAGGCGAAGCGAACCAGGTTCAATGAAACGCAGAAACGGCGCGGCCCACAAGGCTGCGCCGTTTGCGTTCAAGGGCCCTATCCCTCGAAATCCTGTCGGTGCCCGCGCCGCAATCCCCAGACATTGCGGGCATTCAACTTGTCGTAATAGGAAAGTTATCCTAATTATATACTTGACAAAGCAGTGACGAAAAAGCATATTGTTCTCAACGGAGAACGAAATGACGAACCTGACCAACCCCATCTTCCAGAACGAAGACGCCGCCCGCGAGCATCTTGAGTCCCAGCGCTGGCCTGATGGCGCGGTGTGCCCGCACTGCGGATGCGTCGGGGATAAGCACGTCACGGCCATCAAGGGCGCTCGCTCCCGCCCATCTGCGGCGGACCCTGAAGGCAAGGAGCGCAAGGGCCTGTACCAGTGCAATGCCTGCCGCAAGCAATTCACGGTCACGGTCGGCACCGTCTTCGAGCGCTCCAAGGTTCCGCTTCATAAGTGGCTTCTGGCAACCTACCTGCTGACCTCCTCCAAGAAGGGCATGTCAGCCCACCAGTTGCACCGCACGATTGGCGTTACCTACAAGACTGCGTGGTTCATGTTCCATCGCATCCGCGAAGCCATGAAAGAGGACGGCACGTCCGGCCCTCTGGGTGGCAAAGGCAAGGTGATCGAGGCCGACGAAATGTACCACGGCAAGCGTGACGTGCCTTACAAGTCGCCTAACCGCAGAACGCCTTACACCAAGTCCGGCAAATCAGGCGGCGCGCAGAAGCGCGTTATCGTTGGCCTTATCGAGCGCGGCGGCCAGACCCGCACCTTTCATGTGAACGTGGCCACCAAGAAAACCGTTCGTGAGATCCTCGTGAAGAATGCAGACCGCAAGTCGCGCCTGCACACCGATGAATCCCGCCTCTACACGACGACAGGCCAAGAGTTCGCCCGTCACCAGACCACCAATCACTCCGCTGGCGAGTATGCCCGTGGCGACGTGAACTCGAACTCAATCGAGAACGTGTTCTCCATCTTCAAGCGCGGCATGATTGGAGTCTACCAGCACTGCGGCGAAGCTCACCTGCAACGCTACCTGACCGAATTTGACTTCCGTTATAACCGCCGCACCAAGCTCGGCGTTGATGACACTGAGCGTCACAACCAGTTGCTCCAGATGATCGGTGGCAAGCGCCTGACATATCGGCGGACTGGTGAAGCCCGTCTCGCATAAGCAGCGAGTGAAGCGCTTCAAGCGTTGGTATAAGAACCGCACCCCGTGAACAAATGGGGAAAACGCAAGCTGTCATTAACCTTGGAGTCCCCTAAACTCCGAGTCGGAACCGGGTGATTCGCCCCCAAAGGCGTCTCATTCCGGTTCCGAGTGGAATGGTGCCTGAGGCTACAATCTCGCCTCTGTACTGCGACCAAGGTATGGCGGCTAACCTCGCCTTGGCGTCGTCCAGATTGCGAGCCCGTATCTCAAGGGACCACTCTGCTCCTTCGTGGCGGTATTCAAAAAGATACCGTTGATGCGACTCAACCAAAGGAGACTTCTCCATGTACTACTACGTCTATCGTGACGCTGCCAACCAGTGGCGTTGGACTCTCTATGCGGCCAACAACCGCAAGATCGCCAATGCTGGCGAGGGATACTTCAACAAGAACGATTGCGTGCATGCGATCAACCTTGTCGCTGGATCCGCAGGTGTACCTATCAAGTACGCTTCTGCTTAACACTTCCTTGATTGGGCGCGGGCTTCGGCTCGCGCCCCTTCTTCATCTCCCCATGCGGCTTTGGGTCTTTCTCCATAAGCCGCTTGAGGGTTTCGTTGAAATCTTTGTCTTCTTTGGACTTGGTCATGATTATCACTCAGCACGATTTGCCTGACGACTACACCTTAGAAATTGGCCGTATCCTCATTAAGTGGGCTTATTTCGAAACCCAGGTGCAACAATGCATCTACACTATCATGGGTGTGGATGACGTAGTGGGAAGAGTTGCAATCCGTGAGCCCAGAATACCCGATAGGCTGGACCTCATCCAAGAAATTGCTTTCTTGAGGGGCTTCGCGCTGAATGAGAAGGCCTTCAAAGAGCTAAAGACAAACATCATAGAAACCAACCGTTGGCGCGATCTGCTTGCGCACAGCACTTGGCTATTTGTTCCCGAGAAAGGGTGGCTGTTGCGAGACACGAGAGGAAACATGCCACAAGAATTGAAACTGGACGGCCATGCGAAAAAGCGAAAAATCACGCCAGAAGGAAAGCAAGTGCCGCTCAGCCTACTGCAAAGCATGACCGAACGAATCGACATCTTAATCAAGAATGCACAGGCTCTTGAGGGCGCGCTTGTCGGACTAATTGAACAACAGCTTCTGCGAGCTCGCGAGCAGCATCAAGGCGACAATCCATAAGATCATCGCCGTAGCCAAGCAGCACATCGAGCGCTACTGCCTCCACTATTTTTAGATCAAGTTCCGGCCTGTCACGCATAGAATCATTATCCTCTGATACGTGCTTTGTCACGTATATAATTGGGAAAGTTATCCTACACCTCAAGAAAGCGGGTAGTCTGATGCCTGTCATCACAGGAGAAAGACATGCAGGATTTCGATCCCCAGAAAGACGAGGACAGAGCGTATCTCGCCGCTGCACTGACAGCGTACGCGTTGGGCCTGAAGACTGAAGCGATCCTCAGCCGCCAACGCCGTTCCCCCGCAGAAGCGCGTGGCCGCCAGATTGCCATGTATCTGTTGCGCACGGCGCTGGGCATGAGCCTCAGCCGCGTGGCCCGCGCCTTCAACCGTGATCGCACCACTGTCGCCTATGGCTGCAACCTCATCGAGGATTGCCGCGATGATCCGGATTTCGATGTCTGGATCGAGCAATTGGCCGTCGGCCTGTCGAGCGTGGTCGTGCTCGATGGCGCTGCGATGGCGGTCTAGGCAATGACTATGCGGAGGATCCTGACCGAGTATCGGTTGCGGACGGTGCTGACGCATGGTGGCATGGTTGCGCCGGTGCGGCAGACATATCTGGCCTATCGCGGCCCGGACACACGGCGACAAGTCGCCGGTTGGGTGTCGCCGCACATTATCGCGCGGCTGAAGGCGGACGCGTGCCTTCGGGCGCAGGTCGCGTTTCCGGACAGGTTGGCCGCCGGACCCACACTGATGGTTGAGTTGGATTCGCGTGCAACCTCCCGGCCGTCAGACTGGCTGAATGTGCGCGCGGATTGTCGACATGGATTGATGGTTGAGTTGGTTGCCGACACGCATGCGCCGGAAGTGATCCGACAAAGTGCGGCGGCGGGGCGCTACCGGGATGAGTTCATTCGCGCCAGCCAACCGGCTTCCGCTCGCGCACGCCCGGTCTTCGACAAATCCACACACCAGCGCGCGTCGGATCGTTTGGCCGAGCTGGAAACAGAGATGGGTGTGCTGGCCATGCGACAGCTGGAGGATTTGCTGATCGACCGGGCAACTGTCACAGCGCTGACGGCGCGGTGGCGCATGAAAGCCGAACATGTGAAACAGGTTGCGCAGGAGGCGCTTGCCCGATTGGCCGTGGCCTACGAGCTTTCGCGAGTGGTCGACAGCCCGGCCTGAGCATCATGGCGAATACGTTCCAGCATGGAGGCGAGGCCGTTCGAGCGTTGAGCCGTGAGCGCGCCGCTGACGCCGATCTCGTCCAGCAGGGCCTTGGCGTCAAATCCGTTGATTTCTTCCAGCTGCGCGCCGGAATAGAGCCGGACCAGCAAGGCGATCAGACCGGATACGATCATCGCGTCGGATTCTGCCCGCACCTTCATGCGACCGTCCTCAAGATCGGTCACCATCCAGACCTGTGACGCACAGCCACGCACCCGCGTCTCTTCGGTGCGCTCTTCCGGCTCTAGCGCGGGGTTCGCCTTACCCAGATCGATGATGTGCGCATAGCGCGCTTCCCAGTCGTCGAGCCAGGAAAACTCTTCACGGATTTCATCAGCAGTTTCAGCAATGGTCATGACCGCCAGATGGGGCATCTTCTCTAAAAAAGAAACCCCCGGTACCGATTGTGGTGCCGGGGGCGAGAGAGAGACTTGTTTGCTGGGGCTTATTGGTAGACGCCGCCAATGCATTGTCCGACGTCGGCGAGCGCGTGCTCCCCAATGCAGAACGGAACTTCATATTGCTGGTTCGCTGCAGCAACACATTGCTGCAGGTTCAGGTTTGCCATGTTCAGGCAACCGCGGGTTTCGCGCTCAGCCATGGCGGAGTTTACCTGGCTGGACGAGGCGGCCGTCTGGCCGAGGATGCGGTAGGCGGCAAGCGTGGCGATCTGGTCGGCCACAGGCTCCTTGCCGTACTGCACACGCTTTTTCTTGGACAGGCCAAGGCCGCTGGTAACGGCGGCCGGGAAGCGAATTGCGTCAGCTGCACCGGAGACATTGTCCCACAGCGATGGCGCGCCGGAACGTCCGGCACCGGCCAAGATGCTGTCTATGTCAGAGGCCGAGAAGGCGGAGATCAGCTGGCCGCGGGCGGGCGTGCCGACCGTCTGGATGCTGTTCAGTCGTGTCGCTTTTGCGCCGGAGTTTCCGATCTTGGCTTTCGCCCAGCCGGAGCCTTGCAGGCTGTAAGCTTGTTCTTTCACATAGGCCGCCGTGGCGCTGAGGCGCTGGCTGTCGGCTTCTGTTGCGGCGAGCGATGAGCTGACCGCATTGTCGCCGCCACTGAGCTGGCGTGCATAGCGCACGTCATTCTTCAGGCCGGTCAGCAGCGCGTCGTTGCCGTAGAAACTTGCAATGTCGCGAACAGCGGCCCGGTATTCAGGGTCCTGTGAGGCGATCAAGGCGGAATAGGAGATCCACCCCTTCGACAATTGGTCGGGATTGTGCCCGCCCAGAGAGTTCAGGGCGTGGTCGATGTCTTTGGCGGAGGCGAAAGGCTTCTCTTTCACATCCGTGACATCGGACTGGTATGTCCCATATACGGCGGCCGATTCCGAAATCGGGTCCCCTGACTGCGCTGATGCCCCCATGGCCAAGCCAAGGGCAACCACTGCAGTACCGATCATTCTGATGGATTTCATGTGCTACTTCTCCCTCACGCGTCACGCGACAGTGTTGCATGAACTTCCCCCCATGGGGAACCTCACCTTGCCTGCTGCACACATTACAAATACAGCAAAGTATGCGTGACACAGGCAGAATGCCTAAGGAATCTCACCGGGGTGTTAACGACTTGCCCGAACTGATGCGAAAGAGATTACAGTTCATCCATCTTGTCTGGCTCGTCCTGACAGTGGCACTGGGGATCTCAGCGTTAATAGGCGGGCTTGCCGATAACGCGCTCCTGGCCGGACTCGGCCTCGCTGCGCTTCCGGGCGTGGTGGGGGCAGCGCTGTTGCATTCCAAAATACGCGCTGAGGATCTCATCGGGCCATTTCTGGTGATCGGTTGGACACTGTTGGCCATGCTCGGTATCGCCTCGACCGGTGCGGCCTTGTCGCCTTTGACCATATTGTTTGCCATCGCACCGCTGACGGCGATGAATCTGGGTAAGCCCGGCATGGCGGCCGAAGCTGCCATTTTCGGGGCGTTCGCCTTCCTTGCCACCGCCGTCATGGTGCGGCTCGGCCTGTTGCCGCCCGCCAATCCGGAAAGCGCGTATCAGGTGCCGGCCATGTTGCTGGCTTTTGCAGGTCTGGTCATGATCGGATTGCTGGCCTGGACGTTCCTGAAGGCTCGCGAGGAAGAAGCTGCAATGCCAGCAGAGACGACGACGGAGATGGTGACAATCCGACAGGATGTGGGCCTGCCGGAAGAGTCCGGCCTGTTGCTGCTGGATGTGTCTGAGTTTGGTCGTATCCGAACGCTCAGCGGCGACTTGTTGGGCCTGGACAATGTGAGGGCGGGCGGCTTGCTCGCGAACCTGCTGCAGGACGAAAAGGAAGTCAGCCTGTTGAAGCCCGCCAATGGCCGTACGCATGGCGAAGTCACCCTGAGCAATGGGCGCGAGGTGGCATTCGTCGCGGAAGCCCATGAGGCCGGTGCGGTGCTGGTGCTGCGGGACCTGACTGAGGCGCGGGCGATGACGCTGGATACACGTGCCAGACTGGAAGAGGCTGAAGCGCGCCTGAAAGGTCGGACGGCCTTTTTCGCGTCCCTTGGCCATGAACTGAAAACCCCGCTCAATGCCATTCTTGGCTATGCCGACATGATGCGGGCCGGCATTCGCGGGCCGATGCCTGAGCCCTACAAGGACTATCCGGAAATCATTCATGAGAGCGGACAGGACCTGCTCTTGCTGGTCGATGATATTCTGGACCTCGCGAAGGCCGAGGCCGACCGTCAGCGGCTGGAGCCGGAGCCGGTAGACCTGACGGCGTCTGCGCAATCCATCCTGAGACAGCTCGACAACCAGGCTGAACGTGCTGGCGTCAAACTGAAACTGAAGGCAACCAGCGAAGTCTGGGCGGAAGCTGATGCGCGCGCCGTGCGACAGATCTGGCAGAACCTCGTTTCCAATGCGATCAAGTATTCCTCTTCCGGCGGCACGGTCACGCTGGATGCGCGCGACGAAGGAAATGCGACCGTGCTGAGCGTCACCGACAAGGGCGCTGGTATGTCATCGGAAGATGTCCGCCGTGTGCTTGAGCCATTCTCTCAAGGCAGCAATTCCAAAGGTCGTCAGGGCACCGGGCTGGGTCTTGCCGTGGTGAATTCCTTCGCCCAGTTGCATGGCGGTCAGGTCGTGATCGACTCCACGCCCGGCAAGGGCACCAAGGTCGAAGTGAGCCTGCCACGCGCCAACCCGGCCGACATCCAGCCTATGGAAGACGCCGCACAGTAAGCTAACCGCTTTCCGGATTGGCCTGAACGCGTCTATGAAGCTTCCCATCCGCAACGACCGGGCAGGCGGCCCGCAACAGGATTTCGGACCATGATGATGGAAAGATTGCCCACGAAGCTCTGGGTCGAAGCACTGGTCCGGCGGGCGCAGGTTGCGGGCGCAGCAGCATTTGTACTGCAAAAGGGCGACGCCGAACGTGGTGATGTTCTGATCAAGGTCGCGCGTCTGGATGGCACTGCGGCTGTCTATGTGCCCAGCATGAATATGGAGGGCGAACGCATCTTTATTGACCTGCGTGTGCAGGGGATCGGGCCTGAGGAAGCGACTGTGGACGCCCATGTGCGCAAGGCGCGGGATCGCGACCCCGATCTTTGGGCTATCGAGATCGAGGACCGGGACGGCAGGCACTTCCTGACCGAGCATGTGGACAGTCCCGAATAGGCGCCAACCAAGGCCGCAGATTCACAGAACTCTTTAACCGGCAGTAGGTCTTTATTAACCGTGAGAGGGCAGCTTCGGCCTGAATTCTAGTTGGGGCGCGCCAAGTCATGCTGTTTCTGATAAATGATCAGATCACCGAGATCGAAATACCCGAGATGCACCTTGCCAAACGGTGGCAGTCGCTTGGCTGCGGAGACCCTTACGGCATGCGGGCACGCGAAGCGCTGAATTTCGCCAGCCGGGTCGTTGGCGAGCATCTGAAAGAGCACATTCCCCTGGAAGACTCCCTCCTGCAGGATCTTGGGTCCCTGATCATCGCCAAGACCGGTGCCAATGCTGTGCTTTTCCCGATTTTCGGGGACGTTGTCGGCGAACCTCGCCTGACCATTTTGCCAGAAACCATCCTGGAATCCCTGCGGGACCGGCACCATCGCGAGGGAAAAGCCCCGGATGTGCGAGAGATCTGGCCGAACGCAGCCTGATACTGGTGCTTCATTCGGCGGTTCAAATGGGCTAGGGCCTCTGCCCAGCACGAAAGAGCCCAGATCACATGTCCCATGAACAGGAAGCCGCCCGCCGGCGCACCTTTGCCATCATCTCCCACCCGGACGCCGGTAAGACGACGCTGACGGAGAATCTGCTGCTTGCTGGCGGTGCCATCCGCGCAGCCGGTGAAGTTGCTGCGCGTGGGCAGGCTCGCCGCACGACGTCGGACTGGATGAAGATCGAGCGGGATCGCGGCATCTCGGTCTCTGCCTCGGTCATGACGTTCGAGTTCGACGGTCTGGTATTCAATCTGCTCGATACGCCAGGCCACGAAGACTTCTCCGAAGATACTTACCGCACGCTCACCGCGGCTGACTGCGCCGTGATGGTGCTGGATGCCGCAAAGGGCATCGAGCCACAGACGCTGAAACTGTTCGAAGTGTGCCGCCTGCGCGACATTCCCATCGTGACCTTCATCAACAAGATGGACCGCGAAGCACAGGATCCGATCGCCTTGCTGGACGAAATCCAGGACAAGCTGCAGCTGGATACCGCACCCCTCTATTGGCCCGCGGCCAGTGGCCAGCGTTTCTCAGGCATGATGGACCTCCAGAAGCAGGAATTCTGCGTCTTTGAACGCAAGTCCGGAGAAGCACCCCGCATTGGCGCAGCCGAGCGCATCCAGGGCGACGACGCCACCCTGAAGGGTGCGCTGGATGAAAGCGTTTTTGACGAGCTTAGCGAAGGCGCGGAAATGGCGACGACCCTGTTGCCGGAATTCGACATTGAAGCCTTTCTCGGCGGACATATGACGCCGGTCGTGTTCGGTTCGGCGCTGCGCCATTTTGGCGTTCTGGAATTGCTGCGTACACTGCATTCCTATGCGCCCGCGCCGCGCGATCAGAAGGCCGAGAAAAAAGGTGAGCCCGTGATGATCCATGCGGGCGACAAGCCAGTCTCCGGCTTCGTCTTCAAGATCCAGGCAAACATGGATCCGAACCATCGTGACCGGGTGGCTTTCTTGCGGCTGTGCTCCGGCGAGTTCAAGCGCGGCATGCGCTTGAAGACGACAGCCGGCAAACAGCTGAACATCCACAATCCAATGATGTTCCTGGCCCAAGACCGCGAGATTGCGGAGACGGCTTATGCGGGCGATGTCATTGGCGTGCCGAACCATGGCCAGTTGCGTGTTGGTGATAGCCTCTCTGAGAGCGGAGATATCCAGTTTGGAGGCATTCCGAACTTTGCCCCCGAACTGCTGCGCCGCGCCCGGGTGAAAGATCCGATGAAAGCCAAGCATTTGCGCAAGGCACTCGAAAGCCTTGCCGAAGAAGGGGTAACCCAACTCTTCAAGCCGGCGATCGGCTCCGACATGATTGTCGGCGCGGTTGGTCAGCTTCAGTTTGAAGTGATGACGGAGCGGGTAGCCGCGGAGTACAATCTTGAAGTCGTCTTCGAGCCTGCACCCTACAATGTCGCGCGCTGGATGAGTTCAGATGACGACAAGAAGCTGGAAGACTTCCTGGACAGGAACAAGTCCGCCAGCGGAACAGATTTGGATGGCGCCCCGGTCTATCTGGCGAAGAATGCCTGGGATGTGGGCTATGCTCAGGAAAAGAACCCGGACATTCGCTTCACGGCTACCAAGGAACGTCTAGTCTAGTTCTGCTGGCGCACGCCGAAAGATATTCTGAAATCTCGTTTCGGTAGTGTATCAAATGTCACGATTCTGGTGTATCTTTCCGTCAATACGGAAGGAGATCAGCATGCCGTATATCAAGACGCGAGATGAGACTGAGATCTTCTACAGGGATTGGGGCCCGGTCGAGGCGCCACCCATCATGTTCCATCACGGCTGGCCTTTGACGGCTGACGACTGGGACAATCAGATGCTGTTCTTTCTCTCCGAGGGCTATCGGGTGATCGCAGCGGACCGCCGCGGTCATGGCCGGTCGCAGGAAACCTGGACTGGCAACGACATGGATACCTATGCCGCGGACACGGACGACCTCGTTACAGCGCTGAACCTGACAAATGTGGTTCATGTCGGACATTCGACAGGCGGCGGGGTGGTGGCGCGTTATGTGGCCCAACATGGCGGGGACCGAGCTGCCAAAGCCGTGTTGATTGGTGCGGTCCCACCCTTGATGCTGAAAACGGCGGACAATCCGGATGGCATACCCATGGACGTCTTCGATGATTTCCGGAGGCAATTGTCAGACAATCGCGCCAGTTTTTTTCTCGATGTCCCAAGCGGTCCGTTTTTCGGATTCAACCGGGATCATGTCGAGACGGTGGAGGCAATGGTCCACAATTGGTGGCGTCAGGGCATGATGGGTAGCGCAAAGGCGCACTATGATTGTATCGCCGCCTTCTCCGAGACGGACTTCACTGAAGACCTGAAGGCTCTCAGAGTGCCCACACTGATCATGCATGGGGACGATGACCAGATTGTTCCGCTCGACCTGACCGCCCGCAAGGCCGCAGACCTTGTCGAGGGTTCAGTACTGAAGATCTATGAAGGCTTGCCGCACGGAATGTGCACAACGCATTCTGAGCTCATCAATCCAGACCTGCTAAATTTCATTCGCGCCTAGAGGAGGGTCACCCGTTCAGGATGGGTCTGGTGCCGTCAGCGGCTCCGGCTTGTCGCTTGGCGGGGAGGCGAAGTCCGATCCACCCTGTAATTCTTCCTGAACTTCAAGCACAGGCTGATGGCGATCTTCGTGCCGGGAAGACAGGCCGGAGGTCGCGAGCGGATTGCGCTCTACCTTACCTGCGCCGCGTTTAAGCTCACAGCGCGAAGCGCCTTCATCGAGTGCAGCTATGTAGCTCCAAGCTAGACAGGCAGACCGCGTATTGCAGAGCTGTTGGCAGTCATCGACGTTTGCGGTGTTTGTAAATTCATAGGTCGCGCCAAAGCGGTAGATGCCAGGCTGCTGGCCCGGAGTGGCTTGTATCGCTTCAGCCGATGCCGGCTCAGCCTCCAGGCTGTCGGCCATGACAGGCAGGCTGAAGCAGGCGGCGAGCAAAAGGGCTGGAAAAAGGCGCATTTCGAAAGACTCCCTCAATCGTCGGCGAATCCTAGGCAGCCTGTCTTAAGGAAAGGTTGTTCAGGCGCCGGACAGGCTTTCGCGCTTTTCCTCGATTTCCAGCCATTCCATTTCGATCATGTCGAGTTCATCCCGCGCAGCGCCTATCCGGGCCGATGCCTTCGCAAACGCATCCGGGTCGCGCGTATACAGCTCCGGGTCGCCCATCTTGGCTTCGAGGGTCTTGATCTCCGCCTGCAGTTTCGGGATCAGCGCGTTGATCTCTTTCTGGCGATGCTCGTCCTTGTAGGAGAGCTTCTTCTGCGGCTTCGGACGCGCGGTTTCAGTTTTGGCCTTCTCGGATTTCTGGGTGGTCTCGTCCTGCTGGCGGAAATGCTTCAGCTGATCCTGCGCATCGGTCCAACCGCCTGCGGTGACCACCCACTTACCGTCGCCTACGGGGCAGAGGCAGCTCGTCACCGTGGCATCCAGAAAGGCCCTGTCGTGGCTGACCAGGATCAGCGTGCCGTCATAGGAGAGCAGCATGTCCTCCAGCAATTCCAGCGTTTGCATGTCGAGATCATTGGTCGGTTCATCCATCACCATCAAGTTGGATGGTTTGGCGAGGCCAATGGCGAGCGCGAGCCGATTGCGCTCACCGCCTGAGAGAGCGCCGACGGGCTGACGCAACTGTTCCGGTTTGAACAGGAAGTCCTTGGCATAGGCGGCGACATGGCGCTGGTTGCCCTGCACCATGATGGAGTCACCGCCCGCCGGTGCGAGCGCTTCCCAGACAGTGTCTTTCGGGTTCAGCGTGTCGCGCGTCTGGTCCTGATAGGTAACTTCCAGCGTCTTGGACTGGCGTACATTGCCCGCATCCGGTTCGATTTCACCCAACAGCAGGCGTACCAGCGTTGTCTTGCCTGCGCCGTTCGGGCCGATGATGCCGATCCGGTCGCCGCGCAGGATACGCAAGGAAAGGTCTTCGGCAATCACGAGCGGGCCGTTCGGCGTGTCGAAGGTCTTCGACAGACCCTTGGCCTCGATCACCTTCTTGCTCATTGAATCACCGCTGGAGACTGACAAGTCGGCCGTATTCTTGCGGTCCTGTAGCGCGCCACGCATTTCGGCATGCTGCACGCGCATCTGTTTCAGCCGGGCGAGGCGGCCCTGGTTGCGCTTGCGACGCCCGGTCACGCCGCGCGCCAGCCAATGATGCTCATCTTTCAGCTGTGTCGTCATGCGGCGAAGCTGACGTTCCTCTTCCTGCTCGACCTGTTCGGCCCATTCATCGAACTTGGAATAGCCTTCCGGGCTTTTCAGTACCTTGCCCTGACGCAGCCAGAGTGTGTTGGTCGAGACATTCTCCAGGAAACGTCGGTCGTGGCTGACCAGAAGGACGACGCCATGGAAGCCCTTGAGGCGACGCTCCAGCGTTTCGATCATGGGCACATCGAGATGGTTGGTCGGTTCGTCCAGCAACAACACATCAGGCTCGCGCGCAAATGCTTTGGCAAGGGCCGCGCGGCGCTGTTGTCCTCCCGACAGGGTGGTTGGGTCCGCCGCGCCATCGACGCCGAACTCCATCAGCTCTGCTTCGGCCATGTAGCTGGCCTCGAGACCTTCCGATACATAGTCCAGAACCGTCTCGAATCCGGCCAGACTGGGCTCTTGGGAAACGATGGCATATGTAATGCCAGGCTGACGCCAGACGTCTCCGCTGTCGGATTCGACACTTTCGGAGATGATTTTCATCAATGTCGACTTGCCGGCGCCATTTCGCCCGACCAAAGCGACTCGTTCGCCCTTGGATAGGGAGAAGCTGACCCCCGTAAACAGGGGCTTGCCACCAAAGGTGAGGCGAAGGTCGTTCAGGGTGATCAATGGGGGCTGTGCCATAGGCGCGATGTAGCGTGTGCTACAGGTTCGCGCTAGGGGGCGCATGCGGTGTCTGGGTGCACGGGCCCGCAGGATTTTGGACCAGAACCAACGCACGAAAACTTCACTGGTGAAGTTTGACCAAAGACCCCGTTCATTCCGGGATGCGCGTTCTGCGCATGCAAAATTCTACCTTCCGTATGCGATGCGGAATAAGAAATGCAGTCGATTGCAGTAAATCCGGCCGGCGTTCAGGTAGCGTTCATTGCGAAACTTTCATCTGTTTCCTCGTTGCCTCAGCACCGGCGTTTTAATCGCCAGGCTGACGGGTGACAAAGTGTTGGGGGGACACATGACAAAAACAATCGTTCCCCCGGCTATATCTTGGTGCGCGTTAATTCGAGAACGAATTATGCGTGTGAATAGGGGACAAATCATGTCAAAGAAAATTCTCATCGCCTCCGTTGCTGTTGCTACTCTTGTAGGCGCCGCATCTGCGGCTGAATCCAGCGATTATCCGCCGGCATCCGATCCGGGTACATGCTATGCGCGGGTTTTGATTCCTGAGCAGATCAATGTTCAGACGGAACAAGTTGTTGACCGCCCGGAAAGCACCGAAATCAAGCTGGTTCCTGCAACTTATGAGACCGTGACCGAGCAGGTTCTGGTCAAGGAAGAAACAAAGAACATCCGCGTTATCCCGGCGACATACGAGACTGTCACCGAGCAGGTGCTCGTGGCACCTGAGCGCATCGAAACCACCGTCGTTCCGGCAGAATATGAGACCTATACAGAGCAGGTTCTCATCCGCGAAGCCTACACGACCTGGAAGCCTGGCAATGGCTTGTACGGTCGCGCGACGGACGCATCGGCGTCATCCAATGGGGTTTCCACGGGCGAATTGCTGTGCCGTGTCGAAGTGCCAGCCGAGTACGAAACCGTGACGCGCACACGTCTCCTTTCGCCAGAGCGAACGGAAACCCGCACCATTCCGGCCACCTACGAAACCGTGACCAAGGAAGTCGTGGTTGAAGAAGCACAAGTGGTCGAAGAGATCGTGCCGGCTGTCTACAATACTGTGAATGTCGAGAAACTGGTCACGCCAGCCAGCGAGGAAACCCTCGTTGTTCCAGCCACATACAAGACGATCGACAAGCGCGTCGTCAGCGGCGGTGGCGCTCTGGAGTGGCGTGAAGTCCTCTGTGACACCAACGCGACCTCGTCCAAGATCCGCAGCGTTCAGCAGGCGCTCTCCGATGCGGGCTATTCGAACCCGGTCGATGGCGAATTCGGCCCGGCCACGCTTACCGCAATGGAATCCTACCAGCGGTCCAACAATTTGCCGGTTGGCTACCTGACCATCTCTACGGTCGAGTCGCTGGGTCTGACCAAGAACTAGGCCCCTGACCCTGGCGACTTGCCCCGCGCGTCTTCGGACGTGCGGGGTTTTTCATGCACCAAGCCGTGCAAGGTCGTCTTCATCCAGCACGCGCCACTCGCCTTCCGGAAGACCGCCAAGCTCCAGCGCGCCAAAGCTGGCGCGGTGTAGGGCCTCTACGTGATTGCCTGCGGCAGCAAACATGCGGCGGACCTGATGGTATCGGCCTTCCGTAATGGTCAGGCGCGCCGAGCGCTCGCCGGTGACTTCGAGACGCGCTGGCAATAGAGGTTTTTCTTCACCTCGCAACATTAGCGTGCCGCTGGCAAACAGCTCTGCCTCATGACCCTCCAGCGGGCGCGCCAGAGCTGCCTCATAGGTTTTCTCGGTTGCTGATTTTGGTGAGATCAGTTTGTGAAGCAGCTTACCATCATCCGTGAACAGCAAAAGTCCTGTCGTATCTGCATCCAGTCGCCCGATCGTTGAGAGGGGCGGGCTGCGTTGGAGGAAGCGTGATGGCAGCAATTCATAGACCAGTCGGCCCTGGTCGGCCCGCGAGCAGGTAAAGCCCGCCGGCTTGTTCATGATCAACACCATGCCGGGCGCCGGGTCGAGCGGTTCGTCGTCGAAGCGAAGATCATCGCCTGCGCCGGTTAGGCGGCCTGCGCGGATCGCGGCCTCCATTTCCTTGCGGCTGCCATAGCCAAGGTTCGCCAAATATTTTGCAAGCTGACGATCAGGTTTCATCGCTTCCGCTTTGGCTTCTCCGCACGGAGAATCTTGTAGCCGCCGGAGTCTTCCAGCATTTCAAAGGTCTTGAAGCATTCGCCCAGAACCTCTTCATATGGCAAGTGGCGGTTGGCGACGAGCCAGAGTTGTCCGCTACCACGGAGCGCCTTTGCGGCAGAACGTATGAAATCCTGACCCAGCGATGCGGCATCGGCGCGGCCAACATGGAAAGGTGGGTTCATCACGATGAAATCGTACGGCGTGCTGCCACCTTCTTTCGTCGCATCTGCCCATTTCATGTCCCAGTTTTCAAAGCCGGATAGAGTTTGCGCAATACAGGGCAGGGCGCGATGTTCAGCTTCCAGCAGGGTCATGTGTTCGACATGGCGGCAATGCTGGAGGATCTCGCGGGACAGGAATCCCTGGCCTGCGCCAAAATCTGCGCCGCGCCCGCGAATGTTTTCCGGTACGCTGTCTGCAAGCAGTTCAGACCCCGCATCGATCCGGTTCCAGGAGAACAGGCCAGGGCGACTCCACACACCGGCTTCCATTTCCTGCGGTGCATCGCGCGCGATCCACTCTTCCATCAGGTCGGTATTTATCTGTGAGCTGTTTTTGACGGTCCAGAAGGCGCGGCACTTGTTCTTTGAAAGCGCCTCGGTTTCGCCGGCGATCTCGCGCAGCAGTTTCTCGATCGTCTTGGAGCCGAGCGTGTTGGGCAGGCAGGCGAGGATCACGCCACCCTCCGGCGCGTCGCGCAGGGCGCGGGCGAATAGGGCGCGCGTTTCATCCTTCTGGCGAGGTGGCAGGAGCAGGGTCAGCTGTGTGGCCGGGAAGGTCTCGGTCTCAGGCGGCAGGACATCAAAGCCGGCAGCCTTCAGTGCCTCATGATCGGGTTTGAAACTGTTCTGGCAGACAAGGCGCTCTTTCGGGAGGCGCGCGAGATGCGGCGACAGCTCTGCGCGCAGGAACAGGATCGGCCCCTGATCGGGCAAGGTTACGGCCCCGTCATCAAGGGCCAGCATCAGGGTTTCATAGACAGCAGTATCAAACATGCGCGGTCTTTAATGGGTTTGTCCGGCGCGGGAAAGTCCCGGCCATCATACCGCATCTATTGGCGGATGATCCGCACGCCGTTGCTGGTTCCGCTGCGCGAGCTTGACGCTGTACCAAACGCCTGCGCCATGCCGCGATAGAAGGTCACGCGTTCTTCGGCGGCTTCGCTCATTTCAATGCCCGCTTCTGCGCCAAGCAGGGGCTCTGGCGGCATACCCGCATGGGCGATTTCCATGATGTCCGACCAGAGATCGGCTGGCAGGCCGCCCCCGGAAACCTTTGCCATGGGACTGTCATCATCATTGCCGACCCAAACGCCCCCGACATATGCGTTGGTGAATCCGATGAACCAGGCATCGCGCCAGTCCTGGCTGGTGCCGGTCTTGCCGGCGACCATCCAGTTGCCAAACCGCGCACGGCGGCCGGTTCCGAACCTGGCATTGACGACGCGGGCGAGCATGCCGTTCATTTCCTTGGCAAGCTCATGATCATAGACCCGGTCGCGATTATAATCGGGACGCGTGTAGAGCACATCGCCGCGCGAATTTTCGATCTTCTCAATCAGCCACGGATCCATGCGCAGCCCGCCCGACTGGAACGTGCCAAATGCGCGGGTGATTTCCCACAACGAAACTTCCTGACTGCCCAGCGCAATGGAGGGGAATGGCTGCAGCGGCGTCGTGATGCCAAAGCGACGCGCAATATTGATGACGCTTTCTTCGCTGGCTTCCTGCGTCAGTTCAGCGGCAATCGTATTGGTTGAGCGCGCCATGGCCTCGCTCAATGTCATGGGCCCCAGGAAGCCGCCGCCATAGTTTTCGGGTTGCCATTTGCCAATGGCGAGCGGGGCATCCTCGAATACGTCATAGGGTGAATAGCCATTCTCCAGCGCCGCGGCATAGACGAAGGGCTTGAAACTGGAACCCGGCTGACGCTTGGCTTGCGTCACACGGTTGAATTCTGACTCGGTGAAATCGCGCCCGCCGACCAGCGCCGCAACGCGACCGTCGCGGTCGATGACGAGGGCAGAGGCCTGGCTCGCTTTTGCGTCCTTGCCATCTTTCTCCATGCGCGCGTCCAGCTTTGCGCGTATCTTGTCCTGCATCTCGATATCGAGCGACAGGGTCACCACCATATCACCCGGTGGCCGCGGCAGCATAAGCTTCACCCGGTCGGCAACCGTGTCCATCACATAGCCAAGTTGGGGATCATAAGCGGGCGCGTCGATGATGGTGATGTCGGTCTCAATGGCGTCGGTCACTTCATCGGCCGTGATGAAGCCAAGATCGGCCATTTGTTCCAGAACATAGAGCTGGCGTGACTTGGCGCCTTCCAGATTCTCCCGCAAGTTCAGTTTCGACGGTGCCTTGGGCAGCGCAGCCAGAATGGCAGCTTCCGGTATGGACAAGTCTTCCGGCGGCTTGCCGAAATAATAGCGTGAGGCCGCGTCGATCCCATAAAGGCCGGCGCCGAAATAGACCCGGTTCAGATAGAGCGTGAGAATTTCGTCCTTTCCGAGCTTCTTTTCCAGTTCGCGCGCCAGTTTCATTTCCTGCGCCTTGCGGGACATGGTCTGACGGCTGTCCAGAACAAGATTCTTGATGAGCTGTTGGGTGATCGTGGACGCACCGGACACGGTCTCCCCGGCGCGCATGTTCGACCAGGCTGCACGTGCGATGGCGGCATCGTCTGCCCCATCATGTTCGTAGAAGCGCTTGTCTTCGGCGGCGATGAAGGCTTGCGGCACGTGCGGGGGCAGGCGGTTGATGTCAGTCGCGCGGCCATAGCGCGGCCCACGCACGTCCAGTGTGTTGCCATCGCGGTCAACGAATTCGATCGCGGCTTCGCGCTTGGCGTCCCACAGCTCAGCGACCGGCGGCAGGCTCGGCATGCCAAAATAAAGCGAACGCCATTTCCAGAAGGCCCACCCAGCGCCAATCAGCATCACGACAAGGATGAACAGCATCAGGTAACGGCCAGCACGTGTGCCGAGAAAGCCAAAGCGTGACCGCGGTACCTTGATCGCCTGCGATCCGCCCGTCTTGGCCGCCTTTTTGGGCGTTTTGCGTGGTGTCTTCGCCATGTTTTCCAGATACCTGAATTCGGGTTTCCAGCAAGCTAAATGCCGAAGGAATTGGGCGAGGTGAAGGCACCGCCTGCAGCACGCGCCCTGCCGCGAGGTCACGCCTTACAATAGGGGCTATTCCTGAGTGATATGAGATCAACAAGCTGGTTCAATGAAGTCAGCAAGATCAGGGCTAGACAAAAAGGCCCGGCACTCCGGAGGAAATCATGCCCACATCGCCCGCCGCCACGCCCGCAGAACATTTTGACGTGCTGATCGTTGGCGCAGGGATTTCGGGCGTCGGCGCAGCATGGCACATGCAACACCAGAGCCCGGACAAGAGTTTCTGCGTGCTCGAAGCCCAGGGCGGCTATGGTGGTACATGGCGCACGCATACCTATCCCGGTATCCGCTCAGACAGTGACCTCTATACGTTCGGCTACCGTTTCAAGCCGTGGACCGGTGCGCCCATCGCGGCGGCGCAAGAGATCATGACGTATATGGGCGAAGTGGTCGAGGAGAACGGTCTGGATCGCCACATCCGGTATAATCACCGGATCATCGGTGCCGACTGGTCATCCCGGCACAAGCTCTGGATGGTAACCGCCAAGCGCGAAGATACGGGCGACACGCAGACTTTCACCGCAAACTTTCTCTGGATGTGCCAAGGCTACTACAATCATCAGAAGGGCTACACGCCCGAATGGGACGGCATGGAGGACTTCCGGGGGCAGATCATCCACCCCCAGACCTGGCCAGAAGATGTCGATCTCAAAGGCAAGAAAGTTATCTGTATCGGTTCCGGCGCCACGGCAGCGACAATCGTGCCTGCCATCGCCGAGGATTGCGAACATGTCACGCTATTGCAGCGCTCGCCGACCTATTTCACGCCCGGCCGCAATGTGAATGAGCTGGCGGATGCCCTGCGCGAGCAAAATGTTGATCCGGCATGGATCCACCAGATCATCCGCCGCCGGGTCCTGTTTGATCAGACGAAGTTCATGAACCTGGCAGAGGAACAGCCGGATCTTGTACGAGCCGAGTTGCTCAAGGGTGTGCGCGAATTCCTTGGGCCTCACTACCCGATCGATCCGCACTTCACGCCACACTATCGCCCGTGGCAACAGCGCATCGCCTTTGTGCCCGATGGTGACCTGTTCCAGGGCATCGCAAGTGGCAAGGCCAGCGTCGTCACCGATCATATCGATCACTTCACTAAAAAGGGCATCCTGCTGAAATCGGGCGAAGAGCTTGAGGCTGACATCATCATCACGGCGACGGGCTTCAACCTGTCGGTGTTGGGAGACATCCCGTTTTCCAAAGATGGAGCGCCCATCGATTTCAGCCAGACGGTTACCTATCGCGGTATGATGTTCACCGGCGTGCCCAACATGGCATGGGTATTTGGCTATTTCCGCGCCAGCTGGACGTTGCGTGTAGATCTTATGGGGGATTTTATCAGCCGCATGCTGAAGCATATGGATGATATCGGTGCAAAGGAAGTGCGTGTCGAATTGCGCGAGGAAGACAAGGGGATGGATATCCTGCCCTGGATGGATACGGACAATTTCAATCCAGGTTACATGATGCGATCACTTCACTTGATGCCCAAACGTGGCGCGCATGACATCTGGCAACACTCGCAGGATTACTGGCGCGAGAAAGACGAGATGCCGCTCATAGATCTGGACGGCGAGGAGTTTGTCTATGATGGGATTGCGGCGCGCGCCAAATCGAAAGATGACGCGCTCGTTTGAATTCCATCTGGCCAAGCCGGTCGTCCCCGTCTAGCGTTGCCTTCCACACAAAGGGAGGGACGCATCATGCGCCGAACACTGATTACGGCCACACTGTTTGCCGCCGCCGGACTGGTCGCGCAGGCTCAGGACGCCAAGCCCACAATGGCGCTCGAAACCGCTGGCACGATTGTTACGGCCTGTATCGATCATGCCGAAGCCAATGCGCAGGCGGTGGCGATCGCGGTCTATGACCAACACGGCAATTTGCGGGCCTTTGCGCGCATGGATGATGCATCCGCAGGCGTGTCCGACATTGCCATGTGGAAAGGTAAGTCAGCTGGCAAATACGGCTATGCCACGGCCATGACCGCGGAGTGGGGCATTGGCCCGGGAGACGTTGCCAATTGGCGCGGCGGACTGCCGATCCACCTGGAAGGCGGCGAGTTGATCGGCGGCGTCGGCGTTTCCGGTGCGCCATCCGTGTTCGATGAAGAATGCGGCAATGTCGGCATAGCTGCGGCTGGCCTGCCAATGGCAGAGATCATGGACGTGGACGTCGAGGACTAGGGGCAGCCAATGGCATGGGCCAGAATGTTTCGGTGCACTTCGCTCGTGCCGGAATAGATCGTTGCGGCGCGCGTCGAGAGATATTTTGCCTGCGCGAACTGACTGTTCGGTGACAGGTCAAGCCCGACTTTGGTAATGGCCTGATGTAGCTCTGTGGCGAGCAGTTTCAGGGCTGACGATGTCGCCGCGATGCTGATGGGAATTTCTTCGTTGGAGGCGCGCGCCTCAAGGGCTTCGAAGCCATCCACTTTCATGGTCAGCTCAAGCAACTGCTGTGACGACGAGTTCCCGATCGCCCCGCGTGCAGCTGCGCGCAAGGCTCGCCTCAGCAGGCCGGTCGTTGTGTTGTTGGATCGGGCAATTGCCATCAGGGCTTTTGCTGCCTGCCAGCCGTCACCGATGTCGCCCACCCGGTCAGCGACCGGTGTGCGGACATCGTCGAAGAAAACTTCATTTGTCTCTTGTTCGCCGCTAATGAACTCGATCGGACGTATGCGGATTCCGGGTCGATGCATTTCGACCAGAAGGAAGACAAGTCCGTCACGGCCTGTGCTGCCCGGCTTGCATCGCGCCAACAGGAACATGTGGGTGGCGTATTGGGCAAAGCTCGTCCAGACCTTGGTGCCGTTCAACACAAATTCGTCACCGTCGCGGGTCGCACGCAGGGCAAGGGCGCTCAAGTCCGAGCCGGCCTGAGGCTCAGAAAAGCCTTGGCACCATTCATGCTCGCCATTCAGGATGGCGGGCAGGTAGTGCGCTTTCTGTTCGTCCGAGCCTTCGGCAATGATCAGCGGGCCAATCGTGCGTACACCGGAATTCATAACAATGGGCGCATCGCGGGCCGCTGAGGCATTTTCGAAATAGAGCCGTTGTTCGGCGCTCCAGCCTGCGCCGCCATATTCAACAGGCCATGAGGGAGCAAACCAGCCCCGCGCGGTCAGCCGCTTACGCCAAGCCTCACAGGCCCAGCGCGGCGATTTCAGCCCGGTGGTTTCCCGACCGGTTGCGCGCAGTTCCTCGGTCAGTTCAGCGTCGAGAAATGCATCCACCTCGGCGCGGAAGGCGGCGTCGGCCTGGCCTTCCACAAGGTCGGGAGCTGGAAAATTTCCGTCCATGTCGCTCTCCTGTGTTTCGAGCGGATGGCCAGTGTCTGGGGCAGCGGCGCAGGCCGCAATCAGGGGAAATACGGGGTGCGGCACCTGCGCCGCCATTGAATGAACCTTGTAGGGCCCGGTGTTCCCCGGCTAGGACTGGACAAAAGGGAGCGCGACATGGGTATCAGGACAACACTATTGGCATCATCAATTCTCGGCCTGTTGGCGGTCGGCTGTGCAAAGCCGGTGGCTGAGACGGCGCCCGTTGTCGCGGCCACGTCAGAAGCTGTGTCCACTGCCGCGCCGTTACCAGCCTTGACCGGGACAGAAGCGTTCAAAGTGTTCGTTTCGGGAACCGAGATCGGCCACCTGAATGTTGACCATTCCGGCGGTGTGACCAAGGTGGACTTTGAGTACCGCAACAATGGTCGCGGCCCGACCATTCTCGAGACGGTGACGCTGGACTCGTCCGGCCTGCCGGTGGACTGGGATATCGCCGGCGCGACGACGTTTGGGAACAAGGTAGAGGAGTCCTTCTCACAGGATGGCCTTGAGGCGAGGTGGACAGATGCGACCGGCAGCGATTCCCGCACGCTTAATTCGGCGACGCTCTACGTGGCCCAGAATGCCAGCCCTTACGCCCTGTGGCTTTATGCCCGGATCCTGATGGCAGATGCCGATCAATCCGTTGGTGTTTTGCCTGGCGGTACACTTCAACTCGAAAAGATGGAGGACCTGACCGTCGCCGGGCCGGAAGGAGATGTGGCGATCAGCGCTTACGCGCTGTCCGGGATCGAGTTGAACCCGACTTACATTCTGATGGATTCGAGTGATGCGTTTGTTGGCGTCATTTCGCCGCGCTTTGCCATCTTGCGGGACGGTCTGGAAGCGCATGATGAAATGCTTCGCGCCCGGTCGGTCGAGTATTCCGCCAAGCGGTTCGAGAATATCCAGGCTGAAACGGCGCACAATTACGACGCGCCCGTCCGCATTGCGGAAGTCCGCGTGTTCGACCCGGAGACGCTGGCCCTGACGGACCCGGTCTCGGTCTTGTTCGAAGGCAATCGTATCCGGTCGGTCGACGCCCCGGATACGCGCCATGAAGGCGAAGTGCTGATTGATGGCGATGGCGGCACGCTGGTGGCGGGCCTTTATGAAATGCACGGGCATCTCGGTCAGAACAGCGCGCTGCTCAACATTGCGGCCGGAGTGACATCAGTTCGGGATATGGGTAACAACAATGACGTGCTCAGTGAGCTGAATGAAAACATACAGTCCGGGCGTCTCGCCGGTCCGCGTATCATCCGCAGCGGGTTCATCGAGGGGAAGAGCCCGTTCAGCTCCAACAATGGGACACTCGTATCGAGTGAGGAGGAGGCGCTCGAAGCCGTTCGCATGTATGGCGGTGGAGAATTCCACCAGATCAAGATCTACAATTCCATGAAAGGCGAATGGGTGCCGGCGATGGTTGCGGAAGCGCGCCGTCTCGGCCTGAAAGTGGCCGGGCATGTGCCGGCCTTCTCCAATGCCGACCAGATGATTGCTGCGGGTTATGACGAGATGACCCATATCAATCAGGTCATGCTGGGCTGGGTGCTGGAAGAGGGAGAAGACACGCGCACCTTGCTGCGCCTGACCGCGTTGAAGCGTCTCCCATCTCTGGAGATCAGTGATCCAAAGGTACAGGCAACGATCAATGCCATGGCGGAGCATGAAACCGCGATTGATCCGACCCTCGCCATCCATGAAGCTTTGCTCAGGTCTCGCAATGGCCAGCTCCGGGCGGGTGTGGTGGACTATATCGATCATATGCCGGTTGGCGAGCAGCGCTCGGCCAAGACAGCATGGGCCGACATTTCCTCTCCCGAGGATGACGCGGCCTACTGGCAGGCCTTCGACAAGATCATCGAAACGGTCGCCGCGATGCATGAGGCGGGCATCCAACTCGTCCCCGGAACGGATATGGGCGGATCCTTCGTCTATCACCGCGAACTTGAGCTCTATCAGCAGGTCGGAATGACAGCGCCTGAGATTCTTGCCTGGGCGAGCCATGGCATGGCTGAGTATGTGGGACAATCGGACGAGCTTGGGTCTATCGAGCCTGGCAAGCTGGCCGATTTCTTTCTTGTCCCAGGCGATCCCACAGCAGACCTGAAGGCGATCAAGACCATCTCCATGGTTGTGAAGGATGGCACGGTCTATTTCCCGAGCGAAATATATCCTTCATTCGGAATCGAGCCCTTCGCAGCGGCGCCGACTTTGACCGAGTAGGCGGGGGATTCCGCCTTGCGCAGATGCGCGGCTCAGGCTTGGTTGACAGTAGCAGTCGAGGTTTCTACAGGCGCGATCGGAACACTCTTTTCTGCATCGGGTTAGCCTGAAGACGGCTCGCCCTCCCTGAAATCCCAGCACGCCCTGGAGGCTGGAATGTTCAAGTCTATCTCCGCCATCGCTGCTCTGCTGTTTGCTGCTGCCATCCTCTATGCCGGCAACGGCTTGCAGAGCACGCTCTTGTCTGTGCGCGGCGACCTGGAAGGCTTCCCGACCGCAATCATCGGTCTTCTGGCCTCGGCATATTATGCCGGCTTCATCCTCGGTTGCCGCTTCGTGCCTGGCATGATCAAGGGCGTAGGGCATATTCGGGCTTTTGTGGCCCTCGCCTCGATCGCGTCGTCCAGCGCGCTGGCGCATATCCTGTTCGTCGATGCCACGCCGTGGGCAGTATTGCGCTTCATTACAGGTTTCAGCTTTGCAGGGCTGACCATGGTGCTGGAAAGCTGGATCAATGAGCGCGCGACGAACGAGAACCGTGGCAAGGTGCTGTCAGTCTATCGCATTGTCGATCTTGGCGCCGTGACCGTCGGCAACGGCCTGCTCGCGATTGCGCCGCCTTCGGGCTTCCAGCTGTTCGTTCTGGTTTCCATCCTGATCTCCATCGCGCTCGTCCCGGTGGCGCTAACGCGCTCGGATTCGCCTGCGCCGCTGGAGACCGCTCAGCTCGACATTGTTCAGCTTTATCGCGTCTCGCCCGTCGGCGCCGTCGGTGCTGCTGCCGCCGGACTCGCCAATGCCGCCTTCTGGGGGATGGCGCCGGTCTATGTGCAGGAGATTGGGTATGGCTCGGCAATGATCGCGGCCTTCATGAGTGCCGCGATCATCGGAGCAGGCTTGTTCCAGTTCCCCATGGGCTCGCTCTCTGACAAAGTAGACCGGCGTTTCGTGATCGTGGGCAGCTCGCTGCTCGGCGCAGGGGCTTCGGCATTGTTGGCAAGTTTTGCTGGCCTGTCCCAAAACGCCTTGATTGGCTTCAGCTTCCTGTTTGGCGCTTTCATCATACCCGTCTTCGGCATTTGCGCTGCGCATGCCAATGACCATTCCGCGCTCGGCAAGGCCGTCGCCACGAGTGGCGGCCTGCTCCTGCTCTATGGGGTTGGATCGGTGATTGGCGCCCTGGTTGGCGCTCTCGTGATGAGCGCGTTTCACCCGGCCGCACTGTTCTGGTATATCTCGGGTGTATATCTCGTGTTGGCCGTGTTCAGTCTTCTGCGCATAGGCATCAACCGCCCAAGCATCGTCGGCAAGAAAACTCGCTTCATTCCGATGGCAAAAAGCCCGCTAACGCGCGTCTATCGTAAGCGTGCGAAGCCCCAGCCGAAGACATGAAAGGTAAATTGCCGAGTGTGCTGTTCGGTGGGATGTTGGCATCTACATGAGTTTAGCCTTCTCAAATGAAAAGGTTGCTCTCCAAAGAGAGCAACCCGAGAAACTTCAAAGAGGCAAGGAATTGCATGGGACGAACAATCTAGGAATTTGTAAAGATGCGTCTCCCGATTATGAATACCCCTATTGCGGCTTCTTTCATTGTACAGAATAACCAAAGCATGGCTTGCCTGCTTGCGAAGCGGTCGGCATTCCGTCGACCATACTTCCGAAACTCAGCTCTGTAGTCCTTGCGGAGCTGTAAAAGCTGTTCCGAGTGGTCACGTCTGAAATATGTACAACAGAATACCACTTTTTCACACCACGCTTTAGGCCGAGGTGGGCCTTTGCCCGTCTGCATGCGGAAATTTCTCCTTTGCAGACACCGGTTCGGAGAGTACTGACCCTGCCATTAACATCCGCTGGCCCGGTGCCATCAAGTGATAGACACGGCGGGGTCGGCCTCTCCGCCCAGCAGATGCAGTTCTGTCGATTTCAGAAGTAATCAATCCAAGTTTTTCTAGCCGAACGAGGGCCGTATAAACTTGAGGAGTATGTACCTCCTTCCCGAAATCTTGCTCCAAAGAACGTCGGATATTTATACCGTATGCTTTGGAGCCGAGGTTTTTCACTTTCCGTAACACCTCGAATTGGAAGTTACCGATGAAGAGCGACGAATCTCTCGACTCATTTTGGCTTCTTTGAATAGGCATTTCATAATGGTCTCCTTGGTTGTTGAAGCGATAAATTTTCAGCTTATCGCTTCGCTTTGTGAATTGAATTTTCAATTCTGCGCCCTTCGTTGATAACGAAGAGCATTATTTTTATAACAACCCTATTATAAATATACAAGGCTTTTTTGCTCGATGCATATGAGCGAAGTGCTCTAGGCCAGCCCTGGTCGCCAGGCGTCGCGGATGTGAACGGGCAGGCGCCGCCGCGCAACGGCGATGATGTCATAGCGCCAGCCATGATCTGCATAATGGGGGCGGCGGGCCATCCAGTGGTCTGCGGCGCGGGCGATGCGTTGCCAGGAGTGCGGCGTCACGGCGCCGAGAGCCGTATCAGCCTGCCTGCGCGCCTTCACCTCGACGAAGGCGATCACGCCGGATTTCTCCGCAATCAGATCAATCTCGCCGACCGATGTGCGCACGCGTTGCGCGAGGATGCGATAGCCCTTGAGGCGGAGGTACAAGGCGGCAAGTGTCTCGCCCGCGCGGCCACGTTTTTCGGCAGCCGTGCGCTTGGCGCTGGGGGCGCGCCCTTCAGCCATCGGCTTTCAGTTGCAGCGCCCGCTGGTAAACGTCGCGCTTCGGCAGACCCAGCGCTTCGGCCACGGCATTGGCTGCGGCCTTGGTCGGCTGGCCATCCAGTGCGTCGCGCAGGGCCGCATCGAGGCGTTGGGGCGTGACTTCATGTTCGCCCGGCGGGCCGACCAGCAATACAATTTCGCCACGTGGCGGGCCGGACTCGGCATAATGCGTGGCCAAATCAGCAAGCGTGCCTCGGCGGGTTTCCTCGAACATCTTGGTCAATTCCCGCGCCACCGCCGCGTCACGGTCCCCCAGCACAGAGGCAAGGTCTGCCAGCGCATCGGCGAGGCGCGGCCCGCTCTCATAGAAGATCAACGTGCCCGGCACCGCCTTTAGCGCTTCGGCGGCAGATTTCCGCGCGCCGGATTTTGGCGGCAGGAAGCCTGCGAAAAGGAATTTGTCACTTGGCAGGCCGCTGGCGACCAATCCCGCCAGCATGGCCGAGGCGCCCGGAATGGGGATGACCTTTACGCCAGCCTCCAGGGCTTCATGCGCCAGTTTCCAGCCCGGATCGGAAACAAGCGGCGTGCCAGCGTCGGAAATCAGCGCGATCTTCGCGCCGCCTTGAAGTGCCCGTATCAGGCCCGGTCTCCGTTCCGCCCCATTATGGTCATGATAGGGGCTGAGGCGAGCCTTAAGGCCATAGGCAGACATCAGCTTTCCAGCGACGCGTGTGTCCTCTGCCAGCACTTCATCGGCAGCGGTCAGCACGTCCAGCGCGCGCAGGGTGATGTCGCGCAGATTACCGATCGGGGTGGAAACCACATACAGGCCCGGATCCAGAGATACAGCCGGTTGCCCCTTGGGGAGACCGCGCCTAGAGTCGCCAACGGCGGGAATCGCCCCGGAGTCAGAAGGATCAGGAGATGACATTGCTTCAACCATTGCTCAGGAAGCTTCCCGCGCCAAGTCTTCTGTTG
>MRWG01000355.1_pt1 | contig 63441 bp, 63 predicted proteins | sample 1013341 | NCBI WGS metagenome assembly MRWG01 (sample SAMN06117577, study PRJNA244670) | biofilm metagenome | biome: Water; feature: Cathode Biofilm; material: Biofilm; isolation source: microbial consortium enriched at the cathode of a solar microbial fuel cell | place: USA: District of Columbia ...
TCGAAGATCTGTCATTTCTGGATTTCACAGATCTTTTTTAACTACGATCCCCGCAGTGTAGTGCGCTACCAGACTGCGCTACGCCCCGATGTGACTCGATTGGAGATCGTCTTAAAAAGGGAACGGGATTGTACCCGCGAAAGCCGCTTCAGGCTAGCCCGAAAAGCGGCTTGGGATCGTCTTTATAAACGCGCGATGACTTCTTCCAGATCACGTACCAGAGACTTGATTTCGCTGGAATTGACGCTGGCCTTGTTGAGCTCTTCCGGGTCTTCCGTCATCTTCTGGCGGGCGCCGCCGATGGTATAGCCCTGCTCGTACAACAGGCTCTTGATCTGGCGGATCAGAACCACGTCCTGACGCTGGTAATAGCGGCGGTTACCGCGGCGCTTGACCGGCTTCAGTTGCGGGAATTCGGCTTCCCAGTAGCGCAGCACATGGGGTTTGACTGCGCACAGCTCGCCCACTTCGCCGATGGTGAAATAGCGCTTCGGCGGAATGGGAGGCAGTTCGTCGTTATTCTTCGGTTCCAGCATATCCTTCTACTCTCGCCTTGAGTTTCTGACCTGGGCGGAATGTAACAACCCGCCGTGCCTTGATGGGGATTTCCTCACCAGTTTTGGGATTGCGGCCTGGACGTTGCTTCTTGTCCCGGAGGTCGAAATTGCCGTATCCTGACAGCTTGACCTGTTCGTTGCGTTCCAGTGACAGGCGGATTTCTTCGAAAAACTGTTCAACGACTTCCTTGGCTTCCCGCTTGTTCAAGCCAAGTTCCTCGAACAGGCGCTCTGCCATATCGGCCTTGGTCAGTGCTCCATCCGGCATTGATACGTCCCCCGGCTAATCCCGTAAATTTGCATTAAATTGTTGTTGTAGTGCGTTGACGCAGCTACTAATTATTGCATTTATTTCCTGGTCGCTAAGAGTGCGGGAAGGATGTTGCCACGTCAAGCCCAAAGCCAGACTTTTTTTGTTTTTTGTGATCGCATCCCCTTGATAAACATCGAATATTCGCAGGTCTGTGAGGTATTCACCGGCATTTTCACGCATCAGAGCGAGTAAATCCCCGGCCGGTACCGCTTCATCGACCACAATGGCCAGATCACGGCTCACCTCGGGATAGCGTGACAGATTGCGATAACGGGGCAATTTCGCCGCCTGAACAGCTGCCAGACGCAGTTCAAACAGGAATACCTCACCCTGCAGATCCAACTGCCGTTGTACCTGGGGATGCAGACCGCCAATGCGGCCGACAAAGTTGCCAGACGAATCTTCGATACGGGCACAGCGACCGGGATGAAAGCCACTGGCCTGCTCAGGCAGAAAGGTAAATTCGGCCAGTTTGCCGGCCTGACCCAGCAGGGTCTCCACATCACCTTTTACATCATAAAAATCATATATCTCTTTATTATTGCTCCAGTTTTCCGGCATCTTCCTGCCCACAATCAAACCGGCGAGCATGACTTCCTGGCTGATTTCGCCGCTCTCATCAATAGTAAACACCATGCCGGACTCAAACAGGCGCAATCGCAACTGCTGGCGATTCTGATTGTACCGGGCGGTACTCAGTAGCCCCGGTAACACGCTGGGCCGCATCACTGACATGTCTTCGGAGATGGGGTTTTGCAGGCGCACGAACTGCTGGCTGCCGCAAACCAGTTCCGCCAGGCCCGGCTCTATAAAGCTGTAATTGATGGTTTCCTGATAGCCGAGGCTCACCAGAATCTGCTTCAGACGCCTGAGGGGCAGCTTGTGTTCGGTATCGGCCTTCAGTGGGCTGGCCGCCAGCCCCGCCCGGCGAGGGATATTATTGTAGCCATAGACCCGGGCCAGTTCCTCAATGAGGTCTGCCTCAATGGCAATATCGAAGCGAAAAGAGGGAGCCTTTACTTCCAGCCCTTCAGTATTTTCACTGACAATTTCCAGCCCCAGACGCGTCAGGATATCCCTGATTTCCGCCGCCGGCATGGAAATGCCCAACAGCCGCTCCACATTGGCAAAGCGCAATGAGACCTGTGCTGCTTCAGGGGTCTGACCCAGGGCCTCGGTTACCGGCCCTGCTTCTCCGCCCACGATGTCCAGCAGCAGCTGGGTGGCACGCTCCATGGCCTGGCTTTGCAGTTCAAAGTCTACCCCGCGCTCATAGCGGTGGGAGGCATCTGTATGCATGCCGTACTGACGCGCCTTGCCAGAGATGGCCAGTGGCGCGAAAAAGGCACACTCCAGGAATATGTCCTTGCTGGAGTCACTGACAGCAGTGCCCTCCCCACCCATGATCCCGGCCATGGCCACCGCCTTGCTGGCATCGGCGATGACCAGGATGTCTTCGTTCAATTCCACTTCCTTGCCGTCCAGCAGGGTGAGCTTTTCAGCCGGCTTGGCCATTCGCACATCAATACCGCCGTCCAGCTTGGCGAAATCGAAGGCGTGCATGGGCTGACCCAGTTCCATCAGCACATAGTTGGTGACATCCACCACCGGATCAATGCTGCGCAGGCCGCTGCGCCGCAGCTTCTCCTGCATCCACAGCGGAGATTCGGCATCGAGATTGATATTGCGGATGATGCGGCCCAGATAGCGCGGGCAAGCCTCGGGGGCGGAAATACTGATGGGGAATTCATCGCCATGGCTGGCTGCCACTGCCCTGATCTCGGGATTGCAGACCTCTTTTCTTGCCAGCAGGCCAACTTCCCGGGCCACGCCGCGCATGCCCAGACAGTCTCCCCGATTGGGTGTCAGGTCCAACTCGATACTGACATCATCGAGGCCAAGATAGTCCCGGATATCGGTGCCAACTGGCGCCTCTTCGGGCAGTTCTAAAAGACCCGCAGAGCTCTCCTCCAGGCCCAGCTCCTCGGCCGAGCAGAGCATGCCGTTGGATTCGACACCGCGCAATTTGGCTTTCTTTATTTTGAAAGGCTTGTCGCTCTCACCGTCGTCAATTTCGGCACCGAGCCTGGCAAAAGGGGCTTTCATGCCTGCTTTGACATTGGGCGCACCGCAAACCACCTGAAAGCTTTCCTGGCCATCGGATACCTGGCAAAGACGCAATTTATCGGCATCGGGATGTGGCTCTACAGACACTACCTCGGCCACCACGATGCCACTGAAACGGCGCGCCACCGCACTGTGCCCGTCCACTTCCAGACCAGCCATGGTGAGGGCAGCACAGAGCTCCGGTGTATCCATATCCGGATCCACCCACTCCTTGAGCCAGTTATAACTGAAAATCATTTTACAGAACCGCTATTAATTAAATTGCCGCAGGAAGCGCGTGTCATTCTCGAAATAGGTACGCAGGTCGCTGACCTCATAGCGCAGCATGGCCAGTCGGTCGACCCCCATACCAAAGGCAAAACCACTGTATTTTTCCGGGTCGATGCCAGACATCTCCAACACCCGCGGATGCACCATGCCGCAGCCACCAACCTCGAGCCAGCCGGTATGACTACAGATGCGACAACCCTCACCCTCGCATTTCACACAGGCCATATCCATCTCGGCCGAGGGTTCGGTGAAAGGAAAGTAGGAAGGCCGAAAACGCACTGGCAACTCGGCTTCGAAAAATGCCTGCAGGAAGGTTTCAACGGTGCCCTTGAGATCGGCAAAGCTGATATCGGTATCGATCACCAGGCCTTCCACCTGGTGGAACATTGGCGTATGGGTCAGATCCGAATCGCAGCGATAAACCCGGCCCGGACAAATGATCCGTATCGGTGGTTGCTGGTTTTCCATGACCCTCACCTGCACTGGCGAGGTGTGGGTTCGAAGTACCGTGCCTGGACGCACATAAAAGGTATCGTGCATGGCCCGGGCAGGATGATGTTCGGGGATATTGAGAGCTTCGAAATTGTGGTATTCGTCTTCGATCTCGGGGCCTTCGGCCACCTCATATCCGGAAGACTGAAAAATGGCTGCAATTCGGTCCATGCTCATGGTAACCGGATGCAGTCCTCCCGGGCTTTGTCTGCGCCCGGGCAGCGTTACATCGACAGTCTCTTCGGCAAGTTTGGCATTCAGGCTGGCCGCAACCAGTTCCTGTTTGCGTTGCTCGATAGACTCCTGCAACTGTTGTTTGGCGGCATTGATTTTCTCACCGGCCGCGGGTCTTTCCTCGGGCGCCAGTTGGCCGAGTGTTTTCAATTGTGCCGTGAGGCTGCCTTTTTTACCGAGATATTGCACCCGCAGCGCATCCAGCGATGATTCATCACTGGATGCTGCTATTGCTGCGAGGGCCTCGCTAAGAAGGGAATCGGTATCTGCCATGAGCCGCTTCCACGCTTGCCGATCAGGCTGCCAATTGGGATTTGGCTTGTTCGACTATCGCGTTAAAAGCGGGCTTGTCATTAACGGCCAGATCAGCCAGGACCTTGCGATCAACGTCCACATTGGCTTTCTTCAGACCGGCGATAAGCTGGCTGTAGGTAATACCAGCAGCACGGGCTCCGGCATTGATACGGGTGATCCAAAGAGAGCGAAATACACGCTTCTTGTTACGGCGATCACGATAGGCATACTGCCCGGCTTTGGTGACGGCCTGGGTTGCTACGCGATATACCCGACTACGGGCACCGTAATAACCTTTGGCCTTCTTGAGAACTTTTTTGTGACGACGATTGGCAACAACGCCGCGTTTTACTCGAGCCATTTTCTATCTCCTAAACGAATTAATTATCACGCAGCATGCGCTTTACTGCCGGTACGTCGCTGGGATGTACAGCGCTGGTACCGCGAAGCTGGCGCTTACGCTTGGTGGTCATCTTGGTCAGGATGTGGCTCTTGTAGGCGCTCTTGCGCTTGAAGCCGGAACCGGTTTTCTTGAACCGTTTCGCGGCACCACTATGGGTTTTCAGTTTAGTACTCACTTGCAAAACTCCGCATTTATCCCGTTTCGGGATCTTTGATTAAAATCCAATGCCTTGACGCTGGCCGAATTTCTTCGGGCTTATCACGTAAAAAAGTTCAGCACTCCGTGGCGGGCCTCAGTGGCCGAGCCAGTGAACGCTGAACCTTTTATCGACGAGGTACCTGAACTACCAGATACCGCTATTCGGCTATTGGCGCTTTTTGACCGGTGCCAGAACCATAATGATCTGCCGGCCTTCCATCTTGGGTTCCTGTTCCACGGTGCCGTACTCAGCCAGATCCTCGCGAATCCGACCGACCAGCTCCATGCCAAGATGTTGATGGGCCATTTCCCGGCCGCGGAATCGTAGTGATACCTTGGCCTTGTCCCCATCTTTCAGGAAACGTGTCAGGTTGCGTAGTTTTACCTGATAGTCCCCTTCTTCCGTCCCTGGTCGAAACTTGACTTCTTTTACCTGTGTTCGGCGCTGCTTCTTCTTGTTAGCAGCCTTTTGCTTCTTCAGATCAAAGACATGCTTACCATAGTCCATGATCTTGCAGACTACCGGGTCTGCATCCGGTGCGATCAGCACAAGGTCCAACTTGGCTGCCGCGGCGGCTTCTCTCGCTTCGTCTATGGAAACGATGCCGACCTGTTCGCCACTGGCACCCACCAGGCGAACCTGGTCTGCTTCGATAAACTCGTTTATTACGGTCTTTTTGGCACTTCCCTTCATGATATGCGCGAACGCTTGAACCTCATTACGATGCTATTCCTCCGACTTGTTTTCCTGCACTCAATCCTGCTCTTGGGCAGCCTGTTCCGCACTGCGGCCGAGACGCTCAACATCCTGGCTCAAGTGTGAACTAAAGTCGTCGAATGTCATCGTTCCCAGGTCTTCACCCCCGCGTGTACGAACCGCTACAGTGCCGGATTCTACTTCTTTGTCGCCTACCACTAAAAGATAGGGAACCTTCTGTAGAGTGTGCTCGCGGATTTTAAAGCCGATCTTCTCATTTCTCAAGTCTGCTTCGACCCTAAACCCCTTGTTTTTCAAGGATTCTTTGACTTTTTCACAGTATTCGGCCTGTTTGTCGGTAATATTCATCACCACAGCCTGCACCGGAGCCAGCCAGGCGGGCATGACGCCGCCGAAATGTTCGATCAAAACGCCGATAAACCGCTCAAAGGAGCCCAGCACGGCGCGATGCAGCATAACCGGCTCCTTTTTGTTGCTATCTTCGTCGATATAGTGGGCTCCGAGCCGTCCCGGAGTGAAAAAATCCACCTGGATCGTGCCACATTGCTGGATTCGGCCCATGCAGTCCTTCAGTGAGTACTCGATCTTGGGACCATAGAAAGCGCCCTCGCCTGGCTGCAATTCCCACTTCAGGCCGGTGGCCTCCAGAGCATCCTTGAGTGCCTGTTCGGCCTTGTCCCAGAGCCCATCGCTGCCAACCCGCTTTTCCGGGCGTGTGGACAGGCGCAGAATAATGTCGTCGAAGCCGAAATCCCGGTAGACCTCAAACAAAAGATCCATGAAATCAGCCACTTCCGCCTGAATCTGGTCTTCGGTACAGAAGATGTGGCCGTCGTCCTGGACGAAACTGCGTACCCGCATCAGGCCATGCATACTGCCGGAAGGCTCATAGCGATGGCAGGAGCCAAACTCCGCCAGGCGGATAGGCAGGTCGCGGTAACTTTTCAGGCCCTGGTTGAACACCTGCACGTGGCAGGGGCAGTTCATGGGCTTGATGGCATACATGCGGTTTTCGGACTCTACCGAGAACATCTCCTCGGAGAATTTCGCGGCGTGGCCGGATTTTTCCCACAGACTGTAGTCCACTAGTTGCGGGGTACGGATTTCCAGATAGTCGTGCTGGCGCTGTTTTGCCTGCATGTAGTCCTGGATTGTCTGGTACAGGGTCCAGCCCTTGGGATGCCAGAACGGCATGCCTGGCGCTTCTTCCTGAAAATGGAACAGCTGCAATTGCTTGCCGAGCTTGCGGTGGTCCCGCTTCTCCGCCTCTTCCAGGCGTTGCAAATAGAGCTTGAGATCCTTTTTGGAGCCCCAGGCCGTGCCATGGATACGCTGCAACATCTCGTTATTGGCATCGCCGCGCCAGTAGGCGCCGGCCACAGAGGTCAGCTTGAAGGCCTTGAATTTGCCGGTGCTGGGCACATGGGGACCGCGACAGAGATCGATAAAGTCGCCCTGGCGATAGAAGGACAGCTGCTCGTCACCGGGAATGCTTTCCAGGATCTCGACCTTGTAGTCCTCGCCCATTTCCTTGAACAGCTTTACCGCCTCATCACGGGACATGACGGAGCGCTCCACCTGCAGGTCTTCCTTGACGATTTCCTGCATGGTTTTTTCAATCTTCTCAAGATCCTCCGGTGTGAAGGGTCTGGAGAACGCGAAGTCGTAGAAGAAACCGTCCTCAACCACCGGACCTATAGTGACCTGGGCTTTGGGAAACAGTCGTTGCACCGCCTGGGCCATCAAGTGGGCACAGGAATGACGCAGCACTTCCAGGCCATCATCATCCCGTTCGGTGACGATGGCGATCTCGGCATCGGCATCAACCACATAGGAAGTATCCACCAGTTCACCATCGACCCGGCCGGCCAGTGCAGCCTTGGCCAGGCCCGGACCGATATCGGCGGCGATATCATGGATACTGACAGGCTGATCAAACTCGCGTTTGCTGCCATCCGGCAAAGTTATATTGGGCATAAAAAACTAGATAAGTAATCTGGACCCGATGACAAAACAGCATTCCAACAGAGCTCTCTGTCCTCTGCCGCCTGTCATCTGTCCTCTGAATTGGTAGGCACGACCAGATTCGAACTGGTGACCTCTACCATGTCAAGGTAGCGCTCTAACCAACTGAGCTACGCGCCTGGAGTCGAAAAATTCTGATCCCGCAGGAAAAGATTGGCGATTATACGGAAAACTGCGCCCCGGTGTCGACGGATTTTCTTATCGAAACAGCATTTAAATCATCACGTTAACAGGCGTTCCTTAAGCGCGGACAGGCGGTCCCGGGTGGCGGCGGCTTCTTCGAATGCCAGATCCCGGGCCTGTTCGAACATTTGCTTCTCCAGCGCCTCGATTTCCTTCTGCACCTGCCGTGGATCATTGAAGTCCAGATTGCTGTAATCCGCCTTTTTCTCGGCCACCGCTCTGCCCCGCTGGCGCGATCGGGAGCCAGGAGCCGCATAGGCTCCTTCCATAATATCCAGTACCCGTTTGCGCACGCCAATGGGGGTAATATTGTGTTCCTTGTTATAGGCGATCTGGGTTTCGCGGCGCCGATTGGATTCCGCCATGGCCCGCTCCATGGAACCGGTCATGTTGTCAGCATAAAGAATGGCCTTGCCGTTGAGATTGCGAGCAGCCCGGCCAATGGTTTGTATCAGTGAGCGCTCGGAGCGCAGAAAACCTTCCTTGTCGGCATCCAGCACCGCCACCAGGGAGACCTCGGGAATATCCAGGCCCTCCCGCAGCAGATTGATTCCCACCAGCACATCGAAATTGCCCAGGCGCAGATCGCGAATGATCTCCGAGCGCTCCACGGTATCGATATCCGAATGCAGATAACGCACCCGGGTGCCATGCTCGGCCAGGTAATCGGTCAGGTCTTCTGCCATGCGTTTGGTCAACACCGTTACCAGCACACGCTCTTCCAGCGCCACCACCCGGCGCACTTCCGATAACAGGTCATCCACCTGGGTCGAAGCAGGCCGCACTTCCAGTTCCGGGTCGATCAGCCCTGTGGGTCTGACCACCTGCCGCACTTCCTGCCCCTCATGCTCTTTCTCATAGGGGCCAGGGGTGGCAGACACGAAAATAATCTGCGGCGTCAGTTGCTCCCATTCCTCGAAACGCAGCGGCCTGTTATCCAGCGCCGAAGGTAATCGAAAACCGTATTCCACCAGGGTTTGTTTGCGGGACCGGTCACCCTTGTACATGGCTCCCAACTGGGGAATGGAGACATGGGATTCATCGGACACCACCAGCGCATTGTCCGGCAGATAGTCATACAGGGTCGGCGGTGGCTGCCCCGGGTCGCGCCCTGACAGGTATCGGGAGTAGTTTTCGATACCGTTGCAATAGCCCAACTCCTGGATCATCTCCAGGTCAAAACGGGTACGCTGCTCCAGCCGCTGCGCTTCCACCAACTGATTATTGCTGCGCAGTTGCTCCAGTCGCTCCTGCAGCTCTTCCTTTATATGATCCAGGGCGTTGAGCAGGGTATCCCTCGGCGTCACATAATGGGATTTGGGGAATACTGTGAGTCGCGGCACCTCTTTGATAACGCTGCCGGTCAGCGGATCAAAATAGGAAAGGCGCTCAATCTCGTCATCGAACATCTCGATGCGGATTGCATCCCGTTCAGATTCAGCCGGATAGATATCGATCACGTCACCACGCACCCGATAAGTGGCGCGATGCAACTCCATGTCATTGCGGGTGTATTGCAGGTCCGCCAGGCGCTTGAGCAATTGCCGTTGATCGATGGGGTCGCCGCGATCCAGATGCACCACCATTTGCAGGTAGGAGCCGGGATCACCGAGGCCGTAAATTGCCGACACAGTGGCAACCACGATGACGTCCTGGCGCTCCATCAGGGCCTTGGTGGCCGAGAGCCGCATCTGCTCGATATGATCATTGATGGACGCGTCTTTCTCGATATAGGTGTCCGAAGATGGCACATAGGCTTCCGGCTGGTAGTAGTCGTAATAGGAAACGAAGTATTCCACGGCGTTATCGGGGAAGAATTCCCGGAATTCTCCGTACAACTGTGCCGCCAGGGTCTTGTTTGGTGCCATCACCAGGGTCGGACGTTGCACCTGCTCGATCACATTGGCGATGGTGAAGGTTTTACCCGAACCGGTAACCCCCAGCAGGGTCTGGGCATGCAGGCCATCCCGGAGACCTTCCACCAATTGGGCAATGGCCGCCGGCTGGTCACCGGCCGGCTGAAATCCGGACTTTACCTTGAAGGGTTTGGACATACTGCTGCTTCCGCCAACACAAACACACTAGGGTACAACACAACCGGGGCCCCGGTGTAGGCAAAGCCGCGACGGCGTGCCGGATCAGGAGTAAAAACTGCCCTCAGATGGTGTTGACCCCTCCGGCAATAGTCATTAGACTACGCGCCTTTCTGGGCTATACTGGTTTCAGTATGATTCAGCCCGGCATTGCTGCCCAATAGCTCAATGGTAGAGTAGGTGACTGTTAATCACTTGGTTCCTGGTTCGAGTCCAGGTTGGGCAGCCATTTTCCCCCTCCCCGTCTGACCCGGGTCTTTCCCTGCAAAGGCCTTTCCCTGAAAGCAACAGCCTGACAATCCTGGCACTGCTCTCCTGTCCCGGCCAACACTCGGCCCGGGGATTCATTTCTAGTTAAGCCGAAAGCAAATATTGTATAGTTAGCGGCAATCAACGAACCCTCAAGCATTGGGAGAGTAAAGATGCGTGTATTGATTATGGCGGCCATCCTGGCATTCAGCAGTTCGGCCCTGGCCCAGGACAACCCCGTGGTGGTCCTGGATACCAACAAGGGAACCATCAAGATTGAATTATGGGCCGACAAGGCCCCCATCAGCGTGGAAAATTTCCTGCGCTATACCGACAACAACTTCTATGACGGCCTGATATTTCACCGGGTGATCAACGGCTTCATGATCCAGGGCGGCGGCTTCAACCCCGACATGGTGCAACAGTCCACCTATGACCCCATCAAGAACGAGGCCACCAATGGTGAAGCCAACGACCGCGGCACCATCGCCATGGCCCGCACCAATGTTGTGGACAGCGCCACCAGCCAGTTTTTCATTAACCTGCAAGACAACGATTTCCTGAATCACACCGCAGAAACGCCCCGTGGTTATGGCTATGCCGTATTCGGAGAAGTCATTGAGGGAATGGATGTGGTAGATGCCATTGCCGGCGTGGCTACCGGTAATGTGCGTGGCTATGGTGACGTTCCCAACGAGCCGGTGATCATCAACTCAGTCAGCCGCGAATAAACGCTCAGCCCGGTCCCTGGCAGCTGGCAGCTGGCCAATCCCTGATTGACCAGCTGCTGCGGGGCAAATTCAGTCCGGCCGATTCCTGCCCGATGTTATTCCCTGAACAGACGGGTGACCTTGGTTTCGCCTTCCTTGGGGGAATCTGACTTGAGAACTTCGCGCGAGTAATACACTTCCCAGAGCGGGTCGCAGGCTTCTTCCTTGGGTTCGAAACCGTCCACCGCCTCCATCAGGATGCTGCGAATTTCCGGCAGATCAATATCCCGGCAGGCTTTCTCAAGGCGCTTGATCATGGGCTTGAGAGTCTCCCAGGACAGGGTTTCTTCTTCGGCCCGCATGATCTTGGGATGCTCGGTGCCGGTCACCGATTCACCAATCAACAGCTCCTCATACAGCTTCTCACCCGGACGAAGACCGGTATATTCGATGGAGATATCCCCACGAAAGGAATTCTCGTCCTTGATGTCGTAGCCCATCAGGTGAATCATTTTCTTGGCCAGATCGACAATGCGAATAGGCTCGTGCATATCCAGCACAAACACGTCACCGCCAGTTGCCATGGAACCGGCCTGAATCACCAGCTGCGCAGCCTCCTGAACCGTCATGAAATAGCGGGTGACTTCCGGATGCGTCACCGTGACCGGCCCGCCGGTGGTAATCTGCTTGCGAAATAAAGGCACAACCGAACCGGACGACCCCAATACATTGCCAAAGCGCACCATGCTGAAACGGGTCTTGCCATTCTGCTGAGCCATGGCCTGCAGTACTTGCTCGGCAAAGCGCTTGGTGGCCCCCATAAAATTGGTTGGCCGCACCGCCTTATCGGTGGAAATCAGTACAAAGTTTTTGACTTCGTGTTTGGCGGCGGCCTGGGCTGCGATCAGGGTGCCGAAAATATTATTCTGCGCCCCCTCGACGATATTTTTTTCCACCATCGGCACCTGTTTATAGGCGGCCACATGGTAGACCGTATCCACCTGAAAGCTGCTGAGGGCATTCTCCATTTGCGCGCGATTGCACACCGACCCCAACAGGGCAATGATCTCAATCGCTTCGCCCCCTTCTATACCAGCCAGCATTTCCCGCAGCTCGGATTCCACTTCATAAAGGCCATATTCCCAGGTATCCAGCAAAATAATCCGGGACGGATTGATGGCCACAATCTGGCGACATAATTCCGAGCCGATGGACCCTCCGGCTCCGGTCACCATCACCGATTGACGGTGGATACAGGCACCCAGCAGTTCCGGATTGGGGGGCACTATATCCCGGCCCAGCAGATCCTCGATGTCGATGTCCCTGACTTCATCCACTCCCACTTTGCCGGACACCATATCGAACAGATCCGGTACGGTTTTCACATGCACCGGCAGGTGCTCGAGGCGGTTGAGAATTTCCTTGCGCTCGGCATGGGTTGCCGAAGGGATAGCCAGCAGAATCTGCCGCACATTATAGGTTTCGATCAACTCGAACAGGGAATTGGGGCTGTAGACACGAATACCGTGCACAGTACTGCCCAGCATGCGCTGGCTGTCATCCACGAAAGCCACCGGCAGATACTGATCGCCGTTTTGCAGGGCCACCACCAGTTGCATGCCCGAACTGCCGGCACCATAAATGATTACCGGCTCCTTGGGGCGAAAATTCTGAATCAGGCTTTGCAGTATGATCTTGGCCACAAAGCGGCTGCCACCAATGAACAGCAGCGCGATCATCCAGAAAATGGGCAAGACCGAGTAATCGGATGTTTCCGGTGCCTGGGAGAAGAAATAGGAGGCCGCCAGCAGACAGGTGGCCACGGTCACCCCCTGCAACATCACCAGCCCGGACTGCAGGCCCATATAAAGTAATAGCACCCGGTACAGACCAATGCGGATAAAGACCACGATGGACAAGGTAGTGGCGATGGCGAGGTAAACGTAGAAGCGCTGGTCCTGGGTGAAGAAATCCTTGCCGAGCAGCGCAAAAGACAGTGCCAGGGCAGACACGATCATCACCGTATCGGCCACCATCATTAAGGCCTGCTTGATTGTTCGTGACAGCGGGATTGTATAGAGCTGCATGCTTCCCCTTCTTTTTCGTTTGGCTTTTCCCTGGCGCCCGGCGAGTCGGTCAAGACAGTTTCGACTATCAGCTCCGCAAAGCTGCGAAAAAATTACAGTTTTGCGAACCCTGACCTGGAGCTCAGCGAACAGCCTAACCCTGATTGCACGGCAATAACAGCCGGCAAGCCGGATTCATTATAGTTGTTCTACTGTTGGTCTACTGCCACTACCGCTGCATTCCCCGCACCCAGCCGCCAGGCCAACAACAGCAGAGGCAGCATGGCCAGCAGCGTCAATGCCATCCCCAACTCGGGCCTTTGTACCGAGAGCCAGGCCAGAGGAGCCAACCACAGTAAATTTATCACTATTACTGTTATCGTCACTTTGGCATGACTCTTGTACTGTCTGGCGGCCTGCTGATAGGCATGGGTCGCGTGTCCCTCATACCATTTCTCGCCCCGCCAGAAGCGCCGCAATAGCGTCACAGTGGCGTCAACAATGAATACCGCCAGCAGAATCAGCCAGGTCCACAGCGTCAGTATGCCGGATTGCATCGAGATCAGGGCCAGCACGCCGAGACTGAAGCCGGTAAAACTGCTGCCCACATCCCCCATGAAGATTTTTGCCGGTGGCCAGTTCCAGAGCAGGAACCCGGCCCCTGCCGCCAACAGGGTTGCACTGAGCATGGCGGTAACTTCGTCGCCACTGTTTATAACCAGCAAATATGACAAAAACGTTACAAACACCAGCTCACTGCCGGCCAGACCGTCAATGCCGTCCATGAAATTGTAAAGGTTCAGCAGCCACAACAAGGCCAATAGCGCCAGGGCCTTGAGCAGCCAGGGCTGGGACAGCATCAGACCGGCAAAATTCACAGCCGGCATGTCTCCCAACCAGACCACCACCCACAAAGCAGCAAGAGTCTGGGTGGGCACCCGCCATTTCAGGTCCAGCGGCATGAAGTCGTCCACAAAACCCAGCAGGCCAATCACGCCGGTGGCCAGCAAGGCCATGTATTCATTGAAAGGCAGAATCCCGACCAGGAAATACCAGGAGCTGACCAGCAGGAACAGCAGCACGATACTGACACCACCACCGACAGGTGTCGGCCGCACATGACTGCTGCGCGCTACCGGCTCATCAAGCAGGCGCAGGGAATGGGCGAGCCTAAGAAACAGACCGGTGAGAACGGCGGCGCTGACAAAGACCCCGGTTTGCAAGGCCAGAATGGACATCGATGAACTGCCTGAAGCTACAATCAAGCCAGCTATTATAGTCGTAAACCGCGCAAAAAGCGGCAGCCAGGCAGGTCAATCGGGCAAGTTTCACCGCCCCCGGGGCCTTGTGAATCGGCCAACACAAGGCGCCGCGACACGACGCCTTGGGCCGTTCCGGGCACTGCCGTTGGCTTCAGGGGGCGTTAATCACCAGGATACGATGGCGGTTACGCTCCACCGTGGCGGCGCCGATTCCTTTTACTTCCAGCAATTCCTCAATACTGCTGAAATTGCCAAACATTTCCCGGTAGGCAACGATCTCTTCGGCTTTGACCATCCCGACGCCTTCCAGGGCAGCAGCAATGGTGGCCGCATCGGCACTGTTAATGTCGAGTTGCACTGCTTGCTGGGTACTGTCTGGCAGCTCCTGGGCGGCCACCAGTTGCGGCGCAAACAGGGCCATGAGTACGGCAAAGAACAGCCGCATGAATTGACTTCTGAACATGATTGAATCCTCTTTCCTTGAATGATTGTTTTAGTAACCACCGCAGCGCCTTGTCACAAAGGCGCTGCGGCCGTCAGCACAATCAGTCTAGGTCAGATTCTGTCAATCGCCAGTCAGGGCCGAATTGAAATCGGCGAGCGCCTGGGCCGGGTCACTGGCCTGGGTAACCGGTCGCCCCACCACCAGATAAGTGCTGCCATTTTTGATGGCTTCTGATGGCCCCACTACCCTCTTCTGGTCATTGGCGGCGTCTTCTGGCCGACGAATTCCCGGCGTCACCAGGCAAAAGTCGTCCGGCATTTGCGCCCGCAGCAAACGGGTTTCAGCCGCTGAACACACCACGCCATCAAGGCCGGCCTGGCGGGTTAGAAAAGCCAGCTTGCTCACCTGCTCCTCCGGATTACTGTCGATTCCGATTTGCTGCAGGTCTTCACGGGCAAGACTGGTGAGCACTGTCACTGCTATAAGCAATGGCCGTTTTTCACCGTAGTCGGCCAAAGCGTCCCGGGCTGCCTGCATCATGGTCAAGCCTCCGGATGCATGCACATTCAGCATCCAGACGCCCAGCTCGGCGGCCGCGCGGCAGGCGGAGGCGACGGTATTGGGAATGTCATGGTATTTCAGATCCAGAAACACATCGAAGCCGCGCTCAACCACGGTCCTGACCAGTTCCGGGCCACAGGCGGTAAACAGCTCTTTGCCGATCTTGACGCGACAACTCGCCGGATCAAGCTGATCCAGCAACTGCAAGACACTGGCCTCATTATTGAAATCCAGCGCAATAATAATTGGCTTTTCGACCATCAAACTTGTTCACTCCTTCTCGCTTGCGGGTCAGCATCGGGCCGACCAAATCTCATTGCTAGCTCCACAGTTTACTGGCTTCCATGATCGGTTGCATCCTGTCCCACTTCTGACAGCTGGGGCACAACCAATACAGGGATTTCGCTTCATAGCCACAGTGATTGCAGCGATAGAACGGACGCCGACTCAGTAATTGATCGATCATTTCCTGCAGGCGGTGCAGATTGGTCTGCAACTCGCCCTGGGCATGGGGCAGTTGATAGCGCAGCAGCTCCAGAACTCCGGACAAATAGGGTGCCTTCTCCAGCTGCTGATTAAGATACTGGATAGCCGAGCTATCGCCCCCCTGGACCCGAATCAGCCTGGCCAGGGCCAGTAACATATGGATGTCCTGATGCGACTCCAGCATTTGTCTCAACAATCGTTCGTAGCCGTCACGGTCGCCCAGCGCCATGAAACATTCGGTCAGCGGTTCCATGATACGGCCGATGAACTCGGGATGGTTGGTGCAGATCCGCTTCAACTCCCGCAGGGCTGCCTGATAATTGCCGGAGCGCTGCTCCAGCTCTGCCAGCATCATGGCAGCGCGCACGCTGTGTCGATCGAAGGTAAAGGCACGCTTGATGTGGGCACGGGCTTCACTGAATTGTTTGCCGGCAAGCCCGGCCTGGGCCAGTTCACAGCAATAATGGGCGGCTGCCGAGCGCACCTCCTGATTCCGCCGATAGGCTGAATTGCCCAGCAACTGGCGCGAACAGTCGATGGCCTTCTGCCACTCCTTCTCGGTCTGGTAAATGGTGATCAAATGCTTGAGGGCATCCCATTTGGCCGGTGTGTCCTCTTCCAGAATTTCATTCAGCAAACGCTCGGCTCGATCCAGCAAACCAGCGGCAATATAGTCGATTGCCAACTGCAGGCGAGTGGAGTCGGTAAACTGCTGACTCATGCCCGGCCGGGCGAGAAGGGTCTGGTGCACCTTTATGGCCTTGTCTACTTTGCCGCGGCGACGCAACAGGGCTCCCAGGGCCAGATGGGTTTCAATGGTCTCGCTATTGACTTCCAGTGCCCGGATAAAGGTGTCGATGGCCTCATCGGGCTCGTCATTGAGAAGATAATTCAGACCCAGGAAGTAATCGTCGAAAAGGTCCCGGCTCTGGGTGGTTCCGGCTTGCTTCTGGCGGGGCAGGAAGCGGCCCAGCATCCAGCCTGCTATCACGGCAAACAGTAACAGCAGATAAATTTGCAAGTCCTCCGGCATTAATCCAGATCCCTGAGCGACATGGCCCGAAGCTTGTTAAGCTCCTGTTTTGCCGCCGCCAGTTCCTTGCGAGTGCGGCGCAGCTCGGCACCATGGCGCAGACTGCGAAACAGCCCCAGGCCCAACAGCAGGCCCAGCCCACCACCGATCACGAAGGCGGCAATAATCCACACCGCAACCGGCCGTGCCGCCAGCACCAGATTGCCAAATTCAAGGCTCACCGGGGTGGTATTGAAATAGGAGAAAGTGATGGCGGCGAGAAACACCAACACCAGGATCAGTCCGGAAAGCAGATTGGCCAGTTTACGCATTTTGTTTTCGCAAAAACTATGGGTGCTATCAGGGTCAGATTTTAAAGGATGAATTCGGACCCAGAAAGAAAAAACGGCATAACCCGAAAGTCATGCCGTTTTCCTTGATTGCTGAACAAGAAAAAGAATCAGAATGGCTGCTCAGCCAACATGCTGTTGTTGACCCGGTCCCTGAGTTCTTTTCCGGGCTTGAAGTGTGGGACATACTTGCCGCTCAACGCCACCGGTGTACCCGTTTTCGGGTTACGACCAATGCGGGGAACGCGATAATGCAGGGAAAAACTGCCAAAACCCCGAATCTCGATTCTGCCGCCTTCTGCAAGAACCTGCGACATGTATTCGATAATGGCCTTGACCGCCAGCTCCACATCCTTGGATGACAGCTGGGTTTGTTTTCCAGCGATACGATCAATCAGTTCTGACTTGGTCATAGTGTTCCCCTGCTTCTAGTACCACTCAACAAACACCTGAGTGCCTGGCCAGACAAGCCGGCCAGGCGCTTGGTGTTGGTGCCCGATCTTATTCTTTATTCATCTCGGCCTTGATCAGATCACCGATTGTGCCCGGTGACGTATCCTTGGCTTCCTGATTTTTGTGCTGTGCGATGGCGGCTTTCTCGTCATCAATTTCGATAGCCTTGACAGACACGCTGAGTACGCGGTTCTTGCGATCAACGCTCACTACCTTGACTTCGATTTCTTCGCCTTCTTTCAGCACATTGCGAGCATCTTCAACCTTGTCACGGCTGATTTCCGAGGCCCGCAGCACACCTTCAATACCTTCGCCCAGGGCGATGGTTGCTGACTTGGCATCCACAGAGGCGATTGTACCTTTTACGATGCTGCCCTTTTCGAACTCGGACACATAATTCATAAAAGGATCATCTTCCAACTGCTTGATGCCCAGCGAGATGCGCTCACGCTCAGGATCGATGGAGAGAATGACAGTTTCGATTTCGTCACCCTTCTTGTACTCACGTACCGCATCTTCGCCCGCTTCATCCCAGGAGATGTCAGACAGGTGAACCAGACCATCGATATTGCCTTCGAGACCGATAAAGATACCGAAGTCAGTGATGGACTTGATGCTGCCGGAAATGCGATCGCCCTTCTTGAAGGACTCGGCAAAGCCGTCCCAGGGGTTCTGGAAGCACTGCTTGATACCCAGGGAAATTCGACGACGCTCTTCATCAATATCGAGAATCATGACATCGACTTCGTCACCCAGTTGTACAACCTTGGAGGGGTGGATGTTCTTGTTGGTCCAGTCCATTTCAGAGACGTGAACCAGGCCTTCGACACCCTCTTCCAGCTCGGCAAAACAACCGTAGTCAGTAAGATTGGTAACAATCGCCTTGACCTTGGTGTTCTCCGGATAGCGGGACTTGATGTTAACCCAGGGATCTTCACCCAGTTGCTTCAGACCCAGGGAAACACGATTGCGTTCCCGGTCATACTTGAGCACCTTGACTTCGATCTCGTCGCCAACGTTGACGATTTCACTGGGATGCTTGATGCGCTTCCAGGACATGTCAGTGATGTGCAACAGACCATCTACACCGCCCAGGTCCACGAAGGCACCGTAATCGGTCAGGTTCTTGACGATACCCTTGATGTTGATGCCTTCCTGCAGTTTCTCCAGCAGGGCATCACGTTCTTCGCTGCTGACAGATTCCAGCACCGCGCGGCGGGAAACCACCACATTGTTACGCTTGCGATCCAGCTTGATGAGTTTGAACTCAAGCTGCTGGCCTTCCAGATGTACGGTATCGCGTACCGGACGAACATCCACCAGGGAGCCTGGCAGGAAGGCACGAATATTGTTCAGATCGACAGTAAAACCACCCTTGACCTTGCCATTGATAACACCGGTAACGATGTCATTCTTCTCATAGGCAGCTTCCAGTTCCATCCAGGATTCGGCGCGCTTGGCCTTCTCGCGGGAGAGGCGGGTTTCACCGAAACCGTCTTCCACGGTTTCCAGGGCAACCTTGACTTCATCACCGACTTCCAGGGGCAGATTGCCCTGCTCGTCGAGGAATTGGGATCGGGGGATAACACCTTCAGACTTCAGGCCCGCATGTACGGTTACCCAGTCAGTATCGATGTCGATGACGGTGCCGACAACAATGGCACCCGGGGTCATATCTATATCGTTGAGCGATTGCTCAAACAGATCGGCGAAAGATTCACTCATTAATTAATCCAATAATTACAATCGGTTGCAAACAACTTTTAAACTTGTTTACAACCATCCATGGGCCAGCTCCCACGGGGGTAGTTCACGTTTGTCCCCGAGCTGCCATGCTGGTCGATCGGCGTTTCAGGAACGGTTTTATTGCGCGTCTTGCGTACTGCTTTTTGGTTTCTACGAGGGAGTCCCGGGGAGGCGCTCATGGACCAGATTCATGACTTTTTCAATCACCTCAGGCAGAGGTAATTGGGTCGTATCCAGTACGATGGCATCTTCAGCAGGCTTGAGTGGGGAGACTGATCGTTGACTGTCTCGTGCGTCCCGCTCGTTCAGGTCTCGCAAAAGGTCGGGCAGAATAGCATCAATACCCTTAGCAATCAACTGCTTATAACGCCTCTGCGCACGCTCCTCCACAGTGGCTGTGAGAAAGATTTTCAGCAGCGAATCGGGGAAAACGACCGTCCCCATATCACGGCCATCGGCCACTAAACCCGGGGGCTGCCGAAAGGCCAGTTGCCGCTCATGCAGGGCCGCCCTCGCCGCCGGAATGGCCCCCACTTCCGAGGCCAGACGGCTGCCCAGATCGGTGCGAATGTCGGTAGATATGTCCTCCCCTGCCAGATGCACCGAGTCCGGCCCGCTGACTCCGAATTCAATATCCAGATTCGCAGCCAGTTCACTCAGGGCCGCAGTATCACTGAAATCCAGGCCCGCCCGGTGGGCTGCCACACCAAGAATGCGATACAGCGCCCCGCTATCCAGCAAGTGAAAGCCCAGTCTGGCGGCCACGGCACTGGCAACCGCACCCTTGCCCGAACCGGAAGGGCCATCGATGGCTATGACCGGCACTGTCACGGCGTGCTGTCCTGGCGCTGGGTGAGTTGCATACCGGCCTGATTGGCCAGTTCCACAAAACCGGGAAAAGAGGTGGCCACATTGGCACAGTCGGCAATCACAATCGGCCCCCTGGCGCGCAGTGCCGCCACGGCAAAAGCCATGGCAATACGGTGGTCGCCATGGCTGTCTATCTCGCCAGATCCCAGCTTGCCACCGACAATACGCAGACCGTCGGGAAATGTTTCAACGTCGATACCCAGAGTTCGCAAACCCACCGCCATGGCTTCGATGCGGTCACTCTCCTTGACCCGAAGCTCTTCGGCTCCCCGCAGCACGGTCTCGCCTTCGGCACAGGCGGCTGCCACAAACAATACCGGGAATTCGTCGATAGCCAGCGGGATCTGTTGCTCTGGAATAACAATGCCCTTCAGCGGACTGTAGCGAATCCGTATATCCGCCACCGGCTCGCCGCCCACTTCCCGCTCATCAAGCAACTGGATATCACCTCCCATTTGCTTGAGCAAGGCCAGAATCCCGGTGCGGGTCGGATTGATACCGACGTGTTGCAGCAGGATGTCAGAACCCGGCGCAATGCTGGCGGCCACCATGAAGAAGGCTGCCGAAGAGATATCTGCCGGCACATCAATGGCCGTGGCTTGCAGCGATCCGCCCCCTTCCAGGCTGGCACAGTTGTTTTCCAGCGTTACGGGATAGGCAAAGCCTTTCAGCATGCGCTCAGTATGATCACGACAAGGTGCCGGTTCGCACACCCGGGTGCGGCCCTGTGCATACATGCCCGCCAACAGCAGACAGGATTTCACCTGGGCGCTGGCGATCTGCATGTCATAGTCGATACCGCTGAGTTGGCAACCTTGAATCTGCAGGGGTGGCCGGCCGCCCTCGGCAGCCTGGATATCAGCGCCCATCTGCCGCAGCGGGTCGGCAACGCGGTTCATAGGGCGACGGTTCAGGGATTCGTCACCAGTCAATTCAGAGGCAAATTCCTGGGCTGCCAGCAGCCCCGCCAGCAATCGCATGGCGGTACCGGAATTGCCCATATAGAGCGGTTTGCGGGGCGCCTTCAGCCCCCCCATGCCGACCCCGTAAATCGTCATCTTGCCATTCTCGGGCCCAACTATGGTGACCCCCATTTCCCGGAACGCCGCCACAGTGTTGAGTGCATCTTCTCCTTCGAGAAAGCCTTCGATTTCTGTCACGCCATCGGCCAGCGCGCCGAATATAACCGAGCGATGAGAGATGGATTTGTCGCCCGGAACCCGGAACTCGCCAGTCACCTTTCCACCTGCAGAAGCTTCGAGGCTGAAGTTTTCACCTTGCATTGCTGTAGTACTGTCCTTTTCGTAATGCCGGGCAATGAAATCATCCCGGGTTTTCTTGGCACGCCTGAATACAGTCATCATGCTGTCATGATCCCTGGCTTCAAGGCTGGCGCGGAACTGTTGCAGATACTCAATATAATGGTCCAGAACCTTTGCCGTGGCATGACTGTTGGCAACAAAGATATCCGCCCACATGCGAGCATCACTTGAAGCCAGGCGACTGAAATCGGCAAAGCCGCCAGCCGCATAGCGCAGAATGTCGTCGCTCTCTTTCAATTGCAGCAGGCTGTCCACCAGGGCAAAGGCAAGCACATGGGGCAAATGACTGGTGGCGGCCAGCACCTGGTCATGACGCAAAACCGACATACCCATCACCTCTGCCCCTATGCGGCGCCACATTTCATGCACCAGGGCAACACTGTTGCTGTTATTGTCAGCGCTGGGGGTGAGGATTACTTTGCGTTCGGCGAACAGGTCGGCACGGGCTGCGCCGAAACCACTCTGTTCAGAGCCGGCGATGGGATGCCCCGGCACAAATCTGGCCCGAAAATCTGCATCCAGCGATGCCACCGCCGCCACAATCTGCTCCTTGGCACTACCCACATCGGTTACCACACAATGGGCATTGAGCAATGCTGGCAGTTCCGGCAGGAGCTTTTCAATTAACAGGGGCGGGATAGCCAGCACCAACAGATCGGCCTGCTCCGCTGCCGCATCCAGATCACAGGCCCGGGTGATAACCCCGGCATCCAGTGCCTGTTGCAGGGCCTGGGGGTCATTGTCGACAGCCAGAATCGTCTGCACCGGATTGGCAACTCGCAGCGCCCGGGCCAGGCTGCCGCCAATCAGGCCCAGCCCAACAATAGCAATACTTTTATCGGCAAAGCCCTGCATCATCGATCCTGTGATTTGGCAAAAGCAGGATAGGAACCCAGCACTTTGACTTCTTCGGTGCAGGACTGCAAACGGCCAAATAGCTCAATCACCTTGTCGTCTTCCCGGTGGCCTTCGAAATCGATGAAGAACACATATTCCCAGGCTTTTCTTTTCGATGGCCGGGAATCAATCTTGGTGAGACTGATCTTGAGATTCTCGAAAGGCTCCAGCACGTAAAACAGAGCCCCGGGGCGATTGGAGGCATAGACCAGAATGGAAGTCTTGTCATGGCCACTGGCCGACACCGGCTGCTGCCCCAGGATCAGGAAACGGGTGCTGTTATGTTGCTGGTCCTGAATATTTTCGGCAATGATATCGAGGCCGTAAATGGTGGCCGCCGTGCGTCCGGCGATGGCAGCGGTATGGGGCTCTGTTGCCGTCAGTCGCGCCGCCTCGGCATTGCTGGCACATTCGAGCAGGCTGGCATCGGGATAATGACTCTGCAACCACTGCCGGCACTGCGCCAGTGACTGTTTGTGTGAGGCAATGATCAGGATGTCTTCATTGCGGCTGGCTTTGGGCAGCATCAATTGGTGTTCGATGGGGACAATTTCCTCACCCACAATCACCAGGCTGGTATCCACCAGACAATCCTGGGTGTTATTGACCATCCCCTCGGTGGAATTCTCCACCGGCACCACCGCGTAATCCACATCCCCCTGGCCTACGGCAGCAAAGGCATCATCGATGGAATTACAGGCTTGCAGTGCACATTTCTCACCGAAATGATTCAGTACTGCTGTTTGCGAAAAGGTTCCCGGTGGCCCGAGATAGGCCACCTTGCTGGCTTGTTTCAATGCTTTTACCTGCGCTGGGCCCGCAGTGAATTCTGTTGCCTGAACAGAAATCCAGGGGCTGTGCTTGATCCTGTGCGGTGTTTAATCCTGCCCGGCCGGGTCGCCGTCAGCGCCATTGCCTGCGCCCGGACCTGCTTCGAGTTCGACCTCGTCAGCATCCGGCTCATCGACTCGTTCCAGGCCCACCATTTTCTCCCCTTCCTTGAGTCGAATCAGACGCACGCCCTGGGTGTTGCGCCCCTGTACCGAGACTTCGTCTACCCGGGTGCGCACCAGCGTGCCCTTGTTGGAAATCAGCATGATCTCATCGGAATCATAAACCTGCACTGCCCCCACCACGGCACCATTGCGCTCGCTGGTCTGCATGGCAATGACTCCCTGGCCGCCACGACCATAGACCGGGAATTCCACGGAGTTGGTGCGTTTGCCGTAGCCGTTTTCACTGACTGTCAGTATCTGTTTGTCGGCATCAGGGATTATCAGGGAAATCATCTGGGCGTCGTCCGCCAGTTTGATGCCACGCACACCGCGTGCGGTTCTGCCCATGGGGCGCACATCTGTTTCATTGAAACGAATGGCCTTGCCACTGCTGCTCACCAGCATCACATCGTGATTGCCATTGGTGATGGCGGTGCCCACCAGATGGTCACCTTCATCCAGTTCGATGGCCCGCAGACCGACGCTGCGCTGACGGGCAAAATTCGGCAAGGCAGTCTTCTTCACCGTGCCATTGGCGGTGGCCATGAATACAAAATGATCATCTGAGTACTCATCCACCGGCAACATGCTGGTGATGCGCTCGTTCTCTTCCAGCGGCAACAGGTTAACAATGGGTTTACCACGGGAATTACGCGAGGCCACCGGAATCATATACACCTTCAGCCAGTACACCTTGCCGGCCGAGGTAAAGCACAACAAGGTGGTATGAGTATTGGCAATCAACAGATGCTCGACAAAGTCCTCGTCCTTGACCGAGGCGGCTGACTTGCCCATGCCACCACGTTTCTGGGCACGATAGTCGGTCAGCGGCTGGGTCTTGGCATAGCCGGTCTGGGAGATGGTTACCACCCGGTCTTCTTCGGTAATCAGGTCTTCGGTAGTGAGATCCTGCTGGGATTCCACGATCTCGGTAAGGCGATCATCTCCATATTCCTTCTGTACCGCCTCAAGTTCTTCGCGCACCACTGACAGCAGACGCTCACGATTTCCAAGAATCTCCAGGTAATCAGCAATCTGAATCAACAACTCCTTGTAGTCGTTGATGAGCTTTTCATGCTCCAGGCCAGTCAGGCGGTGTAGTCGTAAATCAAGAATGGCCTGGGCCTGATCCGGTGACAGGAAATATTCACTATCCTTGAGCCCATATTGCTCATCCAGTCCTTCCGGGCGACAGGCATCGGCACCGACTTCACCCAGCATGGCCAGCACACTGTCGGATTTCCAGGAGCGCGCCAACAGTTTTTCCTTGGCTTCGGCGGCACTGGGCGAGCTCTTGATCAATTCGATGACGGCATCGATATTGGCCAGGGCCACTGCCAGTCCTTCCAGCACATGGCCACGTTCACGCGCCTTGCGCAACAGGTAGAGAGTGCGCCGGGACACAACCTCACGACGATGCCGCAGGAAAGCATCCAGCACATCCTTGAGATTGAGCAGTTTTGGCTGGCCGTCGACCAATGCCACCATGTTGATACCGAACACCGACTGCATGGAAGTCTGGGCATAGAGGTTATTCAGTACCACGTCGCCCATTTCACCCTTGCGCAACTCGATAACGATGCGCAGGCCGTCCTTGTCGGACTCATCCCGCAGCTCGGATATGCCTTCTATTTTCTTTTCCTTTACCAGCTCGGCGATTTTTTCGATCAGACGCGCCTTGTTGAGCTGGTAGGGAATCTCGGTAACGATAATGGTCTGCCGGCCGCTCTTTTCATCCTCGATAACCTCAGCCCGGGCCCGCACATAGATGCGCCCGCGACCGGTTTTATAGGCCTGCACAATCCCGGCCCGGCCATTGATAATGCCAGCAGTGGGAAAATCGGGCCCATGGATATAATCCATGAGGCCATCGATGTCGATATCCGGATCCTCCAGCAGGGCGATGGCGCCGCTGACCACTTCATTGAGGTTATGGGGCGGGATATTGGTGGCCATGCCCACGGCGATACCGGAGGAGCCATTGACCAGCAAATTGGGAATCTGGGTCGGCAGCACATCGGGAATCTGCTCGGTGCCGTCGTAATTCTCTGAATAATCGACCGTGTCTTTTTCCAGATCGGCCAGCAGGTCGTGGGCAATCTTGGACATGCGGATTTCGGTGTAACGCATGGCAGCAGCGGCATCACCGTCGATGGAACCGAAGTTCCCCTGCCCATCCACCAGCGGGTAACGCAGGGAAAAATTCTGCGCCATACGCACGATGGTGTCATAGACCGCCGAGTCACCGTGGGGGTGGTATTTACCGATCACATCACCAACAACACGCGCCGACTTCTTGTAGGGCTTGTTGTAATCATTGGAAAGGACATTCATGGCGAACAGTACCCGGCGATGCACCGGTTTGAGGCCATCGCGGACATCCGGCAGGGCACGACCGACAATGACGCTCATGGCGTAAGCCAGATAGGACTCACGCATTTCCCCTTCTAATGCAACAGGCAGAACCTGCTTGGCAAACTCAGACATAGACTAGTTGTTTCCTGAAAGACGGCGGGTAGGCAGCAGTGCTCGAGACGCAGCTTTATTCTGTAGTATTGGCGTTATTCGACTTGCTTCCATCTAAGATATTTATCGGCCCGATCGTGGGCTTTTTAAGACCCGGGGCGGTTTTCGGCGCCCCGTTTCCGGCCCCGAAGCGGGGCTTTTCACAAGGGCAAAATTATAGCACAGCGAAGCCCTGAAATAACACTGTAAAGCACTTTTTAGCCAGCAAAAAACTCCATTATTTTCAACAGCTTCCGAATGCCTGCCGAATGAGCAGCCAGGGGCGCAATTGCCGGCGTTTACGGGTATAATCGCGCCCCTCAAATTAGCTACTGCAAGGCAGTCACCACTGGCCCAAGGAACAACCGTGAACAATAGCCAGCCCCAGAAAGTCGACACCCTCATTCATGCCCGCTGGATTCTGCCCATGGTCGGCCCCGATGCCGTCCTGGAGAACCAGGTGCTGGCCATCCGCGACCGCAAGATCCTGGCCATACTCGACCAGGACCAGGCCAGCAACTGGCAGGCCGATGAAGTGCTCGAGCTGGACCGACATGCCTTGCTGCCGGGCCTGGTCAATGCCCACGGCCACTCTTCCATGGCATTGCTGCGGGGCATCGCCGATGACCTGCCGCTAAAGGAGTGGCTGGAAGAACATATCTGGCCCCTGGAAGGGACACATGTAAGCCGGGAGTTTGTGCGCCAGGGCGCCGAGTTGGCCATTGCCGAGATGATCTGCGGTGGCACCACTACCTTCGCCGATATGTATTTCTTTCCGGACGAAGTAGCCAGGGTTGCCATGGAGGCCCGTATTCGCGTGCAACTGGCCAGCCCGATTCTGGATTTCCCCACCATCTGGGCCCGGGACGCCGACGAATACATCGACAAGGCCACCCAGCTGCACGATGACTTTCGCAATGCCGATATGGTGTATATGGCCTTCGGCCCCCACGCCCCCTACTCCGTTGCCGATGCGCCACTCCAGAAAATCGCCATGCTGGCAGACGAACTGGATGTGCCTATTCACATGCATGTGCACGAAACGGCACAGGAGGTCAGTGATGCCCTGGCCAGCGATGGCCGTCGTCCCTTGCAGCGTTTGGCTGATCTGGGGCTGATCAGTCCGCGTCTGATCTGCGTTCACGCCACCCAGCTGGAACAAAATGAAATTACCCTGCTGTCAGAGCAGGGAGCCAGCGTCGTCCATTGTCCCGAGAGCAACCTCAAACTGGCCAGCGGCTTTTGCGAAGTGGCACGCTTGCAGAACAATGAGGTCAATGTGGCTCTGGGTACCGATGGCTGCGCCAGCAATAATGACCTGGACATGTTCAGCGAAATGCGCAGTGCCGCCCTGGTAGCCAAGGCCGTGGCTGGCGATGCCAGTGCATTGCCGGCACTGCAAGCCCTGCGCATGGCAACCATCAACGGCGCCCGGGCCATGGGTATGGACGACGAGATTGGCAGTCTTGAAGTCGGCAAACAGGCTGACCTGACGGCCGTCAATCTCGATGCCATTAACTGCCAGCCGCTGCACAATCCCGTCTCCCATCTGGTCTACTCCACCCAGTCGTCCCAGGTGTCCCATGTCTGGGTGGCAGGCAGGCTGGTCTATGCCGAAGGTGATCTGAAGACAATGGACCTGCCGTTAATCAAGCAACAAGCTGCTGACTGGCAACGCGCCATGGCCGGGGGTCAATAATGAGCAATGTCGACGAACTGGAAATCCGCAAATTCGAAGCCCTGGCGGCACGCTGGTGGGATCCGGACAGCGAGTTTCGCCCCCTGCACGAAATCAATCCCCTGCGGCTCAATTACCTGAGCCAGAAAATAAACCTGGCGGGCAAGAAGGTAGTGGATATCGGCTGTGGTGGCGGCATCCTGGCTGAAGCCATGGCCCGCCACGGCGCCGAAGTCACTGCCATCGATCTGGCCGAAGCCTCACTGAGCGTGGCCCGCCTGCATCAGCTGGAAAGCGGCCTGGACATCGACTACCGCTACATTTCCGCCGAACAGCTGGCCGAGCAGGAAGCGGAACGCTTCGATGTAGTGACCTGCCTGGAAATGCTGGAGCATGTTCCCGACCCGGCCTCGGTGGTTCAGGCCTGCGCCAGACTATGCAAACCCGGCGGGCTGGTGGCCTTCTCCACCATCAACCGCAATCCCAAGTCCTATCTGTTTGCCATCATCGGCGCCGAGTATCTGCTGCGTCTGCTGCCCCGTGGCACCCATGACTATGATAAATTCATCAAGCCTTCGGAGCTGGCTGGCTGGGCCCGGGATGCGCAACTGCAGCTCAATGACCAGACCGGCATGGGCTATAATCCCCTGAGCAAACGCTATTTTCTGGAAAACAACGTCGATGTGAATTACATCGCCGTCTATGACAAACCTGAATTCTGATGAGCCTCGATACTTCCATTGAATGTGTGCTGTTCGACCTTGATGGCACCCTGATTGATACTGCGCCGGATTTTGTCGAAGTCGTGGCCCGTCTTTGCGCCGAAAACAAACGCCCCGCAGTGTCTGAAGGAGATATTTACCAGACCGTCTCCGATGGCGCCCGGGCCCTGACCAAACTGGCCTTTGCCATTGATGAAGAGCATCAGGATTTTGCCCGCCTCAATCAGCGCCTGCTGGATATTTACGAACAGCAGATCGCAACAAGCCGCTCCCGGCTCTATCCCGGCCTTGAGCAACTGCTGGGCAAACTGGAAGCCAGCAAGATCCCCTGGGGCATAGTCACCAACAAGCCCCTGCGCTATGCCGAGGCACTACTGCAAGTCATGCAGCTGGACAAGCGCTGCGCCAGCCTGATCTGCCCGGACCATGTCAGCGAGCGCAAGCCGCACCCGGAACCGATTCTGCTGGCCTGCCAGCAATTGCAGGCCGATACAGAACGGACAGTCTATATTGGCGATCATATCCGCGACATTCAGGCCGCCAAGAATGCCGATGTTATCGCCGTCGCTGCCGCCTGGGGATACTTGCCAGCCGACACCCTGGTGGAAGAATGGTATGCCGACTTCATATTGCGTCAGCCTGAACAGTTCGAAGCGCTGCTGCAAACCCTTAAATTTGCCTGACCTGGCAACAAAACTGATTTGACTCAAGCTATTTCACTATGAACGACTATCAAGCTCCAGCCGACATGCTCGCCAATAAAACCATTCTCATCACGGGTGCCAGCGACGGCATCGGCAAGGTTCTGGCAGGCAGTCTTGCCGATCACGGTGCCACTGTCATTTTGCTGGGCCGCTCCCAGGAAAAACTGGAAGCAGTGTATGACGATATTGAAAGCCGACATCCGGGCCGGGTCATTATCCATCCGCTGGATTTCAGGACTGCCGGTGAGCAGGAATACAAGCTTCTGGCAGAATCCCTTCAGGAGCAGTTCCCGAAACTGGACGGCCTGGTTCACAACGCCGGTCTGTTGGGTGCCAGGAGTCCCATAGAGTACTACCCGGAAAAAGACTGGCAGGATCTGATGCAGGTCAATGTCAATGCCGCTTTCTATCTCAGCCGGGCCCTGCTGCCTTCGCTGAGCAGGAGTGAAGACGCCAGACTGCTGTTTACTTCTTCAAGTGTAGGCAGAAAGGGCCGCGCCTACTGGGGCGCCTATGCGGTGTCGAAATTTGCCGTGGAAGGTTTGATGCAGACCCTGGCGGATGAACTGGCGGCGACCAGCAATATCAAGGTCAACAGTTTTAACCCTGGTGGCACCCGCACGGAAATGCGCCGCGCCGCCTACCCGGCCGAAAACCCCGAATCGGTACCAGGCGCAGAGAGCCTGATGCCCGCCTATCTGTTTCTGTTTAGTGAAGAAGCCGCCGGCATCCATGGCCAGGCCCTTGATGCCAGGGCTTTCGACCCCGGTCAGTGGCAGCAACTGGGCTCGGCGCTGGCTGAACCGGGCTAGCTGTTCAGGAGGGGGTGGATTCGGCAGCCTTGACCAGCTTGTCGATATCCTGCTTGTTCAGCTCCTGAAACTTGCCCCGGGTAACGGTGCTGGGGATGAAGATGGGGCCAAAACGCACCCGTTTCAGGCGGCTCACTTTCAGGCCCTGTGATTCCCAGAGTTTGCGCACTTCACGATTGCGACCTTCCATGACCACTACGTGATACCACTGGTTAATGCCTTCGCCGGCATAATACTGGATATCGGTAAAGCGGCAGAGGTGTCCGTCGATGACAATGCCTTCATGCATGCGCTTGACCATGTCGGGCGTTACTTCCCCCATGACCCGCACCGCGTATTCGCGATCGATATTGGAACTGGGGTGGGTCAGCTTGTTGGCGAGTTCACCATCGGTGGTGAACAGCAACAAGCCACTGGTGTTAATGTCCAGACGACCCACAGAAACCCAGCGGCCGTGCTTGATGGGAGGCAAGCGGTCGAATACCGTCGGGCGCCCTTCCGGATCCTTGCGGGTACAGATTTCGTCTTCGGGCTTGTTATAGAGCAAAACCCGTCGCTCTTCCTTGATTTTCTTCTGCGGTGCCAGCTTTTTGCCATCCACCACGATCTGGTCGGCGTCGGAAACCCGCTCGCCGATTTCGGCGATCTTGCCGTTGACACGGATCCGACCGGCACTGATCCAGGACTCCATTTCCCGGCGCGAGCCGTAGCCCGCCCTGGCCAGAACTTTTTGCAGCTTTTCTGTGTTATCCATGGGAAAGTCTCAAGCCAGCCTGGCCTGACAATTAAGTGCCACCGGAGTGCTTACTGTTGTGTTCAACGTCCGCAGGCGGTAATTCATCTTCAGCTTCATGCTCATCCCTGATTGTTTCAGATTCGTCTGCTGTCTCATCGGCTGCCTGTGAGCCTTCTTCAGCGTCAGCGATACTGAAATCGATGGCTTGAGCCGAATCATCAGGCACTTCACCGTCTTCACTCAGCCCCGCCTCCGCTTCGAATTCACTGGCGCTATCTTCCTGCAGTTGCTCCTCACTGGCAGCAAGGCCGGATTCCCCGGACTCAGCCGCAGGTTGTGCCTGGGCCGCATCCTCAGGCTCCGCTACCCCGGACTCAGTGATGCTGTCCTGGTCGCCCTGCAGCAACTCATCATCCTGTGCCTGTTGCCTGCTGTCAGCGCTGCTTTCTTCTTCACCCCCGGCTTCTTCACCCCCGGCTTCGTCATCCCCGACGGTTTCGTCACCGTCTTCATCCTCGCCATCCTCGCCCTCTTGCAGCTGCTCCTGCTGGCGAGCCGGATCCTGGCTGAGGATTTCATCCAGGGGTTTCTTGGCCAGTTCGATGGCCTCTTCTTCGGCCAGCATTTCTGCCTGTTCTTCTTCGCTTAATTCAAGGCTGTTCTCATCCACCGGATCCTCCGGCAGATCGATCACCCGCTGATTGGCCAACTCCGCATTCAGGTCCAGCTTTTCTTCCTGTTTGTCCAGTTCCTTGATCTCGGACAGGGGCGGCAGCTGCTCCAGACTCTTCAGATTGAAATAATCCAGAAACTGTTTGGTAGTGGCGAACATGGCTGGTCGGCCAGGCACATCGCGGTGACCCACTACCCGAATCCATTCCCGGTCCAACAGGGTACGGGTGATATTGGAGCTCACTGCAACGCCGCGAATCTCTTCGATATCACCCCGGGTAATGGGTTGCCGATAGGCGATCAGGGCCAGGGTCTCGAGCAGCGCACGGGTGTAGCGCGGCGGCTTCTCTTCCCAGAGCTTGGCAACCCATTCACTGATGTCCTGCTTGACCTGAAAACGGTAGCCCGAGGCCACTTCCACCAGTTCAAACCCCCGGTCATCGCAATCCAGGCGAATGGCCTCCATGACATCTTTCAGTTCCTTGCGATCGGGCCTTTCATCCTCACTGAAAACCGCTGTGATATTGTCCAGGGACAGAGGTCGGCCTGCCGCCATCAACAAGCCTTCAATGATCATTTTGACCTTGTTATCTACATCACTCATTGTCTACCGCCACTACAGCTTCTTCCTGATAGCCTCGCGATTTGATATGGATGGGCCCAAAGGGGTCTGATTGCACAATTTCAACCATCGAGTCCTTGATCAATTCCATCATGGCGAGAAAAGTTACTACAACACCCAGGCGGCCTTCCTCGCGCAGAAGCAGGGACACCAGGGGTACAAAATTGGTGGGGGAAATCCGTGCCAGGATTTCCGACATTTTTTCCCGGGTGGACAGGGTTTCGAACTGAATATGATGATGCTCAAACATATCATTGCGTTTCAGCACCCGGGCCAGGGATATCAGCACCTCGTCCAGATCCACTTCCGGATCCGGGGCGATGCGTTCAATTTTCGGCAATGCCGCACTGGCCAGTTGAATATCCCGATCCAGGCGCGGCATCTCGTCGATATCCTCGGCCGCCTGCTTGAAACGCTCGTATTCCTGCAATCGACGAATAAGCTCCATGCGTGGATCTTCTTCATCTTCTTCCTGTTCTTCCTGGCGGGGCAGCAGGATCCGGGATTTGATTTCCGCCAGCATGGCAGCCATCACCAGATACTCGGCCGCCAGTTCGAACTGACCGGACTGCATCAAATCCACATAGGCCATGTACTGGTCAGTGATATCCGCCACATTGATATCGAGAATATCGATATTCTGGCGCTTGATGAGGTATAGCAGCAGGTCCAGAGGCCCCTCAAAGGCCTCCAGGAAGACTTCCAGGGCATCCGGCGGAATATACAGGTCCTTGGGAACCTCGGTGAAGGCCTCACCGGCCACGATGGCCAGCGGCAATTCCTGCTGTTCAGGAGCGACGGCTTCAGTGTTTTCCGGGGTGGCGGACTCGCCCGCTGCTTCGGGTTGGCCGTTTTCTTCTTCGGTTTCGGTGGCAGTCAAACTGGCTTCTTCGACGATGGCTTAAGACGCGGATTTTAACCGATAAAGCGGCCGATTGCCCATCGCAACCGGCCTTGTCATGTGATTCTGCAGACGATTGGCCGGAACCGGCTTACCAGCCACTCAGACCAATGGCTGAACGCACCTCGGCCAGGGTCTCACGGGCCGATTCCCTTGCGGTTTCACTGCCTTCGGCAAGAATGGATTTCACCACATCCGGGTCTTTCTCGTATTGCTGGGCCTCGGCCTGGATTGGCTCCAGTTCCGCCACCACCGCATCGATCACCGGCTTCTTGCATTCCAGGCAGCCAATACCGGCGCTCTTGCAGCCTTCCATCACCCAGTCTTTGGTTTTGTCATCAGAATAGGTTTCATGCAGCTGCCAGACCGGACATTTGAGGGGGTCACCGGGATCGGTCAGACGCACCCGGGCCGGGTCGGTGGGCATGGTGCTGATTTTCCGGGTGACATCATCAATCGGCTCACGCAGGCTGATGGTGTTGTTGTAGGACTTGGACATTTTCTGACCGTCCAGACCGGGCATCTTCGAGGCAGGTGTTAACAGCGACTGGGGTTCGGCGAGAATCATCTTGCCGCCACCCTCGAGATAGCCCCACAGCCGCTCGCGATCACCGATGGAAATATTCTGTTGCTCGGACAGCAGTGCCTGGGCCTTGCTCAGGGCTTCATGGTCACCCTGCTCCTGATAAGCGGTGCGCAATTGACTGTAGAGCCTGCCCGCCTTCTTGCCCATTTTCTTCACCGCAGCCTCGGCATTTTCCTCAAAACCCGGTTCGCGTCCATAGATATGGTTAAAGCGCCGCGCCAATTCCCGGGTCAATTCCACATGGGCCACCTGATCCGCGCCCACCGGCACGAAGCCCGCCCGATAAATCAGGATGTCAGCAGCCTGCAGCAAGGGATAGCCCAGAAAGCCATAGGTATCCAGGTCCTTGTCCGCCAGCTTTTCCTGCTGGTCCTTGTAGCTGGGCACCCTTTCCAGCCAGCCCAGGGGGGTAATCATGGACAGCAGCAAATGCAGCTCCGCATGCTCTGGCACCCGCGACTGCACAAACAGGGCTGCAGAGCCGGGATTAACCCCCACCGCCAGCCAATCAATTACCATTTCCAGCACGTTTTCCGAAAACAGGTCCTGATCACCATAGTGGGTGGTCAGGGCATGCCAGTCAGCCACGAAGAAGAAACACTCGTATTCATGCTGGAGTTTAATCCAATTTTTCAGGACCCCGTGAAGGTGCCCCAGGTGCAAGCGCCCTGTTGGTCTCATCCCTGACAGGACACGGCGTTGCGAAACTGCAGTAGACAACTGATTCTCCCCTGGTTGATTGCTTGTGTAGCTGCTCAATTATACCTGTGATCACAGAAAAGGGTCAGGGTCACCTTTACCCTGACGAATAAGCTGTGGAATACCCTCCACCAGATCCACCATGGTGGTGGGTTCCAGGCCGCAGGCGCCGCCATCGATGATCAGGTCCACCAGCTTGCCCAGTTTCATGCGCATCTCATAGGGATCGACCAACTGATCCTGATCCGGCAGGATCAGGCTGGTACTCATGATGGGCTCGCCCATACCTTCCAGAATCGCCTGGGCGACCGGATGATCAGGCACCCGCAGACCAATAGTCTTGCGCTTGGGATGCATCAGGCGCCGCGGCACCTCCGGTGTTGCCTTGAGAATGAAAGTATAGGGTCCGGGAGTGAAGGCCTTGAGTATCCGGTAGGCACTGTTATTCACCAGGGCATAACTGGACAGCGATGACAGGTCACTGCACACCAGGGTGAAATTGTGCTTGCTGGAAAGCTGGCGAATGCGACGAATACGATCCAGAGCCGCCTTGTCGCCTATATGGCAACCAAGAGCATAGGTGGAGTCGGTTGGATAGACAATGACACCACCGCCCAGCAGTACCTTGACTGCCTGGTTGATCACCCTGGGTTGCGGATTTTCCGGGTGGACTTGGTAATATTCACTCATGTATCAGAACTGCCTGCTACGGTCTTCATCATATCTGATTTGAACGGGACCGTGAGTGTATTGCATCCCCTGCCTATTGCAATGGATCAATCAGGGCAATCACAGTAATCAGGGCGCCGCCTTGAACAGAAAACGAGGACAATAGTTTGTATTACGCCATTATCAGTGAAGATATCGAAAACAGTCTCAGCCGCCGCCAGTCGGTGCGCCCACAACACCTGGCCAGATTGCAGGAGTTATCCGACCAGGGTCGCCTGTTAGTGGCCGGCCCAAACCCGGCCATTGACTCGGAAGACCCTGGCGAAGCCGGTTTCAGCGGCTCCGTGGTGATCGCCGAATTCGACAGCCTGGCTGCTGCCCGGCAGTGGGCCGATGCCGACCCCTATATGGAAGCCGGGGTCTATGCGCAGGTGACGGTCAAACCTTTCAAGAAAGTTTTCTAGCGCTCAGGGCGCGGTCGGCGTTAGCGCCGGCCGCAAATCCGGAAAGTTTTCATCCAGTACCGCATTCCACTCTGCCAATTGCTCCTGCTTGCGCTGAAACAGACCACTGAAATCCCCTTCGATACGAATGCTGTTGATGATGTCGCGGCGTCTGAGTTGCTGCACCACTGACATGCCGGATGTGACCCGCCCGAACACCGAATGCAGACCATCCAGATGGGGTGTTGCCAGGTGAGTCAGGAAAAACTGGCTGCCATCGGTACCGGGGCCGGAGTTGGCCATGGACAGGATGCCGGGACGGTTGTGCTTTAACAGAATCTCGCCGCTGAAGCGGTAGCCTGGCCCACCCCGGCCATCGCCCTGGGGGTCCCCCCCCTGCACCATGAAATTCTGTACCCAGCGATGAAAGCTCAGGCCATCATAGAAACCACGACTGGCCAGATTGACAAAATTGGCAACCGAAGTGGGGGCTGCCCGCTGATTGAGTTCGGCACGAATTTCCCCTTTGCTGGTATCGATAATTGCCACCAGATCCTGGGCCTGCAAGGAAGTTGTCAGCGCCAGCAGCAAAGCGGCAGAGAAGACTTGCAATGCTTTCATAATGTAATGGGTTCCTGATGATTTACAGATCATAGTCAATAATGACCGGAGCATGGTCAGAAAAGTTTTCGGCGGTATAGATTTGTGCTGATCTTACCTTGTCCTTCAGGCCCGGTGTCACCACATGATAGTCCAGACGCCAGCCCACGTTCTTGGCCCTGGCCTGTCCCCGCATGGACCACCAGGAATACTGATCAGCTTCCTGGTTCACTACCCGAAAGGCATCCACAAATCCCACCTGATCATAGAGCTCATCCAGCCACTGCCGCTCTTCGGGCAGGAAGCCGGAATTCTTCTGGTTGGCTTTCCAGTTCTTGAGGTCGATTTCCTTGTGGCAGATATTCCAGTCACCACAAATAATAAATTCGCGGCGCTTGCGGCGCAGTGAGCGCATATGCTCGATATAGAAATCCAGAAACTGCATTTTGCGGGCCTGCTTCTCCTCCCCCGAGGAGCCCGATGGCAGATACAATGAAGCCACACTCAGCCCTGGAAAATCTGCCTGCAGATAGCGCCCTTCAGTATCGGCAATTTCATTGCCCAGGCCGCGGCTGATCTTGTCCGCCTTTTTGCGGGTAAAAAGAGCGGTGCCGGAATAGCCCTTTTTTACTGCATCAAAATAATGGCAATCATAGGCTTCGGGATGGAACACCGGATCACTGAGCTGGTCCAGCTGCGCCTTGGTTTCCTGCAAACAGACAATGTCTGCCTGACTCGATGGTAGCCAGTCAAAAAATCCCTTTCTCGCCGCGGCACGAATGCCGTTGCAATTGAAAGTCATGATGCGCATAAATCGATTCCCTTGCCGGTCACTGGCACATGTCCGAATAATTAGCCGAATACAGATGGCGAGGCATTCTAACCAATGCCATGCTATTCCTCTACCGGCCTTGGACGAGCCGCGAAGGCCTGCTCCGCCGCCCGCACCAGCGGCTTCATGAAAAACGATTGCTCTGGCATCACCGCCACCTGGCAACCGGATTTGCTGATTTCGTCCGCCACCACTGGCCCCACCGCCGCCACCAGGACTTTGGTGAGACCGGCCTGAAGAGTCGACTCCAGCCCGGCACCGCGCGCCACTTTCAACAGCCGGTGCCATTGCGGCTGACTGGTGAAGGCGATCATGTCCAGCCGGCCTGCTGCCAGATCCCGAATCAGCTCTTCAACCCGGGAAGTCTCGGCTTCATCGGCATAGATGTAGGGTGCAACGGTGCTATAGCCGTCGAGCCCGCAGGCATCCAGACAAGCCATCAATTTCAGGTTGGGATCCTGGCCATAAAGCTGCACCGCCACTCGCTTGCCTGCCAGATCGAGGCCCCGTAGCGTCTCGATAACACCCTCGGTGGTGGGCGCCGCCGCAAGCAGATCCGTCTGCAAGCCCATGGCTTTCAATACCCGCCCTGGCTTGGGACCACGACACAGGCAACAACATCTGGCCAGCGCGGCAATGAAGTCCTGCTCTCTGCCCAGTCGCCTGGCTGCCGACTGCAGACGCCGCAAGCCTTCACCGGTCAGTACGATGAAAACATCCACCGGCCTGGCCATGAAGTCCTCCAGCCACTGGCAGACTGCGGCCTGATCGGGACTATCATGAATGGCTACCAGGGGAATTCGCCACACCCTGGCCTGGCGCCGCTCAAACAGGGCCGCCAACACATCCAGTTGCCGACTCTCCGGCAGCGCGATGCGACGTCCGGCCAGTGCCGAGTCCAGCAATTCTCTATCCGGCATCAGGCTGATCTCTCCTGGTTCGCCAAATTGGTAACAAATTACTCATTTGTTACCTAAAGTTACGGAAAAATTTGCCGTTAACCCCTTTCCCATAAATTTCCTTGGCAGTCTTAGTGACTATTTTTTAACGACTTTTTACAAACTGTTACAAGCTGCGCGCAGCTGCCCGATCTTGCGAAACCCATATAACTTACTGTTTTATATAATTTTTAGAGTAAAGCAAGATGAACAATGACAACAGATTGTTACTTTCTGCGTCACTGCGCGCATTTTTACTCAAAAGTGTTACCTTTCCGGACGTAACCTGTTACTATACGCATCGTGTTGAGGGCAAAGCCCCACACCCAAGAGAACCCCAGCAACCAGTAACAACTTAAGGAGAAAAGGAAATGACACAGGCTCTGAAAAAAGCGCGGCCGATCGTTGAAGCAACTGTAGTGAGCGTAGCCCTGGTAGTGGCTGCCCTGGCTGTACCTGCTGCAATCGTCTACATCGCTGCATAAACCAGAAATACAGGAGGCTCCTATGCTGAGTCCTTCCACGCAAGACGTTCTCTGAGCGCCAGCGTTTGCCACCAGGCATCGCTGGCGTTTTTATTGCTGCACTGTCAGCAGCGCGCTGCCCTTGGCAGGGCGACCCCTTCCCCGCCTTTCACCTGACAGGCAGTGACAATTAACACAGGGCCAGCACCCGGCCAGCCCGCCTAGTCCAGCTTTAACTTGTCGACAAAATTGCAGGGTTTGTGACTGCTGTCCAGTTGCTCGGCGATGATACCTTCCCATCCGGTACGACAAGCACCCGGTGAACCGGGCAGACAAAAAATAATACAGCCATTGGCCAGACCGGCGAATACCCGCGACTGAATCGTGGAAGTGCCGATCTCTTCATAGGACAGGGCCCGGAACAACTCACCAAAGCCGTCAATGGATTCATCGAACAGCGGCTGTATCGCCGTTTGGGTATTGTCCCGGGCAGTAAAACCGGTACCACCGGTCATCAGAATGGCATGAATATCGGGATCAGCGATGGCCAGCGAGACCGCCGCGCGCAGTTGATAGATATCATCCGGCACAATTTGGCGTTGCTGCAGCCTGTGCCCGGCCGCCAGCAAGCTTTCCACCAGCACATCACCCGACTTGTCGGTTTCCGGCGTGCGCGTATCGGATACGGTGATAACAGCAATATTCAGTGGAGTCTCTACGCTCATGATTGGTCTCGTCGTGGCGGAATCGGGAAGTGGGGATGCATCGATTTGCAGCGAGCAGAAAACCTAGCCGCCGGTCATATTCATCAGACGAACCGGCTGCACATGATCCTTGTCATAGAAATAGTGACGCTCCGGCTTGATGGCCATGGAATCCACTATGGCTTGCTTGAGGTCATTAAAATCCCTGGCCGGATCTCGCAAGATGGCACGCAGATCGACAGAGTGCTCATTACCCAGACACAGCAGCAATCGCCCTTCGACGGTTACCCGCACCCGGTTACAGTCTTCACAGAAATTATGGGACACCGGAGAGATAAAGCCGATGCGGCTGGTCTTGCCCACCACCTGTACATAGCGGGAGGGCCCGGCGGTGCGCTCGGCGCTGTCCACCAGTTCATATTTGTCGGTGATCACTTTACGGACCCAGTCATTGCTGCAGGTGGTGTCCTGACGATCGTGATCGGAGGCTTCGCCAAGGGGCATTTCCTCGATGAAAGCGATATCGATATCGCGATCCATGGCGTAATCAGCCAGCTTCAATACTTCGTCTTCGTTATAGCCCCGCATGATCACCGAATTAAGACGTATGCGGTCGAAGCCAGCGGCGCGGGCCGCATCAATGCCCTCAAGCACCTTCTGTAATTTGCCTACCCTGGAGATACGTGTAAAACGCGCTTCATCGAGGCTGTCGATGCTGATATTGATGCGGTTTACGCCCGCCGCCTTGAGCGCCGGTGCGTATTTGTCCAACTGGGCACCATTGGTGGTCAACAACAATTCTTCAAGCCCATCCAGTGCGCCGAGGTTTTCAATGAGGGACATGACATCCTTGCGCACCATGGGTTCGCCACCGGTCAGGCGAATCTTTCTGACCCCCAGTTCGGTGAAGGCACGCCCTACTTCATGGAGTTCCTCCAGCGACAGAATCTGCTTTCGCGGCAGGAAGGTCATGTCCTCGGTCATGCAATAGACACAGCGAAAATCACAACGGTCTGTCACCGACAGACGCACATAGTCCACCCGTCGCCCGAAGCGATCGATGAGCTCTGTTGGCATGTTGCTGGAGTTCTGTGTCACTTGTATTCCCTATACCTTGCAGGGTTATTGCCTGATTTCTGCGGGTTTGTTGAGACAGGGGTTTTCAATTCGCCACCAACAGCCCTGTCACTGCTGAGGAAGCTATTATGCCACTATAACGCACCTGGGGTGTCAGATGCACACGGGGCCTAACCAGCATTGCCTGCCAGCCGCCTTCAGATACTTCGTACAATCTGTGCGGCCAGCAGGATCAACACCAGACCCATGCCTCGCTCGAACCAGACTCCGGCCCTTAGTACAAAAGCCCGCACTGCCGGCCTGCCCAATAACAGGGACAAGGCAGCGAACCAGGCAAAGGTGGCAATACCCAGATAAAGCCCGTAACCCAGCTGCAAGATGAGCGGCGTGTCGGGATCAATGACCACGGTGAACAGGGCCAGAAAAAAAAGCGTTGCCTTGGGATTCAATCCATTGGTGAGAAAACCCAGACCGAATGCTCGCCATGGCCTGACCGACACCTCATCGCTGGTTGATTGCACAACGGTCTGGGCTCGCAGGGATTCCCGGATCGCCTGAACCCCAAGAAACAGCAAATAGGCCGCCGCTACCAACTTGGTGATACCGAACAGGGTCTCTGATCGGGACAGCAACAAGGCAACCCCAAGGATACAGTAGGCGACGTGCAGATAGATGCCAGCCCCTACTCCCAGCGCGGTCCAGACGCCGGCGCGGGTGCCTGCTGTCACACATTGCCGCATCACCACCGCGAAATCGGGGCCCGGCGAGGCCACTGCAAAAAGGTGTGCCACGGCAATGGCCAAAAATTCTGCCCAGTAGCTGGTCACGAGACAAACCCCGGGGATTGCGGCCGCCTCGCCTGCTTACTGAATCTGCTCACTGATTACCAGTTCCACACTGATGCGCTGGTCATCCAGTAGCAAGCGATCAGATTGAACCCGATAATCACCCGCCTCCGGTGTTGCCGAACCGCGCCGGGAAACCAGTGCCGACACCGTGATGCTGTCAGCCGAAGACAGATTGAACGGCCCCACCGCCGAGCTGTTATCCAACTCGATAATAGTCGGCAGGTCTGCCACCGTCAGGCTGACGGCAGCCAGGGGGGGCATGCCTTCCTGTTCGGCATTGCGGGCCGCCAGGAATACCCGCAGATTGTCATCCAGCGTCAATGTTTCGGCCAGCCGCACGCTGACTTGTACAACCGGTCCCGCCATTGCTTCTTCTGAGCCACCGGCCAGACGCTGCTGGGCCATGGCAATGCTGCGGCGCATTTCCTGGGCCTGCTGCGAGTTGGGATTCTGCTGAATCAGCAGTCGCCAGTAATCGATTGCGGACTCCCAGTCTTCAGTCTGTTCGGCATTGGCTGCCAGTAATTGCAGCACCGAGGTCTCATTGGCATTCAGTTCGCGGGCCTGGGCAATGACCGCCTCCACTTCCGGCGTCATTTCAAGGTCGGCATTGACGTACATCGACAGTGCCACCCGGCCAAGCACCAGCGCCTTGTCGGGGCTGTCTTCCAGCAGGCTGGCAGAACGCTGAAAACCAATCTGGGCCTCATTGAACATACCAATATTGGCAAAATTCTCAGCCAGGAAATACCAGGCCCAGGGTTGTTCCTCATTGGCCTGTACGGCTTCACCCAGAGCCACGATCAATTGCTGGGCTTCCTGGGGATCACCCGGGTTATTGACTGTACGTTTATAAAGATCCATCAGGGCCACTTCATCGATATAGCCCCAGCGCTCATACATCAGATAGGCGGCGGCAGGAATCAGCATGGCCAGAATCACCGGAATGGCAAAGGTCAGACCGAATTTGCCGCTTGCTGTTTTCGCCACATCACTCTTGCCCGCCTCAAAGCGCGCCTGGGCCAGCTCTTCTTTTTCGGCCTCACTGATGTCCGCCAGCAAGCTCTGCTGCAGCTCCAACATCAACCGGTCGTACTGCGGCTTGTCTATATCGCCGGTGGCAAGATCTGCCTCCAGCTCATTGCTGCGCTCATGAAACAGGGCGATGTTGGCAGTCTTGCGCAGCGTCTCTGATTCATAGGAACGGGCCTTGCGTCGCAACCAGAGCGGCAGCAGCACAAACATCAGGGCGAGAAGGAACAGGCAGGCAGTGAGTATCCAGAACAAAATAGGCTTCCAGTCAGATTCTAATCAAGATTTATTGTCGAGCAGTTCCCGCAGCCGGGCCTGTTCCGCTTCATCCAGTTCAGCCACATCATCCTTGCCCGAACTGGCACGCCGCCATACCGACCAGGCCACCAGAGAACCAATGATCAAAAAGATCAGGGGACCGAACCAGAGCAGGATGGTTTCGGGGCGAAGCCGCGGCCGGTAGAAAATAAAGTCACCGTAGCGCTCAAACATGAATTGCTCGATCTCTGCATCGGTCCAGCCTTCCATGATCATACGATGCACCTCGCGGCGCAGATCCTCGGCGACGCCACCGGTAGAGCCGGTGAGATTGGTGTTCTGGCACATGGGACAGCGCAGTTCATTGGAGAGTCGACGAAAACGCTCCTGCTGCTCGGGAGTATCAAACTGAAAGGTATCCACCTGGGCTGCGGCCGGTACGCTGAATACTGCCAGACAAATACTGCCAGCAAGCAGTAACAGCAGTGCCGACTGCCGCAATAGAATAAAGGCGGGCAAGAACAGCCTCATCAGGAGTCGCTGCCTTCGGCGCGCAGTTCTTCAATGGCTGGCAGAAACTCCTCCTGCCAGACAGTTTCATCCAGCACACTGACATGGCGATAGCGAATCACCCCATCGCCGTCCACCAGGTAGGTCTCGGGTGCGCCATAAACGCCAAGATCGATACCAAAACGGCCGGACTCATCCAGAATACTGAAGGCAAAGGGATCACCGTTATCATCGAGCCAGTTCAGGGCCAGGTCCTGACGGTCCCGGTAATTGACACCCACCACCGGAATCTCGCCCTCTTCGGCCAGGCGCATGAAGGTGGGGTGCTCCACCAGACAGGGCAGACAGTAGCTGCCCCAGACATTAAGCAGAAACATTTCCCCGGGCAGGTCGGCGTTGCTCACTTGCTGGCCTTCAACGGTTGTAAGCTCGAAGGCCGGCATGGGCTTGTCGATCAACATGGAAGGCAATTCCTGCGGATCCAGATACAGGCCGCGCCATAAAACGATCGCCAGTGCCAGAAAAGCAAAAGCCGGGATGAAAAACTTCCAACGTTGCATAATCAGACCTCAGGATGCCGGTTGCAATTCAGCAGCGCCCTTTGCTGCTGTTTGTTGTTCGACTGACTTGCGCTGTCGCAAACGGCGATAACGCTTGTCAGCCGCTGCGATGCTTCCGCCCAGCGCCATAAAGATGGCACCCAGCCAGATCCAGCGAACAAAGGGCTTGATATACAATGTCATGGACCAGGCGCCACTTTCCTTCTGCTCACCCAGGGTGATAAACAGATCACGCAGAAAGCCGGCGTCAATAGCCATTTCTGTTGAAGGCGTGCCACTTGCCACATAAACACGGCGCTCGGGATGCAGAATCGTATATTCCTCGCCATTGCGCTGCACCAGCAAGTCAGTGCGGCTGCCCACATAATTCGGTCCCTCAATGGGATAACTGTCCTGCAGGGTAAATCGGTATTTGCCAAGCTCGGTGGACTGCCCCTGCTCCAGCAAGACTGATTTTTCCATGGCAAAGTAACTGGTCAGCCCGGCACCCACCAGCATCACGGCGATACCAAAATGCGCCAGTTGCATGCCCCAGTAGCTGAGACTGAATGAACGCAGGCCCTGGATGAGACTGGCCTTGTTGCCTGAGCGGTTCAACATGTCCTTGCTCATGGCCAGCACAATCCACACAGCCAGAATCAGGGTTACCGTGGCGGCTATGGAGATTTCCATCAGCACCAGCAGTGGTAAGGCAATTCCCAGGATCACGCTGGCAATAGCCACCTTGCTCAACTGCTGGACCAGATAAGTGCCGGAGGTTCGCTTCCAGCGACTCAGTGGCCCGATACCCAGCAGCACCACCAGCAACATCATCAGGGGTGAGAATATGGCATTGAAATACGGAGGCCCGATCGAGATCAGGTCATCGGTAATAGCCTGGTAGACCATGGGGAACAGCGTGCCGAGAAAGACCGAAGCCGCTGCCACGACCAGAATGACATTATTGGCCAGCAAAAACAGCTCGCGGGAAAACAGCCCAAAACCCACATCAGACTTCATCAATGGCGCACGCAAGGCAAACAGCAACAAGGAACCGCCCAGAAAGATGCCCAGAATACCGAGAATAAACACACCGCGAGTCGGGTCACTGGCAAAGGCATGCACCGAGGTCAACAGGCCGGAACGGGTAATAAAAGTACCCAGCAGGCTGCCGCCAAAGGCGAGGATGGCCAGCAGCACGGTCCAGCTCTTGAACACGCCCCGCTTCTCGGTCACCGCCAGGGAATGGATCAGGGCGGTTGCGAACAGCCAGGTAATCAGAGGTGGATTTTCCACCGGGTCCCAGGCCCACCAGCCACCCCAGCCCAATTCGTAGTAGGCCCACCAGCTGCCCAGGGCAATACCGATGGTGAGGATGGCCCAGGCCACATTGGCCCAGGGCCGGGACCAGCGCGCCCAGGCAGCATCGAGACGACCACTGAGCAAGGCTGCGATAGCAAAGGCAAATACCACCGACAGGCCCACATAGCCCATATAGAGGGTCGGTGGATGGACAATAAAACCAATGTCCTGCAGGGCCGAGTTGAGGTCGGCACCGTCAGCCGGCGGCAGCGGCACAATGCGATCGAAGGGATTGGAGGTGCCCAGCATGAACAGAATATAGGCAGCTATTAACAGCCCCAGCACTCCCAGCACCCGGGAGACAAAATCCAGCGGCATGCTCTTGCTGAACACGCCCACGGTCAATGTCCAGGCAGTAAGCATCCAGGTCCAGACCAAGAAAGAGCCCTCGTGACCACCCCACACTGCCGTCAGTTTGTAACGGGTGGGTAGCAGCGTGTTGGAATGATTGGCGACAAAGCTGACTGAAAAGTCGTCGGTAACAAAGGCATAGGCCAGAATCACCAGGGCGATGGCGGTAAACACAAACACACCGGCTGCCAGCGGACGCGCCAGACTCATCCACAGTACATTGTGTCGATGGGCACCGATAATGGGCAGAGTGCCAAGTATCACACTCAGGCAGAGTGCCAGTATCAGGGAAAAGGAACCGAGCTCTGGTATCATTTAGCTCTCCGGTTGCATGGGATGGTTGTCGGCTGAGGCACCGGCAGCATCCAGTGCCGCTTTCACCTCCGGCGACATGTAATTTTCATCGTGCTTGGCCAGTACCCGTGAGGCCTGAAAGACACCATTGGTATCTATGCTGCCTTCCACCACCACGCCCTGCCCTTCCCGGAACAGATCAGGCAGGATGCCTTCATATCGGACATCCACATCGTGGACATAGTCGGTGGTGGCAAAACGTACCTGCAGGCTGTCCTGGGCGGACTCAACCGAGCCCTCCCGAACCATACCGCCGATGCGCACCCGGTCACCGGGATTCACTTCACCCTGGGCAACCTGGGTCGGGGTAAAAAACAGATCAATGTTCTGACTCAGGGCGAACAGGGTCAGACCGATGGCTACGCTAAGCCCGGCAGCAATAAACAATATGATGCCGAGGCGTTTACGACGATGTGGCTTCATCATGTACTTTCTCCCAAAGAACTGGCGGCTTGTTCCAGACGAGCCGATTCCTCAGTATTTTTCTGCATTTGTTCTGCGGCAATGCGGCGTCTCTTCAGTTCCCGCAGCAATTGCTTGCGACGGCGCATTGGCAGCAGCAGATTGGCGACCAGGAACACAGTGAACAGGGCATAGACCGACCACACGTTAAACGCATAACCGCCCATCTCGATGAACTCCTGAAAACTGGAAAACTGGATCATGGTCGCTCGTTAACTCTCTACTACTCGATGACTTCCTGGTTTCAATTCGGGTTCAGACAAATTCAGGACTGACTCACCAGATCTTCAACCCACTGGGCGCGACGCTCACGATAGAGAATCTCATTGCGCGTGGACAGGATCAGACTGATGATAAAAAACAGATAGACCGCAATCACCATTAACAACAGTGGCACCCAGATTTCCGGTCCATTGGGCTGGCTGGGATCCGCCGTAAAATTGGTGGCCGGCTGGTGCAGGGTATTCCACCAGTCCACCGAATACTTGATCACCACCACATTGATGGAGCCGACAATGGAAAACAGCGCGCAGGCCTTGGCCGCGGCATCTCCGTCTTCCAGGGCCGAGCGCAGTGAAATCATGCCGATCAGCAGGAAAAATTGCAGCAGCAAGGAAGTCAGTCGGCCGTCCCAGACCCACCAGGTACCCCAGGTGTCGATGCCCCAGATGGAACCGGAGGCCAGTGCCAGGGCGGTAAACCAGGCACCCAGCGGTGCCGCAACCTTTACCACCATGTCCGCCAGCTTCATCTTCCACACCAGGGAGACGGTGCCAGCGACGGCCATCATGGGGAAAAACGCCAGGGAAATACTGGCCACCGGCACATGCACATACATGATGCGATTGGTCAGGCCCTGCTGGTAATCCTGGGGCACGAAAAGCAATGCCCAGACTATGCCCACTGCCAAAAACAACAGCATGGCAGCTGTCAGCCAGGGCAACCAGCGGCCCGATAACTCATAAAACCATTTTGGCGATCCGAGCCTGTGAAACCAGGTCCACATAAGTCTTTAATTTTCCGTCTGTTTCATCAATTTTCGCAACAAAGCACTATAACATGGCGCCGAATAGCCGCCCTGTTACTTATTGTAACCCATTGTAAATACGCGCTTATAGTCTAATTGGACTATAGAAAACGGCTGCCCGTCGCCTGCGACAAAGGGCAGCCTAATTCACACTGATACGCAGCGCCGCCGAGGAAGCCAGTGGCGCCAGCGTCAGGGCCGCCAACAACATGGCACCCAGCACCGCCAGAAAACCCAGCAACGGGGCGCCATTCTGGGTTTGCTCCACCGCCAGGGTGCCCGCTATCAGCACCGGCACACACATGGGCAGGGTAATCATGGCCAGAATCAGACCGCGACTGCCCAAGCCCACGGTCAGTGCCACGCCGATCGAGCCCAGCAGGCTCAGCACCGGAGTTCCCAGCAACAGGGTCAGAAACAGCACCCCGAAAGAGCCTTCCGGCAAACTGAGCATATAGGCGATCAGGGGTGACACCAGCACCACCGGCAAGCCGCTCACCAGCCAATGGGCAATATTCTTGGCCAGCACCATAAAATACAGGGGATGGGGAGACAGCAGTAATTGCTCCAGCGAGCCGTCTTCATAGTCAGCCCGGTAGAGATTGTCCATGGCCAGCAGGCTGGCCAGCAGCGCCGATATCCACAGCACCCCGGCGGCAATTTCACTGAGGCGCTCCGGCTCCGGCGAGATACCGATGGGGAACAGGGTGGCGACAATCAGAAAGAACATGAAGGGATTCACCATGTCGTTCTTTCTTTTATAGGCGATCAGCAAATCCCGCTTCAGGGTTGCCAGAAAAGCCTGGGTCGTGGAAGTCTGTGCCGCGTTATCAACCAAGATTCAACACCTTCAGGTCCGGCACCTGCAGCGCATGATGGGTTGTCACCAGCACTGCCCCGCCCCGGCCGGCATGTTCGGCCAGCAGTTTTTCCAGCAGTGCCACGCCCGACACATCCAGGGTAGTAAAAGGCTCGTCCAGGGCCCACACCGTAGCCGGGCTCAGCAGCAGACGGGCCAGTGCCACCCGCTGTTGCTGACCGGCGGACAAACTGCCACAGGGTGATTCTTCGAAGCCCCGCAGCCCTACTTCAGCCAGCGCCTGGTATAGCTGCTCTTCACTGACCGGCCCTTGCAAGCTGCTGCTCCAGCGCAGATTTTCCAGCGGTGTCAGCACCTTGTTAACCCCCACCCGATGACCGATATACAGCAGGTCGGCATAAAAGGATTCCAGCTGTGCCGCCATGGGCTCACCCTGCCAGTTCAGTTCACCCTCATAGCCCTGATTGAGTCCGCAAATAATGCGCAACAAGGTGGTCTTGCCGGTGCCATTGCTGCCCTTGATTTGCAGCACCTGGCCGCGGCTCAGGCTGAATTCGAGACCGCTGAACAGGACCCGGTCGTCCCGTTCACAAAACAGCTGTTGAGCATTGATCAGGTCGCCGGCTGGCGATTGGGTGGTCTTGGCAGAGTCCTGGTGCATGGTTTTGGAAAGGTCGTCGTTGACAGGAGGCGCGATTATAGCCTGATTGCGCGGCGGCGTCCGCGCGGGTCCGGGGTTAACACAAGAGATGCAAACGAGGGGGTGAATTCAATCGTTGAATTCGATTGCGCCCGGCGCTCGCCCCGGGCGAGCCGCTGCAGTCTAGCTCCAGTCTGCCAGTCTCGCGCGCAGCCGCATCGCCGCCTGGCTGTGAATCTGGCTGACCCGGGATTCACTGACGCCGATCACTTCGCCGATTTCCTTCAGATTGAGTTCTTCATCGTAATACAGTGCCAATACCAGTTTTTCCCGTTCCGGCAAGCCATCGATGGCCCGGGAGAGATGGGATTTGAAGGTATCCCGCTGCAATCCATCACAAGGCCCGGGCAACTCCCCCGCGGCTGCCTCAATGGCAGAATCATCGCCTTCCATGATGTCGTCGAAACTGAACAGGCGGGAACCGGAGGCATCCTGCAGAATGGCGTAATAGGCCTTCAGGTCGATATCCATCTCCCTGGCGATATCCTTGTCTTTGGCATCCTGGCCGGTGCGGGACTCAATGGCCTTGATGGCCTCCGCCACCTTGCGCGACTTGCGGTGTACCGAACGTGGCGCCCAGTCACCCTTGCGCACCTCATCCAGCATGGAGCCGCGAATTCGGATACCGGCATAGGTTTCAAAGCTGGCGCCCTTGCTAACATCGTATTTTTTAGCCGCTTCCAGCAGGCCGATCATGCCGGACTGAATCAGGTCGTCGATTTGCACACTGGCGGGCATACGCAACAACAGATGATGGGCAATGCGTTTTACCAGCGGTGCATAACGATCCACCACTTCACTCAGATCGGCATTTTCGATGGCGTTTTTGATTGGCGGTTTGTTTACGGCGGAGGCGCCATTCGCTGAAGTCATTGTCAGTCATCCCGTTTATTAGAAGTACGAACTGCAGTACCAAAGGCCAGGGAACAGCCACAGACAAACCCGGGATGGGCCTGCCGCGAGTCTCTGACCAGTTTATTGTTGACCTGAAAAGTTGTGCCGGAAGGCGTCTTGAAGTCACTCGTCAAGCGGTTGGGAATAGCAGGTTTTTTAGCGGCGAGAGGGTTCCGGGCACCGGCTCCAACTACTGGCCATGCTAAAAGAAAATCCTGTGCTCCAGTCAAGGCTGGCGTCACTGCTATGTCCCCGGTTTCGCCAGAATGCAGTGTGCTGCTACGCCTCTGCCCCTGGCTGTTTCTTCTTCAGTCGGAATCCATTCCCCGGGTTCTGTTTTGCTTTCCCTGACCTGCAGCGAGCCAGTTTCCTGTCTGGCTCTAAACTAATTTCGATGCCTGTCGATTAATTGCATAGCTGGCTGATGAGTCAGGTCGGTTTTGCCGAAACCTGCAGCGCTTATTCAAGTTAATCGCAGAACTTACGATCTAGTTTTCACAGCAATTCGGAATACTCCTCTTGCTGGCAGGTAACAGAACATTGGTCATCAAGCACAGATCTTCGGCCTGATGTTTATTATTTTCCGTATCCTGCCTTTACGTGGTGCAAGTTCCGTTCCAACTGATTGATTTTTCTGGGCCTGGCAAGCAAAGCCCCTGTTTAACAGGCTCAAACCGCTCCCTGAAAGAAAACCGAAATAGCCTGTCACGGTGCAATGCGCCAGCTTTCTGGCGCCCCAACAAAAAAGCGCCAGATCTCTGGCGCTTTTGTGTTCGGAACTCTGGCGGCGGCTTGCCGCTTCAGGCCTTGGGTGGGGTAACTCCGATCTGGCCCATGTATTTGCCGCCACGCTGTTTGTAAGTCACCTCACACTGCTCATCAGATTGGTAGAAAAGCATCTGCGCCACGCCTTCATTGGCATAAATCTTTGCCGGCAGCGGTGTGGTGTTGGAAAATTCCAGCGTGACATGCCCTTCCCACTCGGGCTCCAGAGGGGTCACATTGACGATAATCCCACAGCGGGCATAGGTGGATTTGCCGAGACAGACGGTCAGCACATCGCTGGGAATACGGAAGTATTCAATAGTTCGCGCCAGGGCAAAGGAGTTGGGAGGAATGACACAAACCGGCTCATCGATGGAAACAAAGCTGCCTTCATCAAAATTTTTCGGATCCACCACATTGGTGGTGTGTACATTGGTGAAAATTTTGAACTCACTGGCACAGCGCACATCATAGCCATAGCTGGACGTGCCATAGGAAATGACTTTCTGTTCGTCAACATAGCGAACCTGTCCAGCCTCAAAGGGCTCAATCATGCCCTGTTCCTGGGCCATTTTCTTAATCCAGCGATCTGACTTGATGCTCATGCTTGCGCCTGTCCTTTTTGCAGCCTGGTGCGGGCCTACAAGCCCGGGAAAAGGCGCATGATAATGGCAAACCGGCAGCGATTCACCTGTTAATTCTGCTCATTGTGAGCGGCCGCCCCGGGATAAAGTGGCTGAATTTCGGCGCCGATTCCAGTAAACTTCGCAGCCATTCGAGAGCCGATCGGCAAGCGATTACGGCCTCAGCCAGAATACCGGCAAAAAACCGGCAAGAGTCGCGGCAATCCCGGACTCAGTGCTTAATCCCTGCAGGCCATGGCCAGTCGCAGGCCGCAACCGGCCTGACGTGCTCGCCAGCGCAGGCCTGCCCAATGGAGGAAACAATCGTGAAGAAATGGCAATGCCTGGTTTGCGGTTTCATTTATGACGAAGAATTGGGTCTGCCTGAAGACGGCATTCCGCCTGGAACCCGCTGGGATGAAATTCCTGACGACTGGATGTGCCCGGAATGTGGTGTTGGCAAGGAAGACTTCGAAATGGTGGAAATGTAAGCCAGGCCCCGACCGCTGCATTGGCAGCCCGCTACCAATCAAACCAGCTTTCTCTGCAAGGAACCCCCAGTGAAGTCACGCAAGATTCTTGTTACCAGTGCCCTGCCCTATGCCAATGGTGATATCCACCTGGGCCATCTGATGGAAACCATCCAGACCGATATCTGGGTGCGACTGCAAAAAATGCGCGGTCATGACTGCCTCTATGTCTGTGCCGATGACGCCCATGGCACCGCCATCATGCTCAGCGCCGAGGCACGGGGCATCACCCCGGAGCAACTGATAGCCGAAGTCAAAGCCAGTCATGAAGCTGATTTCGCCGGCTTCCATATCGGTTTCGACAATTACCACAGCACCCATTCCGAAGAGAACCAGCAACTGTCCAGCGCCATCTACAAGGCACTGGATGCCAATGGTCATATTGCCCGCCGCGCCATTACCCAGCTTTTCGACCCGGAGAAGGAGTTGTTCCTGGCAGACCGTTACATCATTGGTACCTGCCCCAAATGCAAGACTCCCGATCAGTACGGTGATAACTGCGAGGCCTGCGGCTCCACCTACAGCCCGGCGGAATTGATCGAACCACGCTCCAAGATTTCCGGTGCAGTACCAGTGGAAAAAGAGTCAGAGCACTTCTTTTTTCGCCTGCCGGAATTCCGCGACATGCTGAAAACCTGGACCCGCAGCGGCACGCTCCAGAATCAGGTGGCCAACAAACTGAATGAATGGCTCGATGACGAATTGCACGAATGGGACATTTCCCGGGATGCGCCCTACTTCGGCTTCGAGATCCCCGGTGCCCCGGGCAAATATTTTTATGTCTGGCTGGATGCCCCCATCGGCTATATGGCCAGCCTGGAGAATCTCTGCAAACGCAGCGATTACCAGTTTGATGATTACTGGAAGGCCGATAGCGAAGCGGAGGTCTATCACTTCATCGGCAAGGACATTGTCAATTTCCACACCCTGTTCTGGCCCGCCATGCTCAGCAGTGCCGGCTATCGCACCCCAACGGCAGTCTATGTACATGGTTTTCTTACCGTCGATGGCACCAAAATGTCCAAGTCCCGGGGCACCTTTGTCAATGCCCGCACCTATCTGGATCATCTCGATCCCGAATATCTGCGCTACTACCTGGCCGCCAAGCTTTCTTCCGGCATTGATGACCTTGACCTGAACCTGGAAGACTTCGCCCAGCGCGTCAACTCCGATCTGGTGGGCAAGGTGGTGAACATCGCCAGTCGCTGCGCCGGCTTCATCGGCAAGGGTTTTGATGGCAGCCTGGCCGCAGAGCCCGACAACCTGCCGCTAATGAAAGAAATCCAGGCCGCCGGCGATGAAATCGGCCAGCTCTATGAACAACGCGAATACGGCAAAGCCATTCGCCTGATCATGACTCTGGCGGACAAGGCCAATCAGTATATTAATGACAAGCAGCCCTGGGTGATCGCCAAAACCGACAAGCAATCGCCCGAATTGCAAGCCATCTGCAGCACCGGCATCAATGCCTTCCGCCTGCTGATGATTTACCTGAAACCGGTACTGCCAGCCATGGCCGAAAAAGCCGAGGCCTTCCTGGCTGTGGATCCTCTTGAATGGGGCGACCTGGATACTTTGTTGCTTGATCACAAAATCAACAAATTCAAACCGCTGATGACTCGCGTGGAAATGGACAAGATCAAAGCCATGATTGAACAAACCCAGAAGGCCTACAAGGCGCAGGAAAACACTGGCAAGAACGCTGCCCAAACCGACAAGCAGGGCAGCGAGGACGCCACCGGCTTTGAACCCATCATCGAATTTCCCGATTTTGCCAGGGTCGACCTGCGTATCGCCGCCATTATCGAAGCGGAACAGGTGGAAGGTGCCGACAAGTTGCTGCGCCTGAAACTGGACCTGGGCAAGGACAAAAATGGCCAGGCCATCGAACGCACTGTCCTGTCCGGCATCAAGTCAGCCTATGCGCCCGAAGCCCTGGTGGGCAAATTGACTGTGGTGGTGGCAAATCTGGCGCCACGCAAGATGAAGTTCGGTGTGTCCGAGGGCATGATTCTGGCGGCTGGCCCCGGTGGTGAAGACATCTGGTTACTGTCGCCTGACAGCGGCGCCGCACCGGGACTGCGTGTCACCTGATCCAGACTCCCACTTACATGACGTATTGGTAAACTGTCGGGCAACGTAATAAGCTTGCCCGACAGGTTTCCAACCGGGACCCTGTCTGAGCGCCCCGTATCATTCGTCTGAAGGAGTCCTCGTGAAGTTTATCTCCCGCCCTGCGTCTCGCCCTTTTGCCCGCTCCACCCGCTTGCTGTGCCTGTTGCTGTTGACTGTTGTCCTGCCCACTGGCGTCCTGGCGCAAAGCAGCGAAATCCGGGCCATCCAGGACTCGGTGATCAAGATCTACACCACCCAGGCGGCACCGGACTACTTCACCCCCTGGCGACTGTTGACCCCCAGGCAGAGCAGCGGCTCCGGTGCTGTGATAGCCGGTAATCGTATTCTCACCAATGCCCATGTAGTGGCCAATGCCAGCTATGTCCAGGCCCAGAAGCACAATGATCCCCAGCGCTATCTGGCACGGGTGATCTTTGTCTCCCATGAGGCCGACCTGGCGATCATTACGGTGGACGAGCCAGGCTTTTTCAGCGACCTCGAAGCCCTGGCCATCGGTGATCTGCCCGCTCCCCTGCAGGAAGTCTCTGTTTATGGTTACCCCATTGGCGGTAAATCACTGTCTATTACCAAGGGCATTTTGTCGCGGGTGGAACAGCAGGTCTATGCCCACGCCGGTGCCTACTTGCTGGCCGGCCAGATCGATGCCGCCATCAACCCCGGTAACAGCGGCGGGCCGGTGATTGTGGATGAACAGATCGTCGGAGTGGTGATGCAGGCCAATGCCGGTGGTCGCGCAGAAAATCTGGGCTATTTCGTCCCTCCCAGCATCATTCGCCACGTCCTCACCGACAGTCTGGATGAAGAACTGGATGGCTTTCCCGATCTTGGCTTTCGCACCCAGACTCTGGACAGCCCCTCGGCCAAGGCTGCTTACGGACTTAGCGAGGAGCAAAATGGCGTGCTGGTGATCAAGGTCTTTGAGAACTCCCCCGCTGACACGCTGCTGCAGGAAAACGACGTCATCCTCAAGGTGGATGATTACGATATCGCCGATGACGGCACCATCCGCATTACCGACGATGTGCTGACCGATTACAAATACGCCATCGATATGCACCACATCGGCGAGGAAGTGAACATTACCTTCTCCCGCGAAGGCCTTGAGCAGGAAATTGCCTTGCCGGCAGAACCGGCTCTGTCCAGTTACAGCCTGGTGGCTGCAGAGCAATTCGACCGCATTCCGGAATACACCATCTACGGTGGCGTGCTGTTTGTGCCCCTGAATATGAATCTCATCAAGCGCTGGGGCAATGACTGGAGCCGTACGGCCCCGGTCAGCCTGCTGCAGGCTCGCAATGAATGGAGCTCACCGGATCGCCGCCAGCTGGTGGTGGCCCTGCAGGTACTGGCGTCCGACGTCAATCTCGGCTATCACGACTGGCGCAACTGGATCGTCAATTATGTCAATGGCGAGCCGATTCGGGACTTTCAACATTTCGCCAATATGCTCCGCCTGAACGAGGCTGAAAATGTAGTATTCGAAAACAGTAACGGCTATCAGATGGTAATCAATCATGCTGAAGCGCTGGCCAGCGAAGAACAGATACTGAATCGTTACCGCATTCCTTCGGCCCATTCTCTGGGCCTGTTTGAGGAATAATCCGGGTACAGCTCCGACTTAAGCGCTCCGGGTCAGGCGTGATAGAATCGCGTCTTTCAGCAGCACTGCTGTTAACCCTGTTGTCAGCCTTGTTGCTTACCCAGACTCTGCGCAAGCGGAATTGACCCGGAGCCTGCTCAATCCTTGAGTGATTTTCTTAGCCTGATTTTTGCCACCGCGCTGCTGAACAATATTGTGCTGGTACAAGTGACCGGCGTCAGTGCCCTGTTTGCCTTCAGCACACAGCTGCGCCAGGCGCTGGACCTGGCCCTGTACAGCGTGGCAATTCTCAGCAGCGCCATTTTTCTGGCCAGCCTGCTGGACCGCCTGGTACTCGTGCCCCTGGGCCTGGAGTTTCTGCGCCTGCTTGGCTTTCTCGCCATCAGCTGCGCCCTGAGCACTGTCCTTGCTATGCTGATCAGGCAAAAGTTGCCCATCACTGCCCGCCGCGCCGGTGTTGCCTTACTGCTGGCCGGTGCCAACAGTGCGGTCATCGGAGGCGCCCTGATCCTCAGCGAAACCGCAGCGAGCCTGAGCCAGAGTCTGGCCTATAGTCTCGGCTATGGCCTGGGTTTCGCACTGCTGTTGATTGTCTTTGCCGCATTCAGGCAGAGGCTCAGCCAGGCCAGGGTACCGGCCATGTTTCGCGGGCCCGCCGTTGAACTCATCAGTGCCGGACTGGTTGCCCTGGCTCTGACTGGCCTGTCGGGAGCGAACTGATGGGCGAAACCGCCACGGTTTATTCAGCCTCTGAATGGATACTGCCCCTGTTGGCCCTGCTCTTTACTGGCTGGCTGCTGTGGCGAGCCGGGTGTTATCTGGCTGCTGAAGCGAAGCAGCAACAGCAGCTGGTGGATCGCATCAATGCCCTGTTGCCCCAGACCCAGTGCGGCCAGTGCGGCTACGAAGGCTGCCTGCCCTATGCCAGAGCCATGGCCGACGGCGAGAAGATCAACAAGTGCCCGCCAGGAGGTCGCGATACGATACTGCGTCTGTCCTGCTTATTGCATGAGGCCCCGGTGGATCTCGACCCGGCCCATGGTGAAATTGCGGTGCGGGAAGTCGCCGTGATCCGCGAGGCCGAATGCATCGGCTGCACCAAATGTATTCGCGCCTGTCCCGTGGACGCCATCCTCGGCGCCCCCAAACTGATGCATACCGTCATTGCCAGCGAATGTACCGGCTGTGATCTTTGCGTGGCCCCCTGTCCGGTGGATTGCATCGACATGATTCCCCTGGCGGAAACCTCCCTGCCGGCTATTGATCGCCTGCCTGAATTTCCGGTCGGAGCGAATTCATGCTGATGCCACTGCTCGATCTGCTCAGGCCAAAAGGATTGCAGATTCCCGCCCATAAATCCCGCAGCCTGCGCTCCCGGCTGATGCCGGTGCCGCTGCCGACGCAACTGCAAATTCCGATCGGCGAGGATCAGAATCTTGTAGTCAAAGCTGGAGACAGACTGCTGGCCAATCAGCTGATCGCCGAAGGCGTCCATGACTGGTCCCGGCGCCGTTTCAGTCCCGCCGCGGCAGTGGTTGCCGGCCAGGAAAACAGGCCGGGTCTGGTCAGCACTGATCAGCCTGAACAGTTCCTGATACTGGATGTATTGCCTGCCGCCGAGCAACAGACCCAGCAATTGCCGGTCATCGAAGACTACCGCAGCCAATCTGCCGAACAGATCCTGGCTCGCATTCATGAGGCCGGCGTGTACAGTGACTGCCCGCAACAACTGACTGCCGCTGCCATTGTGCAGCGAGGTCGGCAGGCCAAAGCAGACACCCTGATCATCAATGCGGTGGAATCGGAACCCTGGGTTTGTGCCGATGAAGCAATGATCAGGGAACAGGCGGAACAGCTACTGGACGGCGCTGCCATGCTGCAATTTGCCAGCCACGCCCGGCGCTGCGTGATTGCCATGCAAGCGGGCAAGACAGAAGCAATCGCCGCCTTGCGCGAATTATTGCAGGACAGCGATATTGAGTTAGTCCTGGCGCCTCAAAGATATCCCAGCGGCGATCCTGGCCAGCTGGTGAAGCGAATCTGCCGACGCGAGATTCCCGCCGGCGCCAATGCCGAGTCCGCAGGCGCCATTATTTTAGGGGCCAATGCCGCAAGAGCCACCGCTCGCGCCGTGCAGCAGGGTCTGGCGGACACCGACCATATCGTTACCCTGGCCGGGCCCTGCCTGCAAACACCGAAAAATTTTGTGGTGCCGGAGGGCTGCTCCGCCCTGCACCTGCTACAGCTCTGCGGCCTGGATAGCGGCAGCCTGCAGCAGCTATGGCTTGGCAATCCCCTCAAGGGTATGGTGGCCGCCAATCTGCAAGCCCCGCTGCCACGCCATTGCAAGGCGCTGATTGCGGCCGATGCGCAGCTGTTTCCCGAAAGCGAAACTGCCACGGCTTGCATCCGTTGTGGTCGCTGCGCCGACGTTTGCCCCCGCAAGCTGCAACCACAATTGCTGGAGCTGGCTGCGGCCCGCCATGACAGCGTGCAACTTCAGCAACTGGCTGTCGATGACTGCATTGAATGCGCGGCCTGCAATCTTGTTTGCCCCAGCAATCGTCCTCTGGTGGAAAGCATTCGCGAGGCGCGCTCAGAATTACGCCTGGGCAAGCAACAGCAACAACTCGGCGCCCATTGGCAGCAGCGCTTTCAGTATCACCAGTACCGTATCAAGAAAAACAGGGAAGCTGCTGCCGAGGCGCGCAGCAACAAGGCCGCCAACAGTCACAGGGAAACTGAGTCTTTTTCCCGGGATCAGGCCCGCCAGGACATCGCCGATGCGGTGGCCCGGGTACAGGCCCGGCGGGCAGCAAAGGACAGGAGCAAGTCATGACGACCCGGGCACCGGTACAGGCAGTCAGACGGGAGTCTGTCAGCAGCCTCAATCACAAAACCCTGTTGGCCTTGCTACCCGGCCTGCTGGTGACCGTCTATTTTCAGGGGCTGCCCTTGCTATTGATCCTACTGCTGGCAGCGGCTGCCGGGCTGGTCTTCGAGTCGCTTGGCCTGCTGCTGCGCCAACAAAAGCCTGGCAAGCAATTACGCAATGGCAGTTTTCTGCTCAGCGCCCTGACCCTGGCCCTGCTGCTGCCGGCAGGCAGTCCCTGGTGGCTGCCCCTGGTGGCTGTGGGCCTGGCCCTGTTGCTGTTCAAGCATGCCTTCGGAGGCCTCGGCCAACATCCCTTCAATCCCGCCATGGCCGCCTGCCTGATGCTGATGCTGGCCTGGCCCGCTGACTGGCAAGGCAGCGACGGGGTCGGGCAAAACCCCTGGCTGTGGAGCAATCTTGCCTTTCTTGTGGGCGGGCTCTATCTCATCAGCAGCCGTGTAATTAACTGCTCTGTCCCCTTGTCACTGCTGACCAGCCTGGCATTGCTGGCCTGGTTCAGCGATCCCGGGGCTGGCAGTTGGCACAGCATCCAGGCGCAATTGTTGATTGGCCCGGTGATGCTCACAGCCTTTTTTATCGCCACCGATCCACCGTCCTCGCCCCAGACCTTGCTGGCACGGCTGCTGTACGGATTGCTGATCGCTTGCCTGATTTTCTTTGGCCGCCAGTTCAGCGACTACAGCCAGCCACTGGCCATGGCCGTGGTGCTGGGCAATTTTGTCGCGCCCGCACTGGATTTGCTGGGCCGACCCCGGGTCTATGGCCATGCTGCGCCGAAAGCGCTGCCAGGCATGGAGGACATCGCCGGTGAATGATTCCCGCAGCAAACTGCCTGACTCGGCGTCGCTGGCAACGGAGATTTCCCTGTGGCGTCACAATCCAGCTCTGGTGCACCTGCTGGGCCTGACCCCGTTATTGGCAGTGTCCTCGCTCGTGGTCAGCGCTCTTGCCCTGGCACTGCTCAGTAGCGTGGCATTGCTGGCCAGTAGCCTGACCCTGCATTTTCTTGCCCCACGATTCAGTGCCAGGTGGCGCTTTTTCGGCAATCTCATGGTGCTGGCCTTGTTTACTACCTTGCTGGGGTTTTACTGCCAGACTTTTCACCCGGCCCTGTTTGCTGATCTGGGTATCTATCTGCCACTGATTGCCTGTAATTTTGCCCTGCTGCAACAGCTGGATTTCACTGGCGATGAACGCCACCTGTTGTCACGACTGGGCAGCAATCTGCGGCTACTGGCAGCCTATAGTCTGGCGCTGCTATTATTCGCAGCCCTGCGGGAATGGCTGAGCAATGCTGTGATTCTGCAAGGACTGGCACTGCTGCAACCCAATTCAGGCGCCAGCCTGCCTGCAGCCAGCACATCTCGCCTGGGCAGCTTCATGAACCAGCCCGGCGCTGCCTTTATCCTGTTGGGATTGCTGATCGCGGCATATCAGGGACTGAGCCTGCTTCTGGTATCGCAAAAGCAGAGCAGCGCGCAGGATGTGGTGAAGGTCAAACGGGCGCGGGTCACGGAAAAACTCAACTGATGAACAAAGCCAAACGCACAGAAATTTTCCAGCGGCTGCGAGCGGAAAACCCCGAGCCCACCACCGAACTGGTATTTCGTAACAGCTTCGAATTACTGATTGCCGTATTGCTTTCCGCCCAGGCCACCGATGTCAGCGTCAACAAGGCCACCAAAGGGCTGTTCGCCGCCGCCCCCACTCCCGAGGCCATGCTCAAGCTCGGCGTGGATGGGGTCAAGAAACACATTAAAACCATCGGCCTGTTCAATACCAAGGCTGAAAACGTTATCAAGACCTGCCGCATTTTGTTGGAGGAACATGACTCCCGGGTTCCCGACAACCGCGAGGCGCTGGAAGCCTTGCCCGGTGTCGGCCGCAAGACTGCCAATGTGGTTCTCAATACCGCCTTTCGGCAGGTGGCCATGGCGGTGGATACCCATATATTTCGGGTCTCCAATCGTACCGGCATTGCCCCGGGCAAGAATGTACTGGAAGTGGAAAAGCGTTTGTTGCGCCTGGTACCGGAGGAGTTTCTGCTGGACGCCCATCACTGGCTGATCCTGCATGGGCGCTATGTCTGCCTGGCACGCAAGCCCCGTTGCGGGGCCTGCGTGATTGAAGACCTGTGTGAATACAGGAAAAAGACAGAGGTCTGATTCAGCCTGTTTAGCGCAAGCCGGTCTTATTTGCGGCCTTTCTGGGCAGCGATGCGCAAGCGCAGGGCATTGAGCTTGATAAAGCCTGCCGCATCCTTCTGGTCATAGGCACCGGCGTCATCTTCGAAGGTAGCGATATCTTCGTCAAACAGGGAATCCACAGACTCCCGGCCCACCACCGTGACATTGCCCTTGTAGAGTTTCAGGCGCACACAGCCATTCACATATTGCTGCGAATTATCGATCAGGGCCTGCAGGGCCACCCGCTCCGGTGACCACCAGTAGCCGTTGTATACCAGAGAGGCATAACGCGGCATCAGGTCATCCTTGAGGTGGGCCAGTTCACGGTCCAGGGTCAGTGACTCAATGGCACGGTGAGCCTTGAGCATGATGGTACCGCCCGGTGTCTCATAGCAGCCACGGGATTTCATGCCGACAAAGCGGTTTTCAACAATATCCACCCGGCCAATACCATTGGCACCGGCGACCTTGTTCAAATGGGTCAGCACTTCTGCCGGGGTCATTTCCTTGCCATCGATGGCAACGATATCGCCCTTGCGGTAGTCCAGTTCGATATAGCTGGGCTGATCCGGTGCCTGCTCGGGCGAGACGGTCCACAGCCACATGGCTTCTTCCGGCTCGGCGGCCGGATCTTCCAGAATGTCACCCTCGTAGGAGATGTGCAGCAGGTTGGCATCCATGGAGTAAGGCGACTTGCTGCCACGCTTTTTCTCAACCGGGATATTGTGTTCGTCGCAATAGGCCAGCAGGGTGTCACGGGAAGTCAGATCCCATTCCCGCCAGGGAGCAATCACCTTGATGCCCGGACTCAGGGCATAGGCACCCAGTTCAAAGCGCACCTGGTCATTGCCCTTGCCGGTGGCACCGTGGGAAATGGCATCGGCACCGGTTTCGGCGGCAATTTCCACCAGGCGCTTGGCGATCAGGGGGCGGGCGATGGAGGTGCCCAGCAGATATTCCCCTTCATACAGGGCGTTGGCGCGAAACATGGGATAGACATAATCGCGCACGAATTCTTCGCGCAGATCCTCGATATAGATTTCCTTTAGCCCCATGGCCTCTGCCTTGGCGCGGGCCGGCTCCACTTCCTCACCCTGGCCGATATCGGCGGTGAAGGTCACCACTTCGCAGTCATAGGTCTGCTGCAACCATTTGGCGATGACAGAAGTATCCAGCCCACCCGAATAGGCGAGCACGACCTTGTTGATTCCGGACATGTCTCTACGCTCCAGCGATTCAATGGGCCCGGCTTGGCGCGGGCCGAAAAAAAGACGCGTATTCTAGCACCTTGGGGCCGGGATACGAAAAATCTCTGCTTCAGACCGCGATACGCCACATTGCCGATTTAGCTGTGCCACCGAATCCGCTACAATAGCGCCACTTTTCGCAAGCCGACCGTGGACATGACAGCTAAACAGATCAGCCTCGCCCGCCCAGATGACTGGCATTGCCATTTCCGGGATGCCGAAGCACTCGCCACCACGGTTCCCCACACTGCACGGCAGTTCGCCCGTGCCATTGTGATGCCCAATCTGAAACCGCCGGTCACCAGCGTCGCTGCAGCCCAGGCCTATCGCCAGCGTATCCTGGCGGCGCGCCCGCAGGGCAGCGATTTTCAGCCACTGATGACGCTTTATCTCACCGATACCCTGTCGGCGGAAGAAATCAGCAAGGCCCACGACAGCGGCCTGGTGCAGGCAGTCAAATATTATCCGGCTGGTGCCACCACCAATTCCGACAGCGGTGTTACCGCCATCGACAGGGTCTATCCGGTGCTGGAGCGCATGGCCGAGTTGGGCATGCCGCTGCTGATTCACGGTGAAGTCACCGACTCGCAGGTGGATATCTTTGATCGCGAAGCCCGTTTTATCGATCAGACCCTGGCACCATTGCATGCACGCTATCCAGAACTGAAGACCGTGCTTGAACACATCACCACCAAACAGGCCGTGGACTTTGTGCAGGCCAGCAGTGGTGCCCTGGCAGCAACCATTACCGTGCATCACCTGCTTTATAATCGCAATCATTTGTTGGCCGGAGGCGTCAGGCCACACTTTTTCTGCCTGCCAATTCTGAAGCGCAATATCCACCAGCAGGCCTTGATAGAAGCCGCCACCAGTGGTGACAAACGATTTTTCCTTGGCACAGATTCAGCTCCCCACAGCCGGGCCGACAAGGAAACAGCCTGCGGTTGTGCGGGTATCTACAGTGCGCCGGCGGCGCTGGAACTCTATGCCGAGGTGTTTGAACAGGCTGGTGCGCTGGACAAACTGGAGGGCTTCGCCAGCCACCATGGACCGGATTTTTATGGCCTGCCCCGCAATCGTGAACAGATCACTCTCGTCAAAGAAGCCTGGGACATGCCCGGGCAATTCAGCCTGGGGGAGGCCGAAGTTATCCCCATCCGTGCCGGGGAGCCAGTGCAATGGCGTCTGGCCACCCCCAATGATTCAAGCAACCAAGGAAGCCAGAGCTAGCCATGCGCGATTCTGACGAGGAGCAGCCAGCCTTGCTGGCGGAACGTTTTCGCACTTTTTTCCCTGTTGTCATCGATGTGGAAACCGGCGGCTTCAATTCCCGTACCGACGCCATTCTGGAAATCGGTGCGGTGCTGCTGAATATGACCGACGATGGCCAGCTGGAAATTGACCAGACCTTTTTCCATCGAGTCATTCCCTTCGAGGGGGCCAATATCGAAGAAGCGGCACTGAAGTTCACCGGCATCGATCCCTGGCATCCCTTGCGCATTGCCCGTTCAGAAAAAGATGTATTTCAGGCCCTGTTCAAAGTGGTGCGGGATGCCATGAAACCACAGCAGTGCAAGCGTGCCATCCTGGTGGGGCACAATGCACATTTTGATCACGGTTTTATCAACGCCGCCAGTGAGCGCCATAATCTCAAGCGCAATCCTTTTCACCCCTTCTCCAGCTTTGACACCGCCAGTCTCAGTGGCCTGGCCTACGGGCAAACAGTGTTGGCTCGGGCCTGTGAAGCAGCCGGCATTGATTTTGATGACAGCCAGGCCCACTCGGCACGCTATGATGCCGAGAAGACCGCGGAATTATTCTGTTCGATTGTCAATCGCTGGCAGCGATTGGGTGGCTGGCCGCTGAGTCGCTAGGCGGGCGCCCGGCGAAGGAAAGGCAAAGCGCCCGGCAGACGGGATCAGGCTTCGTCGCCGGCAGCTTTTTCAATCATGGGCAGCAATTCGCCCTTTTCATACATTTCGGTGACGATGTCACAGCCGCCCACCAGTTCGCCGTCGATAAACAGCTGCGGGAAGGTAGGCCAGTTGGAAACCTGCGGCAGGTTGGCGCGGATCTCGGGATTGCTGAGCACATCCACGAAGGCAAAGCGCTTGCCACAGGCCATCAGCACCTGCACGGTCTGGGCAGAAAAACCACACTGGGGCTGCTCAGGATTGCCCTTCATGTACAGCAGAATGCTGTTGGAATCGATCTGCTCTTGAATGGTGGCGGTGATGTTGTCTTCGCTGCTCATGAGACATTGCCTCGGTTGGTAGATGATTGGAGTAGAGTAATTGCAGTCGGCTGGAAGCGGTCAGTCGGGACCGGCCCTGTTCCGAAAAGGAGGCAAGTTTACACCCTGACCGGGGCGCTGTCAGCCGTGCTCTGCCTACGGCTTGCCCCAGCCACCCCCACCCGGGGTGCTGATACGCAGGCGATCACCGGCTTGCACGCCAATACTGCACTTGCCCGGCAGCGCTTTACCATTCAGCTCATTACAGCCTCTGGCCGCGTCCTGTCCACCGGCCGCCCCCCAGGGGGCAAAACGGCGGCGCTCTGTTAACAGACTCACATGGGCCGGTGCCAGAAATTCATACTCCCGTACC